>Ga0315912_10004125_pt1 | contig 13920 bp, 16 predicted proteins | sample VfabasoilMG_FD_204469 | JGI IMG/M metagenome (GOLD analysis project Ga0315912, IMG submission 204469) | Garden soil microbial communities collected in Santa Monica, California, United States - V. faba soil | ecosystem: Environmental > Terrestrial > Soil > Garden | place: USA: California... | reverse complement strand
TCCGCGCGGTTTCGTACGGACTCAACGCCGCGGAAGAGATCGACTACGACCAGGTGCGCGCGCTCGCGGAGGAGTTCAACCCGCGGATGATCGTGGCCGGGGCCTCCGCGTACTCGCTTCGCATCGACTGGCAGAAATTCCGCGACATCGCCGACGAAGTGGGCGCGGCGCTCTTCGTCGACATGGCCCACTACGCCGGGCTCGTCGCCGCGAAGCTCTACCCGAATCCCGTCGGGATCGCGGACTTCGTGACGACAACCACGCACAAGACGCTGCGCGGGCCGCGCGGGGGCCTCATCCTCGCGAAGGCGGAGCACGAGAAGATGCTCAACTCGTCCATCTTTCCATCGCTCCAGGGCGGTCCCCTCATGCACGTGATCGCCGCGAAGGCCGTCGCGCTGCAGGAGGCGCTGCGTCCCTCGTTCGTCGACTACCAGAAGCAGGTCGTCGCCAATGCGCGCGTGATGGCCGAAACGCTCGCGAGCCGCGGCTTGCGCATCGTCTCGGGCCGCACCGAGAGCCACGTCTTCCTCGTCGACCTGCGGGCGAAGAAGGTCACCGGCAAGGACGCGGAAGCGGCGCTCGGGAAGGCTCACATCACCGTCAACAAGAACGCGATCCCGAACGACCCGGAGAAGCCGTTCGTCACGAGCGGCATCCGCATCGGCTCGCCCGCGATGACGACGCGCGGATTCGGCGAGGCAGAGGCGAAGGCCGTCGCGAACCTCATCGCAGACGTGTTCGACGCGCAGGGCGACGCGGCGAAGATCGCCCTCGTCGGCCAGGCGGTGAACTCGCTTTGCGCGAAGTTCCCGGTGTACGGGCCGAAGATGCATGCGAGCTATGGGCTGGCATGAAGTGCCCCTTCTGTAACGCCGACGACACGCAGGTCATCGACTCGCGGGTGAGCGAGGAGGGCGATTCGATTCGCCGCCGCCGGCGCTGCCAGGTCTGCAACAAGCGCTTCACGACTTACGAGACGGCGGAGCTGCGCATGCCGCAGATCGTGAAGACCGATGGCGTGCGCGAGGATTTCTCGTCGCCGAAGCTGCGCACCGGTTTCCAGCGGGCGCTGCACAAGCGCCCGGTCACGACGGAGCTCGTGGACGCCGCGATCCAGCGCATCGAGCAGAAGCTCCTTTCGCTCGGCGAGCGCGAGGTCGACTCGCGCCGCCTCGGCGAGATGGTGATGGAGGAGCTGCGCAAGCTCGACAAGGTGGCCTACATCCGCTTCGCCTCCGTCTATCGGAGCTTCTCGGACGTCGAGGACTTCCGCGACGCCATCAGGGAAGTCCGCGACAAATAGTGTTTTCCCTGCACGACCGCCTTTTCATGTCGCGCGCGCTCGAGCTCACGGAGCGCGGCCGGGACACCTCGACGCCGAATCCCAGCGTCGGCTGCGTCATCGCGAAGGACGGCCGCGTCATCGGCGAAGGCTGGCACGAGCGCGCCGGGGAGGCGCACGCCGAAGCGCTGGCGCTCGCGAGCGCGACGGAAAGCGTCGAGGGTGCCACGGTCTACGTGACGCTCGAGCCCTGCAGCCACCAGGGACGTACGGGGCCATGCACGGAACGGCTCATCGCGGCGCGCGTCGCCCGCGTCGTCGCCGCGATCCAGGATCCATTTCCGCAGGTGAACGGACGCGGACTCGCGCGGCTTCGTGAAGCGGGCATCGACGTGGCCGTCGGCCTCATGCAGGAGGAGGCGGAGGAGGCGCATCGCGGATTCCTCCATCGCGTGCGGACAGGGCGTCCCTGGATGCGGCTCAAGGCGGCGGCGTCGCTCGACGGACGCATTGCGCTCGCCAATGGAGAAAGCCGCTGGATCACCGGCGAAGCGGCGCGGCGCGATGTCCACGCCATTCGCGCGAGGTCCTGCGCGATGTTGACCGGCATCGGCACGGTCCTTCGGGACGATCCCGAGCTCACCGTGCGGCACGTGCCCTGCCATCGGCAGCCGAAGCGCGTGCTCATCGACAGCCGCCTCGACCTGCCGCTCTCGGCCAGGCTGCTGACCGGCGAGCCGTTGCTGGTGCTCACGGTGAATGACGACGAGGCGAAGCGCGCGGCGCTTCAGGCCAAAGGCGCCGAGGTCGTCGCGGTGCCGACCGACGGCCAGAAAACGGATCTCGCGGCGATCGCGCGCCTCCTCGGCGACCGCGGGTTCAACGAGGTGACCGTGGAGACGGGCGGGAAGCTGATGGGTTCGCTGCTTCGCGCGCGTGTCATCGACGAGATCGTCCTCTACTTCGCTCCCATGATCCTGGGCGACACGGCCCAGGCACTCTTTGTCCTGCCCGAGCTGCAGTCGCTCGACGGGGCGATGCGGCCGGCGATCGTCGACGTCCGCGCCTTCGGCCCCGACGTGCGGATCACCGCGAGGTTTGGCTGATGTTCTCCGGAATCGTGGCCGCCATCGGGAGAGTCCGCGAGGCGCGGCCCTCGGGCGACGGCGTTCGCCTCCGCATCGATGCGGCGGAGCTCGGCCTCGACGACGTCGCCATCGGAGACTCGATCGCGGTGCAGGGTGTTTGCCTCACGGTGGTCGCGCGCGACGTGACGGCGTTCGAAGCCGACGTGTCCCGCGTGACGCTTTCCGTGACCCATGGCCTCGAGCCGGGCCGCGAGGTGAACCTCGAGAAGGCCTTGCGTGCCTCCGACCGCCTCGGCGGGCACCTGGTCAGCGGCCACGTGGACGGCATCGGGCGCGTGACGGCGCTCGAGGAGCTCGGGGGAAGCGCGCGGCTGGAGATCGAAGTGCCCTCCGAGCTGGCCCGCTTCGTCGCCCGCAAGGGGTCGATCTGCGTGGACGGCGTGAGCCTCACCGTCAACAACGTGTCGGGGAGCCGTTTCGACGTGAACCTCATCCCCCAGACCCGGGCCGCAACGACGCTCGGGGCGGCCGTCGCGGGGGCCGCGGTCAACCTCGAGGTTGATATCATCGCCCGGTATGTCGATCGACTCGTTGCACGCCCCTGAAGCCTCGTCGGCCCGCCGCCGGGCCGCGATCGAGGAGCTCGCGGCGCTGATCCAGTCGCACATCGCGGCGCAGCGCTGGGCCGGAGTGTCCGAAACCGCCGCTGTCCTGCTGCAGCTCGATCCGGACAACCAGGAAGCGCTCTACGCCCACGCCGCCGCGCTCATCACGCAGAAGGAAATCACCTTCCGTGCCGCGGCTCGCGATTCGCTGGAGCGCCTGATGACGCTCAACCCGCGTCACTACGACGGCGCCTTCGCGCTGGCGGATGTGTACCTGGCGATCGGACCGTACGAATCGGCGAAGGCGCTCCTCTCCCGGCTGCTGAAGGAGCTGCCGGGAAACCAGCGCGTGAACGCGCTCGTGGGCGACCTCAACTCGCGCCTCGCCGAGGCGCTGATGGTTCCGGAGAAGGCCGAGCCGGGCGCGGCTCCGCGCGGCCGCCGCGTGAATCGCGCCCGTTATCCGGACCATGTCTCGGCATTCGACGACCTGCGAGCCGCCGTGAAGAGGCACGTCATCGGCGCTTCCGAGCCCGCGGATCGCTTCCTGGCGACCGATGCCCGCGGCTTCACGATGGGATCGTGCTTCGCCGGACGCATCGCGCGGGAGCTCCAGCGCCTCGGGCAGCCGACGCTATTCCTCCAGCTCGCCGAGACGGTCAACACCACGCACGCGAACCTCGAGCTCCTCCGGTGGCTCTCGAAGGAAGACGACGGCTCGTGCGCCCCGTACTTCGAGCGCGAGCTCCAGCAGCGCGGCCACACGCGCGAAAGCGTGCGCGAGGCGCTCTCGCAGGCGCAGTTCGTGGTCTACACGCTCGGCGTCGCTCCGGCGTTCTTCCATCGCGAAACGGGCAAGTTCCGGCCGCACGAGCCCCAGGATTTCAAGCAGTTCGAGTTCCTCCGCGACTACGTCTACCGGACGACCACCGTCGACGAAAACGTCGCGAACCTGCGTGCGATCCGGGCGTTGCTGCGCAAGGCGCAGCCGGACGCGAAGCTGGTCCTCAGCGTCTCGCCCGTGCCGTTCACGGCGACCTTCGAGATGGACTCCGCCATCGTGGCCGATTGCATCTCGAAGTCGACGCTCCGGGCCGCCGCCCACGAGTTCCTCAAGGACCCCGGCGCCGGCGCGATCTACTGGCCTTCGTTCGAGATCGTCCGCTGGCTCTCGGGCCATATCGGGCGGACTTTCGGGACCGACGACGGCAACAACCACCACGTTTCCGACGCGCTCGTCACGATGATCGTCGAGCTTTTCATCGAACGTTTCAGGCCCGCGACGCCGCATCCGCCGAAAGGCGCATAGCCCGGAACCGGTGAGCGGCCGGCGGGTCGCTGGAACATGCGATCCGCGGCTTTCCTGGTTGCCGGGCTCCTGGCCGCCCCTGCGGCGATGGCCCTGAACCTGAACGGCATGTACATCGGCCACCACGTGAGGCCGGCGACCCGCACGCCTGACGAGATCACGATTTCGATCCGGCAATCGGGCCCCGAGGTCAACATCTCGACGGTGGGCGCCGCGAGTGCCGCCTGCAACTACATCGGGAAGCTGGCGCGCAACGCCATCGAAGGCGACTACACCTGCACCGACGGCAGCTCCGGCCGCTTCGCGCTTCGCGACATCGAATTCACCGATTCCGGATTCGCGGGACGGCTTCTCGAAGGGCAGGCCGAGGGGCGCCTGGGCGGCTCGCGCACGGAGGTCGCTGCCGCCGGCTGGAACGTGAACGTCGTCGAAAGGGGCGACGCGCTCCTCGCGACGTTTCGCGTGAGCGACGAAGAGACCGGGCAGCCCCTCTGGTACTCGGCCGAGCCGATCGCCTCCCGGGAGCTGACCGACGCCAACGGCCGCTACAGCGGTCCCGTTTACGAGGCGATGGGCCCGTATCCCGGAAAGCGCAAGGTCGGCAAGGTCACGATCGAGGTGATCGGCAAGCAGCTCGCCTCGGTGGACCTGGTGATCGACGGCGTCGAGCTGCCGCGCAAGGTCGGCCCCCTGGCCGGAATCGGCCGGCGCGGACTTTCCTAGCCGGGCGGCAGGTCGGTCTTGTTGGGGCTCCAGTAGGTGATGGCGCTCCAGAACGACGGACCCTCGTTGCCCGCCGGCCCCACGTCGCACGTGCCGCAGATCGACATTTTCGCGCGATTCTTCCCGAGCTCGTCCTTGAACGTCCTTCGTTCCCGTCCCGCGAGGATCTCGCTGTACTTCTGCGTATTGAGGTTTCCGAACGAGCTCGCCTGCGGATGCATGCAGCAGGGGACCACCGTGCCGTCGGCGTCGACGTAGAGCAGGTTGATCTCGCCGAACCAGGGGTGCGCGTAGAACTCCTTCGGGTCGGAGAGGAAGACGCAATGGCCCTTGGGCGCGTTGATCACGCGCCCCGTCATGTTCTGCGCGGATTCGGGAAGCGCCATCCAGCGGCGGAATTCAGGCGTCCAGCCGCGGGGCCGCAGCGTTTCCTCCCAGCGCAGGACGTCCTTCTGCGTGCGCACGATCGTGCGGGTCCAGAGCTGCATCGCGGGGGCCCAGCGGTCGCGGAGATACGCGGCGCGCTCGAGGAACTCGATGAGCTTCTCCCACTTCGAGGGCGGGCGCAGCCGCTCGTACTCCTCGGGTGAGCCGTCGCCATCGCAACTCACGCAGAGCTTCGTGACGACTTCCAGCTTCAGCATCTCCTCGAACTCTTTCCAGTCCACCCACTGCGCGTTCGTGCTGATCTCGACGATCGACGCCTTCCACTTCTGCTTCGGGATCTGCGCGACGATCGAGGCGAGCTGCTTGTGGAGCAGCGGCTCGCCGTAGTTGAAGAGCCTGAGCGTGTGGATGCGCTCGACGTCGATGTTCGCGAGGCAGCGCGAAAAATCCTCGACGGCGATGCGCTGGATCTTCGGTTCGAGGGTCGAATTCGGGCAGCCGACGCAGCGGAGCTGGCAGCCGTGGACGATGTCGAAATGAACCGCGTAGATGTGCTTCGGAGGGGTGCTGCCCATGCTGGGGCCAGTCTATCAGACGGCATGGCAAAATAACGGGCTCAACCCTCTTCGCGTGACGCCGTGAGACCCACAATAACCTTCGCGTTCATGCTGTCTTTGGTGGTGGCCGGAACGTCGCTCGCCCAGCCGGGCGGCGAAGCGGTCATCTACGACAAGCCCGACTTCCGGGGACGGAACCACACGCTCCGCGGAGAGACGGTCAACTTCGAGAAGATCGGGTTCAACGACAGGACCTCGTCGATCCGCGTCGTCAGCGGGACGTGGGAGTTCTGCACCGATGCGAACTTCCAGGGCTCGTGCCGGAAGTTCGGCCCGGGTGAGTATCGCGACCTCGGCCACCAGGGCGATCGCATTTCGTCCGCTCGTCTCGTGGGACGCCATGGGCATCGCGCTCGCATCGAGCTTTACGAGGGCCGTGACTACAACGGCCGGTCGATCGGCTTCGACCAGACGAACACGAACCTGGAGAAGACCGGCTTCAACGACAAGGCGAGCTCGATCGTCGTCGAGGGCGGACGCTGGCGCCTTTGCTCGCACGCGCACGGAGGCGGCGATTGCCGCGAGTACGGGCCCGGGCGCCACCACCTCCCGCACGAGCTCCGCTCGCGTGTTTCCTCGGTATACCTCCAATGACCATCAGCGCACCGCGTGAGCTGATCGACGACCTGCGGCGCGGCCGCATGATCGTCCTCGCCGACGCCGAAGACCGCGAGAACGAAGGCGACCTCGTCCTTGCCGCCGACTTCGTGACGCCCGAGACGATCAACTTCATGGCGACCTACGGGCGCGGGCTCATCTGCCTGACGCTCACCGAGGAGCGCTGCCGCCAGCTCAACCTGCCCCTCATGGTGAACGAGAACCGCTCGCCGATGGGCACGGCCTTCACCGTGACGATCGAAGCCTCGCGGGGCGTGAGCACGGGCATCTCGGCCGCCGATCGCGCCCGCACCGTGCGAGCCGCGGTGGCGCGGCACGCGAAGCCCGACGATATCGTGCAGCCCGGCCACATCTTCCCGATCATGGCGCAGAAGGGCGGAGTGCTCGTCCGGGCCGGACATACGGAAGCGGGTTGCGACCTCGCCGAGCTCGCGGGCCTCACGCCGGCGGCGGTCATCTGCGAGATCATGAATCCCGACGGCTCCATGGCGCGCATGCCGGAGCTCGAGCCTTTCGCACAGCAACACGGCCTGAAGCTCGGGACCATCGCCGACCTCATTCGCTACCGCTCGGAGAACGAGAAGCTGGTGGAGCGCGTGGTCGACAAGCCGATCACGACGCCCTACGGCCCCTTCCGCCTCTGCGTGTACCACGACCACACCGTGGACGAGATGCACTACGCGCTCGTGCGCGGCGAGCCCCAGCCCGATCGTCCCGTCCTCGTGCGCGTGCACGAGCCGTTCGTGTCGCTCGACCTTTTCGACTTCGACGCGAACCGCCACGCGTACTCGGTCCAGGACGCGCTTCGCATCGTCGCGCACCACAAGGAAGGCGTCGTCGTGCTGCTGCGCCGCCACGAGTCGCCCTCGGAGACCGCCGAGATCCTCGCGCGCCTCGAACGCGGGCCGCGTGCCGTCAAGGCGTCGAAGCGCTGGGACCCGCGTCTCCATGGCATCGGCGCGCAAATCCTTCGCGACCTCGGCGTCGGGAAGATGCGTGTCCTCGCGCGGCCGAAGCGCATCCCCAGCATGTCGGGTTTCGGGCTGGAAGTCGTCGAATACGTCTCCCCGGATGATCCGGTGGTGAAAGTCGTATGAACACCCACGTGCCGGACCTCAAGGGCGACGGACTGCGCATCGCGATCGTCTGGAGCCGCTTCAACGAGGAGATCGTGCGCCAGCTCCTCACGGCGTGCGACAAGCAGCTGGTCGACCTGGGCGTCGCCGCCGATGACATCTACGTGATGAGCGTCCCCGGCGCCCTCGAGATTCCGCTGGCGCTGCAGACCCTCGCGCTCGAGCGCCGCGGCTTCGGGCGGCGCTTCGATGCGCTCGTCGCGCTCGGCGCCGTCGTGCGCGGCGAGACCTACCACTTCGAGGTCGTCGCGAACGAAAGCGCGCGGGGCATCCTCGACGTGCAGCTCGAGACGGGCGTTCCGGTGGCGAACGGCGTGCTCACGGTGAGCACCGAGGACCAGGCGAGGGCGCGCGCATCGGTGAAGGGGGCCGAGGCGGCCCGGGTCGCGGTCGAAATGGCGAACAGCCTGAGGGCCCCTGGAGGATGAGCACCGCACGACGGAGGTCCCGCGAGCTCGCGCTGCAGGGCCTCTATCAATGGCAACTGAACGGCGGGACGACGACGCAGGTGCTGAAGAACCTCTCCGAGCTCGACGGCTTCCAGAAAGCGGACCGCGAGTTCCTCGAGAAGGAGCTGAAGGGCGCGATCGGCAAGGCCGAGTCGCTGCGCGAGGTCCTCGAGCCGCTCGCCGACCGCAAGTGGGGTGACGTGAGCCCGATCGAGCGCTCGATCCTGCTCATCGGCGCCTGGGAGCTCGTGCATTGCCCCGAGATCCCCTACAAGGCGACGATCAACGAGGCGATCGAGCTGGGCAAGCGCTTCGGCGGTACCGACGGACACAAGTACGTGAACGGCGTCCTGGACAAGCTCGCGAAGCGCGTGCGCCCGGACGAAGCCGCAATACGGAAAGGCTGAGAGCATGGCGCAACAAGGCAACTCCGAGTTCGATCTCATCGCGCGGCACTTCACGCGGCCCGCGGCGAATGCGGTGCTGGGCGTGGGCGACGACTGCGCGCTCCTGCAGGTCACGAACGGCATGGACCTCGCCGTCTCCACGGACACGATGGTCTCGGGCACGCATTTCTTTCCCGAGGTCGATCCCGAGCACCTGGGCCACAAGGCGCTCGCGGTGAACCTCTCGGACATGGCGGCGATGGGAGCGATGCCTTACTGGGCGACCCTCGCGCTGACGCTCCCCTCCGTCGATCACGCCTGGCTCGGCGCCTTCGCGAAGGGCTTCTTCGACCTCGCCGAGGAATTCAACGTCTCGCTCGTGGGGGGCGATACGACGCGAGGGCCCTTGTCCCTCAACGTCACGATCATGGGCGAAGTGCCGGCCGGCGCCGCGCTTCGCAGGAGCGGCGCGAAAGCCGGCAACGACATCTGGGTCTCGGGCCACATCGGCGACGCGGCGCTCGCGGTGGCGCACCGGAAGGGATTCATCAAGCTCGACGACGCGGACGTCGAAGAGACGCTCATGCATCTCTACGAGCCGATCCCGCGCGTGCAGCTCGGCCAGGCGCTCCGCGGCCTCGCGACCTCCGCGATCGACATTTCCGACGGCCTCCTGGCGGATCTCGGCCACATCTGCCGCCTGTCGGGCGTCGGCGCGACGGTGGAAATGGACAGGATCCCGATGACGGACATCGCGCGGAAGCATGCGGCGACCGACCTCGGCCGCACCGCGATCGTGTCGGGCGGCGACGACTACGAGCTCTGCTTCACGGCGCACCCGAACTCGCGCGAGAGCATCGCGGACCTCGCCGGGATGCTGGGCTTCCCGCTCACCCGTATCGGCCAGGTGAAGCGAGGCAAGGGCGTGAGCCTCCTCGGGACGGACGGCAAGGCCATGAAGGTCGATGGGCGCGGCTACGATCACTTCTCGGGGTCCTGACGCGCGTTTCCTGGTCTCCCACCCGGCGCATTTCATCGCGCTCGGGTTCGGGAGCGGGCTTGCGCCGTATGCACCAGGCACGTTCGGGACCGCGCTCGCGCTCCTTCTCTACTGGCTGCTGGCGTTCGTCCTGCCGCCGCTCGTCATTGCGCTCCTCGCGATCCCGCTCCTTTTCCTCGGCATATGGGCGTGCGACGTCACCGGGCGTGACCTCGGCGTTTCGGATCACGGCGCGATGGTGTGGGACGAGGTCGTGGCCTTCCTTCCGCTCGCAGCCCTGGCTGCTTTTTCGGTCGACGGCGCTTCGCAACCACGCGCGAGCCTCGCCCTGCAGGCCGTGGCGTTCGTCCTCTTCCGCATCTTCGACATCTGGAAGCCATTCCCCATCCGCGAGATGGAGCGGCGGCTGAAAGGCGGGCTCGGCGTGATGGCCGACGACCTCGTGGCCGCGTGCTACGCGTACGTCGCGTTCATCGTCCTCGTGACGGTCGCGCACAAAGGATTCGGACTTTCATGAAACCCTGGCCCTATCCCGGCCTCGTCGCCCATCGCGGCGGCGGCACCCTCGCCCCGGAGAACACGATCGGCGCGATCCGGCTCGGCCAGTCGCTCGGCTTCCGGATGCACGAGATCGACGTGAAGCTCTCGCGGGACGAGACCCCGTTCCTCCTCCACGATTCCACGCTGGAGCGGACGACGACGGGGAAGGGCCTGTCGAGCGAGCGCACCTGGAAGGAGCTCTGCGCGTTCGACGCGGGACGCTGGCATTCCGAGTCGTTCCGCGGCGAGAAGCTGCCGTCGTTCGAGGAGGCCGCCGCCGTGCTGCAGGAGAAGGGCACGCTCATCAACGTGGAGATCAAGCCGAGCCCGGGCTTCGAGGCGCGCACTGGTGAAAAGGTTGCCGAAGCGGCCGCGTCGCTCTGGAAGGATGCGCCGGTGCTGCCGCTCCTCTCGTCGTTCTCGTTCGAGGCGATGATGGCGGCGAAGTCTGCGGCGCCCCACCTGCCCCGGGGCTTCCTCACGAGGGACATCGTCACCGCCGACTGGAAGCGCCTCGACGAGCTGGACGCAACGGCCGTGCATACGGACTGGCGCACTTTCCAGATGGAGAATCTCGCGCGGGCGCACTCGCGCGGGATGCGCGTGCTCCTCTACACAGTGAACGATCCCGAAAAGGCGCGTTCCTATCTCGACGCAGGCGTCGATTCCCTCGTGACGGACAACCTCGCGGAATTCGCAAGGCTCTTTCCCGACGCAATCGCCGCCTAGCGTGGCCGGAGAAAGGAGCGAGTCATGGCAGCGAAGTACGGAAAGAAGGCCCAGGCCAAGGTGAAGCGCGCGATGCACGAACGCAAGGAAGGCACGTTGCGCAGCGGACGCTCGGGCAAGAAGGTGACGAGCAGGAAGCAGGCGATCGCGATCGGTTTGTCCGAAGCGCGGAAGGCCGGAGCGAAGGTCCCGAAGAAGAAGTCCCCCTCGCGCGGGAAGAGCGCCAAGCGTTAGATTCTGTCCCCGAGGGGGCTACCCCCGGCGCAGCAGGAAACGCTGACCTACTCGGCGCGGATTCCCGCCTCCTTCACCACGCGGGCCCACTTCGCGGTTTCCTGCGTGATGAAGCGCCCGAACTCCTCGGGCGACATCTGGAGGGGATCCGCGCCTTCTGATTCGAAGCGCTTGCGAGTCTCGCTCGACGAGACGACCGCGGAGAGCTCCTTGTTCAGCTTCTCCACGAGGGGCTTGGGCGTTCCGGCCGGCGCAGCCACGCCCCACCAGTTCACCACTTCGAAGTTGGGGAGGCCGGCTTCGGCGGCGGTCGGCAGGTCGGGAAGCGCGGGCACGCGATTGCGGCTCCCCACGGCGAGGGCCTTGAGCTTTCCGGCCTTGATCTGCGGAATCATTTGCGCGAGCGAACCCACCGCGATCTGCGTGTTGCCCGCGATCACGTCCATCATCGCGGGGCCGCCGCCCTTGAACGGCACGTGCACGACGTCGATCGCGGCCTGCTGCTTGAAGAGCTCGGCGGCGAGGTGCTGGAAGCTGCCGACCCCGGCCGTGGCGTAGTTGAGGCTTCCCGGCTTCGACTTCGCGAGCGCGAGGAGGTCGCCCAGGTTGTTGACGGGAAGGCTCGCCGTCACGGCGATCACCGAAGGTCCCGCGCCGAGGGCCGCCACCGGCGTGAATGCGGTCGCCGGGTCGTAAGGCAGCTTGTAGATCGAGGGATTGAACGCGAACGCGACGGAGATCAGCACCAGCGTGTAGCCGTCGGGAGCCGCCTTCGCCGCCATCTCGGTGCCGATGAGCCCGCCCGCGCCGCCCACGTTCTCGACAATGACGGGCTTGTCGAGGCGTTGTGAAAGCTGTGCGGCGATCGAGCGGCCGACGACGTCGTTGCTTCCGCCGGGCGGGAAGGGAATGATGAGGCGGATCGGTTTCGCTGGATATGCAGGCTGTGCGTGAACGGCCCCGGAAGCGAAGGAGGCGAAGGCGAGCAGCAACGCGAAGAGAAGGCGCATCGCGGAAGTATACTTTTCCCCATGTCGAAGACCGTGCGCAACCAGGTAACGAGCGAGGAGTGGCGGAAGCGCGTCGATCTCGCCGCGTGTTATCGGCTTGTCGACCTGTACGGGATGACCGAGCTCAGCGCGAACCACATCTCGACGCGCGTGCCGGGCGAGGAGGGCGCCTTCCTCATCAATCCGTACGGGATGCTCTACGACCAGATGCACGCGTCGTGCTTCATCAAGATCGACGTCGACGGGAACATCCTCTTCAACCCGACGGACCTCGGCATCAATCGCGCCGGCTTCGTGATCCACGGGGCGATCCACGCTGCTCGGCACGACGTCGATTGCGTGATCCACACGCACACGGTCGCGGGGATGGCAGTGTCGGCGATGAAGTGCGGCCTGATGCCGCTTGCGCAGACGTCGATGCGCTTCGCGAAGATCGGCTACCACGACTACGAGGGGGTCGCGGTCGATCTCGACGAGCAGGCGCGCCTGGTGCGCGACCTGGGCGACCACGCGGGAATGATCCTCCGGAACCATGGCCTCCTCGTCGTAGGCGCGAGCATCCCGGAGGCGTTCTACAACATCTTCAAGCTCGAGCGCGCCTGCCAGGTGCAGGTCGCCGCGCTCTCCTGCAACACCGAGCTCGCGCTGCCGCCCAGGAAGGTGATCGACGAGTCCTACCGCATGTACCTGCCGCAGACGCGCCGGCCGTTTGGCGTCCTCGAGTGGCCGGCGCTGCTCAGGAAGCTCGACGCAATCGACGCGTCATACCGCGACTGACGCAAGGGCCCCGCGGGCCTTTTCCGCGGCCGCGGCCTTGATCTTCGCGTCCACGTCGCGCAATGCCGTGCGCAGTCCTTCCTCCACGACCGGGTGGTAGAACGGCATCTCGAGCATCTTCTCGACGGTCATGCGGTTTTGCAGCGCCCAGGCAAGAAGGTGTCCGATGTGCTCGGCGTCCGGTCCGGCCATCTCCGCGCCGAGGAACCGGCCCGTCGAGGGATCGGCGTAGACGCGCAGGTGCCCCCGGTTGCGCAGCATGACGCGTGAGCGTCCCTGGTCCTCGAAGGAAACTTCCCCGGCGAGGTGCGGCTTGTTCTCCACGGCCGCGAAACCGCCGCCGACGATCGCGATCTGCGGATCGGTGAAGACGGCCGCCAGGCGAGCACGCCGGGCGCCGGCCTTCGCGTTCGGATGGCGAGCGGCGTTCTCTCCCGCGATCTTCCCTTCGTCCGCCGCCTCATGCAGCAGTGGCACATCGTCCGCGGCGTCCCCCGCGATGTAGATCGAGGTCCCGCGCACCTGGAGCGTCTCGGGGATGAACGCCGGCACCCCGCGCTTGTTCAGCGTGAGGCCGAGCGTTTCGAGGCCCAGGTGATCGACGTTGGGCTCGCGGCCCGTGGCGGCGAGCACGTATTCGAAGCGCTCGGTGCGCGCGACGCCGTCGGGTCCCACGTAGTCGATTTCCACTTCATCGCCCTCCCCTTCGACACGCGAGACGTGCGCGTCCGGATCGAGCGGAAACTCGGCGGAGAAGGCCTTCAAGGCAGCGGCGCGAACCACGGGATCCGCGATCGGGCCGAGGCGGCCGCCGCGGCCCAGGACCACCACGCGCACGCCCAGGCGCGCGAGCGACTGTCCCAGCTCGAGGCCGATGACGCCAGGGCCGAAGACCGCCACGGATTTCGGCAGGTCGTCCCAGTCGAAGACATCGTCGTTCACGATGAGCCGGTCGCCGAGGCTGGCGAGGATGGGCGGAACGCTCGGGCGGGACCCGGTCGCGATGACCGTGGCGCGCGCGGTGACG
>Ga0315912_10004122_pt1 | contig 13926 bp, 12 predicted proteins | sample VfabasoilMG_FD_204469 | JGI IMG/M metagenome (GOLD analysis project Ga0315912, IMG submission 204469) | Garden soil microbial communities collected in Santa Monica, California, United States - V. faba soil | ecosystem: Environmental > Terrestrial > Soil > Garden | place: USA: California... | reverse complement strand
GTGGATGGCCCTGGGACGGCCGCTCAATAACGCCACGATACCCGTGCTTTTTGCCGCGGGCGCCGGCTTCCTCCTGCCGCGCTTTCTCCTCAACCGTAAGATGGCAAGCCGCCAACTCAAAATTACGTGGGGACTCGCGGACGCGCTCGACCTGATGGTCATCACGATGGAAGCAGGTCTCGGATTGAACGCGGCGATGTTGAAAGTCTGCGAAGAACTGAAAGACGTTCACCCGGACATCAGCAAAGAGTTTGAACTGGCGAACCTCGAGATCCGCGTCGGCCGTGAGCGCAGCGAAGCGTTGCGCAATCTGGCGGACCGCTCAGGAGTCGAAGACCTGAACAGTCTCGTCGGCATGTTGATTCAGGCCGATCGTTTCGGCACTTCGATCGCGCGCGCCGTGCGCGTTTATTCCGACAGTCTGCGCACCAAGCGACGTCAACGTGCGGAACAGGCAGCACAGAAAGCGGCTTTCAAACTCCTGCTGCCGTTGGGCGGGCTACTTTTTCCAACCATGTTCATCGTCATTCTCGGACCGGCAATGCTCAATATTGCCGACATGTTGGGTGGCGGCATCGGCAACGCGATCAACCTGAAGTAAGGAGCAAGCAAATGTTAAAGCGCTCATTAATCATCCTAACGTTAGTGGCCTTGATCGTCGTCATGGCTGAGCCGCGACACACCACGCAAAGCATGCTGATGACCGAAGCCGAAATCGCGGCGCTTGATGCGGCTGAAGCAGAAGCCAATGCAGTCGAGGACGCTGCCAAATCAGAAGACCGCGGAAACGCTTTCGTGCGCGTGCTCAAAGCGCCGTTCAAAGCGATTGGCCGGCTCTTCGGTGGCGGCAAGAAGAAGGACGACAGCAAGTTTCAGCGGCTCACCGAAAAGGACGTCAAGCAATTCAAGAGCGCGCCCAGCACGCGTTTGATCAACACAACGAACGCTGACAAACCTGCCGGCGAAACAGCCGCTACCGGCGGCGACGCCAAATCTTATCTCGAAAGCGGCCGCTCGTTCCTTAACAAAGGACAACTGAACGAAGCGATCGCCGAACTGTCGAAATCCACCTCGCTCGACGACAACAATGCCGAGGCACACAGCCTGCTCGGCGTTGCTTACCAGTTCAAAGGCATGCCCGACTGGGCCAGAAAAGAGTTTGAACTCGCACTCAAACTCGACAAGAACAACGCGCAGATCCTGAACAACTACGGTTACCTTCTCTACCTCACCGGCCATTACAAGGAAGCGCTCGAACGACTCTCAAAAGCATCGAAGCTCGCGCCTGACGACGCGCGCATTCTCAACAATCTCGCAATGGCCCAATCGCAACTGGGCGATTACGACGATGCCTACAAAAATTTTGTGCGCGCCGGCGGTGAAATCTACGGACGCTTGAATATCGCCAACCGCCTGCAACTCGCCGGACGCACCGACGAAGCGATCAAATACTTCGAAGCAGCGAAACTGACTGCCGAAAATCAGAAGAAAGAAGATCCAAACGCCCGCTCGATCACGGTCACGCTGGAAATCAAGAACGGAAAGATCATGTTTGCTTCAGTCCCTGACCGGCGGCCGGGTCTCGAGACTTACGAAGCTACAGCCCTGCGGTTCGCACGCAAGTTGCGCTATCCGTCCGAGAAAAACGGACCGGAATCAGTTGTCGTTCGTGTCAGCCCGACGCCGGGGTCATAACCCCGGCCCGTATCCGCTCTCCGCGGTTGGGCCACGTTCGGCCGCGGAGCAGCGGAGGAATTAAAACAAACACGTTGCTCATTAACTCGAGGATTGACCATGCCGCATCTGAATATTCTCACGCGCGCTGAGATTGAAAGTCTGGGTCCACCGGCACTTGATGAACTCGAAGACACCGGAGTGGCGCAGGCATTTTTATGCGACTTAGCACTGAAACATGTCGCGGCCCTTCCCGATCCCAGCACGGCCTCCGTCGCCGATCGGCTTAAACTTCCCAAAGCCCTGACAGAAGAACTTCTCTATCATCTGTACCGCGAAAAGTTGATCGAAATGCGCTTGCAAAGCGCGATCGGCGCGACGCGTTACGCGATGCTCGATCACGGCTGGGAACGGTTATCGCGTCTGCAAAGCCAGAACGGCTACCTTGGACCAGCACCCGTCTCTCTTGCCGACTACGCTCACATGATGCGGCTACAGGCAGTGCCTTTTCGGCCTGCTTCCATGGACTCAGTCCGCGCCGCCTTCCGCGATCTCGTACTGCCCGACTCGCTGCTGCAAACGCTCGGCTGCGTTATCAACTCGCGTTCGTCACTGTTTCTGACCGGACTTCCCGGCACCGGCAAGACAGCGGTTTCCGAACGAATGAACGCAGCTCTCTTCGGAAATATCTGGATCCCGTACGCGATTGAGATCGACGGACAGATCATTCGCATCTTTGACGCTCACTGTCATCGTTCGGTGCCGGAAACCAACACGGCGCTCGAACACGATCGACGCTGGATAGAGATCGAACGTCCGTTGATTATCGTCGGCGGCGAACTGACTCTCGAAAACGCGGATCTCGCATGGTCCAACGCGGCCAAGTTTTACGAAGCGCCATTCCAGGTGAAGTCCAACGGCGGCACTCTGGTCATCGACGACTTCGGCCGCCAGCGTATGCCGCCGCAAGATCTCTTGAACCGCTGGATCCTGCCGCTCGAACGTCGCGTCGATTTCCTGACGTTGCACAACGGAAAGAAGATCGAGGTTCCTTTCGAGCAGCTCGTGATCTTCTCTACTAACCTGGACGAAAAGGAACTGGTCGATGAAGCGTTTCTGCGACGCATGGGTTACCGCGCGCGCGTCGAACCGCCCACGCCCGGCGCCTTCATCGAGATCTTCAAACGCACTGCCGGCGGTCGTGGCATTCAGGTCGATCAACTGTGCCTCGATCACCTCCTGAAAAAATATGCGACTGAGAAGCGCGTGATGAAAGGCTGCGAGCCGCGCGATCTGCTCAACAAAGTTAACGACATCTGCATCTTTGAAGGTCGCCCACCGCACCTGACGCCACAATTGATCGATCTGGCGTGGGGCAATTACTTCGGCACAGCGCATAGCTTCGCTCCGGAAGTCAGGGCGCTAGAGATGGCTTCCTAGATGAGACTTAGGTGAGACCAGTGTTTTTCATTCGGGTGTGTCTGTTGTGTCTGCTTGTCTGGCAATCAGCCGCACTTGTATTCGGCCAACAGCAAACCGTTCGCATCACGCTCGCGGACGGCTACGAGTTCGAAGTTGACGAGGTGTGGAAACAGGGGAACGAGCTGTGGTTCCGCAAGGGATCGATCTCTCGACAGCTCGATCAGCCGGTTAAAAAAATCACCTCGCTAGCGAAGGAAGTCGCGGTCAAGACGGCGCCCGAACCTGTCGCGGCCAAGGCGCCGGTCGAAACTGCGCCACTCGCAATCTGGATTTACCTCGACGGCGGCGCCCGCATGCGCGTGGACGAGGTCAACGAGACGACCGACGGAGCGTGGTATAAACGGGGAAATGTCTCAATGTTTCTCGAGCGGGAGCGAATCGCCCGTATCGAACGCGAACAGCCGGTCACGGCGGCTGCGCGGGGCACGGCCTGGAAAGAAAACGGCTGGACCTCGGGAAATGACCGTATTGATCATTTAATAAAGGTGAATGCCGCCCGGTTCGGGATTGACCCCTACCTGGTCTTTTGCGTGATCGAGCAGGAATCGCAGTTCAAGCAGTTTGCTCGCAGCCCAAAAGGCGCGCAGGGATTGATGCAGTTAATGCCCGGAACCGCACGGCGCCTTGGTGTTCGCCGGCCCTATGATCCGGCCGAGAACATCATGGGCGGCACTCGCTATTTGAAGGAATTGATGACGATGTTTGCCGGTCGGGTTGATCTGGTGCTCGCGAGTTATAATGCCGGGGAGGGCGCGGTGATGAAGTACGGACGCAGCGTTCCCCCCTATCGTGAAACTCGCGAATACGTGAAGAAAATCGGTAAACGTTACGGCATCGATGGCCGCAAGCCGCAGGAAGACGACGACGTGCCGGTTCCGCGGCAGAGATAATTTGAGCTTAGTGCTTGGTTCTTTGTGCTTGGTTTTTGTTCGCTGGCGAAGGTTCAAATTTCCAGTGAAAGCTACTCCAGCGAACACAACATAAAGACCCAAGCACAAAGACCTTTTTAAAGTGGGGTGACAGCATGAATTCATTCGCAGCGCGCATTATCTGTTCCGTCTCCCTCGTTTTGAGTCTTTCCCTGTTTGTTTCGGCCCAGACGCCCGACCGTCAGAACCAATCCGTCCTCAACAACGCCGCGGTAGTAAAACTCGTCAAGGCTGGTTTCAAAGAAAAGACCATCATCCAGATCATCGGTTCACGCATTCCTAACTTCGACCTGACGCCGGATCGCATGATCGACCTCAAGCGCAGCGGTGTCAGCGAGAAGATAATCATGGCGATGCTGTCTCGCCAGGAAGGTCTCGACTTGATGGTTGACGACGAGACCTGGGGCGACGAGGAGTTCATCACTCGCGGTATCGATCCGCCAACGGGTTCAAGCGGTAATGGATCCGGAACTGCGCCCGCTGATGGCGGCGTCAACATCTTCGGCTCAGGCGGCGGCGTTAAAGGCCGTAGCAAAACGCAGGGCCGCGACGGCTCCGTCGAGAACGACACGATGACGACCGGCAGCGCCACCGTGAAAATAATTAGACCACCTACCGAAGCAGGCGGCGCCCAGTCTGCGAAATTGGAAAAAACCAAGAGCCTCACTAACGAGTCGATCATCGAACTGGTCGAAGCGGGATTCTCCGAAGGGACCATCATTCGCCGGATCGAACAATCGCCTGTCGAATTCGATCTCGCCGCCGACAAGCTGGAAGCACTGCGCAAACGCAGGGTCAGCGACAAAGTCCTGGCTGCGATGAAAGCAGCGATGGGCGAAGACAAGTAAGCTGAAGTCCGTATTCAAATCAATATGAAAAGACAAGCAGGTAAAAAGCGACCGCTGGTGCTGCTGTTTTTCTTCATAGCGGTCTCATTTTCACTACTCGATCTGCAAATCGTCGACGCGCAGCGAAAGCGGACTACGCCACAACGCGCCGCGCAACCGAAACCGACGCCGAAGCCGCGCACTGCTCTCGAGCAGATGGGCGCGCCGCCGCCTGTTCCCACGCTGAAAAAACAACCCGAACAGGAAGTCAGTCCCGGCGACGTCGTTTCCGTTGACACGACTGAAGTGATGTTTCCGGTGACGGTCCGCGATGCAAGCGGCCGTCTCATCAACGATCTCACCCGTAATGATTTTCGCGTCTTCGAAGACAACAACCTGCAACCACTCAGCGATCTCGCGTTGCGACAAGTCCCGGTCGACGTGGTGCTGATGGTCGACGCGTCATCGTCAGTAGCCAACAACATTGACGACTTTCGCCGCGCAGCGCAGGGTTTCGCCGCGCGTCTCCAGGCTGACGATCGCATCAGCCTGATCAAGTTTGACGATCGCATCGAGCTGCTCCAGGACTGGACCAAGAGCCGTTTCCAACTACAACGCGCCTTGAATCGCATCGAACCCGGAATGTTCACGCGCTTCAACGATGCGCTGCTGCTCGCTTCGAAAGAACAGTTTGGAGTCGCCGCGGGCAAATCGCGCCGCGCCGTCATCGTGCTGTCCGACGGGATCGACAACGGCCAGGGAACGACGAGTCTCGAAGCCGCGTTAACGGCGATGATCAGGTCACAAGTTACCGCGTACATCGTCAGTAATACAGAGATCTCGAAGGCAGCGAAACGCGCCGAGCTCGACAGCCTGCTCGGCGGCACTGAAGCCTCGATCAAGTTCAACCAGGTACACATCGATCGCCTGCGTCTCGGAATACAGGCGCTCGACAAAAGCGAAGAGAACCTGGCCCAACTCGCGCGCGCCACCGGCGGCCGGCTTTACAAGCCGCAGACGTTCGACGCGCTCGAATCAACTTACGCGGAAGTTGCCGATGAGTTACGGCATCAATACGCGCTCTACTTTACGCCGCTTAATAAAGCGCGCGATGGGAGTTTTCGCCGCGTGCGGGTGGAAACAGCTAACCCAGCTTACCGTCCGCAGACTCGCGTCGGATACTTCGCTCCGAAGAGCTGAATCCGTGCGATCTGTTCTCTATGTTTGTCTGCTGATACTGGTCTGCGGATACACCTGCGTCCAGGCACAAACTCAGGACAAGATCACCATCGTCCTCAAAGATGGACCGTTTTTGGTTGACGAGGTAACTGAGGAAGCCGACGGTTACTGGTACAAGCGCGGTAACATGTCGCAGTTCCTCGATCGCGAACGAGTGATTCGCATAGAACCGCCAAAACCACCCGCCGAGGAAAATACCGATTCAGCAAAGTCCAGCGAAGCATCCGCCAAATGGCGACTCGCTGAAGCCGGCAAGATCGAAGAATTCTTTCGCAGCAAGTTTAACCGGCCACTACCCACGAGGGCCTTCGGCCAGTCGGATCTACACACTCGTTGGGGTTGGGACCATCGAAACGGAATGGACGTCGGTCTACATCCGGACAGCGTCGAAGGCCGCGCGTTGATTGAGTTCCTGCGGGCCGAGTCGATTCCTTTTCTGGCTTTTCGCGGTGCCGTGCCCGGTGTGGCAACCGGCCCTCACATCCACATTGGTAACAGATCACCGAGAATTTCCGGCCGCTAGCTAAAAACTATCGGCGACACTTCTGTTTGAGGTACCAGGATGAAATTCATCGAGTTCGTCCATCCGGAGGGCGGAACGTTTATTGTTCACATCGATCACATCACCAGCGCGCATTATCGTCCCGGCGAAGGCGACGTAAAGACGCGTCTTGGTCTGGATCTCGATGAACGGCAGAACGAAATAATACTGTTTGGCGAAGAAGCAGAGCGCACCTGGAAAAAGTTGCAGACCCTGATGCAATCCAACACCTGAAACCGTGTCGACCCTGGCCCAAAAAGCGATTCGAACCCGCGATCCGTTGTCGGAGCAATGGATCGATATCCGGCTGATCGCCGGCATGCGCGTGGTGCTGGGGACTTCGGCGCTGCTGGTCGTTCTGATCGAGTCGATGGAGGCGAGAGTTTGGGCCAAGCCCGTTCACCTCACGCTCTCGCTTTACTCGCTGTACGGCCTGCTGCTCTATCATTTGGCGGTGCGTCGCAATCCGGTCGCGGCCCACAAGATCACGCCTTGGCTCGACTTGTTGTGGTATGTACCGCTCATCGTCTTCACCAGTGGCACAAACAGCAACTTCTACTACTTCTTTTTCTTCTCGATCATCGTCGCTTCATTCAGTTGGGGGCTTAACGACGGCCTGCGTTTGACCCTCGCGTCAGCGGCGATCTACACGATCGTCGCCGTTCTCACCGCCGGCAGATCGGTGGGATTGAATCGCATACTGCTGGCGCCCATCGGTCTCCTGATCTTCGGTTACATCATTGCGCGCTGGGGCGGTTATCACACCGAACTCAAGAACCGCCTGCAACTGCTGAAAGACGTCACCATCTTCTCCAATCCGCGCTTCGGCATCGACAGGACCATCAAAGCGATTCTCGAAAGCATCCGCGATTTCTACGACGCTGAAGCCTGTCTGCTCGTGGTTCCTGGCAAGCCTGCCGACACTGAGAGTTACCAGATGTATCGGGTTGCGCGCGGTATCTATCCGAGCCGTTCGGCGCCGCCGGAAATCGGGCGCGAAGCGGCGGGGCAGTTTCTGTCCCCTTCTCTCGAAAATGCAGTTATCTATCGCAAGAACCATTCTTCGCACGCGCGGCTCTTCGACGTTAAAACTCGCGTTTTTTCGGAAGCTCCCACTGGAACCGGGGACAAACTCGCGGGCATTCTCGATGCCACGCGATACCTGTCAATGCCCGTGTATTATCGACACCAGGCTGTCGGCCGTCTTTACGTAGTTGATGGACCAACACGGTTCGATGGCCCACAAATGGAGTTCATGCTGCAGTTAATGGACCACGTCACCCCGGTCATGGAGAACATCAGGCTGATCGACAATCTCGCCTCCGATGCCGCCGAGACTGAACGGCGCCGGATCGCCCACGACATTCACGACAGCGTCATCCAGCCTTATCTCGGAATTCAGTTCGGCCTTTCCGCTTTGGACCAAAAACTTGAAGCCGGCGATCCGGGGATTCGTGAGAACGTGCAGGAGCTGCTCGAACTCACCAAACATGAACTGGCTGAGTTGCGGCGCTTCGTCTGGGGCCTCAAAGCCGGTGAAGAACGAATGGACGTTTTGTTGCCGGCAATCGAACGTTACGCTGAACGCTTCTCGCTCGTGACCGGAATCACTGTCGACGTTGAAGCGCATGGAAAAGTGAAGGTCAACGATCGACTGGCGGCGGAGTTGTTTCAGATCGTCGCCGAGGGTCTCAGCAACGTGAGACGTCATGCTTTTTGTCGGGACGCCCGCGTTGAGATCTCGTGCAAAGAGACTTCTCTCTTGTTACAGATCAAGAACAGCAGGCCGCGAACCGGCGCCAATCCCGATGCGGAACGTGGGCAGGGCCACGACGTCAGTCGCGTATTTCGTCCGCATTCGATCGCCGAACGCGCGGCCGCGCTGGGCGGTGAAACGCTGGTCTTTATCGACGAGAAAGACTACACGGTTGTCAGCGTGGGAATACCGCTTTGAGAGATACACTTTTATTTAGAAGTGGAGTTACTATTCACACCACTATGGACGAGCAGCCGATACGCATCATGATAGTTGACGATCACGTCGTGATCCGCAGCGGATTGCGCATGCTGATTGAGCACGATCAACGAATGCGCGTTGTTGCTCAGGCAGGCAACAAAGCCGAAGCGCTGGAACGCGCCGGCGCCGAACATCCGGACGTGATCATTCTCGACCTGCTGCTCGGCGACGATGATGGTTTGGATTTCCTGCCCGAACTTTGTCAGTCCAGTCCCAATTCCCGCGTACTTGTTCTCACCGGTGTGCAAAATCCTGACGCTCATCGCCAGGCGATACGGCGTGGAGCGATGGGAATCGTGCTAAAAGAACATGCCGCCGATCAGCTCCTGAAGGCGATCTTCAAAGTTCACGAAGGCGAAGTTTGGATCGAGCGCTCGATGATGGGCAGCATGATTCAGGAGTTCAACCGCCCGTCCCTGCCGGATCCGGAAACCAGCAAGATCGAGTCGCTCACCGATCGTGAACGCGAGGTGATCGCTCTTATTGGCGAGGGACTGAAGAACAAGCAAGTCGGCGAAAGATTGTTCATCAGCGAGACCACGGTGACCCACCATCTCAGCTCGGTTTTCTCGAAACTCGACGTTTCGGACCGCCTCGAACTGATCATTTACGCGTTTCGTCACGGACTGGCAAAAATACCTAAGTAAATCTGCCAGATCACCCGTCCAACTGCCCTCGGGGAACCCCCGTAAACCGCACAAATACGGCACTTAAGTGTATGGCAGGATCCTGCCATACAGACTCACTTAAAAATCGTGAAATCCTGCCAGTTAAATGGGCAAGGACCTCCGTTGTCACTATTTCGTAACAACTTGATAATCCAAAAGTCGAAAACCTCGAGTCTCAAAATTCAACGTTCGGGACATAGCGAGACTTGTTGAAAAGTTTAGGGCACGGGATGGCGGTTGCTCCGCCGCGGCGTCTCGGTGCCGATTGGGAGGCTGAATAGTTCAGCCAAAAACGATTTGCCCCCGTTGATGGCGCCCAGCTTTACAGCCTCCCGTTCATTATCTGGTCCATCCGCCCAGAATGGACCACGCATTAACTTTTAGCTGGAGTGGTTTGACGCCTGCGGCTGACTCGTCTGACGCAGTGCTTCTCCTACCAATCCACCGGCAAACAACCGCGACGACGGCTGCGGAGTTGGTCTAGCTTCGCAGTTAAGCCGTCTTCGCTTATCAAGGAAGGAAGGTAGACATGTTCGCGCTACGTAGTATTCGCAAACTAGCAGTCTCACTGGCGATGTTTGTGGTAATTGCTCTTGGATCAGTAATAAGTGCTCAGGCAGATCCTGTAACGTTCGTTCTGGGAGGCGCCGACTTTTCTGGTTCAACCGATAACACTGGTGGAGACATCACCGTGCACATTCAGAACATCGCTGGAGGCGTGCGCATAACGGTCACCAATAACCTCGTCGATCCCGGCGCGTTTTTGGGCCAGTTGTACCTAAACACTGCCGTTGCCCCACTCGCCGGAGCAACAGGCACGTGCGTTAACTGCACTGCGACCGGCGGTCAGACGATGACGTTCAATTTCGGCAGTGACGCGTTCCAGGCAGATGGGGATGGTCGCTACGACATCTTCGTGGACTTTGCGTCCAATGCAGCGAGCCGGCTAACACCGGGTGAAGTAATCATCTTCGATCTGACTTCAACAACACTAGGCTTCACGTCAGATAGCTTTCTCGTCTTTTCCGCCCCGGGCGGCGGGAATGGACCGTTTCAGGCCGCGGCACACATTCAATCCTTGCCCAATGGGGGAAGTGACTTTATTGCCGAGGTACCCGAACCGGCAAGCTTGCTTTTGTTAGGTAGCGGTTTGGTTGGTCTCGCCACCGGACTGCGAAGACGCTTTAGTAAGTAGATTCGTACCGACGACTGAGTAGGGTAGATCAAGCTTCCGGAGCTTGCGGATGTTTGGTCAGAGGCTCGAACTCTGCGTCGAGCCTCGAGGATGTCGGGCAAGCTCGAAAGAAACTGTTTGCGACCGACCACGCTACATGACTGCGATACGAACGTTGAAAAGAGTGTCCGGCCGGCTATTGGAGCTTTTTCGCGGCCGTCAAAGCACACCGTCAGGTGAACCCGCGGCGAGAAACCTGCTCGTTGTAGACGATGAAGAATCGATCTGCTTTTCAATGAGCGAGTATTTCTCCCAGCACGGATTCAAAGTCGATACGGCGCGCGAGATGGAAGAAGCTGAGGGACTAATCAAGGTCACCGACTACAAAGTGATCATTCAGGATCTGCGCCTGGGAATAGCTCGGCATCCTGACGGCCTTGAAATCATCAAGTTGGTCCATAAGCGGAATCCCGACACACGAATCGTCGTGCTCACGTCTTATGGCTCCGCGGAAGTTGAAGCAGAGGCCCGGCGAGCGGGAGCCGACGCGTTTTTAAGGAAACCGAAGCCTCTTTCACAAGTGGCTCAGGTGGTGCAGGGTCTCATCGAATCACCTCGCACGCGCACGGTGCGGGCGTGAAACGATGAGTCTTGTGCCGTGGAAGTAGCCGCGGTTCACCCGGGTGCTGGAAATGAGAGGACAGTACCCGAGAGATCAACCCGACCGGTGCTTCCAAGGAGGGGGCTCGGCGCCGTCCGGGCCCTCTTTTTCCGTCCGGAGTTAAACAACCGATTCCCTTCTTTGTCTGTGCACAACTGCTGACCCAAAATGCGTCGGCACATCCGTGCCAGTGAAACTCCGAAGATTCCTGCCCTCAACAATCGGGAGAGTCCTGAATTGTAATCACTCGATCTCAGTCCTAGAATCGCTCACGATCAAGCTCGTCTGCGGGTTGGCAGACTTCAATCCTTCCTCTCTTACAAGGTTCAATCATGGAACCCCGGATGATCGCGTTACCGCGATTCCAACCAAACTCTTCACGTTTCAACCGCCCCGGCTTGAAACAACGTGATGCGGATACGCCCTCCCAAGGCCGCTTGGAGTCCGCGTCCGAATCCTCATGACGTGCCGGTAATTGCGCTGGAGGTGGTCCATCCGACGCGAGTATCGGCCTTGCCGCAAGGAGTCAAAAGCAATGCAATGTATGACAACGCCCAGATACTCCCACTCCAGAGTTCGCATGAGAAACTTTCTGATAGCAGCAGGTGTCCTCTCCCTGTTGGTCTGGAGTCTTAGTGGATCGGCAACACTCGTAATCCATTCAGACAGTGCAACCGGCAATGACCTAACTAAACCGGTTCAGTCTGAGTCCGGAGTTGTTGCCCATTCCGTAAATCCGATGCCCGTTCCTTTTAAGCCGGCATCAGCGGACCTGAGTCAGGTTCGCAACGGTGGTGTCGGCTGCGACGATACTGTTCCAACGACATGTAACGACCCAGCCGATTGGGTCAACGGCAATGCAGGCGCATCAAACGCGCATTACCAGGAAGGTCAATCCATTCCTTATCGCCTGGTGATGAAAGATCTTCCCTTAGGTCCTAACACAGTGGTGATCGAGTGGGACGTCAAGCACAGCAACGCTCACGCGATCGACTTCATCACGCATTACCAGCGTATCAACGAGAGCGTTCAGCCGTGTGGTCCGGCAAATCATCCCGAAGACATTGTGCCGGGTTGCAATCCCGCAAACTTCACTACGTTCGATATTCCCTCGCCCACTGGCTTTAACACTCCAAAAGTCGGTTTTCCGCAGAACATCTTCCTCGCCCTGGCGCTCGCGCAACGGCGCATGACGATGTACAACGGAACCATCACCAACATGACGTACGGAACGCCGCAGGGCGATCTCTCGCAGGCGACCGCGTCCACTCGCATCACTATTGAATTTACGGCCAACAGTTCGACGGTCGTGATGGCGTGGGGCGGACACATCGCCCGGGCGATTGATTGGGGCCAGGGTAGTTCGGCGAGCGGCATTAGCGGATCGCCGTACCATACACGTTTGATTTCACTCAACGGCAGCGGCGGTAATCAGGATCGCTCACTCTCCGCGGCAGCCGTCGAAGCGCCGCCGCCATGCGCTCTCTCAAATGACAACATCGACGTTTGCGACCTGCCGGCAGTCACGACTCACGCGCTGCAAGGTACGGCGTCAACGAGTCTGACCTATTCGTTCCAGATCGTAAACAGTGGCGGATCGAACGCTTTCATAAGCAGTTCGGACACCGATCCTTCAGATGGAACAATCTCAGCCAACGTCACAACCAGCGGCGCGGGCTCGTACACCATCACGCTGACCGCCTCGAACGCCGGCGGCTCCAGCGAATGCCCGGCGACCGTGCGCGTTCACCAGCAACCAGCCGCTGCCGCGGGCAACGATGCTGAGCAGTGTGAAACGTCCGGGTTCGCTTTCCAGATGAATGCTTCGTCAACCGTGCCAACAGGTGGCAGTCGCACCTGGTCCATCGATGCGGCCAACAGCACGACGACTGCTTCTATCGTCAATCCGACCGACGAAGATCCGGTGATCACTTTGAATGGCGTGGGAACAGTGCGGGCCGTGCTTACGGTTACTGGTCCATCGTGCGATAACGCCGTCGACAGTGTAGACCTGACAGTCTCTGCGAAAGCAAATGTCAACGCCGGCGCTGATGCGGCGGTTTGCGCGGCCGATCCGGATGTTCAGTTAGCGGGAAGTATCAGTGGCGCCGCGCTGAGTGCGACGTGGAGTGGTGGCGGAGGAACGTTCAATCCGAACGCAAATACGCTGAATGCGATTTACACACCGTCGGCTGCTGAAATCGCCGCCGGCACCGCTACACTAACGCTAACCACAAACGATCCTCCGGGATCCTGTGGCGCTGCCGTCGATACGATGACGATCACGATCAACGCGAATCCGGTCGTGGAGATCAGTCTGGAACAGGCGTGTGCGGCCACGGCGCATCTGCACGCGACGGTCACCGGAGGCACTGCTCCTTACACCTTCACCTGGAAGAAGGATGGTGTCGTTGTCGGAACTAACTCGGCCGACCTGACATTGACAGGACCGGGAAGTTATAGCGTCAGCGTGACGGACAGCTCGTCGACGAGTTGTCCCAGCAACATCGACACGTTTGTAGTTTGCTACACCGAAGGACCAGTTGCTTCTGCGCCTTCGCTCGCAGCGCCGAGAGCTGTGGATGTCGCACAAAAACCGCCATCCGAGACCTCGAGTTGGCTTGCACGCGTGGCGTTGTTTGTTGCCAGGAGTCTCGCCTTTATTACGGTGTGAGACGCCGGAAAAGGGGTGCCGGTCGCATTTTGCGGCCGGC
>Ga0315912_10004119_pt1 | contig 13933 bp, 14 predicted proteins | sample VfabasoilMG_FD_204469 | JGI IMG/M metagenome (GOLD analysis project Ga0315912, IMG submission 204469) | Garden soil microbial communities collected in Santa Monica, California, United States - V. faba soil | ecosystem: Environmental > Terrestrial > Soil > Garden | place: USA: California... | reverse complement strand
CGAGGAAGATGGCGAGCAGGGCGCCGGCGAGGCCGGCGCCGATGATGTCGTAGGTTTTCGAACTCATGCGTCCAGGCCTGCGATTCCGCCCGATGTCGTAGGAGCGCGCGTGAGCGCGCGATCAGCGTCGCCCCTGCCCTCGGTCATCCAGTTGGTCGAGGCCAGATCCGAGCGGACGCATCGCGCGCTTACGCGCGCTCCTGCGAATGCATGCGTGGTGCTCATCGGGTGTCGCGCCAGCGGATCACGGATTCCACGAAGCGCAGGCAGTCGCCGTAGCGGTTGTACAGCGGTGTCGGCGCGATGCGGATGACGTCGGGTTCGCGCCAGTCACCGACCACGCCGTCGCGTGCGAGGTGCTCGAACAGCTGGCGGCCGCTTTCGCGCGGGCCGAGCACGCTCAGCGAGAGCTGGCAGCCGCGCCGTTCCGGCTCCGCGGGCGTGCGGATCGCGAGCACATCGGCCACGTGCGTGCGGATCAGCGATTCGAGATGGCCGGTAAGGGCCAGCGACTTCTCGCGCAGCTTCGCCATGCCGGCGCGGTGGAACACGTCGAGCGAGACGCGCACCGGCGCGAGCGCCAGGATCGGCGGATTCGACAGCTGCCATCCGTCCGCGCCGGGTGTCGCCTGGAACTCCGGACCCATGCGGAAGCGTGTCGCCTGGTCGTGTCCCCACCATCCGGCGAAGCGCGGCCTCGGCGTCCGCGCGTGGCGCTCGTGCACGAAGCACCCGGCGACGGCGCCGGGCCCCGAGTTGAGGTACTTGTAGCTGCACCACACGGCGAAGTCGGCGTGCGTGTCGTGGAGAGCCACGGGCAGGTTGCCGATCGCGTGCGCGAGGTCGAAGCCCACGCACGCACCCTTGCGATGCGCCATCGCGGCGATCGCGGCGAGGTCGAACGCCTGTCCGCTCAGGTACTGCAGGCCCGGCCACAGCACGAGCGCCAGGCGATGCCCGTGCTCGTCGATCGCGCGCTCGAGCGCAGCCATCGACACGCTGCCGTTGGGTTCGTCGCCTTCCAGCTCGACCAGCGCTTCGGCCGGGTCGTATCCGTGGAAGCGGATCTGCGACTCGACCGCGTAGCGATCGGACGGGAAGGCGTTCTTCTCGATCAGGATCGCCGGCCGCTCGTGCGTGGGGCGGTAGAAGCTGACCATCATGAGGTGCAGGTTCACGGTGAGCGAATTCATCGCCACCACCTCGCCGGGCAGCGCGCCGGCGATCTCCGCGAGGTGCTCGCGCACGAAGCTGTGGTACGGCATCCACGGATGCTTGCCGCGGAAATGCGCCTCCACCGCGAGCGACTGCCAGTCGTCCAGTTCCGAGAGCAGCGCCGCGCGCGTGGCCGCAGGCTGCAGCCCGAGCGAGTTGCCGCACAGGTAGGCCTGGTCGCGACCCTCGTGCTGCGGGATCAGGAATTCGGACCGGAACGCCGCGAGCGGATCGGCCGCGTCGAACGCCTGCGCGCGAGTATGCTCGGCGGACAGCGGGGAGTCGGGTTGCAGGGTCATCGGCGTCGTTCCAGATTCCAGTCGATTCGCCCGTCGGGCGGGCATGTCATGCGCCGAACCTCGCCGCCGGCAACCCCAGCCACGACAACGCCGTCCCACTGTAGAGCCGGGCTTGCTCGGCTTCCGACATCCCGAGCGCCGCGATCAACGCGCCAGGTTCCTGCTCCCCGAGCGGAAACGGATAGTCCGTGCCGAGCATCACCTGGTCCACGCCCACGGTATCGATGAGGTAGCGCAGGGCGCGCACGTCCGCCACCCATGAATCGAAGAAGAGCCTCGGCAGGTAGTCGCGCGGATTGCGGTGGTTGTCCACCGCCACGAGGTCGGGCCGCATCTTGAACCCGTGCTCGATGCGACCGATGGTGTAGGGGAAGGCGCCGCCGCCGTGCGCGAGGCAGATGCGCAGATCCGGCAGGCGCTCGAGCACGCCGCCGAAGATCAGCGAACACGCCGCGCGGGACTGTTCGGCCGGCATGCCCACGAGCCAGGGCAGCCAGTACTTCGGCATCGAGGCCGCGCCCATCATGTCCCAGGGATGCACCAGGATCGCGGCGCCGAGGTCGTTCGCGGCCTGGAAGAACTCGAACAGTTCCGGCGCATCGAGGTTCCAGTCGTCCACGTGCGAGCCGATCTGCACGCCCTGCAGGCCGAGCTGCTCGACGCAGCGCTCCATCTCCTCGATCGCCAGGCGCGGCGCCTGCAGCGGCACCGTGCCGATGCCCGCGTAGTGGCGCGGATGCGCGCGGCAGACCCCGGCCATGTGCTCGTTGAGGTGCTGGTGCAGTTCCAGGGCCTGGTGCGGCTTCGCCCAGTACGAGAACAGCACCGGCACGGTGGAAATCACCTGCACGTCCACACCGTGCTTCGCGTACTCGCCGATGCGCAGCGTGGGATCCCAGGTGTTGGGCCAGATCTCGCGGAAGAACTTGCCGTCCTTGTAGATGCGATGGCGGCCGCCGTCGTGGTGGATGACGGGGAAGCGGATGTCGCCGTACTTGTCGGCGAGGTCGGGCCAGTCCTCGGGCAGGATGTGGGCGTGGGAATCGATCTTCAGCACGGCTGGCGGCTCTTCCTGCGGAGGGGCTGACGGGTGGATGCCTGTGACCCGCCCGGCGAGGCGTCCCGGGTCGCGACGGTACGGAACCCTGCGGCGTCCATGTTATCGCGCGGCGCGTCGGGCCGAGGGCCCGCGGACGCTGGGGGGCGGGTACCGGCGAACCTCCGCGAGGGCGGCTGGCGGGCGTCCACGGGCCGTTGCGGCGCCGACATTCCCAGCGACGCGACAGGCGCGCCCAGGGCCGGCATCGCGAGCGTCGGAACAGGAAATGTGTCGTGCGGTATCGGGGGTTCCCGCCGGGCGCTTGTGCACTGCAACGAACGACAAAGTAGGGCTACTATGGAGGAACGGGAGTCGGCATGGACGCCGTGCCGCCCGCATGCACCCTGGGGAGCATGATGAGCAATCAGGACATGGACGAGGTCGGTGGCCTGGACCCTGACGAACCCGCCACGGGTTCGGGATGGGACTCCTCGGAGCGTGCCTGGGCAGCCGTCGCCGGCGCGCGCCTGTCGGGCTCGACGGCACCGGCCGCGGCGGCGCTGGCGATGAAGGGCGTCGAGCAGTCCATGACCCGATTCGCGATCGATCGCGCGGGCCTGGCGATGCTGTGGATCGGTGCGGACGCACGCCTGCTGGAAGCGAACGACGTGCTGTCGAGGTTGATCGGCCGTTCGCGCCAGGTCCTGCTCGGCAGGCCGGTGACCGAGATCGACGGATTCCCGAGCCCCGACCGCTGGCGCGAATGCTGGTCCGAACTCCGGCGGCGGGGCGACCTGCGCCTGGTGTGCCGGCACACGCGCCCCGATGGCACGAGGATAGACCTCGAGGTCACCCTGCACTTCGTGGTGTCCGAGGCGGGGGAGTGCGCGTGCGCGCTGGTGCGCGACTACACCGAACAGGAGACCGCGAAGCGCGGCATCGAGCACCTGGGGCAGCGGTTCCGGCTCGCGATCGACGGATCGGGCTTCGGCGTGTGGGAATTCGACCTGTCGAGCAACCGGCTGATCTGGGATGCGCGCATGTACGCGCTCTACGGGATGGAGCCGGACGGGGAACTGCTGGCGCCGGAGACCTGGCAGGCGCGCCTGCATCCCGACGATCGCGCCAAGGTGGACGAACGATTCGCGCGCCTGGGGGCCGGCGAGGACGTGCAACTGTTCGAGTTCCGCGCATTCCGCGCCAGCGACGGCGAGCAGATATGGGTGGAGGCCAACGGGTCCAGCCTGCGCGGGGCCGACGGGCAGATCGCGCGCCTGGTCGGCATGAACCGCGACGTCACCGAGCGGAAGAAATCCGAGCAGCGCATGCGCCTGCTCGAGGCCGCCGTCTCGCGCCTGAACGACATGGTGCTGATCACCGAGGCCGACCCGTTGTCCGAGCCCGGCCCCCGCATCGTGTTCGTGAACGACGCCTTCTCCAAGCTGACCGGCTACACGCGGGACGAGGCCATCGGGCGCTCGCCGCGCATGCTGCAGGGTCCCGGCACCGACCTGGTCACGCTGAGCCGCATCGGCGATGCGCTGGCGCACCGGCAGCCGGTGCGGGCCGAGTTGCTCAACTACACCAAGGAAGGCGAGGAACTGTGGCTGGACATCGACATCGTGCCGATCACCGACGGCAACGGCCGCGTGTCCAACTTCGTTTCGGTGGAGCGCGACATCACGGCGCGCAAGCGCGCCGATGCGGCGCTGATCCGCAGCGAGCGCCGCCTGCAGGCGATCATCGAGGCGACGCCCGAGTGCGTGAAGCTGGTCGACGCCAAGGGCAGGCTGATCTCGATGAACGAGGCCGGCCTGCGCATGATCGGGGTGACCGACGCGCAGACCGTGCTGGGACGCCCGGTGTACGACCTCATCGCGCCGGCGCACAAGGAATCCTATCGCCGCTTCTGCGAATCCGTCGTCTCCGGCAAGCGCGGGCGCATGCAGTTCGAGATCGTCGACCTGCAGGGCGTGCACCACTGGATGGAAACGCACGCGGTGCCGTTCTCCGAGAAGTACCGCGGCCTGCCGACGCTGCTCGCGGTCACCCGCGACATCACCGAGCGCAAGCGCGCCGAGGCGATGCGCGAGGAGTACGAGCGCATCATCCAGTCGGCCAGCGACCCGATCTTCAGCAAGTCCCTGGACGGGATCATCCAGTCGTGGAATCCCGGCGCACAGCGCCTGTTCGGCTACGCGCCCGAGGAGATCATCGGCCGGCACGTGCTGACGCTGATCCCGCCCGAGCTCCACGGCGAGGAGTCGATGATCATGGAGCGGGTGCGGTCCGGACAGCGCGTGGAGCACTACGAGACCGTGCGCGTCGACCGCAACGGCGGCAGGCTGGACGTCTCGCTCACCATCTCCCCGATCTGGGACGCCGGCGGGCACGTGATCGGCGCGTCCAAGGTCGTGCACGACGTGACCGAGCGCAAGCGCGTCGAACGCGCGCTGCGCGACAGCGAGGCGCGCTTCAAGCAGCTCGAGGAGCGCAACCAGCTCGTGCTGTTCGAGCGCGAGCAGGACCGGCTCGGGCGCGAGCTGCATGACGGGCTCGGGCAGCAGCTCACCGGCGTCGCGTTCCTGGCCAAGGCGCTCGAGCACAAGCTGGGCAGCAGGGCGCTGGACGAGACGGCGGACGCGACCTGGATCGTCCAGCTCCTGAATACGGCCGTCGACCACGTACGCTTCCTCTCGCGCAACCTCAGTCCGGTGGAGATCGACGGCAACTCGCTGGTGTCCGCGCTCGAGAAGCTGCTCGCCGACATCCGCAGCATCTACGGCGTGGATGCCGTGCTGCTGGCATCGGCGGGCCTCGCCCACCTGCCGACGAACGGCGTGAACCAGGTATTCCGGATCGTGCAGGAGGCGTTGAACAACGCGCTTCGGCACGGCCGGGCCACCAGCGTGCGCGTGCGCCTGGCACTGAAGGGCGACGTGCTGGTGGTGGCGGTGCACGACAACGGCGGCGGATTCCGCACGCGCGAGGTCGGCGCGGCGGAGGGACTGGGCCTGCGCAGCATGCGCATCCGCGCGCAGTCGCTCGGGGGGACGCTGCGGCTGCGCAGCGGTTCGCGCGGCACCATCGTGCTGATGCGCACCTCGATGTCCGAGGTCCATGCGCATTCCCCGTGCGAGGCATCGACCGGATGAGCGCCACGCGCGTACTCATCGTCGACGACCATCCCATCATCCGACAGGGGCTGGCCGCCCTGCTCGGCGGCGTGGGCAACTTCGGGCCGATCGACCTCGCCAGTTCCGGTGCCGACGCGCTGGCGATGTTCCGCAGGGACCGGCCCGACGTCGTCCTGCTCGACCTGTCGCTGGGCGGGGAGTCGGGCCTGGACGTGCTGCGCCGCCTGCACGCCCTGGACGAGACGGTCCCGGTGCTCGTGATGTCCATGCACGACGAGACGCTGCACGCCGAACGCGCGCTGCGCGCCGGTGCGCGCGGCTACGTGATGAAGCACGAGGCGACCGAAGTGGTGATCGAGGCCCTGCGCCGCGTGCTGCGCGGCGAGATCGTGCTCAGCCCCAAGATGCAGACCGCCCTGATCTCGCGCATGTCGCTGCAGACCGAGCGCAAGCGCGTGGGCGTGGACGCGCTGAGCGACCGCGAGATGGAGGTCCTGCGCCTGATCGGGCACGGCGTCTCGTCGAACGAGATCGCCGAGCAGCTCAGCCGCAGCGTGAAGACGGTGGAGGCGCATCGCGCCTCGATCCGGACCAAGCTAAGGCTCGCCTCGAACCTCGACCTGATCCGCTTCGCGACGCTCTGGATCGAGGATCCGGCCGCCGGCACGCGCCAGGCGGATTGAACGCCTCCGATGGCGCGCAGGCGAAACCCGTCATCGCGGGTTTCGCCCGTGCACCGCGGCAGCCGTGTCGGATGCCCCCGGGAAGTCCATCCCCGACCCGACGGGGCACAGGTGCAACAGGCGTGGTGCTCGACCCGGGTACCGGATCAGCCGCTTGCGCGACTGGTCCAGCCGGTTGCGTCCCTGCAACGCGCGTGACGACGGATGCGTCCGGTGCGCCCTACGAGACGTCGGCCTCGATGTCGGCGCAGGCGCGACGCGCGGATGCGAGGTTGGACTTGGACTTGTCCAGCACGAAGTAGATGAACAGGCCGGGCTTGGAGGCCACGAGGCGGATGATGTGGTACTGCTTGCCGAGCGTGATCAGGATGTCCTCGATCCGGTCGTTCAGGCCCAGGCTCTTCATGGTCTTGAGCTTGGCGCGGACCACTTCCGTATTGCCGGCGGCGGCGAGTTCCATGTCAACGCCGGACCCGGCGCTACCGAGCATCATGCCGCTGGTCGCGTCGACCACGGCCGCGCACATGGCGCCATCGAGTTCGAGGAGCTTTTTCAGGGATTCGTTCACGTTTGCCATGACTGCAGTTCCTCATCGGGGTGTTTGGGAGCACCGTTGCGGACGAGGACGGACGCGGTGCGACACCCGTCCCCGATCGGTCGTTGGCGACGGCAGCGGCGACTGCCGCCTCCATCGCCGGTCGAATGTGTTCGCGGGCTGTTCCGGGGCATCATTCGCGCTGGTTCGCGAGGATCTTCGCGACCCCCGAGGTGGTGTTCTTCGCGGCCCAGAGCAGGTGCCCGAGGATCGCCGCGCGCGACGCCACCACGAGCAGGGACAACGCCGGCTTCGCCTTGGGGACGGGCATGACCAGCACGTAGCCGTCCTCGCACTCGATCATCGTGTTGCGGCTGCCGTGCAGTCCGCTCTCGGTCACCAGGACCTCGCCCAGCGCCTGCAGCGAGCTGCTCATCGCGGCGAGCTTCGCGGGGGCCGCGGTGTCGGGCGGCTGCACCGCCACCTCGAAGCCGTCCGCGGTGGTGAGCTGCGCGAGCAGGATGCCCGGCGACTGCGCCATGAAGCCGGCGAGTTCCTGGGTACAGGCCGCGTGGTAGCGGCGGACCGTCGGCACGATGGCCTTCATGCATTGCCCTCGCCGTGTTCGCCCGCTTCCAGCAGGCAGGTCAGCGTCTCGATCAGCAGCAGCACGTGCTCGCGCCGGCGCACGTCCACCGAAAACAGCGGCAGGCAGTGCTCGCCCGCCTGCAGGCGCCGCTGGAATTCGTGCAGCGGCATCGCACCGGGAAGGTCGGTCCGACCCACGCCGATCACCAGCGTGCCCGCGCGCGCCGATTCGGCGAACGCCTCGAGGTACTGGTCCATGTGGCGCAGCGCGTCGGCGCGCGAGGCGTCGAGCAGCAGCACGACGCCGAGCGCGCCCTGGCCGAGGATCGACCACATGAAGTCGAAGCGGTCCTGCCCCGGCGTGCCGTACAGGCGCACCACGGTGCCGTCCTCGAGCGTGATCTGCCCGAAGTCGAGGGCGACGGTGGTGTTGTCCTTGTCGCAGCTGGCGCGATCGTTGTTCTGCACGTCGGTAAGGACGGGCGGGACTTCGCTGATCGCGCCGATCGCCGTGGTCTTGCCCGCGCCCATCGGGCCGCTGAACACGATCTTCAGCTCGGGGGGGGCGACGGGAGCGCGTTCGCTGGCGTTCATCATCGGATCCGCCGGACCGCGCGCGAGCCTCAGCCCAACCCGAGGCGGGCGCGCAGGCCGCGTACGAGCGACGCGATCAGGCCGGGCGGCCGTTCGGGCTGCACGCGGGGCGCCCCTGCGCGCGTCACCAGCAGCCCCGAGACCGAGGTCGCGTTGAGGTAGCGCACGACCTGCGAGCGGTCGATGCCGCTGGCGGCAACGAGCTCGTCGGCGGTCCACATCTGGTTGCCGAGCATGGCGGTGAGGCGGATGGCATCGCGTCCGGCGCGGATCGTGCCGAGGTCCGGCCAGTGCCGGATGCGGAAGCGCATGTCGGCGCTGAGCCAGGGCGCGAGCCGCTCGCCATCCGCCCACCAGCCCGCGAACCAGGCCAGTTCCTCGATCGGATGCACGCGCAGGCCCGCCGGTGGCGCCGGTACCCGGTCGGTGAACCCGGCGTCCTGCAGGCGACCCTCGCGGATCCTCGCCAGGTCGGCGTCCGCGGCCGCGAACTGGCGGCCGTCGTCACGCACGTAGATCCCGCCGGTTCGCAGCCACTGGCCGTGCGTCGTGCCCATGCCCAGCGTGCGCAGCGCATCGGCGAGCTGCCAGTTCGAGGGCAGGGGCTGCGGGTGGGCGACGCCCGGCGACGGTGCAGTCTCGCCGGCCTCCTCTTCGATCTCCTTGAGCAGCGCCAGCAGCGGAAACACGCGCAGCGGCCGGTGCAGCACGTGCGATGCGGTGGTGGGTTCGTCTTCCGGATCCTGCAGCGCGACCCAGGGCTTGCCGGACAGGCGCCAGCGCGCGAGCAGCGCTTCATCGGCTTGGGGTCCGAACATCAGGACATCGGCCTCGTGGAGCGTGCCGATGCGCCAATGGCCGGCGCTGCGGCCCACCAGGAGTTCGAGCATCGAGGCGAGCAGCACCGAGTCATGCGGTTGCACCGCGCTCAGGGCGATAGCGCGGTCCTTCGCGGACTCCGGCTTCGCGTCGCTGTGGCCAAAGTCGCTGGTATGCCGAGACGTCATGCCCATCCTGAGCCTCCTCGCCGACTTCGGGACTTCGCATGTCCCGGCGACTCCAGATTCCCAGTCGGGCGTGCGTACGACACTCGGGCGCGCCCCGGAACCGTCGGGTGGTTCGCCTGAATCCGGGGTAGGGGAAAACCGCGGTGGGGCTAGGGGAACCCCTGGGGCACGCGCCAGCAGGGAGGCGCGCCGGCGTGGCGGCGCGCCGGATCGGGCCTTCCCCGGGGAATCAGCCCGGCCGCAGGGCCGTGCAGGCGCGCGCGAGCGCGGTGATCGCGTCCCAGTCGCCGCGCCGCACGAGTTCGGACGGCGCCATCCACGAACCACCGACCGTGATCACGTTCGGAAGCGCGAGGAAGGCCCCGGCGTTCCCCGGATCGATGCCGCCGGTGGGGCAGAAGCGCGCCTGCGGGAACGGCCCGTGGAACGACTTGAGCGCTCCGATCCCGCCCGCGGGCACGGCGGGGAAGAACTTGAAGCGCCGATGCCCGTGCTCGAGGCCGAGCATCAGCTCGCTGGCCGTGGCGATCGCGGGGATGAAGGGGATGTGCACGTGCCAGGATTCCGCATACAACGTGGCCGTGCTGCCCGGCGCGATCGCGAACCGGGCCCCGGCTTCGGCCACGGCGCCGAGGTCCCGGGGCGTGAGCACGGTTCCCGCGCCGATGCAGGCCTCCGGTAGTTCGCGCGCGAGCAGGGCGATCGCCTCGATCGCGATCGCACTGCGCAGCGTCACCTCGAGGACGGGCAGGCCGCCGGCGAGCAGCGCGCGCGCGAGCGGCAGCGCATCCTCCAGGCGCTCGATGGCGAGGACCGGTAGCACGGGCGCTCGCGTGAGCACGGCATCGACGGCCGCGGCCCGGGATTCGGTGGTCCAGTGCGTCATGGATGCTCCGGCGGCGGGAGGAGTCGGGCGAAGGAAGACGTGCGCGGCGCGACGGTAGGCCCGGCGTGCACCTATTTCGCGTCCGCCGGCTTGGAACTCGTCGTCACGTGCCAGCGCTTGGTGCCGCGCACGGTCACGAGGACGGCGTCCTTGGTCGCACCGCCCGAGGCCTTGGTCACGCGCGCCTCCACCACGACCGCGACGCTGCCGTCGGTGTTCGTTGCGCAATAGCCCTTGGCCACGGGGACCAGCACGCCACTGGCGGCGGCGACCACGGGACCTTCGGAAGTGGCGCACGGCTTGCCGTCCACCAGCAGCTCCATCGTAGCGGCGCCCGGTCCTACCCCTGCCGACTCCGGCAGGGCGCCACTCATGTCCGCATGCAGCTCGACCATGCCATCGATGCCATCGGGTTCCACCCTGGCCTGGGCGCTGCCCATGCCGCTCGCGAGCACATGCGTGGCCTTCGGCGGCGCCGTCACCTTCACGTCGGCGGGTCCGGCCGCGTCCGACGGGTTCTGCGCGGACACGCCCGGCACGCCCGTCGCGAGCACGAGCGCGGCAAGGCTGCGCGCCATGCGGCGCATGGCAATCGAGGAACGGGGCGGATGCTCGGTCATGGGACTCTGGAAGCGGAGGGGCCAGTCGGGATGATAGCCAGCACGCCCCCCGCGTGGCAGGTTTCCCGCATCGCGCCCGGGAGCGGTTGCGGCACCGCCGGAACCTGCGACCGGGGATTCAGTCGACCGGTTCGCCGTAGCGCGCCGGCGCGGCGTTGAAATGCCCGCAGGCCTTGCAGGTGCGATGCGCGCGCGAGCGGTAGTAGCGATCGAACACGGCCAGGAACTGGTTCTCGATGTCGACGAGCTGGAAGCGTTCCTCGTAGAGCTTGTCGTTGCACCGGTCGCAGAACCAGAGCAGGCCATCCTGTTCGTGCGGAAGGCGCTTGCGTTCGATCACCAGGCCGATCGAATTCGCCATGCGCTGGGGCGAGTGCGGTATGCGCGGCGGCAGGTAGAAGATCTCGCCGGCGCGGATGGGGATGTCGCGCGCGCGGCCGTCCTCCTGGATGCGCAGGACCATCTCGCCTTCAAGCTGGTAGAAGAATTCCGGCCCTTCCTCGAGGTGGTAGTCGGCGCGCTGGTTCGGCCCACCCACCACCATCACGATGAAATCGCCGTCGACCACGCACTTGTTGCCCACCGGCGGTTCGAGCAGGTGGCGGTGGTCGTCGATCCAGCGCTTGAAGTCGATCGGCGGCATCATTTCAGCGGTCCTCGGCCAGGGCGGCCACGCATTTCAGTTCGATCGCGATCGGCGTGGGCAGGGCGGTGATGCCGAGCGTCGTGCGGCACGGCTGCGCGGTGGTGAAGTGCTCGGCGTAGAGGCGGTTGTAGCTGGGGAAGTCGCGCGCCATGTCGGTGAGGTAGACGGTGACGTCGACCAGGTCCTCCCAGCGCGCGCCGCTCGCCTCGAGCACGGCGCGCACGTTGCGGAACACCTGGCGGCACTGCGCCTCGATGTCGTACGACACCAGCCGCCCGTCCGTGTCGTGCACGTTGCCCGGGATCGCGTTCGTGCCCGGCTCGCGCGGACCCACGCCGGACAGGAACAACAGGTTGCCCACGCGGCGCGCGTGGGGGTAGGCCCCCACGGGCGCGGGGGCGGCATCGGTGCGGACGGCATCGCTCATGGCACGCGCAGTTCCCGGCTGAGCTTGGACAGTGCGCCGTCGTAGCACTCGGCGACGCGCTCGCGCTGGTCGGCGCCCAGACCCAGGTCGTGCAGCAAGCCGTCCTGCAAGCCGTAGATCCAGGCGTGCACGGAGACGGATTGCCCACGATCCCAGGCGTCCTGCACCACGGTCGTCTGGCACACGTTTACGGCCTGCTCGAGCACGTTCAATTCGCAAAGTCGCGCATGTCGTGCGGCATCGTCGTCGGCATTGCCGAGCAATCCGGGATGCTTGAGGGCGACGTCGCCCACGTGGCGCAGCCAGTTGTCGACCAGGCCCAGGCGTCGGCCGGAAAGCGCGGCAAGCACGCCACCGCAGCCGTAGTGTCCGCACACGATCACGTGCTCGACCTTGAGAACGTCGATGGCGAACTGCAGGACGGCGAGGCAGTTCAGGTCGGCATGCACGACCACGTTCGCCACGTTGCGATGCACGAACACCTCGCCCGGCTCCATGCCGGTGATCTGATTCGCCGGCACGCGGCTGTCGGAACAGCCTATCCATAGGTACTTTGGTGCCTGCTGCTGGCTCAAGCGCCCGAAGAAGCCGGGATTCTGCGATTGCACGGCGGCGGCCCACTCGCGGTTGCGTGCGAGCAGGTCGCCGATGTCCGTGCGGGGCTCAGCCGAGTTCGACACAGATGTTCCTCGGTTCGGTGAAGAAGCGCATGGCCTCCCAGCCGCCTTCGCGGCCTATCCCGGATTGCTTGAGGCCGCCGAACGGCGTGCGCAGGTCGCGCCGCATCCAGCAATTGATCCAGACGACGCCGGCCTCGACCCGTTGCGCCATACGGTGCGCGGTATCGAGGTCGCGCGTCCAGATCGAGGCCGCGAGGCCGTATGGCACGGCATTCGCAAGCCGCAGGGCATCGTCCACGCCGTCGAACGGCTGGAGGCTGACCACGGGGCCGAAGATCTCTTCGGTGTTCGTGCGGCACTCGGGGCCCAGGCCCTCGAGCACGGTCGGCGGGTAGAACCAGCCGCCGTTGCAGCGGCCGCTCACGTCGACCGCCGATCCACCCAGGAGCACGCTCGCACCCTCCGCGCGTGCAAGGTCGACGCAGGCCGAGACCTTGTCGAACTGTTCGCGCGAGACGAGCGCCCCGAAGCGCGTGTCGTCCAGTGCCGGATCGGCCGGAGTCAAGGCTGCCGTACGCTGCAGGAAGGTCTCGCGGAAACGCTCGTAGATCGGCCGCTCGACCAGCAACCGGGAACCGCACAGGCAGATCTGGCCCTGGTTCGAGAACGCGGCGCGCACGGCGGTGTCGACTGCGCGTTCGAAATCGGCATCGGCGAAGACGACGTACGGATTCTTGCCACCGAGTTCCAGTGAAACCTTGCGGAAGCGGGAGGCCGTGGCCGTTGCGATGGCCGCTCCCGTGCGCGTGGAGCCGGTGAACGAGATGGCCTTGACGCCGTCGTGCGCGACCAGCGCGCTGCCGGCTTCCACACCGCGACCGTGCACGATGTTCAGCACCCCGGGCGGCAAGCCGGCCTCGTTGCACAGTGCCGCCAACAGGGTCGCCGTCGCGGGCGTCACCTCGGATGGCTTGCCGATCACGGCATTGCCCGCGGCGAGCGCCGGCGCGACCTTCCAGGTGAACAGGTATAGCGGCAGGTTCCATGGCGAGATGCAGACGACCACGCCCAGCGGCTGGCGCAGCGTGTAGTTGAAGCCCGACGCCTCCATGCCGTGCGATTCGGAGGAGAACTGGGTGGCGGCGGCCGCGAAGAAGCGCAGGTTCGTCACCGCGCGCGGGATGTCGAGGCTGCGCGTCGTCGCGATGGGTTTGCCGCTGTCGCGCGACTCGACCTGGGCGAAGTGTTCGAGGTCGGACTCGACCAGGTCGGCGAGGCGCGACAGGATGCGGGCGCGCTCGAGGGCCGGCGTCGCGGCCCAGGCCGGCGCGGCGCGCGTGGCGGCCGCGACGGCGGCCTCGACATCGGCGGCATCGCTCGCAGCAGCCTGCGCATAGACCTGCCCGGTTGCCGGCTCGTAGACGTCCAGCCAGGCGTCGCCCTGGGGTGGGACGAGGCCGCCGTCGATGAAGTTCGGGAAGCGGGGCAGGGCGTGGGTCATCGCAAAAGCTTATCAGCGCGGGTACACAGGGCGGTGCGTTGTCGCGCCATTGTAGGAGCGCGGGTCAGCGGGCGAACATTTGTTTTTTGCCGGCTGGGAGGCGACCCCGCAAAAAATGCGCGCGGACTAGCGCGCC
>Ga0315912_10004117_pt1 | contig 13944 bp, 22 predicted proteins | sample VfabasoilMG_FD_204469 | JGI IMG/M metagenome (GOLD analysis project Ga0315912, IMG submission 204469) | Garden soil microbial communities collected in Santa Monica, California, United States - V. faba soil | ecosystem: Environmental > Terrestrial > Soil > Garden | place: USA: California... | reverse complement strand
CAAGCGGACTGAACGCTCGGCTTCGCGCCTGGGGTTAAAGGTGTGTTTGGCCAAGCGGAGTTTAAATTCAGCGTCAATCCGTTGGGTGCGGTATTCCCGCCATAAAGCCATCCGCCGATTGAATTCTTCCTCGCTCCGTTTGCGCGTGTAACCATAGTGCGTTTGAAGCAAACTCATTAAATAGTCAAAGTTACCAGCGATCCGATCGAGTTCTTCATCGGTGAGTTCACCCCACCACGCTTTGAGCTGGCCTCGCAGGGCCTGCCATTTGGTTTCAAATAAGTTTTGATTCATGCTGACTCCTTAAGGGCCCGGATAAATAAAAGCGAATCGGGTGTCACCTGTTTATCCTAGAGCAAAAACCCCCCAGCCAAATCCATCGGCTGGGGGGTTTTGGCATCCGCCATCTGGGGGAGATCAAGTGCGCCCACTCAGTGCCTAATAGTGCTGGTTGCCGCCTCGGCGACGCGGGCTGACGGGGCTACCGGCCTTTCCGAAGGCCCCCAACGTACTTTGATACCCACCGGATGTCTTAGGTTGTTTCGAGGCATTCACTTTCGCGGAGCGACCGGCCACCGAGAAAGTTTTGTTCGGGCTTTGAAAACCACTGGAGGCAGATTTTGGCTTCGCCACGTTTACCCGTAACTCGCGGTTGTCTAAGGAATAACCATTAAATAGATTAATCGCTTTCTGCGCTTCCGCCGCCGTGGTCATTTCGACAAACGCGAAGCCTTTCGACTCACCCGTTGCTCGGTCTTTGATCAGCGCCACCGAGGCGACAGTGCCAGCCTGAGCGAACAAAGCTCGCAGATCCTCTTCGCTGGTTTCATAAGCCAGATTGCCTACATATAGTTTAGCTTCCATGGTGTACTCCTTTGAATCCATCTCTAAATTTATGACAGGTGATTGTCGCCTGTACCAAAATGCTTGACTGCCCAATGTAGTGGTTGGCGTGGAACAAGGTTGGGTCAAATGACCCGATAGAGAGTTGTGCCACCAGTTACGTTATGCGTCTCGAATGAGTCATTAGCTTTGGATGATGCCCCCGCGCTATAATTTCAACTGGCATACCACCACACAGCAACGAAATGACACGCCGTGCCAGTGAGAACAAACAGATGCCAGATCAAATGATTATAGCGTAGCTTTTCATTTAGAAAGAACCCAACCCCGACGGTATAAGCGATCCCACCCGCCAACAGCCACAGCACCCCCCCTAATGGCACCCGATCCCCCACCGGCCCAATGACGATTACAAAAAGCCAACCCATACCAAGATAGAGGCCGGTCGAGAGCCGGTGATAACGCGTAGCTCCCCAAATCACCTTGAAAATGATCCCAGCCACTGCCAAACCCCAAACCAAGCTAAACAGTAACCACCCCCACGGCCCGCTTAGCACGCCAAGCGTGAAAGGCGTATAGGTGCCAGCAATCAAAAGGTAAATCGCCGCGTGGTCGCACACCAACAGCACTTGCTTCGCTCGGCTCAGCGGCAGAGCGTGGTAGAGAGTCGAAGCGAGATACAGGAGCACCATCGTCGTGGCAAAGACGCTGGCCCCAACGATGAAGGTCACGCCCCCGCGTTGTACCGCCATCCCAATCAATAACGGGGCACCCACGAGCGCCGCGACCAGCCCGGCACCATGGCTGAGGCTGTTGGCGAGTTCCTCGCCACGTGATTGTGAAGACTGCGCCTCACTGGATTGACGCATGCGTGCCGGGCTATTCAACTTTCTTCAGGGTCAAGGTATGTAGTTCGTCTGCTCATTACAGTGATTAGCGGTGGATGATGGGTAACAATAGATAGGTTTCTGGGAGGCCAAAGGCCGCAAAGGCCGTCAGGTGATTCAAGCTCGCGCTAAGTTGGTTGGCGAACTCATTGCTCAGCGTCGGAATGGGAATCCAGTTGCCTGTTGTTTCGTCCCAATAACTCAGATACAAACTCCGCCGATAGAGACCGCTGATTTGCCCATTGGTATAACTAACCATGAGGGTGAAAGATGACGCAAAGGTTGTCAGGGGCTGACCATTACTCTGGAGACGGACTTCGATAAAGAACGCGCCATTCCCAATCAGGACCGTCCCTGCCCCTGGCCTATTCGTGGTCGTCATTCCAACCGTCACAATCACGGGCTGAGTAAATAAGCCCGGCGGGAAATTTAAATTAATAGATACGCCTTGAAAGACAGTGTTGATGCTCCCGCCCCCTGAATCAATGATAACACTGATCGGCATAGGGGTCATGGTAGGGGTTGGGAGGGCAGTGGAGGTCGCCGTGGCGGTGGAGGTTGCAGCGGGTTGCGTACGCGTCGCAGTGGCGGTCGCCGTAGGTTGAGTGCCTGTTGTAGTCGCAGTGGCCGTTGCTGTAGGTTGAGTGCCCGTTGCGGTTGCAGTGGGGATTGTAATCGTCTGTCCTTGATGTGCCGCCGAGGCACTCCACGGCGTATTCCAGTAACTCAGAACGGCAATTAACCCGAAGGTCAAAAGGAAGAGGGTGCTACGGACTGAGACAGCAAATGTGGAGGGTTTCATGAGAGTTCTCCTAAGTTTGTCATCATAAATTTTCCGGAATTAGCTAAGACACACATTGCGAAGTAGCCACTGGCATAAGCCCTAACACTCAAGGCTCACCATAGAACAGCAAGGGTAAGTACGCATGTCCGTTAACCGGCACCAGCAACCGGGCGTCATCCCAAACCACCATGAGGTTCTCCCGGCTTTCGCCTCGGTAATCGGTGGCCAAAAAGACCGTGACCTGACCCTGATGGCCAACAATGGCATCTACCGTGATCACTTGCCAAAGGTTATGTGGGCTGAAGGGGAGCGACCAGCGCACGGTGCTCGTGAATGGATCATCTCCCCCGGTTGGATCCAGCCCCACATACGCCTCCACGGCGACTGCCGGGTCGGAAGGGTTAGGCCAGGGATCGCTGGAAGCCCATAGGCGCGCATTGGCGGTGAAGGTGATCAATGCCCCGGCTTGAGCATTCACCGTTTGCTTAACGCCGCCATACCACGGATCCCAGTTGTTATAAACGCGTTGCGAACTATTCCCGGCCAAAATCAGTTCGGGGGCCGCGCCGTTGGACAGGCTCTCGCGATTCCATTTCGGGAGAAAGGCATAATTAAACGTCCCATCGTTGGGCCGAGGCTCTTCTTTCCACCAGGGTTGCCAATTCAATGATCCAGTTCCGGTCAGCGGGTCGGTCATCTCAAATCCACCATTCTGCACAATGTTGATCATTTCAATTGGCGCGGCAGTGGCTTGCGCTCTTAGAAACAGTGTTCCTAATAAAATTACTAAAAAAATAGGGCTGAGCCATTTGAAAGTTTTCATGCGGGCTTCTTCTAAAATAGGCCGTCTAACCGACTAACGCTGAACAATGACGGGTTGACTCACTTCTGGTTTCAATCGGCGCACCGATGGGCGCTTGCCTTTAGGCGAGGGTTTGCCTTTAGGTGAGCGTTTGACTTTAGTCTTACTTGTTTTATCTGCCATACGTACCAACTTCTTTCTTGAAAAGCTACTCAGGGATGAACTCGCTGGTATGCGGCGGTTTCCGATTGCATCCATAACGTTCGCCCTAAGCGCGGCGAGTCCCTATCAATCGCTTGACTCATCCAATATCAAATGGATGCGCGTTAGAAATTTGGCACGACTCTTCATCAATTGCGTGGCGTTGGGCTCATGGGAGTTGAGCGAGTCATTCAGCGGATAGGCGCTCTGTAACCAGCGCCGTTCCACTTCCGCTTCGACTTGCGCCATCAACGCCCCTCGCTGGGGGGCTGGGAGTGGGTTGAAGAAGGACGGGGCGATCATGATGATGGGCTGGCTCCACATCAAGGCCCCGGGTTCGGCGGAGTAGAAATTGTTCTCCACGAGTGGGCGAGGCTCCAAACCGAAGGAGTTCAGGTGGGATGGTAATGGACCCAATTGACCGCGATCTAAAATGAAAGCGTAGCGAAAACCTTCGTGAATGGAGGCGATGACCTGCACCTGGATGATTTGCGCCAGATCGTGCAATAGGCGCGGATTAAAATAATCTTTAGCTAAGGCTGAGGTATGGGCAGTGATATAGATATCGTTTAGCACACCAAATAGCACCACCAAATTTGTCAACGGGTCTTGGGTTAAACGCCACCGGGCAAATTTTGGAGAGAGCCCCCAATGCGCCAAAACCTGTGGAACATAGGTCCGGATTTGATGGGCTTTTTCGATGAGGCGTTGTGGATCAGCGGTTTGAGTGATCATCGTCAACCTTCTTTTGGATTAATAACTTGAGTTTGACTTCTTCCAACCACCCGCGCACCTGACGACTATCGGGATTAGCGAGGTGGGTTTGACTGGGGGCGACCTTTGGAAGGGCCTCACTTGAAGTAGGGAGAGGCGGAATGATCTGCGGCAGGTTGTGTTTCATCGCCAGCGGCAGGTTATCTATAACGACCGGCATGGGGGTGGCGATCATGGGTGACACAGCCGACTGACCGCCGCCTCGCCAGCGCGCTAGCCCCCATAAGGCGCTCACGACCACGACGATGATCATGACGGGCGTCAACCCCATCCACAACAAAGCGCCCCACTCTGGCTTTTGGACGAGGCGTGCTTGGGTTTGGAAGGCAGGGTTAGCGGTTGCAGTGTCTGAAACGAATTGGGCGAGCCGTTGTTGAGCCAACGCGGTACTAGCATTTTGCGTGGCCGCATCAGAGGTCCGTTGTAGATGGAATTGCTGAAGGCTGGTCTCGGTCTGTTGGACGCTCCGTGTGGTCGCCATAACGGCCGTGGCGACCACGTTAGCGCGCAACGCATCAGCCGTAGCCGCCACTTGCGCTTGTAAGACGCTCTGAGTTGCGGCTAGGGCATTGGTGTAGTCTCTTGCCTCAGTTAGTGCCACGCCCTGAGTGGAAGCAAGCGCATTCGAGGTCGCCAAAACATTCGCGCGGAGGATGTCGGCGGTGGCCGTGGCTTGGGCTTGTAAGGCACTGAGGTTGATCTTCGCTTGCGTTAATGTGACGGCCAGCGCCGTCTGCGAACATGCCCCAGCGCATGGTTGAGTTATGCTAAGCACTTTAGCGGGAGTCGGCGAAAGTCGCACGCCGGTTTGAACAAAGGGCACTAAGGCTGGGGCTTTACCGAAGACCCAGAGAAACAGCACCCCCAAGGCCAGCACCCCGACGAATGCCAGAAAGCTTTTCATGCTTTAGCCAATCCTGCTTGAAGCCCGAAGACAGACGTGAAACATTTATTTCCTAACCGCAGTGGTCTAGCGCGCGACGTTTAGCTTTACCATGTGGTGATCGGCACATAATAGTTCCAGCGCATCGGTGTATTGGCAATCGGGGCTGGCGCATCGGTGGTATCCATCGTCACCGCTCCGGTGAGCCCAAAAGCTCGCCCGATCATGCTGGCGCCATTGGTGAGGGTGACGCTTTCTAGCGCCAAGATATTGCCGCTGAACCGAGTGCCCGTGCCGAGGGTGGCGCTACTTCCCACTTTCCAGAACGCGTTGAGGGCCTGACCACCATTGATCAGCGCCACGGACGAGACCGAAGCCGTGGTGAGCGTACTTTCGATCTTGAAAACCCAGACCGCTAGTGGGTCGTTTAGCGCATCGAGCACGAGGGCACCCGTCAACCCGGCCGACATATCGAAACAGTAAACGCCAGGGGTGAGTGTCATGCCGCCTAGGTCCTGATCGGTCAAATTATGATCACACAATTGACCCGCCAGCGCGTTGTAGGCGGTGGTGGCATCAAGTTGTGCTTGAGAGGCGACACCATCCGCCATGTGGATCGCTCCGTTTTGGACCGAGCCCGGCGGGAAACCAATGACTTCGGAGCCAGGAAAGACCCCTACATCTCCCACATAGATGCCCGAACCGGTATTCGTAAACGTCGAACTGGCTAGGCCCACGAAGTTGGCCGCCGAACCGAGCGAGGGCGCAAAAGCCTTGGGTGAACTAGCGGCCGCCACCGAGCCACCCATCGTGACCAGTAAACTGGTCACGATGAAGATAAACGTTAGATACTTAAACTTGGACATGATGGTTACCTTGAATGACTGTTTTCCCAGCGGCGACGACGGCGGATAAACGCGCTTGTTGCTCCGCGATCACATCCTGACCGCTTTGCTGGATTTCTTTGGCTTTCTCGCGCAGGTCGTCCGTCAGTTGGTTGGTCTTGGCGCGCGTCTGGATAATCGCGTCGTCTATGGCTTCAGTCGCCTCATCGCGCAGTTCGAGGCCTTTCAACTGGATTTGGGCCCGGGTCCGTTTCCCGGATTGCGGGGCCAACAAGAGCATCGCTCCCGCGCCTGCTAATCCCCCGAATAACATCCCCGCTAAAAAACTACCGGGGTGATTGACGTTCGTTTCAGCTGTATCAGTGTGGTTGCTCATGGACTTTGCTCCTAAGGGTTGCAATAGTTAGTTTGAATGAAAGAGGCTTACTTATCGTTCTAGGGTTTCTTGTCGGTTTTTCCACCAACGCACGACCCCAAGGTGTCGCCATGCGCCAAGTGTGCTGACACTGCGGGCTGGCCAACTTCGATAGTGTGTTGGTTCCCCGGGTTACCGGGTGGGATATGACAAATGACGACTTTGCCGCCTGGGCCGTTAAGGGAGGCCGGGAGTGTGGTCAACTGGTAAATCACGATCACCCGCCCAAACTTGCCTTGGCCCAGTTGGTCTACGCAGAATTGGTAGCTCACGATGCTGGCTTCCTTGAGTTCCCCTTGCACTTCGAGGTCGCTCGTGCGCATCAGGGTTTGCCCATCCACCAACAAGATCTCGTCGTCCGTGAAGCTTTGGACGACGTTGCGGGCCAGATAACAGCCCTGACCCAGATGCAGGCCCGTGTGTTTGATCTCCGTCGCTAACCAAGTGCCATCGTCTAAGATCCAACCGGTCACTTTGACCATTTCACCGACGATCAGTTCGCCTTTGAGGGTGGTGCGCTGGTCTACGATCAGCGCGACTCCCCGCACATTCCAGGGGGTCATGCTGATGATCGGCCCAATCAGGTCGAAGCTCGTGGCATGACCTGTGTTAATGCGCTCGATTTTCTCGGCGACCCACACGCCATTGGCGCTGACGAGGCCGGTAACACGCACTTGAGTCCCTACCGTGAGATCGGCGTCAATTTCGGTCCACTCGGCTGTGCCAAAACTAATGTCAGCGACGCGCCATGGGTTGAGGCTCTGCACCGGGCCGATAAATTCAAAGCGATATTCGCCCGGCATGACGAGATTAATCGAGGTCGCTAACCAAGTCCCGTCTTCCCTGATCAACCCTTCCACCACCACCGGGTTGCCGACCACAAACTCGCCATTGAGCGTAGTGCTCACACCGATGGTCACCTTGATGCCCGAGATGACCCACAAGTCAGGGGTCAAGCTGGTTAAAATGCCGGCAAACCGGAAATTTGAACCACTGCCTTCGGTGCGACTAAGGCGTGTCGCCCAAAAGGTGTTATCGGAAGCCATGGCACCCATGACGCGCACGTTATCGCCTACCGTAAGTCCTGCTTCAATAATGGTCTGTGCGTCAATCTGCACCATACGGCCTGAGATAATCCAAGCCGTATCGCTCACGATTTCCACTTTCCCGATGAAGGTAAACTGGTTATCCCGGCGATGGCTAGCTAACACAATCCGATCCGCGAAATGGGAGCCATCCGCTTGTTGGTGACCTTCAAAGCTTACCCAATCGCCGGGTTGGGGATTGCCGAAGATAATGGTGCTGGCCCCCGTGAGAAAGGGCTGACCCGCGATAGTCCAACGGGTCGGCACAGAAAATGTGGCGGTGGCCGATGCAGATTGTGGACAACCTGCGGCGGGAGCCGGGATAATGTCGCCGGAGTGTTTAGCATGACCGTGGGTGGCACCCGCCATAGCGACGGTGATCTCCACATAGGGGTTGGTCATACTCCCCGTAGCATGGCATAAGGTGATCTTGTCGGCTTGGGTCTGGGGCGCATAACGTGGGGCCGCGAGGCCGCCCGTCCCACTCCTCCCAGTCTCGCTAGACATGACCTGTCCTTCGCCAGAGATCCGGAACATGGGCTCCAACGGGGGTTGCCCGACTAGGGCGCTAGACGTCTGCCCAGCGACGACGACGACGGTAGTGTTGGCGTTAGTGACCGAAACGACACCAGTCTCAACCCAAAATTGGCTTAGGCGGCCGGGGAGGACGATCACCGTGAAGGTGGTGCCAGAGCCACTCCCGTTCCCGGTGGGGGTATTGACGTCATAACGCGATCCGGGATCAGTCGAGAGTGTTACTGTGTGTTGGCTTTCGCCGCTCGTTTGGGTCAATTGCACGAGGCGCGCGCCAGAGGTACGGGCGTCCACGACATCAAGCGTGATCTCGGCCTCGGCCCCTAAATACATCTGACTGCGGTCGTAAAAGGCTAGGGTCGCATTCGATAAAGCGCCGGTACGAATGTGTTGCCCACGGCTGAGCATTTGTCCGGGTTGAGCCAGCGTCCATTGACCCTTGCCGGTTCTAACTTCTACGGTGCCATGCAAGCCGCCTAAAGTGGCGTTTTCGGCATTGCTTGGCGCTACCGGCGACGCCTCAGCCGCTCCCTGCGGCACCACTGCTGAAGAAGATTTCTGCCCGGTGCAACTCACTAGCAAAATGCCAGCGAGCAACATCAGAGTCAATCCCCCCGCGCGCTTGACTCCCCTTTGGGAAGTTGATTTTGAAATTGTCATATTTTTTCCTTTGAAACCTAGTTGAGTTGAACGTTCGGTGTGATCGTTAGCTTAAGACCCGCACTAACACCAGGATGACCACGATCACCAGTAGGAGATGGACTAAGCTACCGGTGTTCGGGATGCGCGGTAAAACGCGTGGGCCGAAGAAACCGAGGAGCCAAAGTACCAAGAGTACGATGATGATTGTTTCGAGCATGAGATTTCTCCTAAGTCAGTGGGGCGACCGCCGTTATTGGGTTAGCGCCCCAGCAAAATGAAGACCCCGGCCACAATGGCGAGGATGGCTAAGACGACGCTCAACCCGCCGATGGCTGGGATAAACGCCGCTAAGCCGGTGAGAATCAGCCAAATGCTTAATAACAACATGCCGATGTTTTTAGTGAAGTTGATTTTCATGATGTTTTCTAAGTTAGCTTGTCTCTGGTCACCCGGTGTACCCGCTCGGGCAACTCGACTGTGACCTAAGTTAAGCTCTCATTCGCGCAGTTCGCCGAGATAAACTCCCGCCTCGCGCAGGTCTTGCTCCGTCAGGATCACCAAGCTGAATAACAACTGGGTAAAGTGACGCAGGGTTTGCCAGCCCGCTAAAAGGGCTCGGAACGGGGTGGAGGGGAGTTCGTTCATGGTCAGCTCCGCTACTAAGCTAGTTTTAATCGCTGGAAACCGTGCGCGTCGTGCGCTCGTTGCCTTCACCCCCCGGTGTCTGTTCGCGCGTGGTGCGCGTGAGGGTGCGGACATTTGGGCGATCGATCAAAATCGGAATGATGCGCACGACACCCCAGAAGATGAGCGCATAGATCGCCATGGCAATCAACGTGGTGACTTCCAGCACAATGTCACCCGCGAACCAAGTCGGAACGAGTCCGGTGAACGGTGCGGTGAACAGCCCGGATAGGCCATACATAAACGTCGCGAAGCCGCTGTTGGGGTTGGCCCCAATCAGCTTCAAGATGAAGCGTAGGACGAGCAAGACTTCTAAAATCCCCAGGATCGTCCAGATGATCCGGTTGAGTTGGTATTGCCCTAGCCGGCGCTCCGCCGCAACATCGCGGGTAACTTGTTCGGTGGCCGCAAAGCCGGGTTGTTGGGTGACCACGGTTTCTTCGCGGCGGTCTACGGCTACATCGGTGGTGGGTTGATAATCAGACATCGTCTTCTCCTAACTTGAGGGCGGCGCGGCCTAGGTCCGGCGTTCGTCACTCGTGCGTTGGGTCACAGCCACGGTCGCTTCACGCGGACGGTAGAAGATCACCCACACGATGCGCTCAAAGGCCCAGCCGAGTAATAAATAAACAAACATGGCGATGACCGATGAGATTTCCAGCACCATTCCGTTCGCCGCTGGGGTAGCCGTCAACCCCATGAACGGGAAGACGAATAAATTGCTGAAGCTGTAGATGAACATCGCAAATGGATTAGCCGCATTGGCCCCGATGAGTTTGAGCCCAATGCGGAAGGCGATGAGGGCTTCAAGCAGGCCCAACAGCAACCAAATGACATAGGTGGCTTTAAAAGTGAAGATACGTTGTTCCAATCCCGGCTCACGCTGGGAAGTGGTGGTTTGTGAGACTTGACGGTCGGACATGATGACCTACTTTCGTTTTCCTGATGAGAGACCCCTAGGGTTGAGATAGTTTTGATCCGTTAATGCCAAGCGCCGAAGGGGACGTGAGCATTTGGCTAGCCGCCTGGGCTGGGCGCGCGAGCGTTAGCTTGCACCGCCGCTTGCGCTTCGGGGGTATGCCATTGCTTCAGGCGTGCGAGGGCGGCCGCCCGGGCTGGGGCATTATTCGCTTCTACCCGGCCCGTGGCCTGTTGTGTAAAACCGGTGCGGGCCGTAGCCGCCACTTCGATGAGCACTGAGACCACCGCCGGGTGGGTGAGATGAGTGAGATATACGGTGGAGCTTTGTGCCACATCCAGGTCGCTCATGCGCAGAGCGCGAAAGCGGTGCATTTGAATGATGGTTTGCGTCATCATCTCGCTGACAAATGGGTCCGGGTCATTCAACACAGCCTCCAATTCCGCCAATGCCTGGTCGTTTTGCGCGACCCCAGTGCGATTGGCAAATTCAAAGGCGGCCAAGCGGCGCGGGGCGGGGTCGGAACCCCGTAGTTCATGCACGGTGCGGGTGCGTTCGATGTAACGGCTAGCCGGAGTCGCGTTGGCGATAGCCTGAAGTTGACTCTGGGCTAACGCGGCGAGTTCGTTTTCGGAGGCATTGAGTAACAGGAGCATATAGTCAACTGCTGGGCGCACCATGTCGTCGCCCGTCGCCAGTAATTTTTTTAGGTAAAGGCGGGTCGTCTCAGGGTTGGGTTGGCGGAGCGCGTCCCGCGCCCGGTCACGCCACCGATTGGTTTCGTAGCCAAAACCCTGTTGACGTACATAGAGGTCTTCGAGTGCGATGAATAAGGGCGCGCGCTCGGCCTGAGGCGTGCAAGTAATTTGTTGGCTGAGCACCCGCACTTGCTTACCGATCACGTTGAACTCATGCTGAAGTAGGTCGGCTTTCCGGTCCAACACACTTTGCAATTGATGCAGTCCTTGACCAAACATAGCGGTGTTCCTCATCGCGTCTCTCGGTAGACTATCGCGTTAGGCCAGACTTGAACCCCCGGCGGTTAAAGAACTTGACGACGACCAGCAAGATCACTGCACCCAACAGGGACATCATCAGGGCCGGGAAGCTAAAGTTGCCATCGTTGATCGTACCGACGCCAATCAGTGGGGTTAACACGAAGCCCGCGATAAAGGCCCCGACGAGGCCGACGATGATGTCAAGGAGCAGGCCTTGTCGGCCATTCGTCCCCATGATCATGCTGGCGATCCAACCGATGATCGCTCCAACAACAATCCAGACAATAAAGTTAAGCATTTTGGTTTTCCTTAATAGGGTGGGTGTAGGCTCCCCTTCTCAGCCGAGAAGGGGAGCGATGGGTTAGGAATGAGTTGCCGAATTACGGAACCGGGACAGGGCTGGCTTGAGCCTTCGCTTCAAATTCTTTGACCCGCCGCTTGAATTCGCCTTCGGCGCGTTCGCGAGTGTAGCCATACTTCTCTTGGAGCAGGCCAATGACCGCCTCGGCCTTGCCCGCCGCTTGATCGAGCTCATCATCGGTGAGTTTGCCCCACCATTCGCGAGCTTGGCCATGCATCTGCTTCCATTTACCTTCCACGATGTCTTGGACCGGCTTCCGCTCCCCGTTCTTACCGTGTTTGCCGTTCTTCTTATCGTGTTTTTGCTTGCTCGCCTCAAACTGCGCCATGCGCTTGTTGAACTCTTGTTCGGCGACTTCGCGGGTGTAGCCATACTTCTCTTGCAAGACGCCCATAAATTTATCGAACTGACCGCCGATCTGTCCTAGATCGTCATCGGTGAGCTTGCCCCACCATTGTTTGGCTTGCCCCTGGATTTGCTTCCATTTGCCTTCAAATTCATCTTTGTTCATCGTGTGATCCTTTATCGCTAAACTATCCTAGTGTGCGCCGACGCTCTGGATAGTGCAGAGCGCCAGCATTGGCACCGCTCCCCTGCATTACCTGTTACCCCTTGCGTATCCCGCCTCAGATCACCTGGAGGTCCACGGCGGCGGCGCGCAGACGTTCGGCCACCTGTTGGGGCGATTCGCTTTTGCTGATGAAGAGATCGGCCCCAGCGGAAAGCGCGGCTTGCTGGCGGGGGTCCAAATGGCCGATGAGAATGACGATGATGGCGTTGGGACAAGCCGCGCGCAATTGGCCTAAGGCCGTGCGCGGCTCAGGCGGGAGCACGCCCCAATCAATTAACAAGATGTTCAAACCGGTGGCTGGGGCTTGGATGAGGGTGGTCGGCCAATCGGAGGCTTCGCCTACCACTTGCATGTTAAGACTCTGGAGGACTAAGCGCAGGGCTGAACGTTCTTTAGCCAAGCCATCAGCGAGGTAAACACGAATTGGGGTCATAGAACCATCCTAGATCAAAAACTCCTCAGCCAAATCCATCGGCTGGGGAGTTTTGATCTCCATCACATGGGGGAGATCAAGTGGGAGCGGCTTCAATTATTAGACTAGCGCTGAGATCGGGAGCGCTTCGACCTATAGCGTATCAATCTTATGGGCGTTGATCACAAATTCACCCCCTTGCCGTCTATTGCCTCCCCGCAAGTTTCCGCCGCACCACGGCCAAGGGGGCTCCAGTGTAGACTTCCAAATAAGTCATGCGAATTTCAACTTGGAGCAAAGGATCCATTTCTACCAATTCGGCTTTGGTACAGCACAGTTTAATCGTGTCGGTGTTTGCTACCTTTACCAAACCAATCGGTACAATATATTCGGAGAGGGGCGACTCAATTTCAACTTCTTTCACCACCAAATAGGCTACTTTGTCAACCACAGGGTTGACTAACATACACTCGATGCGCCCACAGACACCGTCTATACATTCAACCTGAGCATTTATAGGAATTTCCATTATGAAACCAGCCTATAACAAACACTCCCCAGCTACATCCATCGGCTGGGGAGTGTTTGTATCCACCACTTGGGGGAGACACAGCGGGGAACGCTTAGCCGCTAGTGGTTTTGGCTGGGGTACGGCGGACTTGGCGTAAGTTATAAACAGTGCCTTCTTTACGAGCGATCTGCTTCATCCGGCGGATATGCGCGCGTTGGCTTTTGGGTAAGCGTTTGGTGGTGGTCTGTTTGGTCATGCGGTTTACTCCTGATTGGGTTGGGGCAAAGTATTTACGCCTCAACAGGTATGGGTCGGGCGAGCGAGTCACTGGCTCGCCCGAATGACTACTTAATAAGATGGTGGCGCACGGCCAGTGCAGCGGCTTCGGTGCGGCTGGCGACGCCAAATTTGGCCAGGATGTGGCTCACGTGGGATTTAATGGTGGAGGGGCTAATGCCCAAGCGCTGAGCAATCTGCGGGTTGTTCAACCCAACGACCAGTAAAGCCAAGACGGCCCGCTCACGTTCAGTGAGGTCGTGGCCCAGTATAGGCGCTTGAGTGACCGCCTCGACTAAGACCTGGGCGGCCTCGGGCGAGAGGGTGGCCCGCCCCAGGTGGGCCGCGCGGATCGCGCGAGCTAATTCATCGGCCGAGACATCCTTGAGCAAGTAGCTGATGGCCCCAGCTTGTAAGGCTTTCTCCACTAAGCCCTCATCTTTGAAACTCGTCAGCGCAATCACCTGTATTTTAGGAAACTGCTGACGAATGGCGCGGGTGGCAGTGATCCCGTCCA
>Ga0315912_10004116_pt1 | contig 13947 bp, 11 predicted proteins | sample VfabasoilMG_FD_204469 | JGI IMG/M metagenome (GOLD analysis project Ga0315912, IMG submission 204469) | Garden soil microbial communities collected in Santa Monica, California, United States - V. faba soil | ecosystem: Environmental > Terrestrial > Soil > Garden | place: USA: California... | reverse complement strand
CTACCTCGAGTTCGCGGCGGGTGGGTTCTACACGGTCGCGCGCCGCAACGACGGGTTGGTCGTCGCATGGGGAGACAACACGTACAGCCAGTGCAACGTGCCAGCGCTGCCGAGCGGCCTCACGTACGTCGAGATCGCGGCGGGTTGGTACCACACGGTCGCGCGCCTGAGCGACGGCTCGGTCGTCGCATGGGGACGAAACCACGTAGGCCAGTGCAACGTGCCCGCGCTGCCCGGCGGCCTCACCTACGTCGAGGTCGCAGCGGGTCAGTACCACTCGGTCGCGCGGCTCAGCGACGGCTCGGTCGTCGCATGGGGAAACAACGGCAACGGTCAGTGCAACGTGCCCGCGCTGCCCGGTGGCCTCACGTACGTCGAAGTCGCGGCGGGTGGGTACCACTCGGTCGCGTGCCGCAGCGACGGTTCGATCGTCGCATGGGGAGACAACAACTACGGCCAGTGCAATGTGCCCGCGCTGCCCGGCGGACTCACCTATGTCGAGGTGAAGGCGGGTGAACGTCATGCGGTCGCAAGCCGCAGCGACGGCTCCGTCGTCGCCTGGGGAATCAACGGCAACGGTCAGTGCAATGTGCCCGCGCTGCCCAGCGGCCTCACCTACGTCGAGGTCGGAGCGGGGAGGATCCACTCGGTCGCGCGCCGCAGCGACGGCTCGATCGTCGCATGGGGAGACAACACCTACAGTCAGTGCAACGTGCCCGCGCTGCCCAGCGGCAGCGCCTACGTCGAGTTGGCGGCGGGGGTTTGGCACACGGTCGCGCGCTACGAGCCCATCGTCCCCGCGACGAGCGTCTGCGAGCCGGGTGTGGGCGGCGTCCTCGCCTGCCCCTGCTCGAACCCGCCTGCCGGTACCGAGCGCGGGTGCGACAACAAGGCGGGGACCGGCGGCGCCTCGATCACCGGCACGGGATTGAACTCGCTCTCGAATCCGACCCTGATCTTCACCACTGCCGGTGAGAACGCGGCGGTGCTCTCGATCATGATCCAGGGCACCGTGCTCACCTCGGGCAGCGTGTTCGGCCACGGCGTGCGCTGCATGACCAGCTTCAAGCGCATGTACCAGAGGAACTCGGTCGCCGGCAGCGTCACCATGCCGAACTTCTCCGCCGGCGACTTGAGCATCCCGGTCAGGTCGGCGGCCTTGGGCAACACGATCCTGGCCGGCGAGAAGCGCTGGTACCAGGTGTACTACCGCGACAACACGTTGCTGATGTCGGGCTGCCCGTTGGCCGCGACCGCGTTCAACGTGACCAACGGAGCGGAAGTCACCTGGCAGCCCTGACCTCAGCGCCTACTTCAGCTCGACCGTGACCTTGACGATCTTGCCGGTGAACGCGTTGTTGCCCTGCTTGTAGTCGGGCGAGACGTTGGTCTCCGCGTCGAGTCCGACGTCGGCGCCCTCGTCGCCGGAGAACGCGAACGGCTGCGTCTTCGGGATCTGGGCCTCGGCGACCTTCTGGCCGTCGACGCTGAGGATCGACTTGCCGCCCGTGCCGGGCTTGGCCGCGTCGGGGATGAACTCGTAGCTGATCGTGTGCTTGCCGGGCGCGAGTGCGGTACTGCCCGCGATGTTGGTGCGCTCGATCGCGAACCAGTTGTACTCGTGGTGCACGTTGCCGTCCTTCATGTAGAGCGCCCAGCCGCCGAAGTATCCGGCCTGGGCGATGATCACGCCGCTCGTGTTCGCATCAGCGAGCTCCACTTCGGCCGTGATCGTGTGGTGCGCGCCCTTCACGTTGATGAAGGCGTTCTCCATCATGCCGGTCATGCCCTGGTAGACCGTCATCGACCTGCGCCCGCCCAACAGGTCGGGGCGCCCCGCGATCTGGGGGCTGAAGCGCTCGGCGCGGCGGTCGTCGATCGGCAGCACGTGGTTGCGAACGGCCTCCTCGAGAAAGGCCGCCTGAAGCTCCTTCAGCTTCTCGGGGAGCTTCGCCGCCAGGTCGTTGGCTTGGCTGAAGTCCTCGTCGACGTGGTAGAGCTCCCAGACGTCGTTCGCGAGCGGCGGCAGCGGCACCATCAGCCAGGGGATCGAGTGCCGCGTGCAGGCCACCCAGCCGTCCTTGTAGATCGCACGATTGCCGAACATCTCGAAGTACTGCGTGGTGTGGCGCTCCTTGGCCTTGGCGTCGTCGACGGTGTAGAGCATCGAGACGCCGTCCATCGGCCGCTGCGCGATGCCGTTCACGACCTTCGGCTGCGGAACTCCGGCAGCCTCAAGCGCCGTCGGGGCGATGTCGACCACGTGGCTGAACTGCGAGCGCAATTCGCCCTTGGCCGCGATGCGCTTGGGCCAGTGCATGACCATGCCGTTGCGCGTGCCGCCGAAGTGGCTCGCGACCTGCTTGGTCCACTGGAAGGGCGTGTCGCCGGCCCAGGCCCAGCCGATGGCGAAGTGCGGGAAGGTGGTCGGGCCGCCCCAGTCGTCGATGTGGCTCATCATCTGGTCGGCTTTGCCGACGATGCCATTCAGGGCCATCATCTCGTTGTAGGTGCCCTCCGGTCCGCCTTCGGCGCTCGAGCCGTTGTCGCCGGCGATGTAGAAGAAGAGCGTGTTGTCGAGCTCGCCGAGCGACTCGAGCTGCGCGACCAGCCGGCCGACTTCGTAGTCGGTGTGCTCGGCGAAGCCGGCGAAGGTCTCCATCTGGCGCTCGAAGAGCCGCTTCTGCTCGGCGCTCATGTCGTCCCAGGCGGGAATCTCCTTGGGCCGCGGGGTGAGCTGTGTGTCGGCCGGAATCACGCCCAGCTTCTTCTGGCGCGCGAAGGTCTCCTCGCGCAGCTTGTCCCAGCCGCCGTTGAACTGGCCCTTGTACTTCTCGATCCACTCCTTGGGCGCATGGTGCGGGGCGTGCGTCGCGCCGGTGGCGAAGTACAGGTAGAAGGGCTTGTCGGGCGTGAGCGAGTGCTGCGCGCTGACCCAGTTGATCGCCTGGTTCGTCATGTCGACGGTGAAGTGATAGGTCGGCGACTGCGCGTACTCGACGCGCGTCACGCCGTCGTAGATCGCGGGCGCCCACTGGTTCGTCTCGCCCCCGATGAAGCCGTAGAACTTCTCGAAGCCCGAGCCAGTCGGCCAGCGGTCTTGGGGCCCGGATACAGAGACCTCCCAGGGCGGCGTCTCGTGGTACTTGCCGAAGGCCGCGGTGTTGTAGCCGTTCTGGCGCAGGATCTCCGCCAGCGTGGCGATCTCGCGCGGGCGCACGCCGGTATTGCCCGGGAATGCGGTCGCGAGCTCCATGACTGCGCCGGCGTTGTTGGCGTGGTGGTTGTGGCCCGTGAGCAGCGCCGTGCGCGTCGGGCTGCAGAGCGCGGTCGTGTGGAAGCGGTTGTAGCGCAACCCGCCGGCCGCCATCTTCTCCAGCGTCGGCATCCGGATCGGGCCGCCGAAGGCGCTGCTGTGGCCAAACCCGAAGTCGTCGATCAGCACGATCACGACGTTGGGCGCGCCCTTGGGCGCCTTGACCTCGAAGCGCGGAGGCGCCTTGGCCTTGCGCGCGTCGAGCTCCGTGATGCTCGGCGGCTCGGGCTCGTGAATCGGCAGCACCGTGCGGTCGAGCGCGCCGCCGGCTGCGGGCTGGCCCTGCGCCGTGGTCGAATCGGTCGACTGACAGGCCGTGATCAGCGCGCCGAGGCCAGCGCCGCAGGCGAGCACGCCGAAAGCGACGGTCCGGAAGTGTTGGGAGGGTGCTGCGTTCATGGCAAGAGCGTACGGCAACGCATAGTCAGGTACGATCGGCCGGAGAGTGCGCCGCCGGCATCGCGATCCCCGACCTCCAGGAAGGGATTCCCCTGCTGCCTGTGGCGCGTTTTCGATTTCCGCGCGATGATTTGGGAATTCCTATCGCGCGGGTCCCTCCTCGCCCCCCCCACTCTCCGCGGAAGTCTCTCATGCTCAAGCGAACCACGGCCAGCATTGGCCTCCTGACCTGCATCCTGGCGCTCACCGGGACCGCACGCGCCGACGTGATCACCGACTGGAGCACCGTGCTCCTCGACACGCTCAAGAGCACATCGGCGAACCCGCCGCGGGCCTCGCGCGCGATCGCGATGGTGGAGGTCGCCATGTTCGAAGCCGTGAACGGCATCGACGGCACCTACGAGCGCTATCACGTGACCGGCAACCCGGCGCGCGGCGCGTCACCGGTGGCGGCCGCAGCCACTGCCGCACACGAGGTCCTGTCGTCGCTGTATCCGTCGCGGATCCCCGTGTTCGATGCGCAGCTCGCTGCATCGCTGTCCGGCATCCCGGCCCTACCCCTGGAGCGCGGCGTCGCCTGGGGTCACACCTGCGCTAGCGACATGCTGGCCCTGCGCAGCAACGACAATTCGGCGCTCGTCGTGCCGTACGCGCCGCTCGGCGGAGCGGGCTACTGGATTCCAACCCCGCCAGCCTTCCTGCCCGCGCTGCTCCCCAACTGGCCGCAGGTGACACCCTTCTCGATGACCAGCGGCGCGCAATTCCGCGCGGCCCCCCCGCCTGCGATGGATAGCAGTGAATACGCCGCGGCGTTCGCGGAGATCTTCGCCTTGGGCCGCAACGACAGCGTCGCGCGCACGGCCGACCAGACGCAGATCGCGCTCTTCTGGGCCGACGGCGGCGGGACGGTCACGCCTCCGGGCCACTGGATCCGGATCGCGACGAGCGTCGCGGCCGCGCAGCAGAACAAGCTCAGCACGAATGCGCGCCTGTTCGCGCTGCTGGGGCTCGGGATGGCGGATGCCGCGATCAGCTCCTGGGACAGCAAGTTCGCGCACAACTTCTGCCGGCCAGTGACGGCCGTCCGCACAGCGGACGCGGACGGCAATCCGGCGACCACCCAGGACGCGGCGTGGACGCCGCTGATCGTCACGCCGCCTTTCCCCTCCTACACCTCGGGACACAGCACGTTCAGCTCGACCGCGGCCGGGATCCTGGCGCGTGTGTTCCACACCGACGACATCGCCTTCTCCGCGACGAGCGATGGATTGGCCGGCGTCACGCGCTCGTACAGCAGCTTCTCGGCCGCTGCTGCCGAGGCCGGACAGAGCCGCATCTACGGCGGCATCCACTGGCAGTTCGACAACCAGGCCGCACTGCATGCTGGAGCGCAGCTCGCCGGGCACATCTACGAGCACTTCCTCGTGCGCGTCGGCGACCTCGACGACGACGGCCACGTCAACCGTTTCGACCTGTTGATCCTGCGCTCCGAGATGGGGCACTCGGATTCGCCGGCCGACCTGGACCACGACGGGGACGTGGATCTGAAGGACCAGCGGATCCTGCTCGCCCGCTTCGACCACCGTCACAAGCCGCTCTGATCCGGCTTCCTCGGACGCGGGGGTATCGCATCGCGTTCGGCTCGGCGGAAGGCAGACTGTCCGACCTCATGAACGAGAGTTCCAGGGGTCGCCAGATCGGAGCCGGGCTGCTCGGCTTGTGGCTGCTGTTCCTGTGGCTCGAACCGGAGCCGCGACCGCTGGGCGCGCCGGACTGGATCGTGGCCGCCGTGCGCAGCGTCACGGGGATCGCCGAGCCAGCCGCCCGGCTCGTCGCGACGCTGTGTGTGCGCGCGACCGGGCTCGCGCTGCTCGGCGCATTGACGATGCAGGCGCTGGGAGCGCGAGAGTGGAACCGGCGCAGCATCGCAGCAGTTCTCGTGGCGCCGCTGCTCGCGATCGGTGTGCTGTGGGCCAACCTGGGCTACTTCCCGATCGCGCTGCAACTCCAGATCGCGAGCCTCAGCGCCGTGTGCGGAGCGATCGCGAGGCTCGCGCTTCGGCGTCATGCGTGGACCGCGGTCGGTCTCGCGATCGGCCTGGGCGCGCTCTTCGCCTGGGGCACCGCGACCGGCATCCGCGACGAGCTCGACAACGCGGCGCGCGCGGTCGGCCGGCGCGTGCTCGAAGCAGCACGCGACGTGCCGGACGGCGACGAGGGCCACGCGAAGCTGATCGAGCTGGCCTTCGGCTTCGCGGAGACCGACTCGCAGGGCCGCGAGCCGGTGCTCGCCAATCAGGCCGCGATCCTGGCGCTCTCCGTGATCCTCGGTGAGGAGAAGATCGCGACGGTCGCGCGGCGCAGGATCGATCCGCAGCGCATCCCCGAGGCCGAGGCGCTGCGCGCGCGCATCACGCTCCAGGGCCGCAAGGACTGGCCGCAGCACTTCTGGGTCAGCGCGGGATTGAGCGTGCTCTCCGATGCCGAGCGTTCGATCGCGATCGGGCTGGCGAAGGAGCTCATGGACGCGACGCCCGGCGGCAGCGGGTTCTCGTTCTCGGATCTGACGGCCGACGCCGCGGGCAATCGCTTCACGCGCGCGGCCACGCGGGACGAGCCGTCGGCGCGCGCGCTGCAGGCGAGAGTCCGCTCCGGGGTGCGGCTCAGCGACTACGTGCCGGAGCTGCGCGATCTACCCGAGGGGATGTCGGCCGAAGACTTCCAGGCTCGCTTCGGCGGGCTCGGCGGCGACGAGGCGCGCAAGATGGTCGAGGAGATCCAGCGCCGGCTCGCGGCCTGCCCGGGGCTGCAATGAAACAGCCAGCACCCGGCCCACAAGACATTGCGGGCCGCGCAACTCTCGGTTGCACGGCCCGCGTGATGCGTATCAAGGTGTGAGGAATATTCCGAGGCGGACTCAGCCGCCGCCGGGACCGTTGCCCTTGTCGCCGCCCTTGTCCTTGGGCTGGTCCTTGCCCTTCTCGCCACCCTTGTCCTTGGGCTGGTCCTTGCCCTTCTCGCCGCCCTTGGCCTTGTGGTCAGGGCCACCGCCTTCGGCTTTGCGGGCTTCGATCTCGGCGCGACGCTTGGCGTAGCGCGCCTCGATGTCCTTCTTGCGCGCCTCGAAGAGCTCGGGCTTGCCGGCCTTCTCGGCCTCCTGCTTGGCGGCGTCGAGGTCGCGCTGCTTCTCCATGTCGAGCTTCTTCAGCTCCTCCTCGTGCTTGGCGAGGCCAGGCGGCTGCTTGTGATCCGGGTGCTTCTCGGCGAAGCGCGCCAGGACATCCGCGTGACGTTTGTGGAAGCGTTCGTCGATCTCCTTCTTCTTCGCCTCGAACTGCTCCGGCTTGCCGGCCTTCTCGGCCTCCTGCTTGGCGGCGTCGAGCTCCTTCTGCTTCTCCGCATCGAGCTTCTTCAGCTCCTGATCGCGTTGCTCGGCGTCCTTCTTGCGCTCGGCGTCGACCTTTTCCTTGTCCGCCTTGGCGTCCTGGACGGCGGGCTTGGGATTCTCCTTGGGCGGGCTGCCCGGAGGCGGCGGCTGTTGTGCCGCGGCGAGCCCTAGGGGGGCCACGAGAGCGAGCGCCGCCAATCGACCTAGTTTGTTGGTGAAGACGTGTTTCATTGGAGTCCCTTTCTCGAGTGCCGGCGCCTTGCCGGACGGACCGCGATCACGAAAGAGAAGGATACGGAGGAGTGCATCGAGCCCACCCTGACAGTTCGGTAAGTCCGTGCCGCGGATTGTTCCAGTCCGCGGGAGCGGATGCCGAAGAATCGTCCGCATGGATCCGCGCGTCATTCTGGTCGCGTTGCTGCTCAGTCCCGTCGCGATCTTCCTCGCACTCGCCCTGGTGCGCAGGAAGCGCTTCCGGGCGCTCGCGGGAATGCTGGGAGGGAGGCACGAAGGCTTCAACCCGCTCACGCCAGGAGCGATCGTGGGAGAGGACTTCCGCATCGAGGCCGTCCGGGTGCAGAAGAGCTACCGCACGGAAATCGTGGTCTGTGCCAGCGGTGCACCCGGCATCTTCGTGCTCGATCCGGAGTTCTTCCGCGGGCTCCCGAACTGGCCCTTCGCGCGGGTCTTCGGATCGCGGACCGAGCGCGTCTTCCTTTGGGAGGTCGAGCTGCCTGCGCTCGCTCAAGCGAACCGCGAACAGCAGGAGCAACTGCTCGCGTGGCTGCCGAAGCCGGCCGAGTGCGAGGGACTGCACGAGCTCCTGAAGGCGGCGCACGTGCGCGCGATCCACGTGACGGAAGGACGCCTCTCGACCACGTTCCGCGGGATCGTCTCGGACCCGGAACGCATCCGCCACACGCTCGATGCGCTGCGGCGCCTCGCCTCGGGATCCCCGGCGCGTCGGCGAACCGGCTCGCGCGCGGCCTAGCTGCCGCGGCCACTCCCGATTCCTGCCGCGCCGATCGCTAGGATCGGTCGCATGTCCACCCAGGCCGCCGTGATCCCGCTCGTCGCCGGCGCGCTCGCATTCGGCGCTTGTGCTCGCGCGCCAGATGCCGCCGTCCAGGCTGCCGAGCCCCAGCCCGCGGATTCCGAGGCCGCGGAAGAGCCGCCGCTCGTGCTGCGCGTCACGCTGCCCGACACTTCGGATTGGCCCGAGATCGAGCGCCGCGGACTCCTGCGCGTGCTCGTGCCGCGCGATCGCACCAACTTCTTCTTCGCCGGGAACCGGCTGCGCGGCATGGAGTACGAGCTCGTGCACGAGTTCGAACTCTCGCTCGCCCGTGAGGCGAACAGCTCGCGGCCGCAGATCGATGTCGCCTACGTCCCGGTCGCGTTCGACCGCCTGTTGCCTGCGCTCGTGGAGGGCCTGGGCGATGTCGCGGCCGGCGGACTGACGATCACGCCGGAACGCGAGCAGCTGGTCGCATTCACCGAGCCGTACTTCGCGGACGTGGCGCAGATCGTGGTCGCCTCCCGGGACGCCCCGCCGCTCCCCGCCCTGGAGGCCTTGTCCGGCCAGCTCGTCGTCGTCGGCCCGGGCTCGAGCTACCTGGACAGCCTCGAGCGCCTGAACCGGCAGTTCGGTGCGCGCGGACTCGCTCCCGTGCGCATCGAATCCCCCGGGCGCGGGTTCGCGACCGAGGACATGCTCGAGCTCGTGCACACCGGAGCGTTCCCCTACACGGTCGCAGATCAGCACGTGGCCGAACTCTGGTCGGGCGTGCTGAGCGGCCTGCGCCTGCATTCCGATCTGCAGCTCGCCTCGGGCGATCGCATCGCCTGGGCCGTGCGGCGCGAGAATCCGGAACTCCGGAGGGTGCTCGACGCCTTCCTGCTTTCGAGCCGCAAGGGAACGCGCACCGGGAACATCCTCTTCCAGCGCTACTTCAAGGACACGAAGTGGATCGAGGCACCCGATCTGGACCTGGACTCGGGCAAGCTCGGCGCGATCCTCGATCCCTTGCGCAGATACGCCGAGCAATACGGCTTCGACTGGAGGCTGATCGCCGCGCAGGCCTACCAGGAGTCGCGCCTCGATCCCGCCGCGCGCAGCCGCTCGGGCGCGATCGGACTGATGCAGCTCTTGCCCTCGACCGCCCGGGACATGGGCTTCGCGGACGTGTCCGGGGTGGAGGACAACCTGCACGCCGGGATCCGCTACATGGCCTGGCTGCGCGACAAGTTCTTCTCCGATCCTGCGCTGCCCGAGGCCGTGCGCGTCGATTTCGCGCTCGCCGCGTACAACGCCGGCCCGGGACGCGTGCGCCGCTGGCGGCTCGAGGCGCCCGAGCTCGGGATCGACCCCGAGCGCTGGTTCGGGGCTGTCGAGAATCTCGCGCTCGAGCGCGTGGGCTTCGAGCCCGTGCGCTACGTCGCGAACATCAACAAGTACTTCGTGATCCTCGCGCGCCTGCTCGACGAGCGCGCGCGGCGCGACGAGGAGCTGCGCAAGCTGCTGCCGGCGACGCAGCGCTGAGCGCGGCCTAGCTGCGGGCCGAGGGCGCTTCTTTGACCCAGGCCGCGACGAGCGTGTAGGAGACGGCCAGCACGATCGGCCCGATGAAGATGCCCACCAGGCCGAAGGTCATCAGTCCGCCGATCACGCCGGTCAGGATCAGGAGCAGCGGGAGATCGGCGCCCTTCTTGATCAGCATCGGCCGCAGGAAGTTGTCCATGCCCGTGACGATCAGCGTCCAGACGCTCAACCCGATGCCCCAGCCCGTGTCACCCTTCCAGAAGACCCAGATCACGGCGCAGACCAGCACGGGAGCGGGTCCGATCTGCGCCACGGCGAGCATGAACATCGCGGCCGTGAGCAGCGCGGCGTAGGGCACGCCGACGACCGCCAGCCCGATCCCGCCCAGCACGGACTGCGCCAGCGCCGTGACGATGACTCCCAGGGCGACGCCGCGGATCGCGCCGGCTGCGAGCCGCACCGCTCCTTCGCCGCGCTCGCCCGCGAGCCGGCGCGCCATGCGCAGCAGTCCGCCCGCGGCCGTCTCGCCCTTGGCATAGAAGATCGCCGTGATCGCGACGGTCAGGAGGAACTGCAGCAGGATCGAGCCGAGGCCTCCGAGCTGTCCCAGGAACCAGGAGACCAGACCCGCAGCGTAGGGCGCGATCTTCCCGCCCAGGTCGGCCGAGGGCGCCAACTCGCGCCAGGCGGAGTCGATCCGGGCCCCGACTCCGGGGATCTTCGCCACCCAGTCCGGCGGCGTTTCGAGCGCGCTCACGTCGATCGACTTCACCCAGGCCGTGATCTCGTCCATGTGCACGACCAGCGTCCCGATCGCGAGCGAGAAGGGAATCACGAAGACCAGCAGCAGCGCGAGCGTCATCACGAGCGTCGCGAGCCAGCGCTTGTTCCAGAGCCGGCGCTGCAGCGCGAGCATCATCGGCCAGGTCGCGACGGCGACCATCGTGGCCCAGGTCACCGCCGGCAGGAACGGCTTGGTGATCCAGAGCGAGAGCACGATCAGGAGCACGATGGTCGTGATCCCCAGGATCAGCCGGAACAGGTCGCGCTCGGGTTCGTGGCCCATGCGAGCAGCGCGGATCAGAGCTCGACGCGCACGCCGGCGGTGATCACCTTGTCGTCGCTGGCCTGGTCGTAGTTGACGGCGGCGCTCAGCAGGCTGCCGAAGTAGTAGCGCGCGCCCACGCCGACGCTCGAGTCGCTGTCGTCGAGATCGGACCACTGGTAGCGGCCGCTCAACTCGATCGCGCGCGTCAGCGAGAAGCGCAGGCCGAGCTCCGCGCCCATGCCATCGTCCTCGGAGTCGGTGCCCGAACCGGAGACGTCGATGGTCTGGTACTGGAGGATCCCGTAGGCGTCGAGCCGGGGGACGAGGCCGAAGTGCCAGCCCGCGCCGAGCGTGTACCTGTCGACGTCGGCGTCGGCCGATAGCTGGCGCACGGTCGCCTGCAGGAAGAAGTTCATCGGCAGCTCGAACGAACCGGTCAGGTCCCAGCCGTCGAGCTCGTCGTTCAGCGAATCGCTGTCGAGCATCACGTAGCTCGCCTCGACGTAGGTGTACTCCATCGGGGGGAACTCGTCGGGTGCGGCGATCGGGCGCATCCAGGACGAGATCGGGGGCTCCGTCGGGGCCAGGCTCAACAGAAGGGACGCGAGTGCCAGCATGGAAGTGCTCCTGGAAAGTGCAGGGAGGGACCGGGCGTGACAGGATACTGCGCCAAGGGCAGACTGGAACCCACGATGCAATTCCCCTTCTTGAAGTCATTCCCGCTCACGCTCCTGGCACTGTGCGCGCTCCTCGGTGGAACGAGTTCCTGCGTCACCCAGAACGCCGAAACCGGCGAGATGGTGCCGCGCGGCAACCAGCGCTACCCCTGGGACAAGGTGCAGGAACTCGCGAAACGACTCGAGAAGGGCATGACGAAGCCGCAGGTGCTGCTGCTGATGGGTTCGCCGGCCGAGGTCGACGCGGAGGACAATCAGTGGATCTACCTGCCGGAGCGCTATGGGATCCTGATTCCCGCGCGGGCGCTGCGCCTCGAGTACCAGGGCCAGGTGCTGGTCGATTTCGGCTACCGCGCGATCGTGCTCGGCGCGCAGCTGTAGAATGCCCCACCCCGAAGACGAAGGCCCCCCATGCGAACACCCAGCGTCCTGTTCCTCGCTCTGATCCTCTCTCTCCAGGCCTGCAAGAGCACGGATTCCGGGGGGCGAACCGGTTCGGTCAGCGATGGGCACGCGCAGATCTCCAACGAGCTCGTCACGCTGGCCGAAGTCGTCTCGGTCGACCCGGCGACGCGGGTCATCATGCTGCGCCGCGAGGACGGAAGCCCGCTGCGCGCCAAGGCCAGCGCGGCCGTGCGCAATTTCGACCAGATCGCCGCGGGCGACACGCTGCGGGTCAAGTACCAGGAGACGCTGGCGGTCACGCGCTTGTCCGGCGAGGAAGCCGGCGCGCCGGCCGAAGCCTCCCTGACCGCGGCCCGCGCCAAGGCCGGAGCCAAGCCCGGCGCTTCCCTCGGACTTGCGGTCAGCGTGCGCGTCAAGATCGTCTCGATCGATCGCGAGCGGGAGATCGTGGTGTTCTCGCTGCCTTCCGGCGAGCTCGTCGCGCGCACGCTCGTCACGAACGAGGGCCGCGAGTTCGTCAAGGGCCTGAAGGTCGGCGACAGCGTGCGACTCGACTACACCGAGAACCTGGCGCTCTCGGTCGAGAAGCTCTAGCGCCGCGCCCAGCGCAGCTTGGCCGAAGTCGAGCGCGGGTTGGCGCGCCGCTCGTCGGGCGTGGCACGGATCAGCTCTGCGCTGCGCTCGACGTAGACGCCGCTCCGCAGACCGGCCTCGAAGGCCTGCTTCACGCGCCGATCCTCGCCCGAGTGGAACGTGAGCACGGCGGCGCGGCCGCCGGGGCGCAGGCACTCGGGCAGCGAGCGCAGGAGCGAGTCGAGCGCGCCGAACTCGTCGTTGACCTCGATGCGCACGGCCTGGAAGACACGCCGCGCGCTGCGCTGGGCTTCCTCCTCGTCGACGTGGGCCGGCAGCGCCGCACGGACCGCGTCGGCCAGCTCGAGCGTCGTGCGCAGGTTCCCCGCTCGTGCGACGAGGGCCCGGGCGATCTGCCGGGCGTAGCGCTCGTCCGCGTCCTCCTCCAGCGCCCGCGCCAGTTCGGCCAGCGGCACGCGCGCGAGCCAGTCCGCGGCCGAGAGGCCGCGCGCGGGATTCATGCGCATGTCGAGCGGCGCGTCGGCCTTGAAAGTGAAGCCGCGCGCCGGGTCGTCGATCTGCATCGACGAGACGCCCAGGTCGACGAACACGAAGTCGACGCCCTCGCCCCAGCCGACTTCGTGGAGCACGGCCCGCAGCGCCGCGAAGTTCGTGCGCCGCACCAGCAGCCGCGCTTCGTCGTGACCGAGCCTGCGCAGGCGCGCCTCGGCCTTCGGCAGCTCGAGCGGATCGACGTCGAGCGCGAGCAGCTGACCGCCGGGCGCGAGCAGCTCGAGCATGCGCTGCGCGTGACCGCCGTAGCCGAGCGTCCCGTCGACGCCGCGCTCGCCGGGTCGCGGGGCCAAGACGCGCAGCACCTCCTCGACCAGGATCGGCACGTGCTGCCCCGCCGGGGTCATGCCGCGCGCGCGCACGTGCGCGCTCTCCTCGGGGTAGCGCTCGGGCGCGTGCTCCTTGTACTTCTCGTGGAATCCCCGCGGGTGCGTGCCGCGGTAGCGCGGGCGGCGGCGATGGGCGGGCTCGGGGGCGGGATCGCTCATCGCTCAGCGCCGCGTGTTCTTCGATGCGGACGAGTCCGCGGCGGGCAGCGTGCGCAGGAAGGCCTCGGCGATCCGCGCCGCGACGATCTCGTTGCCCTCCCCCTTGAAGTGGCAGGCGTCGTAGTAGACCGGCGCCGTCACGTCGGCGAAGGCCATCGAGGCGTCGTAGAAGTTCACGCTCAGCGCGCGCAGCTCCTCGCCGGCCTTCTTCATCCGGGGATAGAGGGCCTGGACGCCGTTGATGTAGTCCAGGTTCTTGGGCGCGTTCGCGGTCTCGGCCGGGTCGAGCGGTTTCGACCCGGTGTCGTGCAGGGTCGGTTGCAGCACGTGCAGGTAGTAGATCGATCGCCCGCGGCAGAGGTCCTGCAGGGAGCGCGAGGCCTCGGACCAGATCCGCACCGCGGCGGCGAGCGCAGCCTCCTGGTCGCCCTCCAGCTTCGGGCCGCGCAGTTCCGACTTCTGGTCGCGACCGACGAGGGTGTCCACGTACTGCTTGCGCGCCTCGGCGGCCCGCGACATGCGCCCGTCGAGGCGTGCG
>Ga0315912_10004115_pt1 | contig 13950 bp, 14 predicted proteins | sample VfabasoilMG_FD_204469 | JGI IMG/M metagenome (GOLD analysis project Ga0315912, IMG submission 204469) | Garden soil microbial communities collected in Santa Monica, California, United States - V. faba soil | ecosystem: Environmental > Terrestrial > Soil > Garden | place: USA: California... | reverse complement strand
GCTTCTGGTCGACCACCGCGGCGAACACGCGCCAGGCGACATCGGCGAGCAGGATGATGGCGAGCGCGTGCGTCGCGCCGCGCAGCAGGCGCGTCCACATCGTGTCGGAGGCCGCGAGCGCCTCCACGTCCAGGCCGAAGGCATGCACCAGCAGGAACGCCGCGCCGATGATCGCCAGCGCACGCAGCAGGCGCCCGAGCGCCGCGGCAAGCACGCCGTGCGTAACCACGCCGTCGGCCGCCGGCGGGCGCAGCGCATGATCCACGCCGCCCTGGAGGAGCCGCAGGAGGTCGGGCAGGACGATGGCGACGGTCACCAGCCAGAAGCTTCCCCTCGCCCCGGCGACCCAAAGCACCCACACCAGCAGGCAACCCAGCGCAGCGAGGCGCGAGCGGCCCCAGAGCGATTCCATCGCGATGGCCAGCAGCCCCAGGCCGAGGCCGTAGACCACGATCTGGCGCGACGCGGCATCCATGCCGAGCACGGCGAGCCAGACCGCCAGCACCCAGCCGGTCGCGAGCCAGCCGGCGAAGGCCACGATGCGGTGATTCCAGAACGCAGCCTGGTCGTCGGTGGCGGGAAGGATGCGCAGGCGCGCATCCTTCGGCGACAGCAGCGTGCGGCCGGCGACGATCGCAAGGCGCAGGCCGATGAAAGCGACGAGGAACGCGAGCACCGCCCGGCGCATCAGCGGCGGCCATTCGAAAACCAGGAACGCCGCCACGCTGCCTACGGCGAATGCCGCGAGCCCGCCGAGCCGCTGCGCGAGCCGCAGCCCCAGGGCGTGCAGGCGCTCGCGCACGCTGGAGGATTCGGTCGGCGTGGCGCGGAACACGATGTGGCGGATGCTGAAGCGGTAGACAGCCTCGGCCACGAAGCCGAGGACGAGGAAGCCGAACATCAGCGCAAAGGCCTGCTTGGCGCCCTGGGCCTCCCAGGAATGCATGAACTGCGCCCCCACGCGCACCAGCTCGGCGGCGAGCCCCGGCAGCGCCGTGGCCAGCGCGACCACATGCTCGCGGATCATTTCGATGCGATCCGCCAGGTATCCCGCCGTGCCTTCCTCCATGCGCCTCCCAGGGTTTTCGCCACCATTTTCGGCCCATCGAGGCAGAAAAGTCACGCGCGGCGCGCTATTATTGCCGCCAATACCCACAGGAGGCTCAGATGAATCGCACCGGATTTGCCGCAATCGTGTTCGGCCTGGCGTTCGCTCCCGCCGCCGTCGCGCAGGTCAAGGATCGCGCCGTCGCCGTCGGCCAGGCGGAAGTCGTGATCACCGTCACCAAGGTCGACCTGCAGAAGCGGGCCGTGACCTTTCGCGGGCCGCAGGGAAACGTCGCGACGATGACGGTGCCGGCGCAGTCGCAGAACCTGGACCAGGTCAAGCCCGGCGCGAAGTTCAAGATGAAGTACGTCGAGTCCGTCGCCGTCGAGATCCGCAAGGGCGGCAAGCCCGCGGCGGCGACCACGACGGAGGAAGTGCGGCTCGCCCCCAAGGGCGGCACGCCCGGTGGCGTGGTGGTGCGCACGCACCACGCCGCCGGCGTGGTCGACGCGCTCGACCTGACCAACCGCTATGTCGCGATTCGCGGCCCGAAGGGCAACGTCGGGTCGTTCAAGGTCGCCGATGACGTCGCGATCGAGCAGCTTGCCGCGGGCGACCGCATCCAGGTGGTCTACACCGAGGCGCTTGCCATGGAGATGATCCCGCAGGCGCCGGCGAAGAAGGCGGCGAAATCCGAGGGCACGAAGGCGAAGTAGCGCCGCGGCGCGGCGCCTACTCCTTCAGCTGCTCCTCGCTGACCAGGCGCCACTTCGCCTGGATCCGGCAGACGCGGACGATGTTGCTGGACTTGCGCCCGCCCGCCTCGTTGTGCACGCCGACTTCGCGGCAATCGTTCTCCTTCCACTTGAACGATTTGAGCAGCGTGAGCTCGCCGCGGCTGTGGGTCGCCGGGTTCTCCCAGCTCACGGTGAGGTTATCGGCGGTGTCGTTCAGGGCGCGCCGCGCGGCGTCAAGGAACAGCTTCAGGTCTTCTTCGTCGAAGAATTCGGCGGGGGTGTTCTTGAGGATGCTGACCCAGGTCTGGCCGTAGGCCGGTGCACCGGCCAGGCCGAGCGCGACAGCGATGGCGGCAATCAGGGGTTTCATGGGCTCAAGATACCCCGCTAGGGCCCGAAGTACCAGCCGCCATTGACGTCGATGGTCGCCCCCGAGACATAGCCGCCGGCATCCGAGCACAGCATCGCGACAACGCCGGCGATGTCATCCGGCTTTCCCGCTCTCTTCAGGGGCAAGGACTGGATGAATTCCTCGGTCACGCCTCCCCAATTCGCCTCGGCGATGCGCGGCGTCTTGATGAATCCCGGCGCGATGGCGTTGACGGTGACGTTATGCGGGCCCAGTTCGAGCGCGAGCGTCTTGGTGAGGCCGACGATGCCGCCCTTGGCGGCGGCATAGTGCACGCCGACGCGGCTCGAGCCGCGGCGCGCGGCGATCGAGGTGAAGTTCACGATGCGGCCGAATTTGCGCGCCTTCATCTTCGGCGCGAACTCGCGGCACACCAGGAAGGCGCTCGTCAGGTTGGCGGCGATGACGCTTCCCCACTGGGCTTCCGAAATATCTTCAAATCCCAAGGTGTTCTTCGGAAGTGCAGGCAGGGTATTCCGCGCGGAAGGCGCAACAGGGCCACCCGCCACGTTGATCAGGAAATCGACGCCGGAAACCTTCCCAGCCAGATCCTCAACCTGCCCGGCATCCGTGAGGTCGCAAACGATTACGTCACCGAGCTTGTGGATGTCCGTGCCGGCCACTTCCACGCCTTCGGCGCGCAGTTTCTTCACCACGGCCTGGCCAATGCCGCTGGCCGCCCCCGTCACAAGCGCTTTCCGTCCCTTGAGTCCCTTAAGCGGCATAGGACGCCCCATTGACGTCGATGACCACCCCGGTCATGTAAGAAGTGTCGTCGGTGCACAGCGCGACGACCAGCGCCGCGGTCTCTTCCACGGTGCCGACGCGGCCCATGGGAATCTGCGCCATCGAACCTTCTGGAATTTGATTTGCTCTTGAAAAAGATAAAACTCTATTGAGACGCCCACTCGCCACCACCCCTGGCGCCACGCAGTTCACCCGCACGCCGAACTCGCCGAGTTCCAGCGCGAACTGGCGCGTCATGGCCATGACCCCCGCCTTCGCCACGGCGTAAGGCCCGCTCGAGCCCTCCGCGCCCGGCGGAATGCCCTTGCGCGCGGCGACCGAGGAAATGTTGACGATGGCCCCGCCCTGCTTCTTCAGGTAAGGCGCGGCCGCGCGGCTGCAGTAGTAGGCCGAGTCGAGATTCGCGCCGAGGATCGTGCGCCAGTCTTCGAGGGTGCAGTTCGTGAGCCCGCGAAAACCGCGCGGCGGCGGAGCAGTCAGGTCTTGCTGGGTAATCCCCCAGCTTCCGCCGACGGCGTTGACCAGAATGTCTATTCGCCTGTGCTTTTCAATGACCTTGCTGATCATTGCATCGACGGATGCCGGATCCGACACATCCGTCCTGATGCACAGGTAGTTCGAAGAAAAGCCCTCCTCATAGAGATCGGCGACCACGACCTCGCATCCCTCTTCACGAAGCCCCTTGGCGACCCCGGCGCCGATGCTGTCCGGCTTGGCCGCGCCGGTAACGATGGCGACGCGCGTCATTTCACAACTCGATTGCGCAGGATGCCGATGCCCTCGACTTCGAGCTCGACGACGTCGCCGGGGTTGAGGAACCGCATCTGCTCCAGGCCGCAGCCGTTGCCGACCGTGCCCGAGCCGAAGAATTCCCCCGCGTGCAGGGTTTCGGAGCGGGAGGCGTGCGCGATGTAGTCCTCGAATTTCCAGTGCATGTCGCGCGAGTTGCCGCGGCCCCACTCCTCGCCGTTCACGCGCACCTTCATCTCCAGCCGGTAGGGATCGCCGATCTCGTCGGCCGTCACGAGGCACGGTCCCATGGCATTGGCGTTGTCGAAATCCTTGCCCTTGCCGGGCCCGAGCTGCCCGGCCATTTCCTTCGTCTGCTCGTCGCGCGCCGAGAAGTCGTTGAAGATGGTGTAGCCGAAGATGTGCTCGCGCGCCCGCGCCCTGGCGATGTCCTTGCCGGGCTTGCCGATGTAGCAGCCGAACTCGAGCTCGAAGTCGAGCTTCTCGCAGTAGGCCGGCCAGGGCACTTCGGCCTCCGTCCCGCAGACGGAGAAGCGGCTGGGGTGGTAGAAGATCGGCCGTTCGTACCAGGCCTTGGGCGGCTCGCGCCCGATCGCCTTGAAGGCCTGCACCAGGTGCTTTTCGAAACAAAGGAAGTCCCGCATCTGCGGCGGCTGCGGGACCGGCGCCAGCAGGGTCGCCTGGTCGGCGGGGATGATCTCCTGCCGCCGCTTGAGCGCTTCGCTCGCGCGGTCCAGGCCGTTCTGCCCGCTTTCCAAGATGCCGAGCACGCTTCCGGGCAAGGCGACGATGGAGCGCCCGCCGTCTGCCAGTGCGCCGGCCCGGGGTGGGACGCTTCCAATCTGAAACGTCACGAGTTTCATGGTGTTTTTGATAATACACTTGGGTTCTGACCCGCAAGGAGGAGTCCATGCGCCAATTCAACGAAGACACCCTGACCGACGCGGTCGTCGCGCGGTTGAAGAAGACGAAGAGCCCGCGCCTGAAGCAGATCATGAGCTCGGCGGTCAAGCACCTGCACGCCTTCGCGCGCGACGTGAAGCTGACCGAGGAGGAATGGTTCGAGGGCATCAAGTTCATGACCGCCGTCGGCCAGAAGTGCGACGACAAGCGCCAGGAATTCATCCTGCTCTCCGATGTGCTCGGGCTCTCGATGATGATCGTCGCGCTCAACCACAAGACGCTGCCCGGGGCGACCGAGGCGACGGTGCTCGGACCGTTCTTCGCGCACGGCGCGAAGGAATACGGCTACGGCGGCGACCTGCGCGAGGGCTGCACGGTGAAGGGCGAGGACGTCTGGGTGAGCGGCCGCGTGCTCGGCACCAACGGCAAGCCCGTGCCCAACGCCGTGATCGACGTCTGGCAAGCCAAAGCGGACGGCATCTACGACGTACAGGAGCCCGACGCCGAGTTCGAGCTGCGCGGACGCGTCAAGGCGAATGCCAGGGGCGAGTACGCCTTCGCCAGCTACAAGCCGAAGTTCTACAGCATCCCGATGGACGGGCCGGTCGGCGATCTGACCCGCAACACGACCAACAACCACATGCGGCCGGCGCACATGCATGCCATCGCCTCGGCTCCCGGCTACCAGCAGGTGATCACGCACGTGTTCGTGGAAGGCGATCCCTACCTGGACGGCGACGCGGTGTTTGCGGTGAAGGATTCGCTGATCGCCAAGTACAAGAAGGTGAACAACGCGGCAGAAGCGAAGAAGCACGGCCTGCCCAACCCGTTCCTCACCCTTAACTTCGACTTCCACCTCTCGCCCTCGGGAAAGGCCAAGGCGCGCAAGGTGATCGCCCCGAGCGACGCGGTCGCATGATCTGGCGCGTGCGCAGGGTGCTGACCGGCCACACGCCGGACGGCAAGTCGACCTTCATGGCCGATGGCTACGCGCCGAACATGAAGGAAATGCCCTCCTTCCCGGGGCTCGCGCTCACCGACCTGTGGGAGACCACGGGCGCACCGGCGAGCAACACCGGCCACGCCGACGCCGCCGACCGGCCGATCAAGCTCGAGCCGCCGAAGAACGGCACCCTCGTGCGCATCGTGGAATTCCCGCCCGACGCCAAGCGGCCCAAGGGGAACGACGGCGCCGCGGGCTTCAAGGCCATCGGCGCGGGCCATGCGCAGGACCCGCACTCCAGCGACCCGATGATGCACAAGACCAGTACGGTCGACTACATCATCGTGCTCAAGGGCGAGATCTACGCGATCATGGAGACCGGCGAAAAACTGCTGCGCGCCGGCGACGTCCTGATCCAGCGCGGCACCAACCACTCCTGGAGCGTGCGCACGCCCGAGCCGTGCATCATCGCCGCGGTGCTGGTCAACGCAAGGCCGGTCGGGGCTCGCAAGAAGACGATCAAGAAGAAGAAGAAAAAATGAAAGCGGTGGGCGTCGTCGGGCTGGGCATCATGGGATCGGCGATGTCGGCCAACCTGGTCAGGAACGGCTTCAAGGTCTACGGCTACGACGTGCTGGCCGGGAAGCGCCATGCGCTGAAGACGGCCGGCGGCATCCCCTGCAGCTCCGTCGCCGAGGTCGTGGCGAAGGCGAAGATCATCATCACGTCGCTGCCGAGCGCCGAAGCGCTGCAAAAGGTTTCCCGGCAGCTGAAGGGTATCGTCGTCGAGACGAGCACCCTGCCCCTCGAGGAAAAACTGAAAGCCCGCGAAACGCTGAAGCGCGCCAGAACCGTTCTTCTCGACTGCCCGCTCTCGGGCACCGGCGCGCAGGCGAAAGCCGGCGACCTGGTGGTTTATGGAAGCGGGGATCGAAAGGCTTTTTCAAAAACAAGTTTTGTATTGAAGGGCTTTTCAAGAGCGCAGTACTACGTCGGCGAATTCGGCAACGGCAGCAAGATGAAATATGTCGCCAACCTGATGGTGGCGATCCACAACGTTTCCGCGGCGGAAGCCTTTGCCCTCGGCATCAAGGCTGGGCTGAGCCCCAAGGCAATCTACGACGTGCAGGCCAATAGCGCGGGCTCCTCGCGCATGTTCCAGGTACGCGGCCCGATGATGGTCAAGGGCGACTACCGGGAGGTCACGATGTCGAACCGGCTGTGGCAGAAGGACCTGAAGATCATCGGCGAGTTCGCCGCCGGTCTCGGCGTCGCGACGCCGCTCTTCAATGCGTCGGCGGCGGTCTATGCCACGACCCTGTCGCAGGGCTACGCCGAGCAGGACACCGGCGCCGTATGCGCGGTGCTGGAGAGCATGGCCGGTATCTCGAGAAATGCGCGGAGGAAAAAACATGGCTGACTGGAAACACATCCGCCCCTGGTCGAAGGCGGCGATGATGAAGCGCGTCGCGCGCTTCAAGGACCTCAAGGGCTCCGACGGCGGCCTGCCCGACAGCCCATTGCCGGAGTGCCGCAGGAAGCTTTTCAACGTCCTCGGCTTTCAGCCGCCGGAGACCGGAAACTCGCCCGTCGGCTCGAACGCCTCCGCCCAGCCTGCCATCCCGGTTGCCGAGGGCTTCAACCTCGGCTACTGCAAGGCAAAGCCCGGCAAGGGCCCGCTGATGCACAACCACGACACCAACGAGACCTTCATCGCCATGACCGGGCGCTGGCGCTGCGAGTGGAACGAAGGCAAGGCAAAGCAGCACGTCGATCTCGGCCCCTATGACGTGATTTCCTTCCCGACCGGCGTGGCGCGCCGCTTCCTGAACGTGACCAAGGGCGAACCGAACCGCGAGCACCTGCTGATGTTCATCATCGGCGGCAACCAGCCGCAGGCCGAATTCACGCCCGCCGCGATGCAGCGCTGCGAGGAATTCCGGAAGAAATCCGTGACCTCCAAAGGACGTCGCAAGGCCTGATGCGCGCCTGGGCATTGCTCTGCCTGGTTGCGCTCGGAAGCTGTGCCACCTACTACTCGAAGGTCATCGAGGAACGCTTCGGCGCCGCCGATCCCGCGCGCTTCGACCAGCCGGGCAAGCCGGCCGCGGACTACACCGAACGCGTCAAGACCATCCTCGACCACCGCTGCGTGGTCTGCCACGGCTGCAACGACGCGCCCTGCCAGGTCAACCTCGCCTCCTATGCAGGCCTGACCCGCGGCGCCAACCGCGAGCAGCCCTATGCCACGCGGCTGACCCCCACGGCGCCGACGCGCCTGTTCCTTGACGCGCATCGCAACAGCGACTGGCGCGCGAAGGGCTTCCACGCGGTCCTGAACGAGCGCGCCAGGACGCCGGAGGCCAACCGCGAGGCGAGCGTGCTCTACCGCCTGCTCCGCCTCAAGCAGGAACAGCCGCTGGCGCCTGGCCCGCTGCCCAAGGCGCGCTACGACTTTTCGCTCGACCGCGCGCAACAATGCCCGGCCATCGAAGCAATGGATCACTACGAGCAGAGCTTTCCCGAGTGGGGCATGCCTTACGGCCTGCCGGCGCTGTCGAGGGCCGAGCACGACACGCTCGCACGCTGGATCGAAGCCGGGGCGTCGCCGCCGCCCGCGGTGCCGCTGTCGCCCGCCCATGCGCAGCGCGTCGCGCGCTGGGAAGCCTTCCTCAACGGCGACAGCCTCAAGGCGCGGCTCGCCGCCCGCTACATCTACGAACACTGGTTCATCGCGCACCTCTACTTCGACGACCTGCGCAAGGAGGAGTTTGGAGACGATTTTTTCGAGCTCGTGCGCTCGAAGACGCCGCCCGGGCAGCCCATCGAGGTCATCGCCTCGCGCCGGCCCTACGACGACCCCGGCGTCGAGCGCGCGTACTACCGCCTGCGCCGCGTCGTCGAGACGCGGCTCGCCAAGACGCACATGCCCTACGCGCTGAACGACGCACGCCTGGCGCGCCTGAAGGAACTGTTCCTCGATGCCCCCTACGAAGTGACCGCCCTGCCGTCGTACGCCCCGGAGGTCTCGTCCAATCCCTTCCTCGCCTTCCAGCAGCTGCCCGTCGCGGCGCGCTACCGCCTGATGCTCGAGGAATCGCAGTTCACCCTGATGGGCTTCATCAAGGGCCCGGTCTGCCGCGGACAGCTCGCGCTCAACGTGATCAACGACCATTTCTGGGTGCTGTTCGAAAAGCCCGATCCGGGACGCGCCCAGGAAAGCGCCGCGTTCCTCGCGCGGGAACTGGTGAACCTGCGCATGCCCGCCGAGGAGGAGAGTCTCGTCGGCCCGTTGCGGTGGCGGCGCTATGCCGCGCGCGAAGCCGCCTACCTCAGGGCGAAGAGCGAAGCATTCAACCGGACTCTCGCCGCCGGGCCGGACCTGGGGGCCGTCTGGGACGGCGACGGCCGCAATCCCAACGCCGCGTTGACGGTGATGCGCCACTTCGACAGCGCCTCGGTGGTGCAGGGCCTGCTCGGCGAGCAGCCGCAAACCGTGATGGTGATCGGCTATCCCCTGCTCGAGCGCATCCACTACCTGCTGGTGGCGGGCTTCGACATCTACGGCAACGTCGCGCACCAGGTGTCGACGCGCCTGTACATGGATTTCCTGCGCATGGAGGGCGAGATGAATTTCATCGCCCTGCTGCCGCGCGCCGCGCGCCAGGCGGTGCGCGACCGCTGGTACCGCGGCGCCGACCGGCAATCGATCAACCACCTGCAGGATACGCAGGCCTACTTCGTGCACGAGACCGCCATTCGCTATGCCACCGCCAATCCGCTGGCGGAGCTCTACGGCATGCTCAAGAACCACGTGGCGCCGGTGGCGAGCCCGCGCTATGGCCTTGCCGCGAGCGGCCTTGCCGGCGCGCCGCTGCGCGAGCTGAACCGCCTGGCGGCGCTGCGCGGGCGCGCTCTCCTGCACCTGCCGGAGAGCGCGCTCCTCACGGTGCGCGACGCGGCCGGCCGCGACCGTCACTTCAGCCTGGTCGCCAACCGCGCGCACAGCAACGTGGCCGAACTGTTCGACGAGAAGGAACGCCGCCTGCCCGACGAGGACACGCTGCTGGTGGCGAATGGCTTCATTTCGGCCTACCCGAACGCGTTCTTCCTCGTGGACGATTCGAGGCTGCCGGAGTTCGTCGACGCGGTCGCGCGGCTGGGCTCGGAGGAAAACTATGTAGCGCTATTGACCGCCTACGGCATCCGGCGCACCGATGCGCGCTTCTGGGCGCACAGCGATGCGCTGCACGCGGCGTGGCGCCAGTCCGAGCCGCGGGAAGCCGGACTCCTCGACTACAACCGTTTCGAGAACAGGTAGCGCGCGGCGCCGAGGCTGCGCACCAGCACCAGCGCCACGAACAGCGTCGCGAGCACCAGGGTCGCGGCGCACACGCCGCGCCAGAGCGGCTCGGGATGGTCCTGCGCGTAACGCGCCGCGGCGTAGGCGAGCGCATCGAGCGGAAACGTGAACGCCCACCAGGCCGGCCCGAACGGCCAGCTCATCAGGTTCCTGGAACTGGCAAGAAGGGCGAGGACCAGCACCAGTCCAGCGAAATACAGCACTTCAAGGAAGATCACCGAGGGATAGAGCGCCACCCCGTTGGCGTAAATCAGCGACGGCGGCACCAGCAGGATGAACCAGCTCGGGCGCAGCGGCGCCGGCAGCGGCCCCGCGACGATCGCCCGGTGGAAGAGCAGCGCCACCAGCGGCAGCGCCGCCACCGCCGACACGCCGAAAATGAACCGCGAGGCCTCGGCGTGGCCGAGCGAGATGCCCGGCCCCGGCGCGACGATGCCCCCGACCAGGACGATCAGCCACCCCGCGTTCACCTGACCGAGATCCATGCCGCCCGCCAGCCAGCGGCTGATCGCCCACACCTGGAACCCGAGCAGCAGCGCGTAGCCTCCCCACCAGATCATGGTCGCAATGCCCGGAAGATAAGGCCCCAATCCCCCGCCGACGAGGAACATGCCGACCGGCAGCGCGCCGCAAAAGCCGAGGGTCGCGGGATTGGTGAACTCTTCTCTTGCGCTCTTGGTATTGGTGAAGAGTTTCAACAAATAGAGGACGGAAAGAAAAGCAAAAGCGACCAGTCCAAGCGCAACCCACAACTCCGTGAAATACGCCGGGGCGCGAAACACGCCGGGCCACACCGTCGCCGCCACCCGCGCGCTCAGGCCGAGGCCGACCAGGCCCATCACCGCGCCGAACAGCCCGATCGGGACGTTCACGTTCCCAGGTAGTAGCTCTTCACCAGGGGATTTTGCTCCAGTTCCGCCACCGACCTGCCTTCGAACACGATCTCGCCGTGCACGATGATGTAGCCGCGGTCGGCGATGCGGATCGCCTGGTGGAAATTCTGCTCTGCCATGAGCACGGTGAGGCCGAAGCGGCGCTTGAGCTCGCCGATCATGCTGACCGTCTGCGACACCAGCAGCGGCGACAGGCCCACCGAGGGCTCGTCCACGAGCAGGAGCTTGGGCGCCGACATCAGCGCGCGCGCGATCGCCAGCATCTGCTGCTGTCCACCCGACATCGACCCGGCGAGCTGCCGGCGGCGTTCCCTCAGGACCGGGAAGGTCTCGTTGCAGAACGCGAGGTTCTTCCGCATCTCGGCGCGCGCCAGCGGCCGGAACGCCCCCAGCATCAGGTTCTCCTCCACCGTGAGCTTGGGAAACAGGCGCCGGCCCTCCGGCACCAAGGCGACACCCAGGTTCACGATTTCTTCAGTGGAAAGCTTCGTTAAATCGAAATCCTTTCCATCCAAAGTCAAGACAATGCTTCCTTGCGTCGGCCGCACCATGCCCATGATGCATTTCATCAGGGTGCTCTTGCCGTTGCCGTTGGTGCCCAGCAGCGCCACCGTCTCGCCCGCGCCGACGCGGGCCGAGACCCCGTGCAGCGCGCGCACCGCGCGATAGCCGGCGTCCACGCCCCTGACGGTGAGCTCAAGCGCCAAGATAGGCCCTTTGCACGCCGGCATCCTTCACGATCGCCGCCGGGGTGCCTTCGCAGATGATCTGGCCCGCGTCGAGGCACACGACGCGCTGCGAGAAGCGCATCACCGCGTGCATGATGTGCTCGATCATGATGATGGTGATGCCGGCCTCGTTCAGCCTGAACAGGATCGGCAGCACCTCGTCCACCTCGGCGGGCGACAAGCCCGCCATGGCCTCGTCCGAGACCAGCAGGCGCGGCCGCGCCGCCATGGCGCGCGCGAGCTCGAGCTTCCTCAGTTCCACCTGCGTCAGGCTGTTGGATAGCGTGCCCGCCTTGGCGGAGAGCCCCATCTGCTCGAGGATCCCCTGAGCCTCGTCCATCTTGCCCCGGCCGACGTATTCCAGCGGCACCAGCAGGTTTTCCAGCACCGTCATGCTGGCGAAAGGCCGCGGCACCTGGAAGCTGCGGGCGATGCCGCGGCGCGTGCGCTGGTAGGCGGGCTCGCGGCTGATCTCGGCGCCGTCGAACACGATCGAGCCGGACTCGTTCTGCAGCGTGCCGGAGACGCAGTTGATGAGCGTGGTCTTGCCCGAGCCGTTGGGCCCGATGAGGCCGAAGCGCTCGCCCTGCGCGATGTCGACGCTGACGCCGCTCAGCGCGGCAAAGCCGCCGAAGCTCTTCGACAGGTTCTTTATTTCGAGGAGAGCCATTTGCGGAAGAAGCCGATGATGCCGTCGGGGGCGGCCACGACGAAGAACACGAGCAGGATGCCGACCACCAGGACGTTGATTTCGTTGGAGATGGTGACGCTGACGTACTGCTGCACCGAGCTCAGGATCACGGCACCGATGACCGGCCCGATCCAGTGCGAGGTGCCGCCGATCATGGCGCCCGCCAGCGCGCCGACGGCGTAGTTGAGGTTGAAAGTCGAGGCCGGCTCGATGAACGACAGGTACATCGGCATCGGCGCGCCGGCCGCGCCCATCAGGCCGCCCGAGACGGCGCAGGCGAACAGCTTGAGCTTGAGCGTCGGCACGCCGCTGCATTCGGCCGCCTCCTCGCTGTCGCGCAGTGCGCGCAGGCCGCGGCCGATCCAGGAGCGCTCGATGTAGCGCGCAGTGGCGACAGCCACGACGACCAACAGCGCCATGACGACGAACAGCATCGGGATGTAGGACTGGAACGGCCACATCGGCGCCGGCCGCAGCAACTGCAACCCGGTGGCGCCGCCCGCGTAGCGCCAGTTGATGAACAGGGTCTCCATGATCACCACCAGCGCGATGGTGGCGATGGCGAAGAAGATGCCGCGCAGGCGCAGGGTCAGCATGCCGGCGAAGAGCCCGAGCAGCCCGCTCATCACGAAGGCGGCCAGGATCTGCAGCCCGAGCGGCAGGGCGAAAGCCTTGTACAGCACCGCGCCGGTGTAGGCGCCCAGCCCGAAAAACGCCGGCGTGCCGAAGTTCACGTAGCCGGCGTAGCCGCCGAGGATGTTCCAGGCGGTGGCGAGCACCACGTACAGGAGCACCGTGTATCCGGCGTAGAACACGAATTCGTTCCTGAACGCGAAAGCGGCAGCGACCACAGCGCCGAAGATCACCGCCGTCGAGAGCCAGAATTTCATCTGCCAAACAATCCCTGCGGCCGCACGCCCAGGACCAGCAGCAGCAGCGCGAAGGACACCGCGGGCGCCCACGAGGCGCCCAGGTCCGGGTGGATGAGCACGATCGACTCGGAGATGCCGAGGATCAGGCCGGCGGCGACCGTGCCGGTCATGCTGCCCAGGCCGGCGAGCACCACCACCGCGAAAGTGCGGCCGATGTAGAGCCGGTCGATGTTCGGGTCGACCGGGCCGATGATGATCAGCATCGCCCCGGCCAGCGCGGCGACCGCGGTGGCGATGCCGAAGGCCCACTGCTTGATGCGCACCGGGTCGGCGCCCATCAGGCGCAGCGCGGGTTCGTCCTGCGCCACGGCCTTGATGGCGCGCCCGGTGAAGGTTTTCGAGAAATACAGCGTCAGGAGCACGGACATGGCCACCGCCACGGCGCACACCACCAGCGTGCGCTGCGGGATGCGGATATCGCCGAATCGCACGCTGCTGCCGATGTACGACGCCTCGACCATGCGCTGGTCGACGCCGAAGGCGAGGATCAGCCCGACTTCGATGATCAACGCCACGCCGAAGAAGAACGCGATGCCGCGCACCCCGGCCTCGGTGCCGCGCTTCTCGAAGGCCTCGTAGTAGAAGCGGTACGCCACCATGCCGAGGACGAAGAACGGCGGCGTCAGCAGCAGGCCGGCGACGATCGGGTCCAGCCCCAGGCGCGCGAGCAGGAAGGTGCAGTACGACCCGAGCACCATGACCGCAGGGTGCGCGACGTGCGGCACGTCGAGCAGGCCGAACGACACCGACAGCCCCATGCTCACCGCGGCGTAGAAGCAGCCGAGCAGGATGCCGAACAGTATGCC
>Ga0315912_10004114_pt1 | contig 13950 bp, 11 predicted proteins | sample VfabasoilMG_FD_204469 | JGI IMG/M metagenome (GOLD analysis project Ga0315912, IMG submission 204469) | Garden soil microbial communities collected in Santa Monica, California, United States - V. faba soil | ecosystem: Environmental > Terrestrial > Soil > Garden | place: USA: California... | reverse complement strand
CTGCGGCGCCCAGCGTCAGCAGCGATGCCAGACAGGTGGCCGACCGCAGGGTGCGCGAGAAGGTCTTGTGCATGTCGTGTCTCCTTGCTGTGGGTCTTCGAATCCGGGCGCAGTGTGCCAGCGGGGCGGCTGGCCGCCATTGGTGCAATCGAGTACAACGGCAAGCCCGCTCGAGATGAAGGGAAACCCGATGCTGATCTTCCGCCCGCTGTTCGACCCGAGTTCCTCCACCTGGAGCTATCTGCTGGGCGAGCGCAGCAGTGGCGAGGCCGTGCTCATCGACCCGGTGTTCGAGCAGCTGCGCCGCGACGAGACGCTGATCCGCGAGCTGGGCCTGACGCTGAAGTGGACGCTGGAAACACATGTGCATGCCGACCACGTCACCGGCGCCTGGCTGCTGCGCCAGCGTCTGGGCAGCCGCATCGCGCTGTCGGTGGACGGTGGGGCCAGCGGCGCCGACCGGCAGCTGCGACACGGCGACACGGTGGCTTTCGGTTCTCGCCAGCTGCAGGTGCGCGCCACGCCCGGCCACACCAGCGGCTGCCTGAGCTACGTGCTCGACGACGAATCGCGCGTCTTCACCGGTGACTGCCTGCTGATCCGCGGCTGCGGCCGTACCGACTTCCAGCAGGGCGACACCGCATCCCTGTACCGCTCGGTGCACATGCAGCTGTTCACGCTGCCGGCCGACTGCCTGGTCTATCCGGGCCACGACTACAACGGCATGGGCCTCAGCAGCATCGGCGAGGAGCGCCGCTTCAACCCGCGCCTCGGCGGCGACGTGGCCGAGGCCGACTTCGCCGGCTTCATGCAGCACCTGGGCCTGCCGCATCCGAAGAAGATGGACCTGGCGGTGCCGGCCAACCTGCGCTGCGGCCGGCCCGAAGGCGATGTGCAGATGCCGGCCGACCCGGGCTGGGCGCCGCTCAATTTCAGCATCGCCGGGCTGTGGGAGATCACGCCGCATGCGCTGGCCGACGTGGCGAGGCGCGTGCAGGTGGTGGACGTGCGCGAGCCCGAGGAGTTCAGCCACGGTCTGGGCCACATCGATGGCGCGCTGCTCGTGCCGCTGGGGCAGCTGGAATCGCGCCTGGGCGAGTTGCCGCGCGAGCGGCCGATCGTCACCGTGTGCCGCTCGGGTGCACGTTCGGCACGCGCCGCGGCCATGCTCGGCAAGGCCGGCTTTGCCGAAGTGGCCAACCTGCGCGGCGGTATGCTGCGCTGGCGTGCCGAGGGCGGCGCGGTGGTCGGCGCCGGCGAGTAGTCAGAAATCGAGCGTTGGCCGTGGGATCGGCCGCAGCCTCTCGTAGGCGCGCGCCGCGCGCAGCACCAGGGCGTCGCCGAACATCGGGCCGACGAACTGCAGCCCGATCGGCAGGCCGGCCTGGGTCAGCCCGCAGGGGATGGTGCAGGCAGGCTGCTGCGTCAGGTTGAAGGGATAGGAGAACGGCGTCCAGCCGAGCATGTTCTGCGCTGTCAGCGGCACGCTGCCGGCGGGCCGCGCCTCGAAGGCCGGCACCGCCACCGCGGGCGTGACCAGCAGGTCGTAGCGCTGCATGAACTGGCGCATGTGTGCGCCCAACGCGCCGCGCGCCAGCGTCAGGCGCTGCAGTTCGAGCACGCCGTACTTCGAGCCCTGCTCGGCCTCACTGGCGAAGTCCGGGTCGGCCAGCGCCTGCTGCTCGGCATTCAGCGTGTTCCAGATCGCCCAGGCGCCGGCGAACCACAGGCCGATGGTGATGGGCAGCGGGTCGTCGATGCCCGGGTCCACCTGTTCGACGATCGCACCCGCGTTGTGCAACTGTTGCACTGCCGCCTGCACCGCGGCCGCGACTTCCGCATGGATGTTTTTGGCGAAGCCCAGTGCCGGCGAGTACGCGACCTTCAGCCCGCGGATGCCGTCGTCGAGACGCGCCAGGTAGTCGCTGTCGTCCGGCGGCAGCGAGGTCCAGTCGCGCGCGTCAGGAAGCTTCAGCACGTTCATCATCAGCGCCGCGTCGCGCACGCTCATCGTGTGCGGACCCAGGTGTGCCACCGTGCCCATCGGCGAAAGCGGGTAGGCCGGCACGCGGCCGAAGCTGGGCTTCAGGCCGAAGTTGCCGCAGAAGGCGGCAGGGATGCGCACCGAACCCGCGCCATCGGTGCCGACCGACAGCGGCCCCATGCCGGCGGCCACCGCCGCCGCCGTGCCGCCGGAGGAGCCGCCCGGCGTCTTGCTCGGGTCCCAGGGGTTGCGGCTGATGCCGGTGAGCGGCGAATTGGTCTCCCCCTTGCAGCCGAATTCCGGCGTCGTCGTCTTGCCGAGCAGCACCGCGCCGGCCTCGCGCAGCCGCGCGGTGGCCGGGGCGTCCACGTCCCAGGCCTGCTTCGGATCGATCGTGCGGCTGCCGCGCAGCGTGGGCCAACCCTTGGTGAGGATCAGGTCCTTGATGGACGTGGGCACGCCGTCGAGCACGCCCATCGGTCGCCCCTCGCGCCAGCGCGCCTCGCTGGCCTGGGCCGACGCCAGCGCCTCGTCCGGCGCCAGGTGGCAGAAGGCGTTGAGCTTGGGATTCAACTGGTCGATGCGCGCCAGCACCGCGCGCGTGGCTTCCACCGGCGAGGCCTGGCGGCTGCGGTACAGCTGCAGCAGCTCGGTGGCGCTGCAGTCGGCGAGGTCGGTGGCTTGGGTCATGGCGGGTCCTGGCGGGCGCGGTGCTCAACCTTAACCGATGGCCGTGTGAGCTGTTGCCGGAGCAGAATCGCTGGGCGAGGGGGGAGCGCGCTGTGTCGATGGCCGAACTGCTGGCGCTGATGCAAGCCCATGTGCAGGCGCTGCTGACTTCGCCGCGCGACTTGGTGGCCTACCTGGCCGGCGGCCTGGCCGCGTCCTTCGTCATCGGCGCGGCCTTCGTCAGGACGATGATCCCGCTGCGCTGGCTGGCGGTGGCTGGCAACATCGGCTTCGTCGTCTTCGGCGCCTTGCATCCGCAGTACCTGACGCTGTTCGTGTCGGCGCTGCTGCTGCCGATCAACGTGCGTCGCGCGTTGCAGATGATGCGGCTGACACGCCGCGTCCGGGCTGCCGAAGTCGACAGCGATCTGAGCGGGCTGTGGTTGCGTCCGTACATGAAGGCGCGCAAGCTGATGGTGGGCACGGTGCTGTTCCGCAAGGGCGATCGTGCCGATCATCTCTATTGCCTGGCGGATGGCCAGGTCGAGTTGGTCGAGATCGGCCAGCGGCTGCAGCCGGGCAAGATCTTCGGCGAGATCGCCTTCTTCGCGCCCGACCGACGGCGCACGTTGACGGCCCGATGCATCGAAGCGGGCACGGTACTGATGATCGATGAGCCGACGCTCAAGCAGCTGTACTACCAGAACCCGTCCTTCGGTTTTCACCTGGTCGGGTTGGTGGCCGGCCGGCTTTCGCAGGACGTGCGGCGCATCGAACAGCGCCTGGCGGAGATGTCTCCTCCGCGTTGAGGACGTGGCGCACATAGGGGTTTGCGACCAGACCCGCGCAGGAGTACGCTCAACAGCGCTCGCACCGAACCAAGGCCAAGCGCATGACCCGGTATGCAGCGTCTCGCAGGGCACCCCACGTGGCCGCGTTGCGCCGTCGCGATCTGCTCGGTGTCGCGGTGCTGGCGCTGACGGGGGTGCCGCGCGCCCAGGCGCAGGTCGGCAGCAGCGGGGTGCCACTGGTCGCGGTGCTCGTGTCCACCGGCGTGCACCCGCTCGACTATCTGCGCCAGGGCCTGCGTGCCCAGGGTCTGGTCGAAGGCGAAAGCGTCAATTTCGCCTTCCGTTCGGCGGATGGCAATCCGCGCGACCTGCCTGGGCTCGCCCGCCACCTGGCCGGCCTGCGGCCGGCGGTACTGTTCTGCGCCGGGCCGGCGGCGCTGGACGCCGCGGTGCATGCCACCAGCAGCGTGCCCATCGTCGCGCTCGACCTGGAAACCGACCCGCTGCGCAGCGGCCTGGTGCGCTCGATCCAGCAGCCGCGCACCAACGTCACCGGCCTGTTCCTCGACCAGCCGACCATTGCCGGCAGCTGGTTCGAGCTGCTGCGCCAGGCGGTACCGAAGGCGCAGCGCGTCAACTTGCTGTGGGACGCCAGCACCGGGCCGTGGCAGCTGGCCGCCGCCAAGGCCGCCGCGCAGAAGCTGCAGTTCGACGTGGACACGCTGGTGGTGCGCGACGAAAGCGAATTCGCGCAGGAGCTGGCCGATGGCATGAGCCGCAGGCCGGACGCGCTGGTGCTGCTGTCGTCGCCGCTGGTGCGCGCGCGCTCGCAGCAGATGGCCGCCTTCTGCGTGCGGCAACGACTGCCGGCCATCTCTCCCTTTGGCGAGTTTGCGCAAGCCGGCGGTCTGATGGCCTATGGCCCCGACGTGAAGGACTTCTACCTGCGCGCCGCCGTCTTTGTCGACAAGATCCTCAAGGGCGCCCGCGCCGGCGACTTGGCGCTGGCCATGCCCACCACTTTCCGCCTCGTGCTCAACCAGGGCGCGGCCGACAAGCTCGGGCTGCCGCTGTTGCCCGCGCTGCTGGGAAGGGCGGACGAAGTTGTCCGGTGAAGCGCGCCGGCCGACGCGCATCGCGGCGTGCCTGTTGCGCCGCGGCGCTGGCGCTGGCGGCGTGGCCGTCGAAGGCCGCACCTGGTCATCGACACCCGCTGGGCCGAAAGCCAGCCCGAGCGGCTGCCCGGGCTGCTCGCCGAACAACTTGCGCTGCGGCCGGAGATGGTCCTGGCCGCCGGTCCCGCCCCGGCGAAGGCGACGACGAGCACGGTGCCGATCGTCGCCGCGGCGGTCGGCGACGCGGTGCAGATGGGGCTGGTGCCATCGATGGCGCGGCCTGGCGGCAACATCACCGGCATCAGCAGTTTCAGCGGCGAACTGGTGGCGCGGCGGCTGCAGTTGCTGAAGGACTTCGCGCCGCAGGGCCAGCGCGTTGCCGTGCTCGCCATCCCCACTACATGGACGACTCGGCCGACCTGCGCAAGCCGCTCGACCGCCTCGAGCCGCAGGTCGGGACATCGCTGAGCCTGGTGCTGCCGCGCTCGCTGCTGCTGCGCGCGGACGAAGTCGTTCAGTGACACCCGCATCGCGCCGCCGACTTGACCGCGCTTGCGCGCACGTCCTGCGCCGCGCGGGACCCCTCGCGCATGCAGGCCTTGTATGCTCCGGCCGCAGTGCACGAGCCAGGGGATTCGATGGATGCGCGTCCTGTCCGAAGTGGCCTAGCGCCAGCCGAGCTCGCCAGCGCGCGCCGCGCCGTGCTGCAACTGCTCGGCTCGACCGCGCTGTGGCCGGCAGCACTGCGTGCGCAGGACAGCGCCAGGACTTGGCGCATCGCTTTCCTGGCCGCCGGGTCTGCGCCGCGGCCGGGTCGCTTCTCGACCATCGACGCCGTGCTGGCGGGCCTGCGCGAGCGCGGCCAGGCGCGCATCGTTGCCGAAGCCTGGTTCGCACACGGGCAGGTGGAGCGCCTGCCGGCGCTGGCGCAGCAGCTGTTGCAGTGGCAACCGGACCTGATCGTTACCGTGCTGACACCGGCTGCGGCGGCGGCACGGGCCACGCGCAGCGTGCCGATCGTCGTGGCCGGCTCCGGCGACCCGGTGGCCTCGGGGCTGGTGCAGAGCCTGGCACGCCCCGGCGGCAACATCACCGGCGTGGCCGCGCTCGGGCCCGAACTGGGCGCCGAGTCGATCGAAGTGCTGCAGGAACTGCGGCCCGGGCTGCGCCGGCTGAGTGTGCTGGCGCATGCGACCGACCCGTTCACGCCGGCGCTGATGCAACAGGTCGAAGCGGCAGCCGCCCAGCTGGGGCTGCAACTGCAGGTCGAGCGCGTGCGCAGCGCGGCGCAGTACGAGGCGGTGTTCCACGCCTGGGAGCGGCAGCGCGTCGAGGCCATGTTCCTGCAGCCCAGCCTGCCGCAGCGGCCTGCGATCGAGCTGGCGCTGCGTTCCGGCCTGCCCTCCTGCTCCTTCACTCGCGGTTTTTTCGAAAGCGGTGGCCTGGTGGCCTATGCGCCGGACCTGCGCGAGACCGCTCGCCTCGCCGCGGACCAAGCGGAACGCATTCTGCGCGGCGCGCCTCCGGCGCAGCTACCGGTGCAGCAGAACGCGCGCTTCGAGCTGCGGGTCAACGTGCGCACGGCGGCGGCGTTGCGGCTGGCGCTGCCGCCGGCGGTGCTGGCTCGGGCCACCGAGGTGATCGAATGACGCGGCGCCGGGCACTGATGCTCGGCGTTTTCGCGGGCGGCGCGCTTTGCGGCTTCCTGCAGGGCCTCGAACTGACGCTGCGCAACAAGCTGCCGACAATGTGGGAATGGGCCGGGCAGGTGTGCGACGGCGGGCTGTTGGCACGCACCACCTTCGGGCTGGTGTGTAGCCAGGGCACGGCCCGTGCCATCGGGCTGAGCCTGCTGCGGGCGGACGAGGTGGTCGAATGAGTGCGATCGATCCCACAGCGCGGGACGTGCCGGTGCGCCGAGCCGAGGCCGCACCGACGAGCGCGCGTGACCGCGGCGACCATCGCGGCCGGCTGTTCCGCAAGTACCTGCTGCTGATCATGACGCTGGTCGGCCTGGCGCTGCTGCTGTCCGGCGGCATCAGCCTGTACTTCAGCTACCGCGAGACTTCGGCGGCGCTGGCCAGCCTGCAGCGCGAGAAGGCCGTCGGCGCGGCTTCGCGCATCGAGATGTACCTGCGCCAGGTGACGCAGCAGCTGCAGTACGCGGCGCTGCCGCAGATGGGCGCGGGCGACCAGGACCTGCGGCGCCTCGAGTTCGTGAGGCTGCTGCGCCAGGTGCCGGAGGTCACCGACGTGGCGCTGATCGGCGCCGACGGGCGCGAGCAGATCGCCGAGTCGCGACTCGGCATGAGCCTGCTGGCCTCGGGCAAGGACCGCTCCGCCGAACCCGCCTTCCAGCAGGCGCGGCGTGGCCAGCCCTGGTATGGGCCGGTGTACTTCCGCAAGGAAACCGAGCCTTACATGAGCGTGGCGGTGCGCTCCGGTGGCGAGGGCTCGCCGCTAACGGTGGCCGAGCTGAATCTGAAGTTCATGTGGGACGTGGTCTCGGCCATCAAGATCGGCGACAAGGGCAAGGCCTACGTCGTCGACCGCGACGGCTACCTGGTGGCCGATCCCGACATCGGTCTGGTGCTGCGCAAGACGCAGCTGGGCGAGCTGGAGCATGTCAAGGCGATGAGCGCCGCGCCCGGTGCCGAACTGCCGGCGATGCCCTCGCACGACCTGACGGGCACGCGCGTGCTGGTCTCGATGGCGACGATCGAGCCGCTGGGCTGGCGCGTCTTCGTCGAACAGCCGGTGTCCGAGGTGTATTCGCGGCTCAATGCCTCGATCCTGTGGACCGGTGCCTTGTTGCTCGGCGGCCTGGTGGTGTCGGCGCTGGCCGCGCTCGCGCTGGCACGCAGCATGGTGCGGCCGATCCGCACGCTCGACGAGGGCGCGCGGCGCATCGGCGCCGGCGAGCTGGACCAGCGCATCGACGTGAAGACCGGCGACGAGCTCGAAGGCCTGGCCGAGCAGTTCAACCGCATGAGCGCGCAGCTGCGCGAGTCCTACGCGGGGCTGGAGCGCAAGGTCGACGAGCGCACCGCCCAGCTGCGCGAGGCGCTGGAGCAGCAGACGGCGACGGCCGAGATCCTGTCGGTGATCAGCAGTTCGCCCACCGACGTGCAGCCGGTGTTCGAGGCCATCGCGCAATGCTGCCAGCGGCTGTTCCGGGGTCGCGCGGTGGCGATCTCGGTGCCGCGCGGCGACCGCATCGAGACGCTGGCCTTCGCCTCCGATGGCACCCCGGGCTCGCGCGAAGGTGGTTTCCTCGAACCCTGGCCGCTGGATGCCGGCAGTGCGGCCGGCGCAGCGATGCTGCAGCGTCGGACCATCAACGTCGCCGACACGGCGGTGGGTGCGCTGGAGTTTCCTCGCATGCGCGACCTGGCCGCCGCGCTCGGCTACCGCTCGGGGCTGTTCGTGCCGCTGCTGCGCGGCAACGAGGCGCTGGCGATGATCGGCGTCCTGCGTGCCGCGACAGGCGCCTTCAGCGACAAGGAGGTGGCGCTGGCGAAGACCTTCGCCGACCAAGCGGTGATCGCCATCGAGAACGTGCGCCTGTTCAACGAGACGCGCGAAGCGCTGGAGCGGCAGACCGCCACCGCCGGCATCCTGAAGGTGATCAGCGAGTCGCCGACCGACGTGCAGCCGGTGTTCGAGGCCATCGTGCAGGCCGCGGTGCCGCTGTTCAACGGTGCGGCGGTGGCGGTGAGCCAGCCCGAAGGCGGCATGGTGCAGCTGCGCGCGATCGCCGAAGGCGATGCCGGGCTGGCCGCAGGCTGGAGCACGCGCTTTCCCTTCGCGCTGTCACACGACTACATGCACGGCGCGGCGATGCTCGACGGTCGCGTCCTCGATGTGCCCGATGTCAAGCAGGCGCCACCGCAGTTCGCCGTCGGCGCGCGCAACTTCCTCGGTTCCGGCTACCGCGCCGTCACCATCGCGCCGATGATGCGCGGCGGCAGCGCCATCGGCGCGGTGTCGGTGGTGCGGGTGCGACCCGGACCGCTGACGGAACGCCAGCTCGACCTGCTGAAGACCTTCGCCGACCAAGCGGTGATCGCGATCGAGAACGTGCGCCTGTTCAACGAGACGCGCGAGGCGCTGGAGCACCAGACCGCGACCAGTGACGTGCTGCAGGTCATCAGCGGCTCGATGGCCGACGCGACACCGGTGTTCGAGAAGATCCTCGACCGCTGCGAACGCCTCTTCGGCGCGTCGGACCTGGGCGTGTTCCTGGTGGCCGAGCCGGACACGCTGAGCGTCGGCGCCTGCCGCGGTGGCTTCGCCGACTGGGTGCCGCAGACCTATCCGCGACCGCTGGCCGGTACGATGAGCGAGCGCGTGATGCGCGCCGGGCGCTTGATGGAGTGGGCCGACGTGGCCCGCGCCGACGACGTGCCCGACTACATCGCCGAGGTGGTGCGCGAGCGCGGCAACTTTGCGGTCGCGGTGGCGCCGCTGCTGTGGGAGGGGCGCGGCATCGGCACGATCGACGTCATGCGCAAGCCACCGCGGCCGTGGTCGGAGAAGGAGCAGGCGCTGCTGGCTACCTTCGCCGAGCAGGCGGTGATCGCGATCCAGAACGCCCGGCTGTTCAACGAGACGAAGGAGGCGCTCGAGCAGCAGACCGCCACCGCCGAGGTGCTGCAGGTGATCAGCAGTTCGGTGGCCGACACGCAACCGGTGTTCGACAAGATCCTGCGCAGCTGCGAACGGCTGTTCGCCGGCGACGAAGTCGGCATCATGCTCGCCGGCGACGACGGCCAACTGCATTTCGGCGCGCAGGGCGGCGCGAGGCCGTACCAGGGCATGCGCGAGCGGCTGCCGGCACCGCTGGAGGGCTCGGCCACCGCGCTGTCGATCCGCGAGCGGCGCGTGCTGCACTACACACACGTGCTCACCGACCCCGATGTGCCGCGAGTGCTGCGCACGCTGGCCTCGGGACGCGGCTTCGACTATTCGATCGCGATGGCGCCGATGTTGTGGGAGGGGCGCGGCGTCGGCTCGATCTTCGTCACGCACGCGCCGCCGAGCCCGTTCTCGCCGAAGGATCTGGAGCTGCTGAAGACCTTCGCCGACCAGGCGGTGATCGCGATCCAGAACGCGCGGCTGTTCAACGAGATCCAGGACAAGAGCCGCCAGCTGGAGATCGCCAACCAGCACAAGAGCGAGTTCCTGGCCAACATGAGCCACGAGCTGCGCACGCCGCTGAACGCGATCATCGGTTTCTCCGAGGTGCTGATCGAGCGCATGTTCGGCGAGCTCAACGACAAGCAGGACGACTACCTGAAGGACATCCATTCCTCGGGCAAGCACCTGCTGTCGCTGATCAACGACATCCTCGACCTGTCGAAGATCGAGGCCGGGCGCATGGAACTGGACGTCGAGGCTTTCGACGTGCAGTCGGCGCTGTCCAATGCGATGACGCTGGTGCGTGAACGTGCGCAGCGTCATGGCATCGCTCTCGGGCTGGAGGTCGCGCCGGAGCTCGGCGAGCTGCGCGCCGACGAGCGCAAGTTCAAGCAGATCCTGCTCAACCTGCTGACCAACGCCGTCAAGTTCACGCCCGACGGCGGCCGGGTCGCCGTGCGCGCGCGGCTGCGCGAGGGCCTGCTGGAGGTGGCGGTGGCCGACACCGGCATCGGCATCGCCAAGGAAGACCAGGCGGCGGTGTTCGAGGAGTTCCGCCAGGTCGGCCGCCACTACACCAACAAGCAGGAAGGCACCGGGCTGGGCCTGGCGCTGACCCGGCGCTTCGTCGAACTGCACGGCGGCACCTTGAGCCTTGACAGCGAACCCGGCCGCGGGTCGACTTTCACCTTCACACTGCCCAACCAGCCATGAGCGTCGCACGGCCATTGCGAAGACGCTCGCTCCCCCATGGGGGGACGGTGCGCAGCAACCAGGGGGCCAGATGAAGACCATCCTGATCGTCGAGGACAACGAGAAGAACATGAAGCTGGCGCGCGACATCCTGCATGCCAAGGGCTATGCCACGCTCGAGGCGGCAAACGGGCTGGACGGCGTGAAGCTGGCGCTGCAGCAGCGGCCCGACCTGGTGCTGATGGACATCCAGCTGCCCGACATCAACGGCATCGAGGCCTTCGAGCGCATCCGCGGCAACGCCGATACGGCGCATGTGCCGGTGGTCGCCTTTACCGCGTCGGTCACGGTCAACGACCGCAGTCGCATCGGCGATGCCGGCTTCGACGGCTTCCTCGGCAAGCCGATCAATCTGAAGGAGTTCGTCGAAACCGTGCGGCGACTGCTCGGCGAGAGTGCACCGTGAGCGCACGCATCCTGGTGGTCGACGACACGCCGGCCAACGTCAAGCTGCTGGTCGACGTGCTCACGGCCAAGGGGTATGCCATGAGCGCGACGGCCAGCGGCGAGGAAGCGCTGGCGCTGATCGACGTGCAGCCGCCCGACCTGGTGCTGCTGGACATCATGATGCCGGGGCTGTCGGGCTACGACGTGTGCCGCCGTATCCGCGCCAGCCCGGCGACCGCGCTGCTGCCAGTGGTGCTGTGCACCTCGCTGGACCCGAAGCAGGAACGGATCAACGGCATCGAGGCCGGCGCCGACGACTTCATTGCCAAGCCGATCAACCAGCAGGAACTGTTCGCGCGCGTGAAGTCGCTGCTGCGCATCAAGAGCCTGCAGGACGAGGTCAAGGCGCAGGCGCTTCAGTTGGCTGACTGGAACGCCACGCTCGAGCAGCGCGTGCGCGAGCAGCTGGCGCAGATGGAGCGGCTGAGCCGGCTGAAGAACTTCTTCTCGCCGCAGCTGGCCGAAGCCATCGTCAGCGGCGGCGCAGACGATCCGCTGAAGAGCCACCGCCGCGAGATCACCGTGGTGTTTTTGGACCTGCGCGGCTTTACCGCCTTCACCGAGACCGCCGACCCGGAGGAGGTGATGGGCGTTTTGCGCGAGTACCACGCGGCGATGGGCGAGCTGATCCTGGCGCACGAGGGCACGCTGGAGCGCTTCACCGGCGACGGCATCATGATCTTCTTCAACGACCCGGTGGTGGTCGACGACCCGGCTGCACGCGCGGCGCGCATGGCTTTGCAGATGCAGCAGCGCACTGAAGCGCTGGCGCAGGGCTGGCGCAAGCGCGGCTACGAGCTGAAGCTGGGCATCGGCATCGCCACGGGCTTCGCCACCATCGGCGCCATCGGCTTCGAAGGCCGCATCGACTATGGCGCCATCGGCAATGTCACCAACCTCGCGGCGCGGCTGTGCGGCGAGGCCAAGGGGGGCGAGATCCTGGTCGCACCGCGCGTGGCGGCAGCGCTGGAAGGCAGCGGCCTGGGGGTCGAGCCAGCGGGCGAGTTCCAGCTCAAAGGCCTGGCGCGGCCGATCGCCGTGACGCGGGTGGTGCAGGGGCGGGCATAAGCGGCACCTGGCATCGCGCCGTGGCCGATGCCAGCCGGCCATCGGCGCTTGCTAAGCCAGTACGCTCTTCGTATGCCGGAAAAGATTCTCCGGGTCGTGCTTCTGCTTCAGCCTGGCCAGCCGCTGCAGATTGGCCTTGCCATAGGCGGCCTCGATGCGCTCAGGGCCCTCTTCCTCGTTGAGGAAGTTGATGTAGGTGCCACCGGTTGAATACGGTGCCATTGCCGCGAAGCAGTCGCGCGCCCAGCGTTGGTTCACGGCGTCGTCGGCCGACTTTTCCCACGAGCTGGTGATGTTCAGCACGAAGGCGGTGTCGCGGTTGCCGGCGGGGCAGTGGTCCACTGGCAGCTCGCCGAGCGCGCCCTGCAATTGAAAGATGACGATCGCGGAGTGCGGCGACGGAATGCGCGCGGCATGCTCGACCGCCATCGCGATGCACTGCGGCGCGATCTGTGCGAGGTAGTTCGACTTCCAGTAGTAGCGCCGCCCCTTCGGCTGGGTGGCGTCGAGCAGGCTCTGCATCTGCGTGTAGGGCCGGCGCGTGATGATGTCGGCCACCGCCTTGCCAAAGCTGCGCAGCGGCGCCAGGATCTTCTCGCCCACCTCGATGCTGCCGCTGTGACAGACAAACACGGCGATGATCGGCTTGCCATGGATCTCGATCGGCAGCCACGGCGCGGGCGGCGCGATGCGCAGCACCGCCACGCAGGTGGTCTCGCGCGGCGTGGTCGCGGTGAACGTGCGATAGAAGTCCAGCACCTGCGCCGTGTCCTCGGCGCGCCAGACCACGGCGCCGCCGAGTATTTCGGGCCCGACCGGGTACAGCTTGTATTCGAAGGAGGTGACGATGCCGAAGTTGCCGCCACCGCCACGCAGCGCCCAGAACAGCTCGGCGTTTTCGTCTGCTGCTGCGCGTACCACCTTGCCTTCGGCGCTGACCACCTCCATGGACACCAGGTTGTCGCAGGTGTAGCCGAAGCGGCGCGTCAGGTAGCCGAAGCCGCCACCCACCGTCAGCCCGCCGATGCCGGTGGCCGAGACGAAGCCCAGCACCGCGGCCAGGCCATGCACCTGCGTTTCGCGGTCGACATCGGCCAGCGTGCAGCCGCCTTGGGCGCGCGCCGTCTTGCCATTCACATCGACCGAAACGCCACGCATCAGCGACAAGTCGAGCATCAGCCCCCCTTCGGCCAAGGCCAGCCCGGCGATGTTGTGACCGCCACCGCGCACCGACAGCAGGAACTGGTGCTGACGCGCGAAACGCACCGCCTGCATGACATCGGCAGTGCCGGTGCAGCGCACGATCAGGCCCGGGCGGCGGTCGATCATCGCGTTCCAGATCTTGCGCACCTCGTCGTAGTCCGGCGCGTCGGGACTCAGCACCGGCCCACGGAAGCCGGCCTTGAAGGACTGCAGGATCTCGGGCGAGACCTTCACCATGCCGCCGTCGGCGGCCTTGAGTTCGATGTTCATGCGCTTGCTCGCTGGGGTGGGTGGGTGGCCATGCTCAGTCGCCCGGTCGCAGGTACTTGGCCGCGGTCAGCTCGCCGACCTGTTGGCCCATGGCGCTGCCGACGATGGTGGAGTTGCGGTAGTGCACGCCGTCGTAGATGCGGGCCAGCGACACCTCGCGCATGAAATCGGCAGTGCTCGTCCAGCTGCGCGCCACACCTTTGGCGGTGGGGCTGGTGGTGGTGAGCACCGGCGTCGGGCCGGTACCGATCTCGGCCTGCAGCACCGTGCCCACGGCACTGGAGAGCACACAGTGTGCGCACGGATACTCGGGATGCATGGGGGTCTCGATGAAGGGCGTCCAGGACGCGTCGCGCTCGGTCGCGTCATTGCCGTCGGTGTCGCCATTGCGGATGGCGGTCACCGGCCGCCAGAAGTTGTAGTGGTACTTGGCCTCGAAGATGGCGATGGCCGCGTCGTCGCTCGCCTGGGTCACGGCCATGAACAGGCGCGCGTTCTGTGTCGGATCGCG
>Ga0315912_10004113_pt1 | contig 13957 bp, 13 predicted proteins | sample VfabasoilMG_FD_204469 | JGI IMG/M metagenome (GOLD analysis project Ga0315912, IMG submission 204469) | Garden soil microbial communities collected in Santa Monica, California, United States - V. faba soil | ecosystem: Environmental > Terrestrial > Soil > Garden | place: USA: California... | reverse complement strand
GCTGGTCCTGATCGGTATCACCGCCGCCCATCGCGGCATCACGCTGTGCCAGGCGCTGTTCAAGGCGAAGCTCTCGCATCGCGTGAACGTGATGATCCTGGAGAAGGCGCTGACGCTCGAGCTCACCCAGTTCGAGGACTCGGAGTTCTACGACAAGCTGACGCGTGCTCGTCGCGAGGCCTCGAGCCGGCCGCTGTCGCTGGTGATGCGGACGTCCATGCTGGGACAGAACGCGATCTCGATCGTGACTTTCGCGACCCTTCTGGCGGGGTTCTCGCCCTGGGCGGTGATCATTCTCATCTTCGGCGGATTGCCGGCGTTCTTCGCGGAGACCAAGTTCTCGGGTGACGCCTTCCGCCTGTTCCGCTGGCGCGAGCCCGAGACGCGCATGCAGACCTATCTCGAGACAGCGATCGCGCGCGAGGATCATGCGAAAGAGGTCAAACTATTCGATCTCGGCAAGCTGTTCCTGGGCCGTTACATCGGCATCTTCGAAGGCCTGTACCACAAGGATCGCAACCTCACCGTTCGCCGCGAAAGCTGGGTATTCACGCTCACGCTGCTCAGCATCGCTGCGTTGTACGGCGCCTATGCCTGGTGCGCGGTCGAGGCCGTGAAGGGCGCGATCACGCTCGGCGAGATGACCATGTACCTGCTGCTGTTCCGGCAGGGGCAGACCGCCGTCACCACGAGCCTCGGCGCCATCGGTGGCATGTACGAGGACAACCTGTATCTCTCGACGTTGTACGAGTACCTCGAGCAGCCGGTCGAGCCGAGCACCGGCACCGCGGTCAGCGGGCCGGAACCGGACGCCGGCGTGCAATTCGAGAACGTCGAGTTCCGTTATCCGGGCACGGAGCGGCCCGCGATCACCGGCATCAACCTGCAGATCAAGCGCGGAGAGTCGCTGGCGCTGGTGGGCGAGAACGGTTCCGGCAAGACCACGCTCATCAAACTACTGACGCGGCTGTACAAGCCAACCTATGGGCGCGTACTGCTCGACGGCCGCGACCTGCAGGAGTGGGACACGACCGTGCTGCGCCGGCGCATCGGCGTCATTTTCCAGGACTTCGTGCGCTACCAGCTCATGGTCGGCGAGAACATCGGCGCCGGTGACGTGCGCGAGTTCGAGAATCGGCAGCGCTGGAGCGAGGCCGCGAGCCAGGGCAAGGCGGCGCCGTTCATCGAGGACATGCCGAAGCAATACGATTCGCAGCTCGGCAAGTGGTTCAAGGATGGGCGCGAGTTGTCGGGCGGGCAGTGGCAGAAGATCGCGCTGTCGCGGGCGTTCATGAGAAGTGACGCGGACATCCTGGTGCTGGACGAGCCCACGGCCGCGATGGACGCAGCCGCGGAGGCCGAAGTGTTCGAGCACTTCCGCTCGCTGATGGGCAAACGCATCGCCATCGTCATCTCGCACCGGTTCTCCACGGTGCGCATGGCCGATCACATCGTGGTGCTGGAGCAGGGGCACATCATCGAACGCGGCAACCACGAGTCGTTGATGGGGCAGGATGGGATCTACGCCAAGTTGTTCACCCTGCAGGCGAGGGGATACCGGTAGCTTGTTTATCGGTTGAAAAGTATTGACAAACGATAATTAGATATCGTTTACTCCGCATCGGCCGGAATATCCAACACAGCGAGGATCCACCGATGATGGCCATGACTGCAGATCGACTGAGCAGCATCCAGCGCGCGAGCCGCGCGCTGCTGATCTTTTTCATCTTCATGACCGTCATTTCCATTTGGGGCACGCTCAACAACGTCGTGCACCCGTTCCCGGCTGACAGTAGGGTGCTGGCAGGCGTCGTGTTCCAGGGCGCAGCCATTACCGACAAGGTTCACAACCTCTGGCTCGCGCAGTTGCTGTTAGGGGCTGCGCTGGGTCTCAAGGTTCTGTATCACCTCATCCGGCTGATGGTGTTGTTCATCAAGGACCAGCTCTTCACGGCGCAGAGCGTCTCGCAAATCCGCCAGGTCGGCATCACTTACGCCTGCGGAATGGCCATCTGGCTGATCGTACTGATCGGTGCGGCTCCGGAGATTTCGGCCGCGCAGGAGCAATGGACGAGCGTCATGCCTTCCTTTCCCGGCGGGGCGCTGATGGGCGCCTGCCTGTTTCTCTTCGCCAGCCGGATCATGGATGAGGGGCGCAAGCTGCGCGAAGATCAGGACCTGGTCGTCTGACGGGATCGCATCACATGCCTATCGTCGTGAACCTCGATGTGATGCTTGCCAGGCGCAAGCTGCAGCTGAATACCGTCGCCGAGCGCGTCGGTATCACGCCGCAGAATCTCTCTGTTCTGAATGCCGGCCGGGCCCGTGCAATCCGCTTCAGCACACTGGAGAAGTTGTGCGAAGTGCTGGAATGCCAGCCGGGCGATCTACTGGCGTTCGAGGCCGAACCACGGCGAGAACCTGCTGTCTTAAGCCGGCGTTAATTATTTTCCTGTCACAGTTGGTCCTCACGTGACAGGAGCTAGAATCGCCGACTCGCCAGTCAAGGAGCAGGGAATGTCTTTCAGCACCCGTTCGATCGTTGCCGTCGCCATCATCGCCGCCGCGCTCGCCGCGCCGAATGCCGAGGCACGCAAGATCAAGCGGCCGCCGCCCGAGCCCGCGCCGGCACCCGCGCCAGCCGCGCCGGAACGCGTCACCTCGGTCGAGGGCATCACCGAATATCGCCTCGCCAACGGTTTGCGCGTGCTGCTGTTCCCGGATGCCAGCAAGCAGACCATCACCGTGAACATCACCTATCTCGTCGGCTCGCGCCACGAGAACTACGGCGAGACCGGCATGGCACACCTGCTCGAGCACATGCTGTTCAAGAACACGACGCGCCGCGAGGACATCTTCAAGGAACTGGGCGAGCATGGCGCTCGCACCAATGGCACCACGTCCCTGGATCGGACCAACTACTTCGAAACCTTCAACGCCACCGAGGAAAACCTGCGCTGGGCGCTCGATCTCGAGGCCGACCGCATGGTCAATTCGCTGGTCGCCAAGGACAAGCTCGAAACCGAGATGACGGTGGTGCGCAATGAATACGAAGGCGGCGAGAACAGTCCACCCTCGGTGTTGTTCAAGCGCCTGATGGCCGTCGCCTACGATTGGCACAACTACGGCAACACGCCGATCGGTGCGCGCTCGGACATCGAAAATGTGCCGATCGAGCGACTGCAGGCGTTCTACCGGATGTACTACCAGCCGGACAATGCCGTGCTGCTGGTTGCCGGCAAGATCGACGAGGCGGCGACGCTCAAGCTGGTACAGGAGTACTTCGGCAAAATTCCGCGCCCGACACGTACGCTGCCGGTGTTCTACACCGTCGAGCCCGTGCAGGACGGCGAACGCCTGGTGACATTGCGCCGAATCGGCGACACGCAATTCGTGGCGGTGGCCTATCACATTGCGCCCGGCCCGCACGAAGACAACGCCGCCATCCAGGTGCTCGGCTCGATCATGGGCAATGCCCCGGCTGGGCGCCTGCACAAACAGCTGGTCGAGACCGGCAAGGCTTCGGCGGTGTTCGCCGGCAACCTGCAGATCCGCGATCCCGGCCTGGCGTATTTCGGCGCACAGGTGCGCAACGGCTCGCCGCTCGAGCCCGTGCTGAATCAGATCACCACCATCACCGAGAAGGCCGCCGCCAAACCCATTACGGACGAGGAGGTCGAACGCGCACGCACCGAATTGCTGTCGTCGATCGAGCTCGGACTCAACAACTCCGAGAGCGTCGGTCTCATGCTCAGCGAATGGATGGCGATGGGCGACTGGCGCCTCATGTTCCTGCAGCGCGACCGCCTGAGAGCAGTCAAGACCGCCGACGTGCAGCGGGTCTGGGCTAACTATTTCAAGGCGTCCAACCGCACCGCCGGACTCTTCTACCCGACCGCGACACCCGAGCGCGCCGCGCTGCCGGCGACGCCGGACGTCGCGGCGCTGGTCAAGGATTACAAGGGCGACGCGAAGCGCGAGGAAGGCGAGGCCTTCGATGCCTCGGTGGCCAACATCGAATCTCGCACCATCCGCAAGGAACTGCCCGGCGGCCTGGAGCTCGCCATGCTCCCCAAGAAGACCCGCGGTGGCACGGTGTACGCCGGCATGGCGCTGCGGTTCGGCGACCTCAAGAGCCTGCAGAATCTCGGCGACGTGCCCGCGGTGGTCACGCCCATGCTGATGCGCGGCACCACCAAGCACACCCGCCAGCAGATCGCGGACGAGTTCGACAAGCTCAAGGCACGCGTCAGCATGAACAGCTGGGGCCACGGCATGTACGTGAGCGTCGAGACCACGCGCGAGAACCTCCCGGCGGCGATGACACTGATCGCCGAGGTGCTGCGCGAACCGGTGTTCGATGCCAAGGAGCTGCAGCAGATGCAGAGCGAACGTATCGCCGGCGTCGAGCAGCAGCGCCACGAGCCCTCACAGGTCGCGTTCACCGCGTTCCAGAAGCTGCTCAAGCCTTACCCGAAGGGCGACATCCGTTACGTGGACTCGATCGACGATTCGATCGCCGACATGAAGGCGGTCACGCGCGAGCAGCTGGTGAAGTTCCACAAGGAGTTCTTCGGCGCACAGCCGGCGCAGATCTCGGCGATCGGTGACTTCGACGCCGCGGCATTCGAGGCGCAGGTCAAGCAGCTGTTCGGTGGCTGGAAGGCACCCAAGGCTTACACGCGTGTGCCGTCCGACTACCGTGCCGCCGCCGCGCAGAGCCAGAGCTTCGAAACGCCGGACAAGGCACAGGCCTTCTTCGTCGCGGGCATGAACCTCGAAATGCGCGACGACGACGCGGATTTCCCGGCGATGGTGCTCGGCAATTACATGATCGGCGGCGGCTTCCTCAATTCACGGCTGGCGACGCGCATCCGCGTGAAGGAAGGCCTGAGTTACACCGTCGGCACGCAATTCCAGGCGGACTCCTTCGACAAGGCGGGCGTGTTCATCGCGTACGCGGTCTACGCGCCGCAGAATCTCGCCAAGCTCGAGCAGGTGTTCAACGAAGAAATGACCAAGGTCCTGAAAGAAGGATTCACCGCCGAGGAGATGGCCGCGGCCAAGAGTGGCTGGAGTCAGTCCCGAAGCGTGGCCCGCTCGCAGGATGGTGAGCTGATGAGCGCGCTCGGCCACTACCTGTATCTCGATCGCACACTGGCGTGGGATGCGGAATTCGAGAAGAAGGTGATGGCGCTCGAGCCCGAGCAGGTGCGCGCGGCGCTGAATCGCCACATCGACCCGTCGAAGTTCGTGATCATGAAGGCCGGCGACTTCAAGGCCGCCGCCAAGTAACCATATGACTCGCGATTGTCCGCCTTGTCGGGCGGACAATCGCGGGCGGGCGCTTCGCCCGTGAAAACAGCCCCCGAAATGTGACCCTGCTCTCGCCCCCGATCGGCAACACGTTGTCCGGAACGCAGGCGGGCGGTTAAGGTTCGACCCAGGTATCGAGGGGGTCGAAATGCGTGTGCTGTCAGTCGGCGCCTTGTTAGGCGCGCTCGTAACTCTTTCCGCCTGCGGCGGCGGAGGAGGCGGTGGATCCAGTCCAACGCCCCCGCCACCCCCGCCACCCCCGCAAAAGACCCTGTTCGTCGCCACGCAGCCCGTCGGCTCGGTGCAGGCGACCGTGTTCGCCACGCAGCCCGTGGTTCACGTCCGCAGCAACGGTGTCACCGACGCCGCGGACAACGCCACCGTGGTCACCGCTTCAATTACGGCCGGCACCGGCACGGCGGGCGCCCAGCTCACCGGCACCGCCACCGCGACCGCGGTCGCCGGTGTCGCCACCTTCACCAACCTCGGTGTCGACACCGCTGGAACTAACTACCAACTGCGGTTCACGGCCCCGGGCATCACCGAGATCGCGAGCACGGCATTCAACGTGACCGCGCCCGTGCCCGTGCAGGTGACCTTCACCATCGACAGCGCCCAGGACGTGCACCCGATCTCGCGTTTCATCTACGGCCTGAACGGCTGGGATCCCGCGCAACGGCCGAAGAACCTGGGATTGTCGCGCTCGGGCGGCAACCGCATGACGGCATACAACTGGGAGACCAACGCCAGCAACGCCGGCAGTGACTACTTCAACCAGAACGACAGCTTCCTGGGCGGCGGCAACACGCCCAACGGGGCCGTGGCGCCCGGTCTCGAGGCCGCGCGCGCCTCCGGCGCCGGCATGATCATCACCATGCCGACCATCGGTTACGTCTCGGCCGACAAGGCCAGCGCCGACAAGGAGGACGTTAACGTCACGCCCAACTACCTTTCGGTGCGGTTCCACCAGAGCCCGGCGCGCAAGAACGCGGCGTTCACGATGACACCCAACACGGGCGATGCCTTCGTCTACCAGGACGAGTACATCTATTTCCTGAACCAGACCTATCCGGGTGCCTTCGCGGCGGCGAACAACCCGCTCATGATCAGCCTCGACAACGAGCCGGACCTCTGGCACACGACGCATGCGCGCCTGCGGGGTGATGCGGTGAATCCGCCGGCGACCCAGAGCGGCAATAACGTCACCTACGCGGAAATCGTCCAGCGCAGCGTCGACTACGCCAGCGCCGCCAAAGACGTGAATCCTGCTGCGCTGATCTTCGGACCTGCGAACTACGGCTGGCAGGGATACGTCCGGCTGCAGGCCGCGCCCGACCACAACAATCGCGATTTCCTCGAGTACTACCTCGCGTCGATGCTTGCCGCCGAGCCCATGGCCGGCAGGCGCCTGCTCGACGTGCTCGACGTGCACTGGTACCCGGAAGCACAGGGCGGAGGTATCCGCATCACCGGCAACGAGACCACCGCCGCGGTCGTCGAGGCCCGCAAGCAGGCCCCGCGCAGCCTATGGGACCCAAACTACACCGAGACCAGCTGGATCACGCAGTCCAGCACCATGGGGCCTATCCGCCTGTTGCCGAGACTCAAGGACAAGATAGCCGCCAACTATCCGAACACGCGCCTGGCCATCACCGAATACAACTATGGCGCGGGTGACCACATCTCCGGCGGTATCGCGCAGGCTGACGTGCTCGGCATCTTCGGCCGCGAAAACATTTTCGCGGCCACACAGTGGCGCTTCTCGGGCGGCAACAACTTCCTGTACGGTGCCTTCGACATGTACCGCAATTACGACGGCACCAACGGCAGCTTCGGCGACACCAGCATCCGTGCCGCGACCAGCGACGTAGCCACGGCCACGGTGTATGCCAGCGTGAATGCCGGCAACGCCAACCGCATGGTGGTCATTGCCATCAACAAGAATGACTCCGCCCGGAACGCGGCCGTCGCCGTGACTCACAACGTGCAGTTCCACACCGCGCAGGTGTATCAGCTGACCAGCGCCAACAGCGTTCCCCAGCGCGTTGCGGACATCGCCATCACGCAGGCCAATGCGTTCCAGTACTCGATGCCGGGGAACAGCGTGACGACACTGGTGCTGCTGCCCTAGCGTGTAGAAAGCGCGGAGTGCCGTTCGTATAGGTGTCGGAGGTACACACCTATGCTACGCAGAGATTTCCTGTTTTCCGCTTCCGTCGTGGCTGCATCGGCCTTATCAGCAGACGCGCCGGCCGCGTCCCCACGGCCGGTCGCCACGTCGACCCGCCGGCTCTCCGTTTTCAACAGCGTCTCGCTCGACGGCTTCTTCACGGACGCGTCCGGCGACATGAGTTGGGCTCGCAGCCGCGATCCGGAGTGGCTCGGCTTCCAGGGCGAGAACGCCGGTGGCGAGGCCGAGTTGCTGTTTGGCCGCAAGACCTACGACATGATGGCGAGCTTCTGGCCTACCCCCCAGGCCATGCAAAGCATGCCAGCGGTAGCCGAGGGCATGAATCGCATGCGCAAGTCAGTGTTCTCACACACGCTCGACAAGGCGGCATGGCAGAACACGCGCGTGATCCAGGGCGACCTGGCCACCGAAGTGCGGCGCATGAAAGCCGAGCCGGGTCCGCCGATGCTGATTCTCGGCAGCGGCCAGATCGTCGCGCAACTCACGCAGGCCGGACTCATCGACGAGTACCAGCTCGCGCTCGTGCCCATCGCGCTCGGAGCGGGGCGCACGTTGTTTGAGGGTGTAACGGGCCGGCCGAGGCTCAAACTCCAGAGGTCTCGCGCGTTTGGCAACGGAACCGTGATGCTTTGGTACGACTCGGGTGTCGCCGTTCCTGTGCCTGCGTGACGTCGCCGGTGCAAATCCCTTAGCATCATCGACAGCGGGAGGGCGAAAAGTCCGGAACGCGCTCGACCAATGCAGGTTAGGCGTCACATGGTGGAGTGAAATCATGGACTTGCGGCGCAGGCGCGGATGTTATGCGTCACTATTGACGCAAAGAAAGGCGTCATTTGTGACGTCTACTTATAGTTAGGTGTCACCATGCATCGCAAGTATTTGGGCGACTCGTACGATGCAGTGAAGCGCATGTGGCAGCAAATCCTCTCGCCTTGGGCACCAATCTTTGCTGTCTCAAGATTCATTCCCGACGACCTGCATACAGACTTCACGCGGCTCACGGGTATCGAGGTGGTATACGAAGCCGTGAAGGGACGCCATTCGCTGCTCAATGACCCGGACGTAGGGATTCGACTGCCTGGGCGCGCAAACCAATCTGAAGGGAAGCACATCTCAATCGACACCATTGCTTCGCAGGTGTATCAACCTGGGGTTGCGTGCGTGATCACTTTCGATCAGAGCAACTACAGAGACGAAGGAAGTCTGAAGGGGCAACGCATCCTAAAGCTGCGCGAACTGGCACGACAGAGAGTTCACTCGTTTTACTACGCCTCTCATGCCTCGTTCCTGTTCTCAACGCGCTCGACGGCGACGACGAAGTTGCTACAAGGAAGACTCATTCGCGCGGGCATCCCAAAAGCAAGGCTGGAGCTCGCCCGGTGACACCTAACACCTCGCTGGAGCGGACGAGTGAAAGATAAAGTGCCAAGCTCAAACGTCGGCGCGCGCGCCGCTCAGCTCAACCGTTAGGCCCCACTGCCAAAGGAGTGCAAGCCGTGACCGATTCCGAATTCCAGGCGAAATTCACTCTGCTGAAGCGTCTCGGCTGGCTTGCCCTTGCAGGACTTGCGGTTCTGTGTGTTGCAATTGCACTCAGCGACGATCGTCTCCAGCCCTTTGGTGGCTTGGCGGCTATTGGGGGTGTCTGCGTAGTGCCGGCCGTTATCTACCTTGTGATTCTGACGCTGTGGCACTGGAAAAGCCGCTATCGCGGCGAACACAGCAATCTCTGGGGAGCGGTGCTAGTGCTAGAAACCTCTGGGTGGGGGAAGCTGGTATATCTTTTCAGGCATCTTGTTCCCGATGCACGAAAGACCGGAAGGTATGCCTTAGGCGCAAAGGGTAGTGGGGCCTAACACCTCGCTGGAGCGGACACGTGAGAGATAAAGTGCCAAGCCCAAACGTCGGCGTGCGCGCCGCTCAGCTCAACCGTTAGTCGGCAGTGCGAGGTCGATGCGATGTCCATGTTCGACAGAGTTGCCATGGCCATTCGACGCCTGCTGCCAGGTCCGACACGGCGTGAATCTATGTGCTTGGATCTCAATGACGCCAGCGAGATTTCTCAGTTGAAAAAGCGTCTTGAAAGCCTCTCACCTGATGAAGCGTTCGAGGGAGTGAAAGAACGCAATGGCAACAATTTTCCATTCATGAAGGGGTGGACGTTTCGACGACAAGTCGCTGGGCTTCCTCCGGGTCAAAAGGTGTTGGTCCTATTCAACGGTTACACGGAGAAGGCGGTTGCTTGGGTTGAGGCAGATGGTGTCGCACTCGCTGTGCCACCTCCTCCTGCAGACGTTGGAGTCTGGGAACATGACATTGCAATCGATGTCAGTGGTGAAACGTACGATGAGAAGACCGTAGCTCCCGCAGGAAAAGTTGTGTTATTCCGCTTCAAGCCGCCGGAGTGGTAGATGCCTGGGAAACACAGCGGCGGCCGCCTGACACCTCGCTGGAGCGGACGCGTGAGAAATAGAGTGCCAAGCCCAAACGACGTCGCGCGCGCCGCACATCTCAATCGTTAGGCGGCAAAAGCGCGTGCTCACCGACACACGTTATGCCGATTCTCGAGCTTTGCATGAGCCGCTGGTTGAAAAGCTGGCATCTGAAAGTCCACGAGAAGCGTTCGAATGGTTGGTTGGGATTCTTGACGCGCAGCAGCCAGCGCTCCGTTCAGGGAATGCGACGTTGGTTGCCTACACTGGATACGAGGACGGCGTGTCGTGGCTGGAGCGCACCGTGGCCTCTCCTGTTACGAGCAACTGGGGCGTAGCGGCGGCGTTGTTGGGGGTGCCATGGCCGCGAATCGCCGGGTGGATAGCCGCAGGTGGCGTGCGCCGGCTCATGGGTCTCGACAGCCTCTATGCCTATCGAGCACCGGCGCCAAACATGTCGGCTCTGCACCAGATTGCCGCTCCAGTACTACCTGATCAGCCAACGCGGGCACAGCTTGATGCAGTCCTGCTTCCACTAGTTGCCAACGCTGCGACTCCGAGAATCGAGCAGATCGTGGACGCTATTCGACGAAACGTTGAGAGCATTCTGTCTGGACGAAAGAGGGAGGTTCCGGTATGCGACCTTCCCAAACTATATGTGTGCCCAGAGTCTTTCCCCGGTTCAAGGGACATCCTGGCCGCTCACGACGCCATATCAGACGGCATTCGACAATCCATAAGTTCACTTGTGATCGATGAGAAGACCAAGCACTAGCGCGCCGCTCAGCTCAAACGTTAGGCGGCACTAGATGTCGGTGGCCAGTCATTTTGCCGAGTCGCTTAAAGACGCGCTTGACCGCCTTGATGAGGACGAGTGGGCGGTGGTGCGAGCGCGGGAAGCAGTTACGGACGGCCTTTCTCCGAGCGACGCGTTTGAGAACATCGTCGAAGTGCTCGGAGTAGCCGCGAGGCAGAGTGATCCGTACGCATTCGCCTCTTGCTGTTGGGCGGCACTTGGCCTGGCGCAGCACGCCGACACGACACAACGACCCGCGGGGCTCGAAGCGACGCTAGCTCTGCTTGCACCGCAAGCGCAGACTCTGGGCTGCACCAAGGAACTGGCGGAGATTCGCGCATGGTTTCGCATTGCCGCCTGATACCTCGCTGGAGCGGGCACGTGAAAGATAGGGTGCCGAACTCGGGCGTCGGCGAGCGCGCCGCTCAGCTCGACCGTTAGGGCGCAGCCGATATGCGAGCGGCAATCCGCAGCGAGTTGGAATCAATCAGCCCGCTGGATGCGTTGGAACTTCAGCACCAAAGAGACGCATTGGCTTGGGTCGACTCGGGCGCTCCCCTGTTTCGAACCGCAAAGCCAGCGACGCCGCCGCAACATCTTGTCTCGTACTTCGCAATTGTGGACGATGAGTGCATCCTGCTGGTTGATCACAAGAATGCAAACCTGTGGCTTCCGCCAGGTGGCCACGTAGAAGTCGGAGAGCACCCTCGGGACACTGTGGCGAGAGAGATTCGCGAGGAATTGGGATTTACCCCGAGCCACGAAGTTTCGTCGCCGCTGATGGTCACCTGCACGTCAACCGTAGGCTTGACCGCGGGCCACACCGACGTATCTTTCTGGTACGTGGTGTATGCCTCACGAACCCAGGCCATGACTTACGACGCGCAAGAGTTCAATGGGATAAAGTGGTTTGAGTTTTCCGAGGTGCCGTTGGATCGAAGCGATCCTCACCTGGAACGCTTCATGCGTAAGCTGCGCTCTAATAAAAGGCCGGAGCAGGCGCTTGGTAGATAGAGTGACAAGCTTGGACGTCCGCAGTCGCGCCGCCCAATTCCACCGTTAGTTCGCATTGCATCGTGCCTGACCCGGTTCTCATCGAAGGTTACACGTCCGAGGAAGTACTCGCGATTTCGGACGATGAGCTGGAAGCGTTCGTTTTCACCGCCGCGCCGATCGTTTTTCGGGCCGGTTCAGCAGAGGTTCTCGGGCAATTTGAGGTTCGGGGAACTCGGATCGTTGCCGACCTTGCTCACATCGACGGGGGCGGGGAGGGGTCACTTCCGGCAATCACAATTCTTTTGATCCGGATTGCGCGCCGCCGGGCATTGAAGGAAATTGAGTGGCTTGTACATGCCACGAACTGCGCGCGCCCGAACCCAAAGCTTCGCCGGGTTCTGGAGCGGCGTGGCTTTGAGGTAGTTGAGCATCCTCAACGTGGGGTCTGCTACCGAAAGCTTGAGGCGGTTAATGCGTAACACCTCGCGTGAGGCTAGGTCGCTTGAGTCATGTGCCTGTACGGCACTTGGTTCTATTGGATTAGATCGCGGCTAGTGCGCATCTAACGGGGTCTCATGACCGCTTGCTGCATCGTCCTTGGCCGGTCATTCAAACTGGGCAACACTTGCGCGAGAAGGGAGACTAACAATGACTGCAAAACTTCCGTACCGCATCGCCGCCGTTGCCCTGCTGCTGTTTGCCGCGGGCCACACCGTCGGTTTCCTGACCTACCGCCCTGAGTCCGCCGAGGGGCTCGCTGTTTTCAGTTCCATGAACAGCGTGCACTTCGATTTCAACGGCGCTCAACGCTCGTATGCCGATTTCTACACCGGCTTCGGACTGATGGTCACCGCCTATCTTCTGTTCACCGCAATTCTGGCCTGGTGCCTGGGCGGACTCTCCGCAAGCCAGCCGCGCAACATCAGCGCAGTGGCCTGGGCCTTCGTGGTGCTGGAGCTGATCAACCTGGTCCTCAGCGTCCGCTATTTCTTCATCGTCCCCGCAACGCTGTCCGCGATTGCCCTGGCTTGCGCGCTCTGGGCGGCACTATTGCTTCGCAAAGCTCTCCGCGTGGCCGTCTAACAAGTTGATGAAGTGCAGAGGCGAGGAATAAAGTGCCAGCCGTGACTGAAGGTTGGCCAACGAATACATCCAAGCCGCTGTCGCGCGTTGCGAGGGTATTCAGATCTGCTGCGTTTACCGGCGCCGCAGTTGCGTTTCTCGCCTTTGCCGTGGGCACCTATCAATACACGTCTCACAACGTCAAAACCGTAATCTGGTTTCCCGCAGCGGCTGTCCATACATGGGTTGAAGGCCATTGCACGCCATCCAACCCCAGTTTGCCGAAGCCTGAAATCGCGAAGGAATGCGTAAACGGCCCGATCTTGTTCGGATCATTCTTCCTTTTCTATTTCTTGCTTGGATTTGGTGCTGCTGCGGCAGTAGCCGCGATTCGACGCCGCACACGAAAGGAAGACTAGACTAGCTCGGCCATTCAGGCCGGCTCGCGCAGGCCAAAAAAAAGCGGCGCTTTGCAGCGCCGCTCATTTGAAGTTACCGGCCGTTTCCAGCCGGCTTCGACAATTATTTAATAACGGCCGCGGCCACCGCCGCCACCGCCGAAGTTGCCACGCGGAGCACCGCGTTCGCGCTCCTGGGCTTCGTTCACCTTCAGCGGGCGACCGCCGAAGTCCTTGCCATCGAGCGCCTGCATGGCGCGGGTGGCATCGGCATTAGCCATTTCCACGAAGCCGAAGCCACGAGGGCGTCCGGTTTCACGGTCGTTGACCAAGGACACCTTGTCGACGGTGCCGTGGGCGGCGAAGAGAGCACGCACCTGGTCTTCGGTGGCGGAGAAAGGAAGATTTCCAACGTAAAGTTTCGTCACAAACAACTCACAAGAAATAAAGATACGGTGACAGGCTCGCAGCCCTGCCGGCTGTGGATCGCGAATTCTTTGGGGGTTTCGACGCCGCGAGTGCGGGGTCGCATCGACCAAGGATCAGCAAACCGGCGAGCACGGTACAGGAATCGGTTGCCGTGCGCGACTTTTTCTGGATGAATTCTCAGGGGAGGCCCCGATTCGCCCCCTTGTCGGGCGCGAACCGGGCTCCGGAGCCACCTTATTAATGCAGCTGGCCGCGGATCTCGCCCCCAGGCCACTTGCTGGAGTGCACGTTGGCGTAGGCCACGCCTTCGCGGATGGCGGCGGCAATCTCCGCGAAT
>Ga0315912_10004112_pt1 | contig 13960 bp, 9 predicted proteins | sample VfabasoilMG_FD_204469 | JGI IMG/M metagenome (GOLD analysis project Ga0315912, IMG submission 204469) | Garden soil microbial communities collected in Santa Monica, California, United States - V. faba soil | ecosystem: Environmental > Terrestrial > Soil > Garden | place: USA: California... | reverse complement strand
ACGGCACGATCCGGCTCAAGGACCTGGGGTCTCCCCCCAATCTGCCTGGAACTCCCGCAGTCGGCTGCGGCAATGGTCTGGTGGCGAACGGAACGCTGTTCTATTTCGGCTCGTCCGTTACGTTGCCATCCCACCTGTACCGCAGCGACGGCACCGCGGCGGGTACGGTGGACCTGGGAGCATTTCCGGCCAACTCCGGCTCCCACGGGCCGGTATGCGTGTGGGCTGCCTTCGAATCAGACGTCTACTTCACGGCCCCGGATCCGGTCACGGGCACCGTGGCACTCTGGCGGAGCAATGGGCTCGCGAACAACCAGACGATGGTGATCTCGCCGGGCAATGGCCTGATCCAGAACATCACGGCCATGCGCCAGATGGGCACCGCGCTGTATTTCCTCGGCAGCGGCGACGGAGTCAATGGGCTCTGGAAGATCGCCGCGAACGGCGCGCAGCCGTCGCTGGTCGCCGCTGCAGGCACTGGGCTCTCCAATGCCTACACCATGCTGGAGAACCTGGGCTCGGTATTGGTGTACAAGTCCTGTGACCACAGCACCTGCCGCTTGACGAGGTCCGATGGAACCCCTGCAGGCACCACCCGATTCGCCAATCCATTGATCTCTCCGCTGTTCGACCGGCAGTCTTACATCACGTACAACGGCAGGCTGCTGTTCCAGGGGGCCGACACCAGCGGCATGGAACTGTGGACCACCGATGGAACCGAAGCGGGAACGCGGCTTCTGAAGGACATCAGGCCCGCAGGCAACGGCGGCATGCCCCGCGACTTCGTGGACTTCAACGGCCTGGTCTATTTCCAGGTCGATGCGCCACACGATGACGTGATGCATGACGCCGTGTGGCGAACCGACGGCACCGAAGCGGGCACCGAGGCAGTGAATGTGGTGCCGGCCATCAACGGCACCTACCAGTCCTCGTTCTTTTCCGGCTACGGTGCCCGGCCATTCGGCGTGGCCGGTGACCGGCTGTTCATGAGTGGAATCATGACGGCGACGGGGGCCGAGCTGTGGCAGATCGAGAATGAAGCGCCATCGACGCAGGTGGACACGGGTAATTCAGTCAACAGCGCGGCGGTAACGGTCAACGTACTGGCGAATGACTCGGATCCGGACGGCGCGCTGGTGTCTTCTTCATTGCGCGTGGCGCAGCAGCCGGCCAATGGCACGGTGAGCGTCGATGGTGCTGCTGGCGCGATACGCTACATGCCGAACGCAGGGTTCGCCGGTACGGATACCTTCACTTATCAGGTCGCCGACCGCCAGAATCGCTTTTCGGCGCCGGCCAGCGTCAGCGTCACGGTGACGGCCGCTCCTGGATCTGGCGGCGGCTCCGGAGGTGGCGGTGGTTCCGGAGGTGGTGGTGGCAGTAGTGGCGGCAGCAGCAGCGGTTCGAGCAGTTCAGGAGGTGGCGGCCTGCTGGGGTCGTCGACCTTGTTCGGGCTGGGAACGCTGCTGGTCTTCTCGCTGCGCCGACGGGCCGCACCTTCATGCCGTGGCTGCGGCGCCGCTTCCGCGGGCGCCGCTGGGCCACAACAAGCCGATTACCTCAATTTCGCGTCTTGTAGGTATCGCGAAGATCCCTGACCTCATCGTGGTTGGAGATCACGCCCTGATACTGGCGCGCGATCACTTCCCGCAGGCCAGAAGGAAGATCTTCCTCGAGGGCTTCCCTGTAGACCTTCTTGGCGTAGTCCTCGCCGCGCTCGGTCTCCGCGAGGATGGCCTCCGTATCATGGCTCGTCACCGCAGCCTTGAGGTTCACCCAGCCACGATGCAGGGCTCCTGAGACACTGCCACCCTTCTCGACGTCTCCGCCGAGCGCCCGCATCTGCTCTTCCAGTTCGCGCGCCGCCGTGCCGCAGGTCTGGGCACGCTTCAGGAACAGACTCTTGATCTGGGGTTCCCGCACTTCTTCGGCGGACCTCGCGAAACCCTTCTCGCCGTCCCGTGAGGTTTCGATCAGCTCGTTCACAACCGACATGATTCTGGCTTCCATCGCAGATCTCCTTCTGTACTGATTCCATGACAGTAAGAAGATCGTTGTCGTGGCGGAGCAGGTGTCGTACCCAAGCGAGCGTAGGACAATTGGCGGTTGCGGGCTGAGAGCCAGGTCAGCCCTGATCAATGGCCTGCGATCGCGATCGATATGACGTCAGGGACGCGTCTGTCGCTCGACACCGGCGAACATGCTGAGCTTCAGCCAGCGCGGAAACGCACGGCGCAGCGCGAGTCGTCCGGCGAGCAGGATCCTTTCCGAGCGCATCTCCGGCGTGAGGGGCCTGAGGCCCCGCCAGACCTCGGCCATGGCGCGCACCGTGGTCGTGACGATCAGATCCTCCTCATGGCCCGGCGGCTGCAGGCACACCTCCACCTCCGGATGCGAGCACACCAGCCAGAAGCGGCGCTGGTGGGGCAGGGCGTCACTGAAGATGAATCCGATCACCGTCCTGCCGGGTGGCATGGCCGCCGTGTCGAGGCGGCGGTGCATCGCCCACACCAGCCAGCCTGGATCGAGGTCATCCGGACGGATGTCGCGCGCCCAGCGCTGGCCCCAGGTGCCAATGCCGGCGAGCACGGGACGCAGTTCCTCACCGGCGCGCGTCAGCCGATAGGCATGCCTGGTGTGGCCGGCGGCGTAGCGTTCAATCACGCCTGCCTGCTCCAGGGTATCGAGGCGGCGTTTGAGCAGCGTGGCGGTAATGCCGGGTACGCCACGGCTGATTTCTCCGAACCGCGTGGCGCCGGCGCACAGTTCGCGCACGATCAGCAGCATCCAGCGCTGCGTCAGCGTTTCAGATGCCAGGGCGATGGGACAGAACTGTCGATAGCCGCCGGGCATGCCGGCATCCTACGCGCTGCGCCGCGGAAAGTTTGGTCTCAAAAAAGGACTGGATGGTCGTGGCGGACAGCGCCAGCATCGGCTCATGATCAGGCAACGGAACGGCCTGCTTTCCCGCCGCGGCGTCGTTGCCTCGATGCTGCACTGCGCGGGGCTGGCGGCAGCAGGCCGGACTTTCGGTGGCCAGCCGACGCGAGGAGCGAAGATGGATTTCGATCGCGATCGTTTCGTCGAGGACTGCGTGGCCGCGAGCCGCGCAGATGACGCTCAGGCCGCCGTGCGCGAAGTGCTCCAGCGCGCCATGAGCAATCCGAAGGCCGTGCTGGCGGGACTCGGCGCACCCACGCGAGCCGGGATGGACGTGCTGCGGCGTTCGCCAGCACTGACGATCTTCGCCGCGCACTGGGCTCCCCGCATGAGCGCGCCGGCACACGAACACCGCATGTGGGCGCTCATTGGTATCTACACCGGGCGCGAGGACAATATCTTCTGGAAGCGCCAGCCGGGGACGGTGAAGGCCAACGGTGCAACGGTACTGTTCGAAGGCGACGTCGCCACATTGCCGACCGATGTCATCCACTCGGTGACCAATCCGCTGGAGCGCTTCACGGGGGGCATCCACATCTATGGAGGAGACTTCTTCCACACCGCCCGCAGCCAGTGGAACAAGGAGACGATGGCCGAGGAACCTTCGGACGGAGCAAGCATCCAGGCCATGTTCGAGCGGGAAAATCAGCGCCTGGATGCCGGAAGGCGCATTCCTTGACCCATCATTAGCCTGAAGCTGCCTGCAAGACCTCTCTGCTCTCCCGCGCCGGAAACAGGAGCAATACCAGCTTGTGCAGTTCGCTGATCCACAGCACCGCACTGGCGAGTGCGGCGCAATGCATCCATTGATCGAGACTGAGCGGCACGGTGGAGAAGGCGACATTCAGGAATCCGACGTGAACTACGGCCACCTGCAGCAGCAGCGACAGCGTGACTGCGCCCCATAGCCAGGGATTGACGAACAGGTTCCGGAATGCACTCTTCGATTCCGAGCGGGCACAGAAGCAGTCGAACATCTGCGCCAGTACCAGGGTCGTGAACGCGGCGGTGCGTGCATTGGCCAGGTCATGGGTGCCCTCGATGAGCCCGCCCGGCAGGTAGTAGTCGAGCGTCAGCAGCGTTACCGTGGCCGTCACGAGGCCGGTCTCGACGATGGTCACCCACATGCGTGCGTCGATCGCGCGGTCCGCGGGCCGGCGCGGCTTGCGGGCCATGACATCACCCGTATCCGGATCAATGCCCATGGCCAGTGCCGGACCGGAGTCGGTGACCAGATTGATCCACAGGATCTGGGTGGCCAGCAGCGGCAGCACGAGACCCTCGCCGGCACCGCCCAGTCCGATCACCCCGGCGCCGACCACCCCCAGGAATACGGTCAGCACTTCGCCCATGTTCGATGACAGCAGGTAGCGCAGGAACTTGCGGATGTTGTCAAAGATGGCCCGCCCCTCACGCACGGCGACGACAATGGTTGCGAAGTTGTCATCGGCGAGGATCATCTTCGCTGCCTGCTTCGTCACCTCGGTACCGGTGACGCCCATCGCGATGCCGATGTCGGCCGATTTCAGGGCCGGCGCATCATTGACCCCGTCGCCCGTCATCGCAACGATGTTTCCATCGGCCTGCAGGGCATCGACGATGCGCAGCTTGTGGACCGGTGCCACGCGCGCGTACACCGAGGTCTCGCGGACCGCCGCGGCCAGTGCGGCGTCATCCAGCGCGTCCAGATCGACTCCGGTCAATGCCTTTGCCCCGCGCTCGACAATGCCAAGATCCGCGGCGATGCGCGCCGCGGTGCGCGGGTGATCGCCGGTGATCATCATCACGCGAATGCCGGCACGATGCGCCTCGCCGATTGCCACGCCGGCTTCGGCACGCGGTGGGTCGATGATGCCCACCACGCCGACGAAGATCAGTTCGCGCTCCAGTTCCGGTGAAGGCTCGGGGCCTTCACCTGGCGCCAGCGGCCGGTAGGCAACAGCCAGGGTGCGCAGGGCTTCGTCACTGAGCCGGGACACGTCGGCAAGTGCGCGGGCGCGCAATGCCTCGTCCAGCGCGACGACTTCCATCCCGATGCGTGCGCGCGTGCAAAGCGCCAGCAGCACATCGGGTGCGCCTTTGGTGACGACCAGCAGTTCGTTGTTGTGTTCATGGTCGCGCTCGATCGTCGACATCATCTTGCGCTCGGAAGTGAACGGGATCTCTCCCACACGCTCGAAGCGCTTCTGCCGCCGCTCGGTGGTTCCCATCTTCCGTTCGGCGACCAGAAAGGCCGCTTCGGTGGGGTCACCCTGGATCTCCCACGTACCGCCTTCGGTCTCGCGCAGTTCGGCGTTGCCGGCCAGGCTTCCGCCACTGAGCACAACCAGTTGCTCGTCGAACATCGGTCCGGGTCTGATGTCCGCACCCTGGTGCTGCACCTTGCCCTCCGGGGTGTAACCGACGCCCGTCACATGCGTATCACCGGACGCCGTCATGACGCGCTGAATCGTCATCTCCGAGCGGGTGAGGGTGCCGGTCTTGTCGGAGCAGATGACGGTTGCCGAGCCGAGCGTTTCCACCGACGACAGCTTCTTCAGGATGGCGTTGTGCTTCGCCATTCGCTGTACGCCCAGTGCGAGCACCATCGAGAGGATGGCCGGCAGACCTTCGGGTACCGCCGCCACCGCCAGCGACACGCCGAGCAGCAATACGGTGATCACATCGGAAGCCGTGCGGGCCTCGGACAACAGCAGGATCGTCCCGATCACCACGACCGCGATGATTACCACCGTGATGCCGAGCATGCGACCGATGCGCCCGACCTCCTTCTGCAGTGGCGTCATCTCCTCGCTGGTTGCGTCGAGCATCGCCGCGATCGAACCCATTTCCGTGGCCATTCCGGTTGCGGTGACCAGCGCGCTTCCGGTTCCCTGCGCCACCGCGGTGCCTTTGAAGACCATGTTGAGGCGGTCGCCGAGCGGCGCGAGTTCCGACAGCATTGCCGGATCCTTCAGCACCGCCTCGCTTTCACCGGTCAGTGATGCCTCCTGCACGCGCAACGTGGCCGCGCGCAGCAGCCGCGCATCCGCGCCGACGAGGTCTCCCTCCGCGAGCTGCAGCACATCGCCCCGCACGAGTTCGCTGCTGGGAACGCGCGACAACTGCCCGTCCCGTATCACCGAGCACGTGGCAGCCGTCATGTTCGCCAGCGCGGCGACCGCATTCTCGGCCTTCGTCTCCTGCCAGTAGCCCAGTACGCCATTGATGACGACAACGACTGCGATGACGATGGCATCTACCGGCCAGCCGTGCCTTCCCTCCATCGTCCAGGCCACCAGGGCAATGATCACGGCCCCCAGCAGCAGGTAGACGAGCGGGTCATGGAACTGCGCCAGAACGCGCCGCCAGATCGGCGTATGCGCTGCGGCGCGCAGCTCATTGGGACCGTCGCGGGTCAGGCGGGCGGCCGCCTCGGCTGCCGTGAGGCCTCTTTGTGGGTCGGTGCCGAGCGCCTTGGCCAGCAATTCGGGCGCGACGATGGAAGGATCGGCGAGAGGCTGCTTGCTTTCCAGATTCATCCTGGATGTCCCTGGCGTGTGCCGGGCAGGTGCCCACTGGCGGCGGGACTTCTCTGTACCCACAGCAGCGCGGCATCCAGGTCCTGTATCAGCTCGTCGTGTGCGTTGCTGAAGCTGTGATTGCGCGCCTCCACCGTGAAGAGCTTCAGCTTGTCCGTGTCGGGGCCGAGCAGCCGGCGCGACTCCGCCGCCGTGACGTATTCGTCGTGGGTGGACTGGATCACCGCCAGGCGCAGGTTGCCGAGAAGCCTGAGCAGCGGATACATCTGCAGTCTCCCCCTGGCATCGACCTGGATCGCGGGCCCATGTTCACCGGCGGGCACTTCCAGGTAGTCCGACTCGCGGGTCAGCGCCACCGTCACCGCGCCCGCGATGCCATCCTGCAGTTCCGGGTGCACGGCAGTGAAGGCGACCATCGAGGCGCCGCGCGAGTACCCGACGATCACCACCGGAGTCGATTCCGGAAGACCCAGATCATGTTTGGCGCCGGAGTAGATCTCCTTCAGTCCACGGGCGGCGCGCGCTGCGTGCATGCGCTCCCCGGAACTGGCGAGCGGCTCGAGGATCTCATCCGAGCTGAAGCCGGCTACCGTGTAGCCCGTTTCAGCCAGGTGCCGGAACAACTCCGCGCTGGTGCGATACCAGCCACCGTCCCCCGTAAAAAACACGACCAGGCAGTCCGGATGCTGATTGACCACGGGGCGGACGTACGTTGCGCGGATTTCGCGACCATCGACGGTGACTTTTTCCGGGATGACGTCATAGGCGCCGGGCCTGGTCGAAAGGGGCGGCGTGCCGCAACCTGCCAGGACGAACATGGCTGTCATCGCCAGATGTGCCCTGCGCATGTGGATCGCGACCCCACAAGTCCTGGAACCGGTATCCGAGCCTACTTGCGTCGATCCGGTCCGGCAATCATCCATGCAGGATCTGGCTGGAAGGATTCAGACAGGCAGCGTCGTTCGAACCAGCGCGTGAGGAATTCCCGGCGCGATGTTCAGCCAGCGACGAGGGCTTGCGGCACCCACAGCGCGCACTTAGGCTGCCCCTTGTGATCCGCAAACTGCTGATCGGTCTCGGTGCCGTGCTGCTCCTGATTGGGGGAGTACTGGCGGCGTCGGCGTTCGCCTACTCCCGATTCATGACCATCGACGCGGGTCGCGGCGTCAATGAGGCGGGCTACGTCCGGCTTGGCGGCATCGAACAGTGGGTGCAGATCCGCGGAGAGGATCGCGACAATCCCGTGCTGCTGATCCTCAACGGCGGCCCCGGCTATTCGACGATTTCCTCGACTCCATTGTTTCGGGAATGGGAGCGGCAATTCACAGTCGTGATGTGGGACCAGCGTGGCGAAGGGCGGACATTTCTCCGTGCCGGAGCAGAAGGTTCCGGAGAACTATCGGTTGACCGGATGATCGCCGACGGAATCGAACTCACCGACCATCTCCGTCGTCGCCTCGGCAAGCAGAAGATCGTTGCGCTCGGCTTCTCCTGGGGCTCGATTCTCGGTGTGGGAATGGTCAGCAAGAGACCTGATCTGTTTCATGCCTATGTCGGAACCGGTCAGATCACTGACGAGCAGGCGATGATGGTGGCCTCCTATCCGCTGGTTCTGGCGAAAGCGCGCAAAGCCGGAAACCAGGCAGCGACCAACGATCTTGAGGCTGCCGGACCGCCGCCTTGGGATCCTCTCCAGAAAAGCCTGGCCTGGCTGATCTGGTCCAACGCCTTCGATCCCGGAGAGATCCGCTGGCCCGGAGGGATCTTCCGGCCCTGGGCACGCATCCGGCTGGCGATGGAGGAGCGAAAAGAAGGCCCGGGGCAGCTCTTTTCGCAACAGTCTCTGGCCCCGGTCTTGCTCACCGCCAGCATCCTCGAGCACCGTGTGTTCGAGTTGCCAGTGGTCTTCATCCAGGGAAGCGATGACCTCGCCGTAGTGACCCCGCTGGTGAAGGAATACGCGGACAGCATCTCGGCTCCGACGAAGCGCTACGTTGAGCTGGAAGGGCAGGGTCATGCGGCCATGTTCCGCGCACCCGGCCGCTTCCTGGCAGGCCTGCTGGAGCACGTACGGCCGCTCGCGTTGCCGTGATTCAGGCAGGCGCAGGCGGCGGCATCGGCAAGCGCATAAGTTGCGGTGTAAGCCCCGTCCAGCGCCGGAACGAACGGCGGAAGTTCCGTGCATCGTGGAAGCCCAGGTGTCGGGCGACCTGCTCGTTGTCGTAGCCGCGCACCATCAGCAGGTGAATCGAGGCATGCGTGCGCGCCAGGTCCAGCTCCGCCTGGAAGTGCGTACCCTGCGCGGCTAGATACCGCTTCAGTGTCGCCGGGCTGGTGCCGAAGTGCTGCGCCGCCTGTTCCAGTGCCGGGGCCTCGCCGATCCTCTCCAGCAGGAAGTCATAGAGCAGAGGCAGCACGCTGCGGCAGGCGGGTTCGGCGTCCAGCTCTGCCTCCGCGATACACAGCGCGGCCAGCATTGCCGGCCGGTTGCCGCGTGGCCAGGGGCGATCCAGCCACTCCGAATCGATCAGTAGTGCATCGAACTGGCAGTTGAAGCGCAGGTCCAGCCCCAGGTGCACGGCATGCTGTTCCGCGTGCCGAGGCTGGGCGCGGTTGAAGCAGAATCGCCAAGGCAGGCGCTCGCCACTGAGCCATCGCGTCATGCCGACCACCGCCGCCATGTGCAGTTCCACCAGCAGCGGTCGAAGCGCAGGTGCGCTGAAGCTGTCCATCCAGTAGAGCACTGACAGCGGGCCTTCGCTCATCAGTCGAGGGGTGAGCAGCGGCGACAGTCGCGGCTGGTGACGTACCAGAATGGCCAGTGCCTCGCGCAGGTTCGGCGCATGGACAAGTGCCTGGCTCGCTGCGCCAAAAGTCCCGGGCAGCATCTGCTGGCCCAGCAGGAAGGCGGTATCGGGCGAGGCCAGCTCGCGTGAGGCGTTCTGCAGCAGCCGCAGCAACTGCTGCGGACTGAGCCGCCTCGAGGCATCCATCACGTCTTCGATTTCGAGGTCGCAGCCTTCCAGCAGACGGCTTGCAGGGAGGTCGGCCGCGCGCGCGAATTGGAGGACCTGCGTCGGCAGGTGCTGCATCGGTATGAATCGACTGGTCGGAGCGCAGTAGGCGTTCATAGGCTCTGCGGCAGAACCCTCAGCCGGTCCAGACCGTATTCACCGGCGCCGGACGTTCCGGGGATTTCCAGGAGTCCAGTTCACGGTCCAGCTCCTGCAGCAATGCGGCCGCATCACCACGCACCAGTCCGCAGGCATGGCGCAGTGTCAGCGACAGCGGTGCATCGCCGCTGAGCGGATGGTGCCGCAGCAGCTCGATCATCCTTCGCAGCAGCACCGCCCGATGCTGTGCCCTCACCAGATCGGTGCGAGGCATCAGCACTGCGAATCGGTCACCGGCATACCGGCAGACAAGATCACCGGTCCGCACATTGAGCAGCAGCAGCTGGGTCAATGCCTGCAGCAGCCGATCGCCCTCACGGGGGCCGTACTGACGGTTGACGCGATGGAAGTCGTCGATATCCAGCAGCACCAGGCTTGCCGCATCTTCGGGCGCCCGGGAGGCCTCGATCGCGAGCTGCCGGCGCAGATAGTCGGCATTGGCGACGTGCGTGATGCGGTCAAACGATCGGTGCTCGCGAAACAGACGTTCGCGCTTGTGGAGGTGCTCATTCAGCGTGATCTGTTCGAGACGGTAGTGATAGAGGCCGAAGGTCAGCACCAGTCCGCCGCCCAGCGTGAAGCCGGCCTCCAGCCAGCTGTCCCACGAATACATCTCCGGCACCCTGAAGAACTCATCGAGGCAGTCGGCCCAGGCGCCCAGCGTCAGCGCGCCAAGCCCCAGTGCCAGCAGCGTGGTGACGCGCCCGGCCGGTCGGCTTGCCAGGACCAGCCCGAAGCAGGTGGCGCAAAGCAGAGCGGTGCCGCCTTCGCCCGCCACATCGAGCCAGTGCAGTTCCGTCGCATGCTTGGTCACGCCGAGCGTGGCGTACAGAACGAAGATGCCAATCGCCAGCGCGATCGACGTGCCGATGGGGACACGGTGCGAGGTGAGCATGGAAGCCCCTGAGGTAAACCAGCGTGGAACTCAGTGGCAAATCTATTGCGCCGGGATGACACCCAGAAGTCAGCGCGCTGGGGAGGGGCTCCAACGGCTCACGCGCGGGCGATCGATTTCACAGGACTGAAATGCGCCGTCCCTAACTTGCCCGCTCCGCAATCTGAGGACCGGGACCATGAACATTCTCGTACGCCGCGCCATTCAATCCGCTCTGCGAAATCGGGGGATGCGCCCGCTGACCTTCGCCGCCTTGGCGCTGCCGGGTCTGCTTTGCGTCGCGTCTGCCACCCTGGCCCAGGAGGCCGCAGGCGGACAGGCCGCTGGCCAACCGGTGGAAGTGGACGAAGTGGTGGTCTACGCCACCCGTTACCGCGACCGCACCGAAGACACCGCCCCGGTGCTCAGCTACGACCTGGAGTACTTCCAGAAATTCGAGCCCGGCACCGTTGGCGACATGCTCAAGCGCGTTCCCGACGTGGCCTTCGTCGGCTCCGACGTCATGGAATACGACGCCCCGCAGATGCGCGGCCTGGGCGGTGGCTACACCCAGGTGCTCATCAACGGCAAGAAGGTGCCCGGCGCCGGTGACGACCGCTCGTTCTGGGTGGACCGCATCCCCGCAGAAATGGTCGAGCGCGTCGAAGTCCTGCGCAGCAACAGCGCCAACCGCAGCGCCGATGCTGTCGCCGGCGCCATCAACATCATCCTGCGCGAGGCTTATTCCTTCGACGGCAGCTACATCCGCGCCGGCGTGAACCGTTGGTACGACGGTGAGGTGAACCCTACCTTCGGCGCCGTGACCAGTGGCGACTTCGCCGGCGGTCGTATCCTCGTCGGCATCAACATCCAGGATCGCTACCGCGCCAAGGAGAAGCGCTCCGATCGCTTCACCGATCCTTCCCAGGAGGAACTGGTGAGCTGGGAGGACCAGACCGAAGTGAAGGATGGTCGCGACTACTCCGCCAACCTCTCCTATGACGTCAACATCGGTGAGACCGGCCGTCTGAACCTCAACGGCTTCTTCGTCAAGACCGACCGCGACGTGACCGAGGAGTCGTTCGAGGAAGAACTGGACGACGACGAAACCATCGATTCGCGCGTGCCGGGCCTGAATCCCATCGACCAGAAGAACTGGGGCGTGGGCGGCGAGTACAAGTTCGACATGGCCGGCGGCACTACCTCATTCGGCGTGGATTACGCCGTGTTCGAGGACGACAGCTCCTCCACCGAGGAGAGCCACTCCTACGTCAGCGATGGTTCCAATTTCGACGATGTCTGGAGCATCGACGGCGCCGAATGGGATGGCTCCGAGGCCGAAGCCCAGTCCGTCGACGCCAAGGACGGAGAAACAGGTATCAAGCTGGCCCACAAGCGCGCACTGGGCGGCATGCAGATGGAGTTCGGCGTGGACTACCGCCACAAGAAGCGCGACGCCACCTACACGAACCTGTCCTGGGAAGCCGAAGACGAAGGCGACCCGGTGGAATACGAACCGGACAGCATCGTCAGCAGCACGATCAAGGAAGAGCGCATCGATCCCTACCTGCAGATCTCCGGCCGCGCCGGCAAGGTGAGCTGGGAGGCGGGCCTGCGCTACGAGATCACCGATGCGGACATACGCTACGTCGAAGACGGCGCAACCCAGGGGGCGTCGAAGAACGACTACGACAACCTGCTGCCCTCACTGCACTTCAAGTGGGACCTGACTGAGGTCGACCGCCTCAGCCTGTCGCTGGCGGGCAGCGTCAAGCGCCCGAACTTCAACGAACTCACCCCCGCGCTGCTGGATGGCGAGTTCGGCGACAACGACTATGTCGGCAATCCGGATCTGGAGCCAGAAACCGCCTTCGGCGTTGACCTGGGCTACGAGCGCCGGCTGGGCAGCATGGGCGTGATCGGCATCAACGTCTTCTACCGCAAGATCAAGGACCTGATCGAGCTGACCAACACCGGCGTTGCCAGCCAGGATGCACTGGCCAGCATCGGTGATGACGAACTGGACGATGAGGATTTCGCCGAGGACTTCATGGACGATTACCTTGAGGACAATCCCGGCGCCTCCCGCGCGCAGGCGCAGGCGGCTGCCGACGCAGCGCTGCAGGCTGCCGTGCTGACCGCCGGCGGAGAGTACGAGCCGGACAGCTACCTGTTCACCTCCAGCAACGTCGGTGACGGCGAGGTATACGGCGTCGAACTCGACCTCTCGACCCCGCTCACCGTGTTTGGCCTGCCCAACACCGGCGTGTTCCTGAACTACTCCTGGGTGGATTCCAAGATCACCGACTTCATCGGCGAGCGTCGATTCAACGACCAGGCCAAGTACGTCTACAATATCGGCTTCATCCAGGACCTGCCGAAATGGGGTGCCTCCTTCGGCGCGACCTACCGCAAGCAGGGCGACGCGTTCGGTCGTGTGCTGGCCGAGGAAGTGACCACCAAGTATGGCGCCGAGCTGGACGTGTTCGTCGAGAAGCGCTTCGGCAAGAGCCTGTCCATCCGCCTCTCCGCCAACAACCTGCTGGATGCCTCGAAGGATGAGTTCATCAGCAAGTTCGACAACATGGACGACCAGATCGACCGCGACTTCGACGAGTACGAACTGGAAACCGAGCAGGCTGGCCCGTCCATCCAGCTCGTCGCGCGCTGGGCGTTCTGATCCCGAGTGGCAGTGCGTAACTTGAAGCGCGTCCTGGCGCCACTGGTCGTGGCGCTGGTGGCCGGGTGCGGCAAGGCGCCGGAGAAGGATGCTGCCTTGCCGGCGGCATCACCGGTACCCGTCGCGGTGGCCCAGGACCTGCCCTTGCCGATTCAGGGCACACCCTTCGGCGCCGTGCTCTGGCTGCACCCGAGCGATCCGGCCCGCAGCCTGGTCGTGGGCGCATCGGGCAAGCTCGGCGTGACGCTCGCCACGCTGGACGGACAGCCGCGGCCTGGCTTCCCCGGCATCGTGGCCGATGCCATCGCGCTGTCGTACGGCTTCAAGACTGATGCGGGCCAGGTGCCGCTGGTCGTGGTCCATGACCGCGGCGCCGCCGCGCTGCGCGCCTTCTCCATCGATCCGCAGACACTCGAACTGCGGCAACTGACCACCACGCCGCTGCTGCTGCAGACGGAGCTGACGGGACTGTGCCTCTACCGCAGCCCGGCCACCGGCAAGACCTACGCCTTCGCCGCCACGGATCCCGGGCAGGTGCAGCAGTGGGAGCTGTCGCCGCGGGGCAATGCCGTGAGCGGGCGCCTGGTGCGCAACCTTGCTGTCGGCTCCGGCGTGGGCTACTGCGTCGCGGATGACGCGCAGCAGATGCTCTACCTGGCCGACGAGACGGTCGGCATCTGGCGCATCGGCGCCGAGCCCGAGGCCGACCTCGCAGACCGTGAACTGCTGGACATGACCGCGCCGCGCGGCCATCTGGGCAAGGAAGTGAAGG
>Ga0315912_10004111_pt1 | contig 13962 bp, 6 predicted proteins | sample VfabasoilMG_FD_204469 | JGI IMG/M metagenome (GOLD analysis project Ga0315912, IMG submission 204469) | Garden soil microbial communities collected in Santa Monica, California, United States - V. faba soil | ecosystem: Environmental > Terrestrial > Soil > Garden | place: USA: California... | reverse complement strand
GTCGAGCGACGCCGTGGCGCGTGAAGCGGCCGCCTTCGACAGAATTCCGCAGAACCGGCGCGCGTTCCGCCTGATCGCGGTGGCGCTCGCGAACCCCGGCGCGCAGGCGCTGCAGTTCCCGCCGGCGCGTGTCGCCTACCGCGAGCAGATCGAATCGCACGTGCTGTGGCGCTGGATCGGCACTCACGCTCCCGATCTGGTGCTGGTGGCGGGACCCGATCCCGGGTTGGTGGACGCGCTGTCGCAGGGCAGCGTCATCGACATCGGCCGCGTTCCCGCACGCAGGGTCGATGCCTCGACGCGATTGCTCGAATCGCTCCAGACCGTGGCCGTGTCGGACGCCCACCAGGAGATCGCGCGCCGGCTGACGCGAACACCGCGGGCGCTCGCCGAGGAGCTGGCGCGCGTCTACGGACAAGACTTCGAGCAGCCGAACTACATCGCGACGATGGCGCTCGTCAGCCGTCTCCGGCTCGGCGAACGCGACGCGGTGGAGCGCCTGCTGACGCCGTACCTTACGGGTGAGAAGGACAGCTTCGCGCGGCCGTCGCAGTCTTCTCTGGCGGCGCATCTGGTGTTCTTCGAACACGCGCGGCGGGCCCGCGACGATCGCGCGAAAGCGCTCGTGCTGCGCGCGGCCGCCAGCGGATTCACCCAGAACGGCGAGCTCCGGGAGTTCATGCCGCTCCATGGCGGCTGGAGCGATTCGCTCTTCATGGACGTGCCGATCCTGGCGATGGCGGGCGCGCTCACCGGCGAGCGGCGCTATTTCGACATGGCGGCCCGCCACGTGGCGTTCATGCAGCGGATCGTGCTCCGGCCGGACGGTCTCTATCGCCATCAGGCGTCGTCGGAAGCGGCGTGGGGACGCGGCAACGCGTTCGCGGCGCTCGGCCTGGCACTGACGCTGTCGGAGTTCCCGAAAGATCATCCCGGGTATCCGCAGCTGCTGGCGTCCTACCGCGCGCACATGGACGCGCTCGCGCGCTTTCAGGACGAAAACGGGATGTGGCGCAACGTCATCGATCGCCCGGGGGCGTATCCGGAATACTCGGCGACGGCCATGATCGGCACGGCGATGCTGCGCGGCATTCGCAACGGGTGGCTCGATCGCAGCACGTTCGAACCGCGGGTTCAGGCCGCGTGGAACGGCATCCTCACCCGCACCGGCACGGACGGCCGCCTCGTGGACGTGTGCGAGAGCACCGGCACACGCGGCTTGACCGACCAGGACTACCTGCGCCGCACCGCCATCCTCGGCCGCGACGATCGCGGCGGAGGGATGGCGATGTTCTTCGCGACAGAGCTCGCGGGTTTGTAGAGGCGGACCTTCAGGTCCGCCTGGCGCGGGCCGCAAAGAACGCGACCCGCGCGACAGTATCTGGCAAACCGCCTTAACGGCGGTTCGCGATCAGAAATCGAACGTCACGTTGAACCGCGCGAATCGCGGGTTCAGCACCGTCGTCGGGTTCAACCACGTCGAGCCGTTCGTGACCGGGTCGTACGTCTGGTTGTACGCCGTCCCCGTGTTGCTGTTGAAGACGTTGTACAGGTCGATCGCGACATTGGTCCGCGTCCGGCCGAACCGCAGGATCTTGCCGAACCGCAGGTCGAGCGAGTTGAGCGTATCGGGGAAATCGTGCCCCTGCACCAGCAGGTTGACGGTCTGCTGTGCCAGCCCCGTCGTCAACGGCGGCAGCCCCTGCCCCGCCAGAATGTTGTTGTTGACGTTATAGTTCGCCGACAACGAGTTGCCGTTGCTCCCGACGGTGCCGCCCGCCGGCGCAACGCCGGGCGTTGAGCGGAAGGTGCCGCTGATCAGGACGTCGATTTTCGGAATCGTCCACGACGCCAGGCCGCGGAGGCTCGTCAGCCAGTCCTCGGCGATGTAGCACGAGCTGATCTGCTGATTGGCCAGGATCGACCCGGCCGTCACGTACAGTTCCGGCAGCTTCTCAGCGACGTCGCAGTAGTCGCGAACACCGCGGCCACCGCTCAGCCCGAACTGAGCGAACAGCTGCCCGGCCAGCCGCGCGCTGATCTGCGCGTCCACGCCGTGCCAGTACACCGTCGGATCGCCGTAGTCGTCGCCGGTCGTGAAGTAGTTGTCGGTCGCACCCAACGCCGTTCGCGAGTTGCGCGTCAGGAACGTGACCGGATAGCCGCCGCCGTCCGGCAGCTTGGCGTTCTGCGGCGCCGTGATTGTCAGCTGATTGAAGTCCTGCGGCCCCAGCGCGAGGTTGTCGGTGAAGAAGAAGTTGCCCCACCACCGCCGGTTGTAGCTCACGTCGACCGCCACGCGCGGCAGAATCTCCTGCTGGACGGCGACGCCGAACTGCCAGTCGTAGTTCCGCACGCCCCATCCGTGCTGCACGTCGGGATTGACGCGCGTGGTCCCGAACGGGATGCCGAAATTGAGGTTGGTCCACGGCCCGCAGTTGTCGCCGCCGGTCGCCAGATTGTTCTGACCAACGGGGTTCATCAGATCGCAATCGGGCACCAGATTGCCGTTGTCGGTCCAGGCGCGGTTCGTGGTCTGCTGGAAGGTCACCGCCGGGTTGTTCGTCGTGTAGAGGCCGCCGTTCTGCGCGGTCTCGAGGTACTTCGCGAAGTTCACCTTCAGCGACGTCTTGCCGTTGCCGAACACGTCGAAGGCGGCGCCCATGCGCGGCGTGATGTCATGGAAGCCGGTGACGCCCTTCTGCTCGGGGAAGATGAAGGCGCTGCTGAACCGGTTGTCTTCCACGATGCCGTTCTCACCTTCGGGGAACCAGCTCCAGGCGTGCTCGTAGCGCAGCGCGCCCTGCAGCGTCATCCGGCCGCGCGTGTACTGATCCTGCACGTAGATGCCGTCGTAGCGCGTCCGGTTGCTCTGCATGTGCGGGCCGATGCGCATCGTGAACTGGATCGGATTGCGGTTGTTGAACGTGTAGGCGAGCTGGTTGTCCACGAACTGCGTCTGGCGATACACCTCGTGGGCCGACTGCAAGCCCACCTTGAAGCTGTGCGCGCCGGTGACGTACGCCATCGACGCGCGCCAGATGTTGTGCTGCTGGTTGTTGGTCGGCGACGACGCCCAGCCGCGGTAGGTGAAGTTCGGCACGGGCACTCCCGCCGCGGTGCTCTGCTCGGTGACCGCGACGAACCCCGTGTCGGCGCCCGGCGGAATGTAGCCGCCCCACTTGCTGCTGAACGACGAGACGCCCGCCTCGAACAGCAGGCGGTTCGTCATCGGTGACGTCCACGTGCCCTGCGTGATCTTCTCCCGCTCCGGCCAGTAGTTGGCCGACTCGGGCGACGTGGTCGAGGTGCCCAGCGCAATCCAATCGTCGCCGCGGCCGCGGCACGCATCGGCCTCGTTCGTCAGTCCCGACCCGACGCAGTTGGCCTGGTAGTCGTAGTAGAACCCCACCTTGTTCTTGCTGGTCAGCTGGCTCGTGATGCGGATGGCCTCGATCTTCTTGGCTGCCGCCGACCGCGCCTTCACGGCCGGATCCTTCACGTAATCCCACCGCGCCGCGTTGAGCATGTTGGCGTTGGCATACAGGCCGGGAATGTCCGTCTGGCTGCCGTAGCTGCGCAGGTTGTTGAAGAACCACACGCGATCCTTCTTGATCGGACCGCCCATTGAAAAATTCGTGTCCCAGTTCTTGATCAGGCCGGGCGGCTCGGTGATGCCGGCGCGGCGCAGGTCGTCGTCGAGGTTGCTGCTCTGGGACCACTCGCCCGCGGTGCTGTAGAACGCCTGGCCGCTGAAGTTGTTGCCGCCGCTCTTCGGGATGATGTTGAACGCGGGACCACCGCGATCCACCTCGCCCATGCCGCCCGCGACCGTCACCTGCACTTCCGTGGCGTTCACGAAGTCGTAGGCGAAGCTCGACACGCCGCCGCCGCCGAAGGCGGAGCCGACGTTCATGCCATCCACCTGCACCGTGCCTTCGTTGCCACGGCCGCCGCGCGAGGTGAAGAAGAAGTTCGTCGCGGTGCCGGTCATCGACTGCGTGGAGTTCACGTCGAGCGTCAACGACTGGACGCCGGGCACCATCGCCAGCACGTTGCCGTAGGTGCGGGACGCGGGTACCTCGGCGAGCACCTCGTTACTGAGCACGACCTGGCGCTTGGTGCTCGTTTGCGTGTCGACGACCGGCGTGGCGCCGCTGACCGTGATCGTCTCCTCGAGCGATCCGACGCGGAGGTCGGCGTTGATCGTGGTCACGCCAGCGCCGGTGAGCTCGATCGCCTCACGCTTGACGACGGAGAATCCGGAGAGCGTGAACGTGACCGCATAGGTGCCGGGTGGCAGATCGACGATCCGGTACTGACCGGTGCCGTCGGTGACCACCGTGCGGGTCTTCTCGATGAGCGCCGGGCTCGCCGCCTCGACGCTGACGCCCGGCAGGATGGCTCCCGACGCGTCCCTGACGATGCCCGCGACGGCGGATTGCGCCATGGCCGGCGCCGAGAAGACGATTATTGCGACAAGCGAAAAGAATCCCGAGGCAAGCGCACGCATCGACAGCCTCCTGTCAGTGGGTTCGGAAGAGCCAGATCGAATCGCGCGTAGCCTACGGCAATAAAACGGAGGGTTCAACCCCCCGTACAGGGGAAAGCTCGAGACGGCTGGCGACCAGGGATTTATGCGCAGGGCGGTCTAAAGGGCGGTCTAAAGACCGCCCTCTACTTCTTCTCTGCCACGCGCGAGGCGCTCAGGATATTGCGCATCGCGTAATTCCCCTCATGACACGCGTACTCGAACATCCCGTAGACCGGCTCGCGCTTCCACGGAAACGACAGCGTCCACGGCCGCGTCCACGTGCCCGGGTCGTCAATGGTCGCGGTGTACTGCAGCGTGTCCTTGTCGATCTGCGTGAACCGCTCGGTGATCGTCATCCGCGTGCTCGAACGGCCACCGCCATTGCCGCCCACGCCGGTCATGCCGTTCAGGTTCTTCGTCACGACGACCAGCGTGTTCCCGTCCCAGTGGCCGCGCGAATCGCCCATATAGGAGGTCATGCTCGCCGGAAGATGCGATCGGCCGTCGAGCGGCACCACGCGCGCCTCGTGAATCATCTCGTTGCGGATCACCACGAAGCCCGGCCCCTGCACGATCTCGTTGCCGTTGTTGTAGATGGTCGGGAGCAGCGACCCCATGATGCCGCGCGTGATGCAGCGGTCGTACAGGCTGCGATCCAGATAGGTGTCGGCCTCGCGCCCCTGGAGCCGCGCGGCGCGAGCCTTGGCATCGGCCTGCTGCTGCGCCTGACGCTGCTGCCCTTCAGGCGAGAGCGGCGGCTGCCGGCCGTCGAGCGGATCGATGATGAGCGAGGCCTGGTGCGACGGCTTGCCGGTCTCCTGCCAGTGCGGCGTCGGCGACGTCGGGCAGCGGATGGCGCACGGCGTGGTCACGTCCGCCGTGAACACGTCGATCTCGGCGAGCAGGGAGTCCTCTTCCGTCTTGATGTCCTTGGCGCGCTGGTTGAACTCGTCCTCGGTGAGCACGTTGCGCTGGCCGAATCGCGCTGGGCGCTGCAGCGGCACCCCCACCATCTCCACGCCGGGCCAGAACCCCTGGAGGTCGGGGTCGCCCCACGGCGTCTTCGGCTGGACGAAGCCGGGCGCGGGCTTGGGGACGGGCGGAGTGGCCGTGTCCTGGGCCGCGGCGGTGACGGCGCTCAGCGCCAGTCCGAGGAGAAGGGCAACGGGCAGTTTTTTCATGGTCGGCTCCCGAGACCCGTGAATCATAACTCCGCAGACGGGGCGGACTTGAAAGGTCCGCAGCCACGGCCCTGGGACAATTGCTGACAATTGCGGCTTTGCTTCGGGGTCCCGGGGCTTCCCATAATCCTGAAGAGCATGAGAAATCCGCAGGTCAGGGTGCTGTGCGTCGACGATCACACGCTCGTCCGTGAGTGCGTGGTCGCGGTGCTCGAACGGGAGCCGGGCCTTCGGGTGGCCGCCCAGGCCCGGACGGTCAAGGGCGCCGTCGAACGGTATGCCGAAACCAGGCCGGACGTCACGCTGGTCAGCCTGCGGCCGCGTGGCCTCGACTGCCTCGACACGATCCGCTCGATTCGCCGCATGGACCCTCGCGCGCGTATCGTCGTGTATGCCGGCAGCGAGACCGATGCCGTCTACCTGGCGTTGGACGCGGGCGCCGCGGGCTTCGTCGTCAAGAGCGCGGACACGGCGGACCTCGTCCGCGTCCTCCGGGACGTGCACGCGCAGGACGTGGCGCTGCTGGACGGATTCCGCAGCAAGCTCGACGCGCGACCCGTTCCGCCGCCGCTCTCGTCGCGCGAGGTCGAAATCCTCGAGATGCTCACGCACGGCCTTCGCACCAAGGCGATCTCCACCGCGCTCCGGATCAGCGATCACACCGTGAAGGTGCACATGAAGCGCGCCTACGAAAAGCTGGGCGTGCACGGCCGCGCCGGTGCCCTGGCGGAAGCGCTGCGATTGGGCTTCGTCCGCATCCGGCACGTCCCCCTGGGGGCAACCGCCGCGGCAGAGCCCAGAGCCGCGTCCCGCTGAATCGCGGTCAGCGCGGCGCGCGCTCGACGAGCTCGAGCAGCATGTTGTTCGGGTCCTTGACGATCACGATCTTGAGCGCCGAACTCACCTGCACCGGCTCGCCGCCGGTCGTCACGATCGGCACCTTCGCGGCCCGAAGCTTCGCGGCCAACGCCGTCACGTCGCGCACGATCAGCTGCACGACCGTCGTGCCCGGGTCCTGAGTGCGCCCCGATAGCTCCTTCCGCTCGATGTTCTTGAACTCGATCAGCGTGAACGGCACCGTGGTGCCGGGGATGCGCGTGCGGCTTTGCCGGAAGCTCGCGCCAGGCGCGCCGGCGGTGGCCGCCATCTGCTGGTTGTCGTTGAACGCGGCGCCCAGCGTGAAATCGAAGCCGAGCAGCTCGTTGTAGAAGCGGACAGTCTCCGCGCTGTCGCGCACCGTCGCTTCGAACGATCCACCGTTCAGGACCGGCCCCGGGCCCGCATCGGCGGGTGCGTTGGCTGCGTCGGCCAGCTCCACGACGAAGCCGTCCGGGTCCTGCAGGAACACCGCGCGCAGCGACGCGTTCGGCAGCGTGATCGTGGCGGGCTTGCCGCCCGGGCTCAGGACCTTCACGCCGGGATACGCGGCGATCTTCGGAAACAGCGCGTCGAGATTGCGGACGCGAAGCGAGATGTTCGCCGCTCCGGGATCGTGAAAGCGCGGCGCCTGCGGCTTGCGCTCGATATCCTTGTATTCGATGAGCTCGATCCCCATCGCCGAGCCCGGGACGCGCAAAACGACGACGCGCGACTGCCCGCCTTCGGTGTGGCCGAACTTGGCGACGGCGTCGTTCGGCGCGAACGGGATGGTGCCCGACACGGTGAGCCCGAGCACGTCGCGGTAGAACCCGACGGCGCGGTCCATGTCGGCGACGATGTGCGCGAAGTTGCCGACGCCGACGATGTCGCCGGCCGGCGCGGGCTGCGGCGATGGCTGTTGCGCGCGAAGGCCGATCGACGTGACGAGAGCGGCGGCGAGCGTGAGGGCTGCGAGCTGTCTGCGAGACATCCCGCTATTCTCTTCCGCTCCGGCGCTCAGGGCACGCGGAAACTGCCGTTCGCGGGCGGCACGACCGCGCGCTCCACCGGCTTGGTGATCTGCGGAATCCAGTCGTACGGCACGCGGTAGCCGCGGTACACCGCGTTCGACCCCTGCGCGCCGGCGAACACCGGGTAGATGTACTCCCACACCACGCGGCGATCGTTCGTCACCTCGAGCAGCCGGCCGGGCGCCCCTTCAGTGATGAGCGTGTTGCCGTTCGGCAGCCGCTGCGCGCCGCTGATGTTGGTGCTGAAGAAGCGCGGGCCCTGATAGGACCACACCAGTTCCAGCGTGACCGGATTGATTTCGAGCACGCGCGAGCCGGCACGCTGATGAATCGCGGAGCCGTCGGGCGACACGGGCGTGGGCGCACCGTAGCCGCTCGAGCCGCCGTTGTCGAACACCATCAGGTTGCCCGCGCCCGGCAGCCCCTTCGGGATGATGTGCGGATGGTGCTGACCGATGATCTGGCGGATCGCGCGCAGTTCCTTCGACTCCAGGAAGTCCGGCCCGATGCGCCACGCGATCTTGCCGTCGCGGCCGACGATCGCGACGAAGCCGGACTGCCGGCTGCTGATGATCACGTTGTTCGGCGCGAAGCGGCGGTCGCCCGCGTCGAACCAGCGGTTCGGCCCCACGTAGGTGGCCGAGTTGATGTGCAACCAGTCGAAGCCGCGCGAGGTGACCGGACCGCCGGCACGTCCACCCGCCGCTGCGTTCGGACCGCCTCCGCGCGCGGGAGCGGCAGTCGCGGCGGCCTTGATGGCCGTGCGAGCCGCCGGCGAGAAGCCGAACTCCTCCACGTGGTCGCTCGCCGACCATTGCCACAGAATCTCGCCCTTGGGCGACACCTCGATCAGCCGATCGTCTTCGAGCGGCGTATCGGCGATCTCGGGCCTGGTGGGGTTGGCGTGCGTCAGGACGAGCGTGTTGCCCTCGACCGACGGCTTGATGTCCGGCGAGTAGTAGCCGGCCGGGTAATCCTCCCGCTGCCAGTCGTGATGCTGGCGCGCCGACCAGATCGTCTTGCCGTCGCGTTGGATCTCCTGGTTCCGATCAAACCGCCACAGCACCTTGCCGTCGAAATCGCGGGCGAGCAGTTCCAGCGATTCCTGCCGCGGCGGATTGTTCCCGTTCGCCGACATCACGAAGCCACCCGGAAACACGCGCGCGGGGCCACCCGCCGAGTTGTTGAAGCCGTCCCACTGCTTCACCACGTTCCCGTTCATGTCGATGACGATCACCGCCTGCGTCTGCAGCGGCGACAGCACGGTGTACCCACTCCACGCGCGGGCCGGGTCGTAGATCGTCGTGCCCGTGGGATAGACCGTCTGTGCCGCCAACGTGGCGGCACCGACACACAACGCGACGATCGAGAAGGTTCTCTTCAAGCGTTTTTCCCTGAGTCCTGAGCCCCTAGAACTCGAACTGCGCGTTGAACCTCGTGGCGCGCGGCGTCAGCACGGCCGTCGGCTGCAGCCACCGCGCCCCGTTCGTGGCGTAGTCGAACACCGCCTCGTATGCCGTCGGCGTGTTCGTGTTGAACAGGTTGTAGAGGTCCAGCCCGACGTTCAGCCGTTTGCCGCCGAATCGTAGCACCTTGGCCACCCGGAAATCGGTGACGTTGATGCGGTCGCCGTAGACGGCGCCTGGCCACAGCAGGTCCACGGCCTGCTGGGCGAGCCCCGGCCGCAAGGCCACGCCGGTCGCCGCCTGGAACTGGGCCGGGTTCATCTGGTAGTTGGCGGCGCGCGAGGCGCCGTTGGTCCCGACGGTGAGGTTACCCGGCTGCGCGTTGGGCTGCGACCGGAAGATGCCGCTGACGAGCACGTCCGCCTTCGGGATGGTGTAGCTCACGATGCCGCGCGCCTGCGTCAGCCACGCCTCGGCGTAGTTGCAGGTCGAATGCCCGTCCGCAATCCCCTGGGCGACGACGATCCCGGCCGTCGGCGACATCGCGCGCCCGAAGCGCCCTTCCCACACGTCGCACGTGTCGCTCACGCCACGCCCCGTGCTGGTCCCCGCCTGCACGAAGAGTCCCCCGCGCGGCCGCGCGCTCACCGAGACGTCGACGCCGTGCCAGTAGTGCGTCTCGTCGCCGAAATCTGCGGAGGTGGTGTAGTACGGGTCGCTTGCGCCAAGCGTCGGGTTGCGGTTGTTCCGCACCAGGAACGTCACCGGGTAGCCGCCGCCGCCGGGCAGGCGCGGGTTCTGCGGCGCGGTGATCGTCACCTCGTCGAAATCGGCCGGCGTCAGCGCCGCGTTGTGCGTGACGAAGAAGTTGTTCCACCAGCGCCGGTTGTAGCTCACGTCGATCGACGTGCGCGGCAGGATTTCGTGCTGGATGCCGATGCCGAACTGCCAGTCGCTGTTCCGCGTGCCCCACCCTTCGAGCACGTCCGGGTTCACGCGCGTCGTCGCCACCGAGGAGCCCCAGTTCACGTTCGACCACGGACCGCATTCCTGGTTGGCCAGCGGATTCAGGAAATCGCACTGCGCGATCTTGTCGCCGCTCGGGTCGGTCCACGAGCGCGTGATGCTCTGGACGAGCGTGGTTGCGGGGTTCTTGATCGTGTAGGCCTCGCCGGAGAACACGCCCTGCAGGTACTTGCCGAAGTTCATGCGCACGGCGGTCTTGCCGTTGCCGAACAGGTCGTACACCGCGCCGCCGCGCGGCGTGAGATCGCGGTACCCTTTCACGCCGTCGGTGCGCGGAAAGAGGTTGGCGGGGCCGAACCGGTGCGCCTCGAGCACGCCGTTCTCGTCGCCCGGGCTCCAGCTGGACGCCATCTCGAAACGCAGCGCGCCCTGCAGCGTCAGGCGTCCGCGTGTCCAGGCGTCCTGTACGTAGAGGGCGCCGTAGCGCAGCCGATCGCTGACACGAGTCGGCCCGACGCGCGTGCTCAACTGAAGGGGCGCCGTGTTGTTGAAGGTGTAACTGAGCTGCTGCGCCACCTGCGTGGTGGTCTTCGCGACCATGAAACCGCCCTGATGGCCGAACTTCAGGTTGTTGCTGCCCGACACGTACGAGGCGGACACGCGCCACGTCGAGTGCTTCTGGTTCTGCGACGGCTGCGCCAGCCAGCCTCGATACTGATAGTTGGCAAACGGCACGCCCGCGTTGGTGGACTGCTCCGTCACCGGAATCTGATCGGTGATCGCGTCTTCCGGCATCACGTCGCCCCAGCGGACGCGGAACTCCGAGTAGCCGCTCTCGAACAGCAGGCGGTTCGAGACGGGCGACGTCCACGTGCCCTGCAGGATGCTGAGCGGCGCGTTCCAGATCGTGCCGGCCTCGGGCGACGTGGTGGCGACGCCTGGACCGATGCCAGGGCCAGACGCCGTCCAGCCGTCGCCGGGGCTGCGGCACTCGCCGCTGTCCTTCTTGAACGACGAGCCGCTGCAGTTCAGCGTGTAGTCGTAGTAGAAGCCGACCTTGTTCTTCTGGCTCACCTGACTGGTCAGGCGGATGCTGTTCACCAGACGGCTGGTGTTGTTGCGCACCCGCACGCCCTCGTCACGCGCCCACGTCCAGACGTTGGGGTTACCGGCGTTCAGGTTGCCGTACTGGTTCTGCGTTTCGGCATAGTTGCCGGTCGTCCGCGTGTTGGCGAAGAACCACAACCGGTCTCGCTTGATGGGCCCTCCCAGCGAGAAGTTGGTGTCCCAGTTCTTCAGAATCGCCGGCGCGTCGGCGAACCCGAGCGCCTTGAGCTCGTCGTCGATGTTGGACGCCTGGCCGAATTTGCCGGCCCAGCTGGCGAAGGCATTGCCGCTGAAACGGTTGCCGCCGGTCTTCGGGATGATGTTGAACGACGGCGCGCCGCGGTCCGCCTCGCCGAGGCCGCCGGAAATCGACACCTGCACCTCGATCGAGTTGTTCATGTCGTAGGCGTAGTTCGACACGCCGCCGCCGTTGAACGGTGACCCGACGTTGAGTCCGTCGATCTGGATGACGCCCTCGTTGGCCCGCCCGCCGCGCGCGGTGAAGAAGTTCGTGTTCGTGGCGAGGCCGGTGTTGAAGCCGGTGGCCTGGATGGCTGGAAGGGCCGCCAAATAGTTGCCGTAGCCGCGCGAGGCCGGGAGGGCCCGCACCACGTCGCCGCTGAGCACCGTCTGCTGCCGCGCCGACTGCACGTCCACAATCGGCGTTTCGCCGGTGACCGTCACGCTCTCGGCCACAGCGCCCACGCGCAGGTCGGCGTTGATCGAGGTCACGCCGCCGCCCGACAGCTCGACGCCGTCGCGCACCAGGGTCGAGAACCCCGGAATCGAGAACGTGATCGAGTACGTGCCGGGAGGCAGGTTGGTGATCTGGTACTGGCCGTTGCCATCGGCGACGGCCGTACGCGTCTTTTCGATGAGCGCCGGGCTGGACGCTTCGACGGTGGCGCCGGGCAGCACGGCACCGGACGTATCGCGCACCGTTCCGGCCAGCGTCTGGCCCAGAACCGGGGTGGACCCCAGGACACACAGACCCGCCGCGAACAGCAGCGATTTCACGAGTTTTCTCATAGAGGAGCGCTCCAAGCGCCCGTTGTTATCCGGCACCCGGCCAGTCCCGGCAATACCGCATATGCGGTAAGCGAAGCCGCTTGGCTCGCATTTTGTCCGAGCCGCGCAGTAAACTGCGCGCCCCGGATGAGACCGGCCGCCTTTCTCGTCGCGCTCACGCTCGCCGCCGCGCCCGCGGCCCGCGCCGACGAAAACGGTGCGCTCCTGAGCGGATACACGATGACGTCGTGGACGCTCGCCGACGGCGTGCCGATCGGCCCGGTCTATGCCGTGGCGCAGGACGCCGAGGGCTACCTGTGGCTCGGCACGGCCGGCGGCGCCGTGCGATTCGACGGAGCCCGTTTCACGCCGTGGAGCACGATCTACCCAAGCTCGTTTCCGCGTGGCGACGTCCTCGCGCTGACATGGTCGCGCGGCACGTTGTGGATCGGGTTCCGCACCGGGAACGGCACGACGGTGGGTGCGCTCCGCAACGGGGCGCTGACTCGCGTGTCGGAAGGCTCTGCCCCGCAGGCGCCGACGGTCGCCGTGCTCGAGGATCAGGCGCGCCGAGTCTGGGCGGTCAGCAACAACGCGCTCTACCGGCTGCGCGACGGGCGTTGGGACCTGCTGCACGACGGCGCGCTGGGCCGATCCGAAGTCGTGAGCGTGCGTGAGGACCGCACCGGCGCCATCTGGATCGGGACCCGCCAGGGCGTGTTCCGCACGCGCGACGGCGACACCTTTCAGCTGGTGGACGACGGGATCGCGCGCGAAACGGCCGAGAGCTCGGACGGCTCGTTGTGGACGACCGACCCGGTGCACGGCGTGAGGCGTCAAGGCGCGCGCGCCCCGCTCACTGGCATCGACGGGTGGGGCAACCGTCTGATCAACGACTCGCAGGGCAACCTGTGGGTGGGCACGACCGGCCAGGGGCTGTGGCGGGTGCGCGACGGCGGAACCGATCCAACGCCCCTCATCGAACGCGCGACGATTCAGACCGGGCTCTCGAGCAACGCGGTCCAGTCGCTGCTCGAGGACCGTGAGGGCAACATCTGGGTGGGCACGACGCTGGGGCTGCACAGCCTCACGCCGCAGGAGCTCACGCCGCTCGCGGCCGGTGCGCTCGTGCGCACCATCCTCCCCGACGCCGACGGGTCCGTGTGGGTGGGCACTGCCAACGGGCTGATGCGGTTCCGGAACAACGGCGCCGGCTGGCGCGGACAGGCCGTCGGCGCCAAATGGGACATTCGATCGCTCGTCCGCGACGCCAGCGGCCGCGCCGTGGCGCATACCGATCACGGCTTTCGACGGCTCGTGAACGGGCAGCTCGTCGACGCGATTCCCACCGTCGCGTCCGTGCCGGTTTCCGGCGTAGGCACGCAGCCGATCGTCGACGCGATCTTCGAAGCGGAGGACGGCACCACATGGGCGGGCGGCCCGGAAGGGCTGTCGCGCATTCGCGACGGCGTCGTGGAACATCTCGGCGAAGCGGAGGGGCTGCCGGCCCAGCGGGTCATGGCGATCACGCAGAGCCTCGACGGCTTCCTCTGGCTCGCGGTCGATCGCGGTCCCCTCCACACCGGGCGTCGCGCCGCGCTCGTGCGAATGCACCCCAACGACTTCGGGCACGCCGTCCGCATGCGCACAGCGGTGGCCGACTACCGGATCTACGACGCCGGCAACGGCCTGACGGGCGTGCCGCTCGGCACCGTCACCGCCGCCCGCGCGCGCGACGGCAGCCTGTGGTTCGCGTTCGGGGGCAACCTCACCGTGGTCAACCCCGCCCTCGTCTCACAGGAGCGCGGGCGAGCGGCGACAGCCGCGCGCATCGTCGGTGTCACCGTGGACGATCGCGCCGCCGCGACCGG
>Ga0315912_10004110_pt1 | contig 13963 bp, 12 predicted proteins | sample VfabasoilMG_FD_204469 | JGI IMG/M metagenome (GOLD analysis project Ga0315912, IMG submission 204469) | Garden soil microbial communities collected in Santa Monica, California, United States - V. faba soil | ecosystem: Environmental > Terrestrial > Soil > Garden | place: USA: California... | reverse complement strand
CATACAGCCTGACGATTCGTGACCTACTGTATGAACTTGCGGTGACAACCCACTGATCGGTAAGACCGCCGTCCCGACGTCAGTGCACTCCCACGACGCGAATTGCCCGTAAGTCGCTGTCGCCGCGGGAAAAATCTGTGACTTATTCCTTGACCGCGCCCGTTGCCATTCCTATAGTGGCGCCAAGTGGGAAAAAGTGGGGAGAAATGGGCGTAAGTAGCCTGGCAATCCATGTTTCGCGGTGCAGCAAAAGTGACCCTGGACGACAAGGGCCGGATGGTTCTTCCCACCCGGTACCGCGAGCACGCGCTCGAAAGAAGCCAGGGTCGCCTGATCGTCACCGTGGACCGGGACCAGTGCCTGCTGCTGTACCCGTACCCCGAGTGGGAGCAGATCGAACGCAAGTTGATGAGCCTGCCCTCGCTGCATGCACAGGCGCGGCGCCTGCAACGCCTGATGGTGGGTCACGCCACCGAGCTGACGCTCGACGGGCACGGACGGCTGCTCTTGCCGCCGGAGCTGCGCGAATTCGCGCACCTCGAGCGGCTCGGAATGCTGATCGGGCAGGGCAATCGCTGCGAATTGTGGGACGAGGCGCGCTGGAACGAGCGCCGCGCGTTGTGGCTCGCGAACGAGGCGGCCGAAACCGGCCTGCCGGCGGAGCTCGATTCGCTGACGTTGTGATTTTGACGCCCGGGTGCACTGCGCCCGGCGCGAGTAGTTAGGTGACGGGATTTTCGACGACAGTTCATGGGGTAGGACGCCGCGCCGCGTAGCGGGCTGCGTCCATGGCAACGGCGCTTGGAAAATGGGGGCGGACTGACAGCCGCTTGAAGCAGTGAGTGAATCGAACGCCCACATACCGGTGCTTGCCCGGGAAGCGTTCGAGGCACTCGCGGTACAGGCGGACGGCCTATACATAGATGCGACGTTCGGGCGCGGCGGTCACACGGCACTCATCCTCGGGGCACTCGGCCCCGAAGGGCGCGTGCTCGCGTTCGACCGCGACCCGGCGGCCATCGAGGCCGGCCACCGCCGTTTTCCCGACGAAGTGCGGCTTGCGCTCGTCGGCGCGCCGTTTGCCGATATCGCCGCGCGCGTGCCGCAGCTCTCGCAGAGCCGGCCCGTGCGCGGCATCTTGTTCGATCTCGGCGTCTCGTCGCCGCAGCTCGACGACCCCGCGCGCGGTTTCAGCTTCCGGGCGGACGGCCCGCTCGACATGCGCATGGATCCGGCGGGCGGCGAACCGGTTTCCGCATGGCTCGCGCGAGCGGGCGAGCCTGAGATTCGCGAGGTGATCGCGACACTCGGGGAGGAGCGCTTCGCGCGGCGCATCGCCGCGAACATCGTCGCAACGCGCACCAGCCAGCCCCTCACGCGCACCCTGCAGCTCGCCGATCTCGTGGCGCGCACCGTGCGCACGCGCGAGCCCGGCAAACATCCGGCGACCCGCACCTTCCAGGCGCTGCGCATGCACGTCAACGACGAACTCGGCCAGCTGCGCCGCGGCCTCGCGGGCGCGCTCGACCTGCTGGCCGTGGGCGGGCGCCTCGCGGTCATCAGCTTCCATTCGCTCGAGGACCGCATCGCAAAGCAGTTCATCCAGGCGCACTCGAGCGTCGACCCGGTGTACGCCGGCCTGCCGGTCGTGCCGGAACAGGCCCAGCCGCGCCTGAAGAAGGTCGGCAACAAGATCCGCGCCGGCGAGGCGGAGCTCGGCGCCAATCCGCGCGCCCGTTCCAGCGTGCTCAGGGTCGCGCAGAAGGTGCGCCAGTGAGCGGCTGGTCGCGCAAGACGCTGCTGTTCGCGATCCCGGTCCTCTGGGCGGCCGCGCTCGCCTCCGCGGCCGGGGCTATCTACTCGAAGCACCGCGCGCGCCAGCTGTTCGTCGAGCTCGAACGCCTCAACGTGCGGCGCGACAATCTCGAAATCGAGTGGGGCCAGCTGCAGCTCGAGCAGAGCGCCTGGTCGACGCACGCCTTCGTCGAGAACGTCGCGGGTACCAAGCTCCGGATGGGGATGCCGCCTCCCAAGGACATCGAGCTGGTGTCCCCGTGAAGGCCAGGCCGTGAAGATCATGTCCGGCAAACGCCGCGACACGCGCGCACGCGGCGAGTCGGGCGGAGGCACCGTCGACGTGCCGCGCAGCTTCCGCTGGCGCGCGAATTTCATGCTGGGGTTGCTGGTGTGCGGCGCGCTCGGACTCGCCTGGCGCGCCGTGGAACTGCAGCTCAAGGATCACAAGTTCCTCGCCGACCAGGGTGACGCGCGTTTCTCACGCGTCGCCGAGATCACCGCCACGCGCGGCACGATCACCGACCGGTACGGCGAGCCGCTCGCGGTGTCGACGCCGGTCGACTCGGTGTGGGTCAATCCCAAGGAACTGGCGCTGGCCAGCGACCAGCTGCCGCGGCTCGCGAAGGCGCTGAAGCGCGACAAGAACGAGCTGGCGCAGCGGCTGACATCCAACCTCGATCGCGAATTCCTGTACTTCGCCCGGCACATGCAGCCCGGCGAGGCCCAGAAGATCAAGGCGCTCGGCATTCCCGGCGTCTACCTGATGCGCGAGTACCGCCGCTATTACCCGGCGGGCGAGGTGGCCGGCCACATCATCGGCTTCACCAGCGTCGACGACGAAGGCCAGGAGGGACTCGAGCTGGCGTTCGATCACTGGCTCGCCGGCGAAGACGGCGCCAAGCGCGTGATCCAGGACCGCTACGGCAAGATAGTGCAGAACGTCGAGGAGATCCGCGCCATGCGCCCGGGCCGCAACCTGGCGCTGTCCATCGACCTGCGCATCCAGTACCTCGCGTACCGCGAGCTCAAGGCCGCGATCCGCGACCAGCGTGCCAAGTCCGGGTCGGTGATCGTGATCGACGTGACCACCGGCGAAGTGCTGGCCATGGTCAACCAGCCGGCCTACAACCCCAACGACCGGGACCAGATCAAGGCCAAGGCCTACCGCAACCGCGCGGTGACCGACATCGTCGAGCCCGGCTCTTCGATGAAGCCGTTCGTGGTCGCCGCGGGGCTCGCCTCGGGCAAGTTCGACGACCACTCGATCATCGACACCAACCCGGGCTACATCAAGGTCGGCGCCAAACTACTCGAGGACCGCCGCAATCTCGGTGCGATCAACCTCGCGACCTGTCTCGCGCAGAGCTCCAACATCTGCCTGACCAAGGTCGCCCTGGCGCTCGAACCCGCGCAGATGTACGGCACGCTCAACGGGCTCGGCTTCGGCCAGGTCACCACGTCCGGGTATCCCGGCGAGTCGGCCGGGCTGCTGCCGCACTACTCGCACTGGCGGCCGGTGGGCATTTCGTCGATGTCGCGCGGTTACGGGCTGTCCGTCACCCCGCTGCAACTGGCGCACGCGTATTCGACGCTCGCCTCGTATGGGGTCGCGCGCCCGATCTCGTTCCTGCGCGTGGAGAACGCGCCGGCCGGCACGCGCACGCTCGAGACGAACACGGCGCGCATGCTGATCCACATGCTCGAGGCCGTGGTCGCGCCCGAGGGCGGCGGCAAGCAGGCTGCGATCCCGGGTTACACGGTGGCCGGCAAGACCGGCACCGCGTGGAAAGCCACCGCGGGTGGTTACGCGACGGATCGTTATCTCGCCGTATTCGGCGGCATCGCTCCGGCGAGCGCGCCGCGGCTCGCGGCCGTGGTGGTCATCGACGAGCCGGGCGCCGGCAAGTACTACGGTGGCGAGGTCGCGGCACCGGTGTTCTCGGGTGTGGTGGGCGGAGCACTGCGGTTGCTCGCAGTACCGCCCGACGCGCCGGTGGGGGACGATGTCGAGTCGCAGCAGGTCGCCCGGCAGGTGGCCACGCGATGAACGTCACATCCCAGTCCGCCCCGCAGAGCCTCGCGAAGTTGCTCGACGGTCTCGCCGCGTTGCCGCGCGACGTCGCGATCAGCGATCTCACGCAGGACGGGCGCACCGCGCAGCCCGGCTGCGCCTTCCTCGCTTTGCATGGCACCAGCGAACACGGCCTCAAGTACGCGCCGCAGGCGGTAGCCAACGGCGCACGCGCGGTGCTCTGGGAGCCCGCGCCGGTGGCGGTGGTCCCGGACCTGCCTTCGGACATCGTGATCGCACCGATTGCGCAGCTGCGCTCGCACGCCAGCACGATTGCCGATCGCTTCTTCGGCGCGCCGTCGCGCAGTCTCTCGGTGGCGGGCATCACCGGCACCAACGGCAAGACCACCTGTGCCTATCTACTGGCGCAGGCCTGGGAGAGCGCCGGCCGGCCAGCGGCCTACATGGGCACCATCGGCACCGGCAGGCCGCGGCGCCTGACTTCGAGCGCGCTGACCACCGGCGACGCGGTCACCGTGCAGCGCACGCTGGCGCGGCTGCGCGACGAAGGCGCGGCCTGCGTGGCCATGGAGGTGTCCTCGCACGCCATCGACCAGTCGCGCGTCGGCGCGGTGCGCTTCCGCACGGCGGCGTTCACCAACCTCACGCGCGACCACCTCGACTATCACGGCACGCTGGAGAACTACGGCGCGACCAAGGCGCGGCTGTTCGCGCACGCCGACCTGGCATCGCGCGTCATCAACGTCGATGACGCGTTTGGCCGGCAGCTGGCGCTCGATCCACGCGGCCGCGGACGACTGATCGTCACCAGCCGCGGCCACCAGTCACATGCGCGCGCCGCCGCGGGTTTCGTGCGCGCCATGAACGTGGATCTCTCGGAGCGCGGTGTCGAGCTCGAATTCGACTCGAGCTGGGGACCGGGTGGTCTCACCAGTGCGCTGGTCGGCGACTTCAATGTCGACAACCTGCTCACCGTCATCGCCATCCTGCTCGACTGGGGCCTGACACCCGAGCAGGCCAGCGAGGCTCTGCGGCAGGCGCACGCCGCGCCCGGCCGCATGGAAACCTTCGGTGGCGGACGCGCGCCGCTGACCGTCGTCGACTACGCGCACACCCCCGATGCGCTGGAAAAAGCGCTGCGCGCCGCGCGCGCGCACTGCCGTGGCCGCCTCGCCGTGGTGTTCGGCTGCGGCGGCGATCGTGATCCCGGCAAACGTCCGCTCATGGGCGAGATCGCCGCGCAGCTGGCGGACGACATCATCATCACCGACGACAACCCGCGCACCGAGGCGCCCGAGGTCATCACCTCCGGCATCGCCAGCGGCATTCCGCCGGGTCATCCGTATCGCATCGAACACGACCGCGGCCGCGCGATCCGCGACGCGGTGCTCGACGCGCGCGCGCAGGATGTGGTCGTGATCGCCGGCAAGGGTCACGAGGAATACCAGATCTACGGCGAAGAGCGGCGCGCCTTCAGCGACCAGAAGACCGTCGCCGCGGCGCTGGCCGCGAGCCTCGGGGGTGCCGCGTGAAGCGCACGCTCGCCGAATTCGCGCGCGCCTGCGGCGGCGAGCTCGCGGGCGCCGACCGCGGCTACACCGGCGTGTCCACCGACACCCGCACTCTCAAGCCCGGTGAGCTGTTCGTGGCGCTGCGCGGCCCGCGTTTCAACGCCAACGAGTTCGTCGCGGCGGCGGAATCCGCGGGTGCCGCGGGCGCGGTCGTCGACACGCGCATCGACCGGCCGCTGCCGCAGATCGTAGTGCGCGACACCCAGGCGGCACTGACGCAGGCCGCGGCCGCGTGGCGCGCGCGGTTTTCGATTCCCGTCGTGGGAGTTGCCGGCAGCAACGGCAAGACCACGGTCAAGGAAATGATCGCCACGATCCTCGAGCGCCGCGGTTCCACGCTGGCGACGCGCGGCAACCTCAACAATCACATCGGCGTGCCGCTGACCTTGTACCGGCTCGAGCCGACGCACGCGCAGGCGGTCATCGAAATCGGCGCCAACCGCGCCGGCGAGGTGGCCGCACTGCTGGAGCTGGTGCGCCCGACGGTGGGCCTGATCACCAATGCCGGCGCCGAGCACCTGGAAGGTTTCGGCAGCCTGGAAGGTGTGGCGCGCGCCGAAGGCGAGATGGTCGCGGGGCTTGAGCCTTCGGCCACCGCCGTGATCAACGCCGACGATACTTTCGCCTCCCTGTGGCGTGGCATGACGCGCGCGCGTGTCGTGACCTTCGGCGTGGCCAATGCCGCCGATTTCTCCGCGCAGGACGCGCACACCACCATCGATGCCGGCGGCTTCGTGACGCGTTTCAAGTTGCGGGCGCCGCACGGCTCGATCCCCATCGAGCTGCATCTCGCCGGGCAGCACAACGTTTTGAATGCCCTGTGCGCCGCGGCGGCCGCCAGCTCCGCCGGCGCGACGCTGGACGAGGTGCGGGCCGGGCTCGCCACAATGCGCCCGGTTCCGGGCAGATTGCAGTTCAAAACCGCGCCCAGCGGTGCCCTGATCGTCGATGACTCTTACAACGCGAACCCGAGCTCCATGAAGGCGGGAATCGAGGTGCTCGCGGCGGTGGACGCACGCCGCTGGCTGGTGATGGGCGACATGGGTGAGCTGGGGGACTACGCCGTCGAGAGCCATGGAGACATCGGACGGTTCGCGCGCATCAACCGCATCGAGCGGCTGTTCGCCACCGGCAAGCTGTCGGCGCTCGCGGTCGAGGCCTTCGGCTCGGGCGGCGAATGGTTCGCCGACACCGAGACGCTGGCGCGGGCGGTGAACGCCGTGCTGACGCGCGAAGTGTGCGTGCTGGTCAAGGGATCACGCTCGAACCGGCTGGAGCGCGTGGTCGAGGCGCTGGTGGGCAAAGCCGCGGCTTCTGAAAACGGACATCACTGAACACATGCTCTACTGGCTCGCCAAGCAGCTCACGCCTCACTACTCGGGATTCAACGTCTTCTCGTACCTGACCGTGCGCGCCATCTTCGCGGTGATCACCGCGCTGGCGCTCGGGCTGCTGCTCGGCCCGTGGATGATCGAGAAGCTCAAGTTCGGACGCGTCGGCCAGGTGGTGCGCGACGACGGTCCGAAGACACATTTCTCCAAGGCCGGCACGCCCACCATGGGCGGCATGCTGATCCTCATCGCCATTTTCGCCAGCACGCTGCTGTGGGCGGATCTCTCCAACCGCTTCGTGTGGGTGGTGCTGGGAGTCACGTTCTTCTTCGGGGTCATCGGTTTCTGGGACGACTACCTCAAGCTCGCCAAGAAGAATCCGAAGGGGCTGATCGCGCGCTACAAGTATTCGTGGCAGTCCGTGGTCGGTCTCGCCGCCGCCTGCTTCCTGTTCTACACGGCCAAGACCCCGGCCGAGACCACTCTCTATCTACCTTTCCTCAAGAACTTCGCGGTACCCATGGGTGCGGCCTCGTTCATCGTGCTGGCGTATTTCATGATCGTCGGCATGAGCAACGCGGTGAACCTCACCGACGGCCTCGACGGGCTGGCCATCATGCCCTCGGTCATGGTGGGCGGCGCGCTCGGCGTGTTCGCGTACGCCAGCGGCAATGCCAAGTTCGTCGAGTACCTGGTGATCCCGGCCGTGCCCGGCGCGGGCGAGGTGCTGATCTTCTGCGCGGCGCTCGCGGGTGCCGGCCTCGGCTTCCTGTGGTTCAACACCTATCCCGCGCAGGTTTTCATGGGCGACATCGGCGCGCTGGCGCTCGGCGCGGCGATCGGCACGATCGGTGTGATCGTGCGGCAGGAACTGGTCGTGCTCATCATGGGCGGCATCTTCGTGGTCGAGACCGCCTCTGTGATCCTGCAGGTGCTGTCCTTCAAGACCACGGGCAAGCGGATTTTCCGCATGGCGCCCATCCACCATCACTTCGAGCTCAAGGGCTGGGCGGAGCCCAAGGTCATCGTGCGTTTCTGGATCATCAGTTTCATCCTGGTCCTGGCAGGGCTCGCCACCCTGAAACTGCGATGAGCCGCGGTACTCAACCGAACGCGGTGGTCGTGGGCATGGGCCGCACGGGACTTTCGGTCGCGCGCCACCTGCAACGCAGCGGCTTTCGCATCGCCGTGACCGACAGCCGCGAGGCGCCGCCCGAGCTCGCGGGTGTCCAGGCCCTGGGTAGTTCGGTGGTCACGCGCACCGGCGGCTTCGACGCGCGGCTGCTGGAGCGCGCCGACATCGTCGTTACGTCCCCGGGCGTGCCGCTGGACGATCCGTTCTTCGTGCAGGCGCGGGCGCGCGGCCTCGACATCGTCGGCGACATCGAGTTGTTCGCGCGCGCCGCCGATGCGCCGGTGGTCGGCATCACCGGCACCAACGGCAAGAGCACCGTGACCACGCTGCTGGGACGCATGGCGGAACGCGCCGGCGTGCGCGTGCGGGTCGGCGGCAACCTCGGCCATCCCGCGCTCGACCTGCTGGGACGCGGCCCGACGGACCTCTACGTGCTCGAGCTGTCCTCGTTCCAGCTCGACACCACGCATTCGCTCAGGCTCAAGTCGGCCGTGGTGCTCAACGTCACCGCCGATCACATGGATCGCTACGCGACGCTGCGCCACTACGCGGATTCCAAGGCGCGCATCTACCTGAACAGCGAGACCGCGGTGGTCAACGCCGACGACGTGGAAGTGGTGCGCATGCCGCGCGCCGGGCAACGCGTGATCTCCTTCAGCCTGCGCGACACCAGCGCCGACTTCTCGCTGCTGACGCCGCCGTCCGACAACGGTTCCTGGCTGGCGCGGCGCGGCGCGGCGCTGTTGCCGGTGTCGGCGCTCAGGATCTCCGGCGCGCACAACACCGCGAATGCCCTGGCGACGCTGGCGCTCGGCGATGCGCTGCGCCTGCCGATCGCGCCCATGCTGGAGGAACTGCGCGAGTTCCCGGGACTCCCGCATCGCGCGCAGTGGGTCGCCGACATCAACGGCGTGCGCTACGTCAACGATTCCAAGGGCACCAACGTCGGCGCCACACTGGCCGCGGTGGGTGGCCTCACGGGCCCGCTGGTGGTCATCGCCGGCGGCGACGGCAAGGGCCAGGACTTCACGCCACTCGCGCAGGCGTTTCGCGGCAAGGTGCGCACCACCGTGCTGCTGGGACGGGATGCCGGGCTGATCGAAACCGCGCTGGCCGGCATCTGCCACACCGCGCGGGTTTCTTCCATGGAGGAAGCCGTGCAGGCCGCGGCGCGTTTCGCGCACGCGGGCGACACCGTGCTGCTGTCGCCGGCCTGTTCGAGCCTCGACATGTTCCGCGACTACGCGCAGCGCGGCGAGGTATTCGCCGCCGCCGTCGGGGAGCTGACCCCCCGCGAGCCGTCCGGCGAGCGGGAGAATCGACGATGAAAACCGGCGCGCGCCTGCACATCGACGCGGTGGCGCTGGCCCTGGTTGCGGCCATCGTGCTGCTCGGGCTGATCATGGTCACCTCGGCCTCCATTTCGATCGCCAGCAAGGACGGCGGCGACGCGTTCGCCTTCCTCGAGCGCCAGCTGGTGTTGTGCCTGCTCGGCGGCCTGCTGGCCGCGATGGTGTTCTGCATCCGCACCGAGTACCTGGAAAAGTTCGCCTGGCCATTGCTGGTCATCGCCATTGCGCTGCTGTTCGTGGTGCTCATTCCCGGGCTCGGACACGTGGTCAACGGCAGCCGCCGCTGGATCCGGTTGGCGGGTTTCAATTTCCAGGCGTCGGAGCTGGCACGCGTGCTCACGCTGATCTTCATCGCGAGCTACGCCGTGCGCCGCGACGACGAACTGCGCAGCACCGCGCTCGGGCTGTTCAAGCCGATGGCATTGCTGGTGTTCGTCGCGCTGCTGTTGCTGGCGGAGCCGGACTTCGGCGCCGCCTCGGTGCTGTTCATCACGGGATTCGGCATCCTGTTCGTCGCCGGCGCGAGACTGCGCTACGTGCTGCTGGCGGCCGCCGCCGGTGCGGCCGCCATGGCGCTGCTGGTGCTGCTGGTCCCGTATCGCATGGCGCGCGTCACCTCGTTCCTCGATCCCTGGGCGGATCCGTACAACAGCGGCTTCCAGCTGACCCAGTCGCTGATCGCCATCGGCCGCGGCGAGTGGTTCGGCGTCGGGCTGGGCGAGAGCGTGCAGAAGCTGTTCTATCTACCTGAGGCGCACACCGACTTCCTGTTCGCCGTGCTGGCCGAGGAACTCGGCCTGGTCGGCGTCGCGGTGACGCTGGCGCTGTTCATCGGCCTGGTGTGGCGCAGCTTCTGGATCGCGCAGCTCGCGTCGCGCGCCAACCTGCGTTTCCAGGCCTACCTGGCGGCCGGCTTCGGCCTGTGGCTGGGTTGCCAGGCGCTCATCAACATCGGCGTGAACATGGGCGTGCTGCCCACCAAGGGTCTGACGCTGCCACTCATGAGCTACGGCCGCTCCAGCATGATCGTCACGCTTGCCTGGGTGGGGCTGCTGCTGCGCGTCTATCACGAGGCCATGCAGAGCGGCCGTGGCATGGCAACCGCACGTGACGAGTCGCCGCGCGCCACGCGTCTCGCGGGAGCGAACGCATGAACGCGTCCGCAGGCAAACGTACTCCCATCCTGATCATGGCGGGCGGCACCGGCGGGCACGTGTTTCCGGCGCTGGCATTGGCGCGACTGCTGCGCGCCGGCGACCAGGAAGTGGTGTGGCTGGGCACGCGCAATGGTCTCGAGGCACGCGTGATCCCCGCCGAGAACATCGACATCGAATGGCTGGCGATGAGCGGGTTGCGTGGCAAGGGCCTGGCAACTCTCGTGGCCGCGCCGTTCAAGCTGATTCATTCGATCTGGCAGGCGCTCGGTGTCATCCGCCGCCGGCAGCCGCGCCTGGTGGTGGGCTTCGGCGGATTCGTCACCGGTCCCGGTGGCGTTGCAGCCTGGCTGATGCGCCGCCGCCTGGTGATCCACGAGCAGAACGCCATCGCCGGATATTCGAACCGTTGCCTGGCGCATCTCGCCGACCGCGTGCTCAGCGCGTTTCCGCGCGCTTTTCCGCGCGGCATCGACGACCAGGTGGTCGGCAACCCGGTGCGCGCCGAGATTCTCGCGCAGCCGCCGCCGGTCGTGCGTTTTGCGCGCCGCGAAGGCGCGCTGCGCCTGCTGGTGGTGGGTGGTAGTTTGGGCGCGACGCGGTTGAACAGCGTCGTCCCGTTCGCCGTCGAACAGTCGGGACTGGACCTGCGCGTGCGCCACCAGGCCGGCGAGCGCGGCATCGACGCGGCGCGCGCCGCCTACGAGGAAGCCGGCGTGCAGGCCGAGGTGACGCCGTTCATCGACGACATGGCGCAGGCCTACGCGGACGCGGACCTGGTGATCTGCCGCGCCGGCGCACTGACCATCTCCGAGCTGGCCGCGGTCGGCGTGGCATCGGTGCTGGTGCCGTTCCCGGCGGCGGTCGACGATCACCAGACGGTCAATGCCCAGTTCCTGGTCCGTGAAGGCGCCGCGGTGCTGATCGCGGATCGCGATCTCACGCCGGCACGCCTCGCGACCGAGCTCAGGGTGTTGTGCGAGGGGCGCGGCAAACTACTGGCCATGGCGGAGCGCGCGCGCCTGGTCGCGAAGCCGCGCGCCGCGGAAGAGCTGGCGGCTGCCTGCCGCGAGCAGCTGGAGGCCGCATGAGCGACCGCATGCGCCGCATCCACCGCATCCACTTCGTCGGCATCGGCGGCAGCGGCATGAGCGGCATCGCCGAGGTGCTGGTGAACCTCGGTTACGAGGTGCAGGGCAGCGACCTCAAGCCGAACCCGGTGACCGAGCGCCTGGAAAAACTCGGCGCCAGGATCGTCTTCGGCCACAAGGCGCAGAACATCGGCGAAGCCGACGTGGTGGTGATTTCCAGCGCGGTCTCGGAAGAGAACCCCGAGGTGGCCGCGGCACTGGCGCGGCGCGTGCCGGTGGTGCCGCGCGCCGAGATGCTCGGCGAGCTGATGCGCTTCCGTTACGCCATCGCCATAGCCGGCACCCACGGCAAGACCACGACCACCAGCCTGGCATCCTCGATCCTCGCCGAGGGCGGCGAGGACCCGACCTTCGTCATCGGCGGACGCCTGAAGAGCGCCGGCAGCAATGCGCGCCTCGGCGCCGGCAAGTACCTGGTGGCGGAAGCCGACGAGAGCGACGCCTCGTTCCTGCACCTGAACCCGATGATCGCCATCGTCACCAACATCGACAACGATCATCTCGGCACGCACCACGGCGATTTCGAGCAGCTCAAGGCGAGTTTCGTCGCGTTCCTGCACAACCTGCCTTTCTACGGCCTGGCGGTGTTGTGCGTCGACGACCCGCACGTGCGCAGCATCCTGAACCGTGTGAATCGCCCGGTGGTCGGTTACGGCTTCTCGCCGGGCGCCGATCTGCACGCGGACAACCTGCGCCGAGACGGCCTGCGCACGCACTTCGATGTCGTGCGGCGCGCCGACGGGCTGCGTTTTCCGGTCACGGTGAACCTGCCCGGCGTGCACAACGTGCTCAATTCGCTGGCGGCGATCGCGGTTGCGCTCGAGATCGGCGTCACGCAGGAAGCCATCCAGCGCGCGCTCGCGAACTTCCAGGGCATCGACCGGCGGCTGACGCACGTGGCCGACGTCAAGCTGCTTGCCGATGGAAGAGTGGGCGACGGGAAGAGTGCCGGTGGCGATCCGGTGACCATCGTCGATGACTACGGGCACCACCCGACCGAGATCGCGGCGACGCTCGATGCGATCCGCCAGGGATACGCCGGTCGCCGCGTCGTGCTCGCCTTCCAGCCGCATCGCTACACGCGCACGCGCGACCTGCTGGACGATTTCGCCACGGTGCTGGGCGGCGGCGATGCGCTGCTGGTCACCGAGGTGTACGCCGCCGGCGAGGCGCCGATTGCCGGCGCTGACGGGCGCGCCATCTGCCGCGCCATCCGCACGCGCGGCAAGGTCGAGCCGGTCTTCGTGGAGAAAGTGGAAACGCTGCACGAAGCGCTCAAGGCGGTACTCAGGCCGGGCGACGTGCTCGTGACCATGGGTGCGGGTTCGATCAGCGCGGTGTCCCACGCGCTCCCCGGGAAGTTAGGGGCGGCCGCCGCCCGGAGGCAGGCGTGACGTGCCCAGCTCGATGCGAAAAATTGCAGTACGCAGGATTGTCCGGGAGGCCGCGGTCATGAACGATGGCGTGCTGTCCTTCGATGCCGAGTTCGAGGCGCGCATCAAGCGCGACGAGCCGATGTCACGCCACACCTCGTGGCACATCGGTGGTCCCGCCGACGTGTACTTCAGCCCGCGCGACCGCGCGGACCTGCTGGCCTTCCTCGCCAGCCTGCCGCCGGACACGCCGCTGTTCTGGCTGGGACTGGGCAGCAACCTGCTGGTGCGCGACGGCGGCATCCGCGGCGTGGTCCTGGACACGAGCGGACTGGCGCGCCTCGAACGCAGCAACGACACCACCATCACCTGCGAGGCCGGCGTACCGTGCGCGCGGCTCGCGCGCCAGTGCATCAAGTGGGGCCTGGCGCCGGCGGAATTCTTCGCCGGCATTCCCGGCACGCTGGGCGGCGCATTGTTCATGAACGCCGGTGCGTTCGGCGGCGAAACCTGGCCGCGGGTGCGCAGCGTCGACGTCTGCGATGCGCGCGGCGTGGACCGGCGCCGCGATGCGCGCGAGTACAGCTACGGCTACCGGCACATCGTGCCGCCGGCGCCCGGCGAATATTTCCTGGCCGCGTCGCTCGAGTTCGAATACCGCCCGGGCATCACCGAGGAAGGCATGCGCCAGCTGCTGGCGCGCCGCAAGGAGACGCAGCCCATCGGTGAATGGAGCTGCGGCTCGACTTTCACGAATCCGCCGGGCGATCACGCCGCGCGGCTCATCGACGCGGCCGGCCTCAAGGGCACACGCATCGGCGACATCATGGTCTCGCCGAAACACGCCAACTTCCTGGTGAACGTCGAAGCGGCCACCGCGGCCGATGTCGAACGGCTGGTGGCGCTGATCCAGCACGAAGTCGAACGGCAATCCGGCGTGAAGCTGGTGCCCGAATTCCGCACCGTCGGGGAGCCGCTCTGATGCGCCTGCGACACGATCCCAAGCTCATCAGGCACGTCACCGACCCGAAGGAATTCGGCCGCGTGGCCCTGCTGCTCGGCGGCAC
>Ga0315912_10004109_pt1 | contig 13964 bp, 9 predicted proteins | sample VfabasoilMG_FD_204469 | JGI IMG/M metagenome (GOLD analysis project Ga0315912, IMG submission 204469) | Garden soil microbial communities collected in Santa Monica, California, United States - V. faba soil | ecosystem: Environmental > Terrestrial > Soil > Garden | place: USA: California... | reverse complement strand
TGCTCGCCGCCTCTGCGGCCAGCTTCGTCCTATTGTCGAGCGGCCTCGCGCAAGAGCGCGGGCGGCTCGAGGTCGCGGCCGTTGGACAACAGCCGCCGAGCCCCGTTCTAAACCCGCGCCATCCCGACAGCTATGTCGTGCAAAAGGGCGACACGCTCTGGGACATCGCCTCGATGTTCCTGCGCGATCCGTGGTACTGGCCCGAGATCTGGCAGATCAATCCGCAGGTCGAGAACCCGCACTTGATTTTCCCCGGCGACACACTGTCGCTCGCCTATCTCGGCGATGGCCGACCCGTCGTCAATGTCGAGCGCGGACCGCTGGTCACCGACGCGGGCCCCGGCATCAGCGGTGTCGACCGCTTGTCGCCGCGCGTTCGCTCGACGCCGCTCGATGAAGCGATCCAAACGATTCCGTACGAAACCATCGCGGCATTCTTGTCGCGGCCGCGCTTCATCGAGAAAGGCGAGGTCGACGATCTCCCCTACATCGTGGCTCATCGCGAGGGCTTGATCGGCAGCGCGGGGCGGGATGTGTACGTCCGCGGCGTCGAAGAGCAAGCGCCGATCGGCTCGGTGTTCAACATCGTCGAGCTCGGCACCGCGTTCGTCGATCCCGACGACAACGACGTGCTCGGCTACCAGGGCATCTACGTGGGCCAAGGCCGCCTCGACCGCGTCGGCGACCCGGGCACGCTCCACATGCTCGAAACGGAGCGCGAAGCCATCGTCGGCAACTATCTGATGGCCGAAGAAGACGCCCGGCCGCAGAATTTCATGCCGCGCCCGCCGGACACGCAGGTCGAGGGCCAGATCATTTCCGTGATGTCGGGCGTGTCGCTGATCGGCCAGTATCAAGTCGTCGTCATCAACCGCGGCTCTGCGGCGGGGCTCGAGCCCGGGCACGTGCTGCGCGCATACCAGACCGGCCGGACGATTCGCGATACCCATCATGGCCTAGTTGGCCAGAAAGTGCGTTTGCCGGATGAGCCCGCGGGCACGATGATGGTGTTCCGTACCGCGGAACGCATGAGCTATGCGCTCGTCATGGAAGCCACGTCGCCGATGGCATTGCTCGACACGGTTCGTAACCCCTAGTCACAACGCGGCAGCGCCGCCGCCGGCGCTGCCGTGGCCACAGACGCTTGGCTGACGCTGCTGCAGGCGGCGCAGCAGGTCACGACGAGTTTCTGGCTCGATGCGCTGAAGCATTGCGGCTCCGCTGAAGCGCTCGTCGCGCAAGCTCCACGACTCCTCAAAAACCGCGAGTTCGCCGCGGCCGCGCGCTCCAAGCTCGAGGCGCCGGACGAGGCCAAGATCGATCGCTGGCGCGCTTGGCTCGCGAGCGCAGACCGCGCGTTGATCACGTTCGGCAGCCACGAGTATCCCAAGCGGCTCGCCGAGATTCCGGACGCGCCTCTCGCGCTCTGGGTCGAAGGCGGTGCGCGCGCGCTACTCGCGGCACCGCAGCTTGCGATCGTCGGGAGCCGCAGCCCGACCGCGGACGGCAAGGACATCGCCGAGCAGTTTGCGCGCTATCTCGCAGAGCGCGGCTTGACGATCACGAGCGGCCTCGCCACCGGCATAGACGGCGCAAGCCATCGCGGCGCCGTCGACATGCTCGGCAGCACCATCGCCGTGCTCGGCGGCGGTCTCGACGCGATCTTTCCGCGCGAGCATACGCAGCTTGCGGCCGAGATCGCGCGCCGCGGGCTGCTCGTGTCCGAGTACGCGCCGGGCGTCGAGCCGCAAAAGCTATTCTTTCCGCAGCGCAATCGCATCATCGCGGGCCTCTCGCTCGGCACACTCGTCGTCGAGGCGACGCGGCGTAGCGGCTCGTTGATCACTGCGGGTTTCGCGCTCGACTACGGCCGCGACGTGTTCGCGATCCCGGGCTCGATCCATAACCCGCTTGCGCGCGGCTGTCATTATTTGATTCGCCAAGGCGCAAAGCTGGTCGAGGAAGCCGCCGACATTTTGATCGAGCTCAAGCCCCACCTCGAAGCCGAAGGTATCGAGCTCGGGCCCACACCACCACCCGCCGAGCCCCCCGATTCGGCTCCGGTAGCGAGAGACCCGAGCTACGAAAAGTTGCTGAATGCACTCGGCTTTTCACCAACTCCGATCGCCGAGATCAGCGCGCGCGCCGGTTTGACGACGGCGGAGGTTTCCTCCATGCTCCTGCTGCTGGAGCTCGAAGGGTTAGTCGAGGCGCTGCCCGGCGGTCGATATTCGCGCCGAGGCAAGAAGAACTGAATGAAAGAAACTGTCCTCGACGTATTGATGTATCTGTTCGAGTCCTACGTCGAATCCCCAGATGAACCGGAGCCGAGCCGTCACGAGCTCAAGCGCGAGCTTGGCCGCGCAGGGTTTCACGATCGCGAGATCGAGCGCGCGCTCGATTGGCTCGACGGCTTGAACGCGACCGGCGCTGGCGACGCGCCGCAGGACACAGCGTTTCGAGTGTTCGACAGCGTCGAGCAAGAACGGCTCGATGCGGCATCGCGCGGTTATCTGTTGCACCTCGAGCAGATTGGAATTTTGCAGCCGGCCCAACGCGAGATCGTCATCGATCGTCTAATGGCGCTCGACAACGACGAGACGGACATCGAGCAGACGAAGTGGGTCGTGATGATGGTCCTTTTCAGTCAGCCGGGTCGCCAGGATGCGTTCGCGCAGATGGAGGATCTCGTCTACGCGGACGACTCGGCCTGGGTGCACTAGGTCGCAGTTCCTGCGACGCCGTCTTTAACGCCGCCGCGCACTTCGGCTATCCTGCCGGTCCGCTGAAAATTGCCCATGGACTATTAAATGAGGCTCGTACGAAGTTCATGCCTCCGCAACTAAAACTACCGTAGGTCATCGCCGCGCTCGCTATGGGCAAAAATCTCGTCATCGTCGAATCGCCGGCCAAAGCGCGCACGATCGAGAAATACCTCGGCAGCGAGTACGAGGTGCTCGCGTCGTACGGCCACGTGCGCGATCTCGTGCCGAAAGAAGGCGCCGTCGATCCCGAGCATGGCTTCGCGATGAAGTATCAGCTCATCGACAAGAACGAGAAGCACGTCGATAAGATCGTGAAGGCCGCGAAGAAGGCTTCGGCCGTATATCTCGCGACCGACCCCGATCGCGAGGGTGAAGCGATTTCCTGGCACGTCTATGAAGTGCTGAAGGAACGCAACGTCGTCGACTCGAAGCCGGTGCAGCGCGTCGTGTTCCACGAGGTCACGAAGCGCGCCATTCAGGAAGCAATCGACCAGCCGCGCGATTTGTCCGAGCAGCTCGTCAATGCGCAGCAAGCACGCCGCGCGCTCGATTATCTCGTCGGCTTCAATCTGTCGCCGCTGCTGTGGAAGAAAGTGCGCCGCGGCCTATCGGCGGGCCGCGTGCAGAGCCCTGCACTGCGGCTGATCGTCGAACGCGAGGACGAGATCACCGCGTTCAAGGCCGAAGAGTACTGGACGATCGAAGCGATTGCCGAGCAGACGGGCCAAGCATTTCCCGCGCGGCTCGCCGTCTACGGCGGCGAGAAAGTCGAGCAATTCACGTTCACGAACGAGGGCGTCGTCCGCGCCGCCGAGCAGAGGATCCGCGACACCGCGCGCGGAGTGCTGACGGTCGCGAAGGTCGACAAGAAGCAGCGCCGGCGCAATCCCGCGGCGCCGTTCACGACGTCGACTCTGCAACAGGAAGCATCGCGCAAGCTCGGCTTCAGCGCGCAGAAAACGATGACCGTGGCGCAGCGGCTCTATGAAGGCATCGACATCGGCGAAGGCTCCGTCGGCCTGATCAGCTACATGCGCACGGACTCTGTGACGCTCGCCGACGAAGCGCTGACCGAGATCCGCAGCGTGATCACAGAGCGTTACGGCGCCGAGAACCTGCCCGAGGAACCGCGCCGCTACACGACCAAAGCGAAGAACGCGCAGGAAGCGCATGAGGCGATTCGCCCGACGGCGGCCGCTCGGCACCCCGACGAGCTTCGCCGATTCCTCGATCCGCAGCAGCACAAGCTCTACGAGCTCATCTGGAAGCGCACCGTCGCATCGCAGATGAACCCGGCCGTCTACGACACGGTCGCGGTCGATCTCGCAGCCGGCGAGTCGGCCTCGAGTGACATCTCGTTCCGAGCCACGGGCTCCGTGCTCGTGAGCCCGGGCTTCATCGCCGTCTACCAGGAGGGCCAAGACGACACGACGCCCGATGAGCAGGACCGCATCTTGCCGGCGGTGGCCGAAGGCGATCGCTTGAGCCTGAAGGACGTGCAGAGCGCGCAGCACTTCACCGAGCCGCCGCCGCGCTATTCCGAGGCGACGCTCGTCAAGGCGCTCGAGGAGTTCGGCATCGGCCGGCCCTCGACGTACGCATCGATCATCTCGACCCTGCGCAAGCGCGAATACGTCGAGATGGATAATCGGCGATTCATCCCGACCGACGTCGGCCGCGTCGTGAATCGATTCTTGAGTCAGTTTTTCTCGCAGTACGTCGATTACGAGTTCACGGCGCGCATGGAGGACGATCTCGACGCCGTGTCGCGCGGCGAGCGCGAGTGGGTGCCGCTGCTCGAGGAGTTCTGGCGACCGTTCACGAAGCTCGTCGAGCATACCGAAACCAACGTCACGCGCGAGCAAGCGTCGCAGTCGCGCGTGCTTGGGCTAGATCCCGTCAGCGGCCGCCCGATCAGCGTGCGGATGGGCCGCTACGGCGCCTTCGTGCAGATCGGCACGAAGGAGGACATCGAGAAGCCGAAGTTCGCGGGACTTCGGCCCGGGCAGAAGATGGACACGATCGAGCTGCAAGCCGCGCTCGATCTCTTCAAGCTGCCGCGCGAGCTCGGCGCCACGCCCGAAGGCGAGCCCGTGTCCGCAAACATCGGCCGTTTCGGTCCCTACGTTCGCTACGCCAACAAGTTCGTCTCGATCAAGGGCGACGATCCGTACACGATCACGCTCGAGCGCGCGCTTGAGCTCATCGTCGAGAAGAAGATCGCCGACGCGAATCGGCTGATCCTCGACTTCCCCGACGCCGGTATCCAGGTGTTGAACGGCCGGTACGGGCCGTACATCACGAACAAGCTCAAGAACGCCAAGATCCCGAAGGATAAGACGCCGAAGGAGCTCACGCTCGAGGAGTGCCAGGCGCTGCTCGCTGCGGCTCCCGAGCGGCGCGGCCGCGGCATGAAGCGCAAGCCTGCGCCCGCCGCGGCGCCGGAAATGGCGGCGGCCGAGGCGAAGATAGAGGCTGAGAAGAAGAAGCCCGAGAAAAAGAAGAAGGCGAAAAAGAAGAAAAAGAAGAAAGCCGCTGCGAAGCGCGCCGAGGCGGTTGCGGACGCCGCTGACGCGCCCGCGCCTCCCGAGCCAGCGGAAGAGCCGGCCGGCGAGTGATGCGCCGCCTCGCGATCGCTCGCGCGGCGCGCATCGCGCGCAGCGGCGGGGTGATCGCCTACCCCACCGAAGCCGTGTTTGGGCTTGGCTGCCTTCCGCGTGACCGGCGCGCCGTCATGCGCGTGCTTGCCATCAAACAGCGCTCATGGCGCAAGGGCCTGATTCTGATCGGCGCGGAGCTTGCACAGCTCGAGCGCTACGTCGTCCTGCCGCCGGAGCCGCGCCGCGCCGACGTGCTGGCCAGCTGGCCCGGCCCGTACACGTGGGTACTCGACGCTCGCCCCGACGCGCCGCGCTGGATCACGGGCGGCCGCGCGAGCGTCGCCGTCCGCGTGACGGCTCACCCCGTGGCCGCCGAGCTCTGTCGTACTGTCGGCGAGGCGCTCGTATCGACGAGCGCCAACGTGAGCCGCCGCCCGCCGCACCGCCGCTTGCTGAGGCTGCGCCGCGACCTCGGAGCGAAGGTCGACTACGTCCTCGCCGGTCCACTCGGCGGCCTCGCGAGCCCTACGGCCATACGCGACGGCCGCTCCGGCCGCGTCCTGCGCCCCTGAAAAGGGGACGGACTTATTTTCGGCCAAAAATAAGTCCGTCCCCTTTTCGCTTTTCGGTCGTCCTGCGACCGCTCGCACAGCCGTCGTCGTAGCTGTGCTAACGTTTCAGCTCCGCGCTGCAACGGCCCGAATTAACACTAGAAAATGCCGATCGCCCGACGCGCTTTCGCCTGGCTTGCCGCCGCGCTCGTCCTGACGCCCGCGGCCGCGCAGGTTACGCACGTGCCGGTTACGGAGCCGCTGCAGCTCGTCGGCCCACTTCGCCCCGGCAAAGGCGGCGAGGCCGTCTATATCGTGAAGCTGCGGCAACCCGGCGCGGCCAGTCTCAAAGGCGTGCCGACGGCGCCCACGGCCGAGAAGCCGAGCGAGCAAGCGCGCGCGTCACGTGCCGCGGCCGCCGAGTCCTACGCGAAGCAGCTCGAGCAATCACACGACCGGCTGCTGGCCAACCTCGGAGCGGCCAATGCGAAGGTCTACAGCTACCGGTACTCCGTCAACGGCTTCGCGGCGCGGCTGACGGCGGCGCAGGTGTCGCGCCTCGCGCAGAGCGCCGAGGTCGAGCGCATCTGGCAGGACAAGGACCACCACCTGCGCACGAACAACAGCTCGGCGTTCCTCGGCTTGCAGAACCCAGTCGGCGGCTTGCGCGCCGACCTCAAGCTTCGCGGCGAAGGCATCGTCGTCGGCGTCATCGACAGCGGCATCGCGCCGAACCATCCATCGCTGCTCGACTCGGAAGACCGCACGCCGCGCGCGTGCCGCAGCGCGTGGTCGCGCTCCTCGCTGCTCGGGTTGTGGCTGTGCATGGCGTTCCACCACAACCCGCCGACCGCGAAAGTCTATGACCCGCCCGTCGGCTTTACGGGCACATGCCAGGCTGGCCCGGGATTCGAGCCGAGTTACTGCAACAACAAAGTCGTAGGCGCTCGCTTCTATCTGGACGGCTTCCTCGCGCAGCACAAGCTCGATCCCGGCGAGGTCCGTTCGCCGAAAGATGTCGACGGCCACGGCACGCACATCGCGACGATCATCGCCGGCAACTCGGTCAACGCGACATTGCTCGGCACACGAGTCGGGCGCGTCAGCGGCATTGCGCCGCGCGCGCGCATCGCCGTCTACAAAGCGTGCTGGCTCAAGCCCGGCGACACGCGCGGCACTTGCACGACTTCGGACCTTGTGCGCGCGATCGATGACGCCGTCGGCGACGGCGTCGACCTCATCAACTACTCGGTCGGCAGCCTCGACACGGAGCTCGACGAGCCCGACGACTTGGCGTTGCTCGACGCGCTCGATGCCGGCGTGCTGACGGTCGTCGCGGCCGGCAACGACGGGCCGGCGCTCGACACGATCGGTAGCCCGAGCAGCGCGCCGTGGGTCCTGACGACGGCCGCCTCGACGCAGGACGGCCAGTTCTTCGACAGCGGCATCGAGATCACGGCGCCGGCCGATCTCGCCTCGGCGATCGTGATGCGCGAGGCCTCGTTCACGCCGCCGCTGACGCGCGACAAGCCGATCGAGGGGCTACTCGTTGCCGCCAACGACGGCGTTGCGGCGCGCATCGGGACGGCAGCCGGCAGCATTCGCGACGCCTGCACTCCGCTCAAGAACTCGGCCGAGATGGACGGCAACATCGCGCTGATCCAGCGCGGCGGTTGCGAGTTCCAGGTCAAAATCGCAAACGCCGAGGACGCGGGCGCAATCGCCGTCGTCGTCTACCACGACACCGGGTCGCCAGTCGTCATGAACGGCGACAGCGGCCGCGTGGCCATTCCCGCCGTCATGATCGGCAACAGCGACGGGCAGAAACTCGTCGACCGCCTCGCGGCGGATGCCGAGGACGACGAGATCGAAAGCGAGGACGAGCAGCTCACTGTTCGGCTCGCCCGCGGAATCTTCGCCACGGTGCCTGGAAGGCCCAACGTCGTCGCCGACTTCTCGTCGCGCGGCCCGTCGCTCTCGGACCGCAACTTCGTGAAGCCGGACGTCACGGCGCCCGGCGTCGACATCCTTGCAGGGCACACACCGGACGTCGCGAACGGACTCCGCGGCGAGGTCTATCAGTACATGTCGGGCACGTCGCAAGCCGCGCCCGAGGTCACGGGCGTCGCGGCGCTGCTCAAGGAAGCGCATCCGACGTGGTCGCCGAGCGCCATCAAATCGGCGCTGATGACGACGACCTACGTCGAGGTCGACCGCTCGGACGGCTCGGCCGCCGATGCGTTCGACATGGGCGCCGGGCACATTGCCCCGAACCGCGCCGTCGACCCGGGCCTCGTATACGACAGCTCATTCGCCGATCACGCCGCGTATCTGTGCGGCCTGAAGGATCCGCCGTTTCCGAAAGCCGACTGCGCCGCGCACGCAGCCGCCGGCCACACGAGCTCGGCCGTCGATTTGAATCTTCCGTCGATCGGCGTCGCGCAGCTCATCAGCGGCGACGTCGTGCGCCGCCGCGTCACGAACGTCGGGCCGCCCGCGAGCTTCACGGCGGAGGTCATCCGGCCGCCCGGCCTCGACGTCGTCGTCGAGCCGGCGACCCTCGTGCTCGGCAGCGGCGAGACAGCCGAGTTCGGCGTGCGGTTCATGGATGCCGGCGCCGGCCGCGACGTGTGGTGGTTCGGCGAGCTCGCGTGGGCGAACGCCACGCATCGCGTCGAGAGCCCGATTGCCGTCAGACCCGTCACGATGCGTTTCCCGGACGAAATTTTCTTATCCGGCCGCCAAGGAACCAGGCCGGTGCCCGTGGCCTTCGGCTACAGCGGCGGCTACGGCGCGACGGTGCATGGGCTTAGACTCCCGTCGCTCGATGCCAATGGTCAAGTCCCGCGCGGCTTCGTCGACGACGACCCCACGAACGAGTTCACGTTCCGCGACGGCAACGGCGTGACGACGCACTTGATCCAGGTCCCACCGAACCAGCTGCTGCTTCGCGTCGCGCTGTTCGACGAGCTCACCGACGGGCAGGACGACCTCGATCTATTCCTTTTTTATTGCCCCAACAACCAGTGCTCGCAGCTCGCGAAAAGCGACGGCGTGACCTCGGACGAAGAGATCGACATCCAGCGGCCGCGCGCCGGCCAATACGCGGTGCTCGTGCACGGCTTCGAGACGGATCAGGCCGCGGGTGGGCCGGGAGCGAACTACTCGCTGTTCACGTGGTCGCTCGGCTTGAACGACGCCGCCGGCAACATGGCCGTCGCTGCGCCGTCGACGGTCGCAAACGGTGACCGTGTCGATCTCCAGGTGCAGTGGTCGGGGCTCGAGCCGGCCTCGCGCTATCTCGGCGCGATCTCGCACACGACGCCGAACGGCCTCTACGACACGACCGTCGTCAACGTCGTAACCCCGTAAACGGCGCGTCTTCCCCTTTTGCTCCCTTGGCGCGACCCCGTTACCGGCTCTTCGCGCTGCTCTCGGCGTAGCGAAAGCAGCCGACGAGGTGGTCGTTGACGAGACCCGTCGCTTGCATGTGCGCGTAGATGATCGTCGAGCCGACGAACTTGAACCCGCGCCCCTTGAGGTCCTTCGACAGCGCGTCCGACTCCTTGCTCGTAGGCGGAACTTCGCTCTGCTTGCGCCAGCGATTCACGATCGGCTTGCCACCGACGAATTCCCAGACATAGCGATCGAAGGTCCCGAACTCTTTTTGAATCGCGAGGAAGCCGCGCGCGTTGACGATGGCCGCTTCGATCTTCTGGCGATTGCGGACGATACTTGCATCCAGCATCAACTTTTCTACGGTGCGCGGCGTGAATCGCGCGACCTTCGTCGCGTCGAAGTCGGCGAATGCGCGCCTGTAACCTTCGCGCTTGCGGAGAATCGTCCACCAGCTCAAGCCGGCCTGCGCGGCCTCGAGAACGAGGAACTCGAAGTGCACGCGCTCGTTGCGCACGGGTACACCCCACTCCTCGTCGTGATAGCGCATGTAGACGGGGTCGATGCCCTCGCTCCAGGCGCAGCGAACGATGCTCTTCTTGACCGTCATCTGAAAAATGTCTCCATTCCCGGGTTGGCACCGTACCCGAAACCGCGCAGAATCCGAAAGAGAAGAAACCGCGTGAATGACCAATAAAAGCGCTCCCGACCGGTACGCGCTTGTCGGACATCCAGTCGAGCACAGCCGGTCGCCCTTGATTCATACGGTGTTCGCTCGGCAAACCGGGCAACGCCTGACGTACGAGCTCATCGACGCCGAGCCCCGGGCGTTCGAGACGGCCGTGCGCGGCTTCGGCGCGGCCGGCGGAAAGGGAATGAACGTCACCGTCCCGCACAAAGAAGCGGCCTTCGCATTGTGCAGCCGGTCGAGCGAGGCCGCGACCGCGGCACGAGCCGTGAACACGATCAGCATCGCCGACGGTGTCTTGAGCGGCCACAACACCGACGGCATCGGCCTCATTCGCGACCTCACGGTGAATTTGCACCAAAGCCTCGCCGGCGCGCGAATCGTCGTGCTCGGGGCGGGCGGCGCCGCGCGCGGAATCATCGGCCCGCTGCTGAAAGAGAACCCGAGCGAGCTCACGCTGGCGAATCGCACCAAAGAGCGTGCCGACGAGCTCGTCGCGGAGCTCGGCGGCTCGCTCGTTGCGCGCACTTTCGCGGAGCTCGCGGACTTGGCTCCGGCAGACTTCCTCATCAATGCGACATCAGCGGGCTTGAAGGGCGACGCGCCGCCGTTTCCAATCTCGCTCGTGGGCCCGCAAACGTTTTGCTACGACCTCGTTTACGGCTCTAGCGACACGCCGTTCGTCGTATGGGCCAAGACCCATGGCGCCGCGCGTGCCGTGCACGGCTGGGGCATGCTCGTCGAGCAGGCCGCAGAATCGTTCGCGATCTGGCGCGGCGTGCGCCCCGACACCAAGCCGCTGCTGAAGCAAATCCCGCGATAGCGGCACCACCCGGTACGATTGCCGCCCGGTATGATGGGCGCCCTATGACTCAGAAGCCCGGTCTCGACTACGCCGCCGCGGGCGTCGATTACGGGACGCTCGACGCGTCGAAGATTCTCGCGCAAAAGGCGGCGCGCGCGACGGCCGCGAATTTGGCACTGCACGACGCAGTCGAGATCGAAGCGTCGCGCGGTGAGTCCGCTTACCTCGTCGAGGTCGGCGGACTATTGATCGCGTCGATCACGGAATGCCTCGGCACGAAGGTGCTCGTCGCGGACGCCGTGCGCGCGTTCTCCGGCAGAACCCACTACGACACGATCGCGCAAGACACGATCGCAATGGCCGTCAATGACCTCGTCACGGTCGGCGCCACGCCGCTGTCGACGCACGCGTACTGGTCCGCGGGCAGCAGCGCGTGGTTCGGCGACAAGGAGCGCATGCGCGACCTCGTGCGCGGCTGGCAGGCCGCGTGCGACGTCTGCGGCATGGCGTGGGGCGGCGGCGAAACGCCGGCGCTGGGCGGCGTCGTCGAGGCCGAGCGAATCGATCTTGCCGCGTCGTGCGTCGGTATCGTCAAGAGCCGCGATCGGCTCATGCTCGGCGAGCTCCTGCGAGCCGGAGACGCGATCGTGCTGCTCGCCTCGAGCGGCATCCATGCGAACGGCATCAGCCTCGCACGCACATTGGCCGGGCGGCTGCCCGACGGTTATCGAACGACGCTCGCGGACGGCCGTAGCTTCGGCGAAGCGGTGCTCGACCCGACTGTTCTCTATCCTCCCGTCATCGAGGCATTGTTCGCGGCGGGCGTGCGCCCGCATTACGCCGTCAACATCACGGGCCACGGCTGGCGGAAGCTGATGCGTCATCCGGCGGACCTCAAGTACGTGATTCGGCGCGTGCCGCCGGTCCCCGCCGTATTGCAGTTCATGCAAGCGCAGGGCGGCATGAGCATGCGCGACGCCTACGGCACATTGAACATGGGCGCGGGCTTCGCGCTGTTCGTGTCACGCACCGACGTAGCAGCGACTATCGAAGCCGCCCGAGCCGCGGGGCTCGCCGCCTGGCATGCCGGCGACGTCGAGGCCGGCGAGAAGCGCCTCGTCATCGAGCCGCTGCGGCTCGAGTACACGGCAAGCGACCTGCACTTGCGCGCGTAAGCCGCTAGGGCCTGCGGCGTCGCAGGCGCTGCAGCAGCGCGCCGGCTTGGTCGAGCTTGAGCGCCGCGGCCGCGGCGACGTAGATCGCGCCGAATACGGCCGCCACGACGCCCGCTTCGAGCAATGGATGCCACGCCGCGAGCGCGCGCTCGGCGGCGTAGCCGCCGGCCGCGGCGGCCAGAGCGGCCGCGAACATGCGCGTCAGCGCCGACGCGCCGGCGCCGAGGCGCACGCCGACGTGCGCGCTCAGCGCACGCTTGAGAAGCGCCCATTCGATCCATGCCCCGAGCGACGCGCCGGCCGCAAGCCCGAGCGGGCCGAGCGGCAAGCCGAGCGCGTCGAACGAGGACAACGAGCCCGCCGGTATCGCGACGCCGAAGACGGTCACGGACTCGAACTGCACCATGAGCGTCGCCCCCACGACGAGCGCGACGACGACGCGCACGATCGCGGCACGCGCCGGGGTCACCGTATCGCGCAGCGCGAAGAACGCGGACTGATAGACGCGCGTCGTCGTCGAGGCGAGAAGCCCGGCGCTGTAGCCGATCAGGATCAGCCACACGATGCGGACATCGGCATCGTTGAACTCGCCGGCGCGATAAAGCCCCGCGACCAGCACGTCGCCGATCGCGACGAATGCCACGAAGCTCGGCACCACGAAAAACGCGACGCGGCGCAAAGCGGCGACCGTGCGTTCGCGCAGCGCACCGAGGGCGCCGTCGCGGTCGCGCGCCAAGTCCGGCAGTGCGGCGGCCGCCACGCTCATCGCGAACAAACTGATCGGCAGCAAATACAGCGTCTGGGCGTAACGGATCCGCGCTACGGCGCCGACGGCCAACAGCGTCGCGAGCCACAGATCCACGTAGCCCGAGATTTGCACCACGCCGCGGCCGAGAATCGCGGGGCCGGCCTTGCGCACGGCGTCTTTGAACGCGGGCTCCGCTTTGCCCGTGCCGATGCGAATTTCGCGGTCGAGGCGCCACACGGCGGGAAGCTGCACGACGAACTGCAGCGCTCCGCCGACCAGCGCGCCCCACGAAACGGCCATGAGCAGGCCGTCGAGATCGAGCCGCGAACCGAACGTGACGAACGCCGCGATGATCGCCGCGTTCCACAGGACCGGCGAGAAATACGGCAGGAAAAATTTGCGATGACTGTTCAGTATGCCGAGCGCCCATGCCGACAGCACGAGCACCCCGGTCATCGGGAACAGGATCCGCACGACGGCGATCAGGAGCTCGCGCCGCTGCCCGGTGAAGTTCGTGAACACGCTGACGACGAGCGGCGCGAACAGCACGCCAAGCAACGAGATGGCGCCTGCGATCGCAAGCAGCAAGGCAAACGCCGCGCCCGCGACCCGCCCTGCCTCCTGCGTGCGGCCTTGGCCGAGCAGCGCGGAGTAGGCGGGAATGAACGACGCCGACAACGTGCCTTCGCCCAGCAGGTTCTGCAGCACGTTCGGTAGGCGCATGCCGGCGGCGAACACGTCGGCGTGCAAACCCGTGCCGAAATAGGTCGCGAGCACGCGCTCGCGCAGCAACCCGACGATGCGGCTCGAGAAAATTCCTAGACCGACGAGGAACGCCGCTGCACCTGCGCGCGGCGGCGCAGGCACAGCGACGTCTGGCTCGCCGGAGGCCGCCGCCATCAGCGCATCGTCACGAGCTCTTCGGCGCTCGTCGGATGAATCGCGATCGTGTCGTCGAAGTCGCGCTTGCGTGCGCCCATCGTGACGGCGACGGCGAAGCCCTGGATCATCTCGTCGGCGCCGAGCCCGATGACGTGGCAGCCGACGACGCGCTCGTCGGCGCCGACGCAGACGAGCTTCATCGCCGTCTGCGGCTTCACTTCGGTCAACGCGTAGAACATCGACACGAACTCGGTCTTGTAGACGCGGATCGGCTCGTTCGGAAAGCGCTGCCGCGCCTCGTCCTCGGTCAGGCCGACAGTGCCGATCGGCGGATGCGAGAACACGACGCTGGGG
>Ga0315912_10004108_pt1 | contig 13966 bp, 12 predicted proteins | sample VfabasoilMG_FD_204469 | JGI IMG/M metagenome (GOLD analysis project Ga0315912, IMG submission 204469) | Garden soil microbial communities collected in Santa Monica, California, United States - V. faba soil | ecosystem: Environmental > Terrestrial > Soil > Garden | place: USA: California... | reverse complement strand
GCCGAGCAGTTCGCCCGCAACAACGAGGAACTGGAGAACGCCAAGAAGGAGCGCGTCGCGGCAGACGCGGCGCGGCAGGCGGCGAAGGACGAGGCGGAAAAGATCATCGCCGAGTACAAGGCCAAGCACGACGAGACGCGTGCCGTCGAAGAGGAGCGGCTGCGCGCGGAGCGCAAGAAGCTCGAGGAGGAGCAGAACAAGATCCGCGACAGCCTGCGCGACATCGAGCGGGCGCGGAAAGACGCCGAGGCCGCGCGCAGCACCGCGATCGAGGAAGTCGAGCGGCTGAAAGCGAAGGAGTCCGACGCGGACATCACGCAGAACCGGCGCGAGCTCGATTCACTGCGGAGCGAGCTCAGGAGCGCGCAGGAACGCCTCGATCAGGCGTCGCGCGACGTCGGCGCCGCGGACGAAGCACAGGAAAAGGCCGAGTACGCGAAGAAAATCAACGAGGAGGACCTCGCGCAGCGCAAGGTTGTCGAGGAAGAGCTCCGGAACAGGCTGGAGAAGGACCTTGAGGGCTTCAAGGAGGAACTCGCCCAGCAGGAGAAGCAGTTCAAGAGCATCGGTTCGCAGATGGAGCACATGCGCCGGATCAAGGACAAGGCCAACGCGGCGCGGGTGGCCGCGGAGCAGGCGAACGAGAATCTGCTCTCCGACGTCGCTTCGCAGCTCGGCACCCCTCCGAAATAGGATCCAGGCGGCGCCCGGCCGTCCGCGCCCCATGTCCCGATCCCTACACGCCGCGGCACTCGCCTTCTGCCTCGGCTCGGCGTCTGCGGTCGTCGTCGCCGCCGAATTCGAGGAACCGCAGGTACCGGCGCTGTCCGAACTGCTGCCGCAGGATCTCCGGCAATCGGTGCACCACTCGGTCGAGGACGTTTACCTCGACGGCCGCTTCTACCAGTTCCGCCTCGACTCCGAGTTCGGGGCCTACTCCGTTCCGTCGCTGGCGCTGCTGCGCGTCCGCGTCCGGGAGATCGAAACGCTGTCGCAGGCGGTGAACCAGCTGGCCGTGCAGGCCGACCGGCCGGAGCAGGATGCACGCGGGCAGTACAGCGTCAGCGCGGACTCGGCCATCGACATCCTCACCCATCCCGTGTCCACCGCCGGCGAGATCGCCGGGCAGGTCGCCGGCAATCTCAACGAGACGTTCACGGGCGTGCCGTCCGCCGGCATGGACGGCGCGCCGTCCTACCGCGAGATGGAGAACCTCGACCCCGTGCAGGCCATGCACCGCCGGAACGCGGCGGCGCAGTGGGGACTGGATCCCTATTCCAGCAATCCGCGCGTGCAGGCGTTTCTGTCCGAGGTCGCGCGCGAGCGTTCGGCCGGCCGCATCTCCTCGGGGGCGCCGACGTTCTTCGCCGCGTCGCAGCACGGGTTGTCCGTGGAGGATTCGGCGATCGACGGCGACGTGGCGGCGGCGCTCAAGGCCGACGACCCGGCTGCGCTGCGCGCCGGGGATTCGGCGATCCTCGCGGCAATACAGGTCCGCGCGGACCTGGCCGCGCGGTTTCTCGACCACGCCTCGTATTCTCCGCGCCACCTCGCGCGCATCAGCCGCTACCTGCAGGCGCTGGACGGCGTGTTAAACCGGGGCGCCTTCATCGAGGCCGCGATCGGGGCCGGCGACGAGCGGACCGCCATGGCCTTCGAGGAAGCAGCGATGATGCTGGTCTACTACCATCGTCACGTGGCGCGGTTGCAGAAGCTGCACGCCGGAACGAATCTCATCGAGGCGCTGACCGCCGACAACCGCATCGTCTACTTTGCCCCGGTCGACGTCGTCTACTGGTCGCGGGCGACCGCGGAACTGTTCGACAGGCAGGTATTGCGCGATCGCGCGGCCGGGCTCAGGGGCTGGGAACTCGTATCCGCGGGCGACGTGACGCCGGCGGCGCAGAGGGAACTTGAGCTGCGCGAATACGCCGTGCGGAACCGCTTCGTGCGCTGAACGCGGGGTCCCGCGGTTCGCGTATTCCGGGTACTGTAATTTCCGTAACCGATCGCGGGGGCGATCGGAGTCCGTTCGGGAATCAATCACGACATGAAGAAACGTCCCAAGGTGCGGAAGAAAGGCGCGCGTCGCAAGCCGGCGCAGAAGCGGGCCCGTTCCCGGCGTAAAACGGGGTCCGCGGTCGCCCCGCACCCAGTCGAACACCAGCTGCAGCTGGTCATCAAGGCGGCCAACGTCGGGCTGTTCGACTGGGACCTGCTCACCGATCGCTGCTACTTCTCGCCGGAGTGGAAGCGCCAGCTCGGCTACGAAGCGCACGAGATCTCCGATCACATCGACGAGTGGCGCAGGCGTGTCCATCCCGATGATCTGAAGGCGCTGCTCATCCTCACCGAGCAGTACTTCAGCAAGCCGTGGCCGGATCACCAGGCTGAATTGCGCATCATGCACAGGGACGGGACCTATCGCTGGGTGCTCGCCCAGGCCTCGGCGGTGTTCGATGCGCGGGGCCGCTGCGTGCGCATGCTGGGCGCGCATATGGACATCACCGAGCGCAAGCGTGTGGAAGAGGAACTGCGCCGGAGTGGGGAACGCCACCGGCAGCTGGTCGAGATGTCGCCGGTCGGCATCTACCGGACGGATGCGACCGGTGCCGTCACCTACGTCAACCCGCGGGTCGTGCAGATGAACGGCCTTTCGGCCGACTACGTGATGCAGAATGGCTGGCAGGAAATCCTCCACGAGGACTGCCGCGAGCGCGTCATCCGCAACTGGATGGAGGCGGTGGCGAACAAGGCGCCGCTGACGCAGGAAATCTGCATCCGGCGACCGGACGGCGCGCTGGTCTGGATGATCGGCGACAGTCATCCGGAGTTCGACGCCGAGGGCAACCTGATCGGTTACATCGGCACGGTGCAGGACATCACCAAGATCAAGGAGGCCGAATTCGCGATCAAGGCCAGCGAGGAGCACTTCCGCGCAATGGTCGAATCGTCCCCGGCGGCGGTATTTCTCGCGGACGTGAAGGGCAACGTCACGTACAGCAATCCCGCCAGCCTGAAGATGCTCGGCATCGACTGGCGCGAGGCCAGCGGCACGGGGTGGATGTCCGTACTGCATCCGGATGCCCGCGAGGAAGGCGAACGCCAGTGGCGGACGGCGATGGCGAGCGGCGAGTCGTGGGCGGGAACCGGGCGGTTTCTCCGCCGTGACGGCCGCGAGATCTGGTGCAACGTGCAGACCGCGCCGGTGCGCGTCGACGGCAGGCTCGTTGGCCACATCTGCACGGCGCTGGACGTTTCTGAACAGCGTCGCGCCACGCGGGAGCTGCACGAGAGCGAGGCGCGCTACCGCCAGTTGTTCGACCAGAACCCCAACCCGATGTGCGTCTACGATCGGGAGACGCTGAATTTCATCGACGTCAACGACGCGATGCTCCGCCATTACGGCTACGAGCGTCGCGAATTCCTGGGCCTGAACCTTCGCGACATCCGCCCGGCGGAGGATATTCACAGGATGTACGCGGCGCTCAAGCAGACGGCCTGGACGTCGGATCCGGATTCGCCGATGACCATGTTCGGCGTCTTCCGGCACTGCAAGAAGAGCGGCGACATCATCGACGTCGAGATCCGCTCGCGTCCCACGCAGTTCGCGGGTCGGCCCGTCGTGCTGGCGATGATCAAGGACGTGACGGAGCAGCTGCACGCGGAACGCGCGCTGGCGCGTGAACAGGAAGCGCTGCGCGAGACCACGACGCGACTCAATCATCTTCTTTCGACGAGTCCGACGGTCCTCTATTCGATACGGATCCGCGGTGAACGAATCGAGGCAGTGTGGATCAGCGACAGCGTGACCCGCCTGCTGGGTTACACGACTGCGGAAGCCATGGTGAGAGGCTGGTGGACGTCAAACGTGCATCCCGACGATCTTGTGCGCGTTGTATCGCTGCGGCGGCTGGTTGACGAGGGATTCCAGGTCGATGAGTACCGGTTCCTGAAAAAAGACCGCACCACGATCTGGGTCCGGGACGAAGGCCGCGTCGTCGGGCGGGGTGAGGACGGCAGTGTGGACGTGGTCGGGACCTGGAGCGACGTTACCGAGCGGCGAGTCTTCGAGGAGCGCCTGCGGCTGGACGCGGCGGCGATCGAGAGCACGCGCGACGGCGTGCTGATCGCGAAGCTCGACGGCACGATCGTGTCGGTCAACCGCGCGTTCCGGCAGAGCGTGGGCTACGAGGAAGGGGATCTGCTCGGGCAGACGCCGAAGATACTCCAGTCGGGCCGGCACGGACCGGACTTCTACGCGGCCATGTGGCGCGACATCCGCGGCACCGGGCACTGGCAGGGCGAGATCTGGAACCGGCGCAAGGACGGCGAGGTGTTCCCCGTGTGGGTGAGCATCAGTGCCGTGTACGGCGACCAGGGCAAGCCGGCGCACTACGTCGCGGTCTACACGGACATCACCAAGCTCAAGCAGAGCGAGGAGGAACTCGAGCACCTCGCGCACTTCGATCCGCTGACGGACCTGCCCAACCGCCTGCTGCTCCAGTCGCGGCTCGAGCACGCGGTGGACCAGGCGCGCAGGCGCGGGCTGCTGCTCGGCGTGCTGTTCATCGATCTCGACGACTTCAAGAAGGTCAACGACAGTCTCGGCCACGTCATCGGCGACGAGCTGCTGGTCGCCGTCGCCGGCCGTCTCGGCGGCCGCGTGCGCGGCGAGGACACGCTGGCCCGACTCGGTGGCGACGAGTTCGTGGTGCTGCTCGAGCAGTTGTCGAAGCCCGAGGACGCCGCCACCGTGGCGCGCGACCTGCTGGCGGCGTTGTCGGCGCCGTTCCGGCTCTCCAGCGGGCCCGAACTGTACGTGCAGGCCAGCGTCGGCATCAGTATTTTCCCGGACGACGCCGGCAGCACGTCCGAGCTCCTGCGCGACGCCGATACCGCGATGTACCGGGCGAAGGATCAGGGCGGCAACCGGTTTCTCTACTTCACCGGCGACATGGGCGACCAGGTGCTCGCGGACCTGGAACTGGAAAACGATCTCCGGCAGGCGCTGGAGCGGAACGAACTCGCGTTGCACTACCAGCCCAAGGTCGACCTCAGGACGGGTCGCATCTACGGCGCGGAGGCGCTGCTCCGCTGGCGGCGCGCCGGCGAATTTGTGCCGCCGTCACGTTTCATTCCGGTTGCGGAGAAGACGGGGCTGATCGTGCCGATCGGCCGGTGGGTGATGGAAACGGCGTTCGCGCAGGCGCGGCGGTGGCTGGACGAAGGGCTGCCGGACGTGCAGGTTGCGGTCAACGTGTCCGCCCTCCAGCTCCGCGCCGGCGACCTCGACGCGACGCTCCAGTCGCTGCTCAGCCGGCACTCGCTTCCGGCGGGCAACGTGACGCTGGAACTCACCGAAAGTCTCCTGATGGAGAAACCGGAGGAGACGACCAAGATCCTGCGCCGGCTGAAACGCATCGGCATCATGCTGTCGCTCGACGATTTCGGCACGGGCTTCTCGAGCCTGACCTACCTCACGCGCTTCCCGATGGACACGCTGAAGATCGACGCCTCGTTTGTGAAGGGCGTCGGCACCGACGAATCGGCGATGACGGTGATCAACTCGATCATCGAACTGGCGCATCGCATGCGCATGGCCGCAGTCGCGGAGGGCGTCGAGACGAATGAGCAGTACTTCTACATGAAGCGGCAGGGCTGCGACGCCATCCAGGGCTACCTGTTCGGCCGGCCCGTGCCGCCGGAGGAGTTCGCGAAGCAGCTGAAGCGCGGCAACGTGAAGCTGCCGGATGGCTGACGCGGGAGGTGGATCGTACAGGCAACGGTTTGGAACAACCGTGCCTTCGCGTCAGCCCGGCTCATCGTTCAATCAATCGACGCTGTCGCTGCCCGTGAGCAGTCATCGCGTGGAATCGGGTAATGAATCTGGTCCGTGCCTTCAGAGTATCGCGCGTGTATTTCCCGTTGCGAGGAGTCAGCCGGACATAGTCCTTCAACACGAGCTTCGCACGCCTGGATTTGTATGATCGCAAGTATGGTTCGATCTGGCGCAGGAGTTTGAGTGCCTGACGATTGGAAATTGCGTATGCATAGCTTGCCGAGTGATGTTCGCAATAGCGCGCCTTGGAAGTAATGCGTCCGGCGCCGACGATTGTCTGAACGAATGCAAGCAATGCGTGTTCTGTATTGCTGATAGCGACTACGAGCTGCCGCTGATCACTCGAGTGTCGTCTGGTGAGGGTGATGCTGCCTTCGCCATCGATCAACCCGGCAATGTAGGCTGCGTCTGCCGCGCGGAGTTCTTTGACCGTGCGATGGGCCGTCATGGCGCCGCTCCCTGATCCGTGGGACTTTCATCGTAACAAAAAGAAAAGCCCCGGGTTTGCACCCGGGGCTCGGTTTGGTGGAGGCGGCGGGACAGCTGTTCCGTTCCTTTCGGAACGGGCTGGACTATGCCTTCATCCGGCGTCGCCGGATGCGGGGCGTGTTATTCACCATTGCTCCGGTGAATCCTGGTGTCCGCCCGCCTGCATGACAGGTCGGCGGATCCATGAGTCTCTACAGGGCAGTCAGGGTTGGCCCCTTCCTACCCCTCGGCGTTGCCTCGTGCCGCTTCACTGTTCCGAAGCGCCGGCAGGTTTCGCCGATGTGAGCCCCGTTGTCACTCTGCCATTGCTGGCAGAGGCGACCCGTGTTGATCGAACCCGCGTCCGCAAGCCCTCCACCCTCGGTTCTACATGCGTAGCCGGTCTACTGGTTTAACCGTCCGCTACCCGATCGGCAGGGAAGACGGACGGCGATTCCGTGAAGCTTTGACGACTCGGTTCCGGACAAACCTCATCGCGAGCCTGCGTGAGTCGACGCCCGGGTCCGCACGCACAGGCGCGTAGCGGTCGGACGGCACCCTACTGGGTATTAAGCAGCGAGTGCGTAGTTGTCAGTGTTGGCAACTATGATTTTGCAGACTGGATTAACGAGGTCATCTGCGCCTCGGCATGCCCCTCGGGCTTCGCGACCCACGTCGAATCCAGGTGCGCCCCCATGGGAACGGTGAACATTCTACAGGCTATTTGACCCCGAACCGAGATCGGCGTTTATCGCGGCATCAGTCGGGGGCACGAGGCGGGCGCATCAATGCTTCCGCAGCAGGCGCTGCTTGTCGCGCTCCCACTCGCGTTCCTTCAGGCTCCGCCGCTTGTCGTGTTCCTTCTTGCCGCGGGCGAGGCCGATCTCGAGCTTGGCGCGGCCGCGCTTCCAGTACATCGCGGTGGGAATCAGCGCGTAGCCCTTGCGCTCCACCGCGCCGCGCAGCCGATCGATCTCGTGCCGGTGCAGCAGGAGCTTCCGCGTGCGCTGCGGGTCCGGGTGAATGTGCGTGGACGCAGTTGGGAGTGGTGTGACCAGCAGCCCGATGAGGAAAGCCTCGTCGTTCTTGAGCAGCACGTAGCCGTCGCGGATCTGCACCTGGCCGGCGCGCAGGCTCTTGACCTCCCAGCCTTCGAGCGCGATGCCCGCTTCCAGGCGCTCCTCGACGAAGTAGTCGTGGCGCGCCTTGCGGTTGAGCACGATCGTGCTGTCCGTATTGTCCTTTTTCTTTTCTTTCGCCACGGTGCCCGGCGGAATTCCTCGGAGGGGCGGGAATTATAATTGAGCCGATCCGTGAATTCCCCGAGAATGAGCCGTCCCCGGACGGGCATCGCATCCAGCAGGACACCTTCCGAATCCACGCCGCTTTGAACACGGTCCGCCAGACAGCAGTCGTTCCCTGGACGCCCGGGCAGATGTACGCGCTGGTGAACGACATCGAGTCGTACCCGCGCTTCCTGCCCTGGTGCAGCGACGCCCGCATCCTGCAACCCGGCGAGCGGGAGCTCACCGCGACGCTCACGCTCGCGATCGCGGGGATCCGCCACTCTTTCACGACCCGGAACCGGATGGAGCCGGGCCGCCGCATCGAGGTCCGGCTGCTGGACGGTCCATTCCGCACGCTCGACGGCGCGTGGACGTTCGAGGCGCTGCCGGACGGTCGCTGCCGCGTCGCGCTGGAGATGCACTTCGAATTCCGGAACCGGCTCGCGGCGTTCGCGCTGCAGAAGCCGTTCAATCACATCCTGCATTCCATGGTCGATGCCTTCGTCCGGCGCGCCGAACAGATCCACGGCAAGCGCTGACGGGCGCCTGTTCCGTGTCAGCGTCGCCTGCGCCGGCGGTGACGGCACGGTGCACGTGATCGAGCTCGCGGTGCCGGAGGGCGCGACGCTGGAGGACGTCATCCTGAAGTCGGAGATCCTGCGGCGCTGTCCGGACCTCGATCTGGCCGAGGTGGAGGTGGGCGTGTTCAACCGCATCCGTTCTCTCGCCGATCGCGTGCGCGACGGCGATCGCGTCGAGATCTACCGGCCGCTCCGCGCCGATCCGAAGGAATCACGCCGGCGCCGCGCCCGGGCCGCGCGGAAGGGCACTGGATGACGCATCACGCGTCGCTGTCCGCGCGCGTGCTGCTGCTGGCAGCGCTCGCAGGACTCGCGTTGATGGCCGTGCTGCTGTCGCTGTGCGCCGGGAGCCTGGATATTCCGCCCGGCCGCGTGTTTTCCATCCTTTCGGGGAACGAACAGGGAACGGACGCGCGCGTGCTGCTGGAACTCCGGCTGCCGCGCGTCGCGGCGGGGTTCGTGGTCGGCGGCATGCTGGCGCTCGCGGGTGCGCTGATGCAGGTGCTGCTGCGGAATCCGCTCGCGGATCCTTACGTGCTCGGCGTTTCCGGCGGCGCCGCGGTGTTCGCGCTGCTCGCGATCGGCGCGGGTCTCGGCACCGCGTGGATCCAGTTCGGCGCATTCTCCGGCGCGCTGCTGTCGGTGCTGCTCGTGTTCATTCTCGCGCGCGGGAGCGGCTGGGATCCGCTGCGCCTGCTCCTGACCGGTGTCGTGCTGGCCGCGGGATGGGGGGCCGTCATCAGCCTGCTGCTGGCCGTGAGTCCGGCGGCGCAGGTGCGGGGCATGCTGTTCTGGCTGATGGGCGATCTGGCGATCGCCCGGTTCTCGCCCTGGGTGGCGGGCACGCTCGTGGTCTCCCTGTTCGCCGCGTTCATCGGCGGGCGCGGCCTCAACCTGCTCGCGTACGGCGATCTCGAAGCGCAGGCGCTCGGTGTGCCGGTCGCACCGCTGCGCGCGGCGATCTACGTCCTGGCCGCGCTGCTCACGGCCGCGGCCGTGATGCAGGCCGGCACGGTCGGCTTCATCGGCCTCGTCATTCCGCACTTCGCGCGCCTGCTGCTCGGCTCCGATCACCGGATCCTGCTGCCGGGAGCCGTCCTGCTCGGCGGCAGCCTGCTCGTGCTCGCCGACGCGCTGGCGCGCACGATCATCTCCCCGCAGCAGCTGCCGGTCGGCGTCCTGACCGCGCTGATCGGCGTGCCGTTGTTCCTGTTCCTGCTGCGCGCGACGGCGCGGAGACAGCAGCCGTGACGCTGCTCTCCGTGCGGGGATTGTCGGTGCGCGTCGGCGGCCTCGCGATCTGCGAGCAGCTCGATTTTGATCTGGAGCCGGGTCAGCGCTGGGCGCTGCTCGGCGGCAACGGCGCGGGCAAGACCACGCTGCTGCACACGCTGGCGGGATTGCGAACGCCCGCGGCGGGTTCGATCCGCGTCGGCGAGGCGGAGCTGCCGGAATGGCCGCGCAAGGCGCTGGCGCGCCGGATCGGTGTACTGTTCCAGGATTCGCGCGACACGTTTCCCGGCACCGTGCTGGAAACCGCCCTGGCCGGCCGCCATCCGCACCTGCCGTTCTGGGCCGTGGAGGGTGCGCGCGATCTCGCGATCGCCGAGGCCGCCCTGCGGGACGTGCAACTGTGGGAGTTGCGCGCGCGGCGCGTGGACACGCTCTCCGGCGGCGAGCGCCGCCGGCTTGCGATCGCCGTCCTGCTGGTCCAGTCGCCGGGCCTGTGGCTGCTGGATGAACCGACGAATCACCTCGACCTGCGGCACCAGGTGGCGCTCCTTGAGTTGATCACAGCGCGCGTGCGCATGGCGGAGGGAGCGCTCGTCATGTCGCTGCACGACGTCAACCTGGCCGTGCGCACCTGCACGCACGCGGCGCTGATTCTCGGTGAGGGGGAAATGCGGTGCGGGCCCGCAGCGGAAACCATCGACGTGCCGGTGCTGGAGCGCCTGTACCGCTGTCGCGTGCGCCGCGTGCCCGGCGCGGAAGGGGAGAGCTTCTACTTCCCGGCCTGATCCCGCTGCATCCGCGCGCCGTCGAGGATGCGGCACATGCGTTCCGTTCCGTCGAGGATCCGTGCCGTGTGCCGCTGGATCAGTTCCGGCGGAATGTCGTGAAGTTCGCCGTTGCGGACCGCGGCGAGTTCCTGCCACTCGCGCCAGGCATCCAGCCACGCCGGGCGCGCCGCATCCGCGCCGCTTGCAACAATGACTTCGGGGTTGGCCGCGAGCACGGCCTCGATGCCGATGCGCGGGGACAGCGCTTCGAGGTCCGCGAACACGTTCGTGCCGCCGCAGAGTTCGATGATCCGGCTGATGAGATGCTCGCCGTTCACGGTGTACGTCGGTTCGTGCCAGATCTGGTAGAAGACCCTGATTGAAGTTCGGCCGGCGTGCTCCGCGCGCAGGTGCGCCAGGCGTTCAAGGAAGTCGGTCCGCGCGCGCTTCGCCGTGTCCTGCGTGCCTGCCAGCGTGCCGAGCTTGAGGATGTCGTCGCCGATCGCTTCCAGGGAGTCGGGTTCGGAAAGGAAGACCGCGTAGTCGAGGTTCTCCAGTCGCTCCACTGCCGCGGGCGGGTTGCCGCTCCGCCAGGCGACGATGAGATCGGGCCGGAGTCCGGCGATGCGTTCGAGATCGAGGTTCCAGGTATCGCCGATCCGCGGGATCGCCCGCGCGGCATCCGGATAGTCCGACCATTGCACGGCGCCGACCAGCGCGCCGCCGGCACCGGCGCTGAACAGCAGCTCGGTGGCGTGCGGGGCGAGACTGACGATCCGGGCGGCCGGACGAACAAGCCGCACTTCGCGCCCGGCATCATCGACGACGTGGACTTCGGCACCGGCGCGCGCCGCGGCAAACAGCAACAGGAGGAAACCGGCGCTGCGAAGGTTCATCGCGCCGGCGGAGCGTCTCAGGGCGTGGGTGGCGATCCCACCCCGGGAACGGGGTCGGTGGCGGATGTCTCCGCCCCCGGTTCCACGTGGCCGGAGTCCTGCTTCGGCGGCGCGTTCTTCACGTCGTCGCCGATGAACGGCAGGGAATTGAACAGCCGGCTGAAGAATCCGGGTCTGCTCTGCTTCGAGCTGACATCCACCGTCGCCGCGCGGCGCTCGCCCTCTTCAGGCGGACGGCGGAGCGCGGTCACGACGTCGCCCTCGACGTAGGCCAGCTTCTCGTCCTCGAAATACAGCGTGATGTGACGCTGTTCGCGCCGGCGCCCGCCCTTCGACAGGGTGAACAGGTATTCCCAGCGATTCTCGTGGAAGGGATCGGCAACGGCCGGCGTGCCCATGATGAACCGGACCTGGTTCTTGTCCATGCCGGGCTGCAGCTTGTCGAGCATTTCCTGCTCGATGATGTTGCCCTGCTGGACGTCGATGCGGTAGACGCCCGGCAGCTTGCGTTCGCCCTCCGCGGCGCAGGCGGCGAGGCAGAGGAGGGAGACAAGGAGAACGGCGGTTCGCATCGGGTTCGGGCAGTTGGCCGGTCGTCGACACCGGCGGCCGGATTCTAACCCAACGGCCGGGGGCGCACAGCACCGGCGGCAGCCCGCGCCGGGGCCGATCCGTTATACTTCCAACCATGGGCGAGGCACAGGATCTCAAGAACGCGGGGCTCAAGGCGACGCTGCCGCGGTTGCGCATTCTCGAGATACTGGAGAATGCCCGGGTCAAGCACATGAGCGCCGAGGACGTCTACAAGGCGCTGCTGGACGCCGGCGAGGAAGTCGGCCTCGCCACAGTCTATCGCGTGCTCACGCAGTTTGAAGCCGCGGGCCTCGTCATGCGCCACAATTTCGATTCCGGTCACTCCGTGTTCGAACTGAATCGCGGCCCGCACCACGACCACATGGTGTGCGTGAAGACCGGCAAGGTCATTGAGTTCGAGAACGACGAGATCGAGAAGCTGCAGCGGCGGATCGCCGACGAGCACGGCTACGTGCTCCAGGACCACAGCCTGGTCCTGTACGTGAAACCGAAGGATAAATAGGTTGCAGGGCCGGATTTATCCGGCCGCGGGAAGGATGGCGGGATAAATCCCGCCCTACAGGTTCGACCCGCTCTCCAGCATCTCCCGGGCGTGCGCCCGGGTCTTCTCCGAGATCTTCATGCCGCCCAGCATCCGGGCGATTTCCTCGACGCGATCCCGTTCCTCGAGTGCCGTCGCCGTCGTCCACGTGTTCTTCTTTGCGCTGCTCTTCGCCACCAGGAAATGATGGTTCGAGAGCGCGGCCACCTGCGGCAGGTGCGTGACGCAGATCACCTGCCGCCGCGCCGAGAGCTTCCGCAGCAGGCGGCCGACGACTTCCGCGATCGCCCCACCGACGCCGGCATCGACCTCGTCGAAGATCAGGGTCGGGATCCCGCTGTCGCGGCCGGCGGCCACCTGGATCGCGAGGCTGATGCGTGACAGCTCGCCGCCGGAGGCGACCTTCGTCATCGGGCGTTCGGGTTGTCCGGGATTGATGCCGACCAGGTACTCGGCCTGCTCGGTGCCATGCGACTGCGGCCGGTCGCCGGGCGAATCCGACAGGAGCACGCTGAAGCGTCCCTCGGGCATGCCGAGCTTCTTCATCTGCTTCGCGACGGCCTGGCCGAATTCCACGGCCGCCTTCTCGCGGCACTTGCGCAGTTTCGCGGCGCAAGTACCGTAACGCTGCAGTGCTTCGGCCTGTCGCTGCGCCAGTTCGCCGGCCCGGGCGCCGCTGTCCTCGATCGCCTGCAATTGCGCGGTCAGCGCCTCGAATCGAGCGCACAGGTCGCGCGGCTGGATATGATGCTTGCGGGCGAGCGTGTGCAGCTGATCGAGCCGCGCCTCGACACGGCCGAGTTGCGCCGGGTCGAGATCCAGCCGCTCCAGGTATTCCTTCATGCCGTCCGCCGCTTCGCCGGCCTGGATCAGCGCGCCGTCCAGCAGTTCGCCGGTCGGCGCCAGCGCGGGATCGAGTCGCGCCAGGTCGCGCAGCTCGCGCAGGATCCGCCCGAGCCGCGAGTGCACGGAGTCCTCGCCCTCGTACAGTTCGCCCTGCATGCCCTGCAGGGTTTCGAGCAGCCGGCTGGCATTCGACAGCCGCCGGTGCTCGGTCTCGAGCGCCGCGAACTCGTCCGGCGCGAGATTCGCGGCGGCAAGCTCGTCCACCTGGTAGCGCAGCAGCGTGAGTTGCGCTTCCGTGTCCGTGCCGCCGTGGCCCAGGTCCTCCAGCGCCCGCGTCGTCTCGCGCCAGTCCGCGGCGGCCTTGCGCACGGCTTCGAGTTCCGCCGCGTGCCCGCCGAAGTCGTCCAGCAGTTCGCGTTGCACCTGGTTCCTCGCCAGCGACTGGTGCTCGTGCTGGCCGTGCACGTCGACCAGGCATTCGCCGATCTCGCGCAGCGTCTGCACCGCAGCCGGCGTGCCGTTGATGAACCCGCGCGAACGTCCGTCGCGCCCGACGACGCGGCGGATCAGCAGTTCACCGTCCGCCACGGAGATGTCCTGCGCCGCGAGCAACTCCATGAGCCCGGGCAGTCCGGGACCGATCGCGAACGTCGCCGCGATCTCCGCGCGCTCGGCATCGCCGCGGATGATGCCCGCATCCGCGCGGTCGCCGAGGATCAGGCCGAGCGCGTCGATGAGGATGGACTTGCCGGCGCCGGTCTCGCCGGTAAACACGGTCATGCCCTCGCCGAACCCGAGTTCCAGTTCCTCGACCACCGCGAAATTGCGGATGTGCAGGTGCCTGAGCATGGCCCGGCGGTCGATCAGCCCCAGTGCAGCTTGGCCCGGAGGATGCCGAAGGGATCGTGTTCC
>Ga0315912_10004107_pt1 | contig 13969 bp, 8 predicted proteins | sample VfabasoilMG_FD_204469 | JGI IMG/M metagenome (GOLD analysis project Ga0315912, IMG submission 204469) | Garden soil microbial communities collected in Santa Monica, California, United States - V. faba soil | ecosystem: Environmental > Terrestrial > Soil > Garden | place: USA: California... | reverse complement strand
CATCAAAAAGTCCAAAACGGCTTATTTTTAAGGTATCTACTGTTCCCTGAATTCCTATAAATTCAGTATTTTGAGGGTTTTTATTATTAACCGTAATTCCAGTCACAAAAATATTCCCGGTGGTAAGATCCACATCTAATGTTTTATAAGAAACCTTATAATCCGTATTTTTTTTGATATAATCAGGAAGCTTGTTTTTAAGCCAGAAATTAAACCCGAAGTTAGCCAGCAAAACAATCCCAAGTAGTATTGCAGTTGTAATCAGAAACTTTTTTACCCAGGATTTTTTCATGCTTACATATTTTGATGTTCTGTATTTTCTATATATTCTTTTTCAGAAATTTCCTGCAATATCTTTCCATCTAAAGCTATCAGATAAAAACTCTTTGCTTTTTTAGCATAAAACTTTCTATATTGATTATCGTAATATCCAAAATATTTATGCGGTTTTACTTCATCAAAAATAAAAGTGCAAAGTTCTTTGTTATTGGTATTCAAAATCCCTGCCTTTCCATTCTTTGATGCAAAAATCAAACCTTGTGCGTGAAAAAATTTATCATAAACAGGTGGAATTATGATTTTAAAAGTTTCATTTTCAATTAACCCAAATTTTCCATTTTTCTTAATAAAATGTTTTTTTCCCGGACCGTACTCAACCCAATTTGAAATTTCATCGTATTCTAATGGTAAAAGAATCTTCTTATCTATATTTATTATTCCTAACTTTTTGTTTTTAGAAACGATTAGATTGTTATGGTTATAAAAAATAGGAACTATTGAATCATACTTATTTATTATAATCCGGTTGTCTATATCAACGACTGTTCCGTCTGCAATAAATAAAAGTTTCTTAAGTTTTTCTATATCATCAAATTTATCATATATAGGCATTAATTCTTTATAGATGACAGGGATTTTAATCTCTCCTTTTGCAGAGATTATTCCATAACGATCATCTTTTTTAACATACAGCAAAGAGGATTTTTCAATCTTAGATAAATGATCGTAATCAAATGAGATTAAGATTTCTCCCCTAGAATTTACCATTCCATATTTATGCTCTAAATTCCGAAAGATTAATGTTGATGTTTCAATTGAAAAATCATTATATATAGGTTCAAAAGACTGTCCTATTTCATTTAATTCTCGATTAAAAATATGATATACATTTCCTTTCTTGGCATTATAGTATTCCGACGAAAGATGGTTGTTATCAAAATATTCAACACTATCAAAATTTAAAGGCACTTTAAAAACTCCGCTAGATCTCACCATTCCATACTTACCATCATTTTTAACAATAGCATTCTGGTAAGTATCAAATACTGTTGCAGAATCAAATTTATTGTTTGAAAAAGCAGGTTTTAACTTTTCATTGAGAAATTCATATTTATTATCTCTTAATACAAGGACCGCCCCATTCTTAAAATAAGTTGTTACAGCACTTAAATTAGATGGAGGCTTAATATTTAAATTATATCCGCTAAAAACGTTGTCATAGATAAAATCCGAAAGCTGTTTTCCTTCACTATTAAAAAAAGCCCATTTTCCTTTTTGAAGGGCAATTACAATATTGTCCGCATCAGAATTTTTAACAGATTCATAAACAATCGGAATAACTATTTCACCAACTTTATTTATCAATCCATATTTACCCCCTTTTGAAACAACACATAGCCCTTGAGAAAAAAAACCTGTCCCGTCGTAAGAAAAAGGAATAACTAATTTCCCACTTTTGTCTAAAAAACCATACTTCCCATTTTTCTTTACACTTAGAAGCCCTTCTGAAAAAAGATTTAGCTTTCCGTATTCCGGAGGAATAATAACCTTACCTTCTTTATTTATATAAAACTCTTTACCTTCATTTTTTGTATAAGCCAAAAGATTCTCATCAAAGGGGTTTATAAAATCATATACGAAGGGTATTTTTACTATACTGTCTTTATCAACAAAACCATATTTTCCTTTTTTATTTTGACCTCTAAAAAAACCTGTCTCATTATCTTTTTCCAAAAAATCAATTTCATCTTTTGAAATTTTCTGGGAATTATAATTACAAGATATTAGGACTATAAATAATAAAAAAAACACGTTTCTCATATTTATAATACTTTCAGTTCTATTACATACCCTTCATGACCTCTTACATTGATAAAATTTCCTCCTTCAAAACCAAGATACTGTCCTTTAATTCCGGTCAGTTTTCCAGTGAACTCCGGTTTTTTATCTAAAGTAAATGAACTTACTTTTCCCGGTTTTTCAAAAGGATAATCGAACTTCCAAAGTTCTTCTCCTTCACTGTAGAATTTTTGAAAATCCTCAGGGAAATATTCTTTTATTTTTTGCTGAAAATTTGCCAGATCTATTTCATCTTCAAAATCATCCTGAAGCATTTTTCTCCAGTTCGTTTTATCAGGAAGATGTTCTTTCAATGCAACTTCTATCATTCCGGCTTCGTAGCGGTTTTCCGTTCTTGCAATAGGCAATGCAAAAGTTGCGCCCTGATCGATCCATCTCGTAGGAATTTGTGTATTTCGGGTAACTCCTACTTTCACATCTCCTGTATAAGCTAAATATACGGTGTGCGGCTGCAGCTGTATTTCTTTTTCAATCTCCAAATCACGTTCTGCAATTCCTAAATGCGCTGTTGAAAGCTCAGGACGAATGATCGTATCACTGGCATAAGGACTTTCAAAAAAACAGCTTTTGCAAAACCCCATTCTGTAAATAGGTTTATTTTCACCGCAGTTGACACACTGAAAACCCGTATGTTTTATCGTTAGTTCTTTACCCAACAATTCATTCATGTGAATTAAATCTCCGGAAAGATTAAGATAATATTGAATCGGCTCGTCATTGAAGCTCGTCATCTTTAAAATTTGCCCTTGAAACTGCATAATATTTAATAGTATTACTTTTTTAAGTAAATTTAATGATTTAAAATTTGAAAACTTAAATTTATAGTTTTGTAAAAGTAAAAAAACGCAAATGAATTATCTTGTTACAGGAGGAAGTGGTTTTATTGGTTCTCATTTGGTTGAACGATTATTAAAAAATGGACATTCTGTCATAAACATTGACAACTTCGATGATTTTTACGATTATAAAATAAAAATCAGAAATACTTTAGAATCTATTGGCAATAATTCTGATTTTAAGTTTTCAGATAAGAAAAGTGATTTAATAAAGCTCGCATCCATTACCGAATCTCCTAATTATAAGATTTACATTGAAGATATCCGTAATAAAGAGGCTTTAAAAACCATATTTAAAGATCATTCCGTTGATCTGATCATTCATTTAGCCGCTTTGGCCGGAGTTCGCCCTTCAATAGAAAGACCTTTAGACTATGAAGAAGTGAATATCAAAGGAACAATGAATCTTTGGGAACTTTGTAAAGAATTCAATATCAATAAATTCATTAACGCTTCTTCATCAAGCGTCTATGGAAACAACGAAAAAATTCCTTTTGCAGAAACCGACAATGTAGACAATCCGATATCTCCCTATGCTGCCACCAAAAGATGTGTGGAAGTTCTCGGACATGTCTATCACAATTTATATCATATAGATTGCATTCATCTTCGTTTTTTTACCGTGTATGGTCCAAGACAAAGACCAGATCTTGCCATCTATAAATTTACAAAACTCATCGTAGAAGACAATGAAATTCCTTTTTACGGGGAAGGAAATACTTCCAGAGATTATACTTATATCGATGACATCATTGACGGAATTACCAAGTCTGTCAATTATATAGAAAACAATCCAAACCTCTACGAAATCATCAACCTTGGAGAAAGTGAGGTCGTTAGTTTAAGCGAGATGCTTTCTACTCTAGAAAACACGCTGAAAAAATCTGCCATTAAAAAAAATCTGCCAATGCAACCCGGAGATGTCCTCAAAACTAGTGCTGATATTACAAAAGCTAGGACATTAATTGACTATAAACCTGACACCAACTTCCAAAATGGCATAAAAAAATTTGTGGAATGGTTTTTGAGAAATGACATCCCGTAAGTCTTCAATAACGATTGGAAAGCAGTCTATACAAAGGAGAATGAACAAAAATTAATAAAAAGAGTTGAAAATCAAGTATAAAAAAGCATATAATATAAGCTATTTTTATACTTTTGCAAAAAATTAGAAAATTATGTACTGGACATTAGAATTAGCTTCTTACTTAAGTGACGCACCTTGGCCGATGACAAAGGCAGAGCTTATCGACTACGCGATCAGAACTGGTGCACCGATGGAAGTAGTGGAAAATCTTCAAGCGATCGAAGATGAGGGAGAAATTTATGACGCAATCGACGAAATCTGGAGCGATTATCCTACGGACGAAGATTATCTTTGGAACGAAGACGAATATTAATTAAAGCATTGAGCTTTAAGCAATAGCTTAGAGCTTTTTTGCCCTTTTTAAATATCAATTTTGCACGATAAGTGTTATTAAAACGCTTAAAGTATATCGCTTTAAGCATAAAGTAAAAATTTATGAGTTTTTTAAATAAAGTTCTAAAAGGGTTTTTGGGAGACAAAAAAGCGCAGGACCTAAAAGAAGTAAAAAAAGTTGTAACAAAAATCAAAGCTGTTGAACCATCTATTCAGCAATTATCTGACGATGGTTTAAGAGAGAAAACTGCTGAGTTTAAAGAAAATATTAAATCTGCAACCAGCAAAATCACAGCTCAGATAGAACAGATTCAAGAGCAGATAAAAAATTCGACAAACGTTGACGAAAAAGAAGCTCTTTTTTCAAAGATTGAGACTCTAAAGAAAGAATCATACGAAATTGAAGAAAAAGTTCTACTCCAAATTCTTCCTGAAGTTTTTGCTTTGGTAAAAGAAACAGCAAGAAGATGGGCTCAGAATGGAGAAATCCGTATAACTGCTTCTGATTGGGACAGACAATTGGCTGCTGCGGGTAAAGATTTCGTAGAAATTCAAGGAGATCAAGCGGTTTGGAAAAACTCATGGGATGCTGCCGGAACACCAGTAAATTGGGATATGGTGCATTATGATGTTCAGTTTATCGGAGGGGTTATTCTTCACAGCGGTAAAATTGCCGAAATGGCAACCGGAGAAGGTAAAACTTTGGTAGGAACATTACCTATTTTCTTAAATGCACTTCCTGCAAGAGGAGTTCACGTGGTAACAGTAAACGACTATCTTGCCAAAAGAGACTCGGCTTGGATGGGACCATTATACCAATTCCACGGAATGTCGATCGACTGTATCGATAATCACCAACCGAACTCAGACGGAAGAAGAAAAGCATACAACTCAGATATTACTTACGGAACCAATAACGAATTTGGATTCGATTATCTGAGAGATAATATGGTAACTTCACCTTCAGAACTGGTACAAAGAGAATTAAACTTTGCTATCGTCGACGAGGTTGACTCTGTTTTAGTAGATGATGCAAGAACACCATTAATTATTTCTGGTCCGGTTCCACAAGGAGACAGACAGGAATTTGATGTTCTTAAACCTTCTATCGACAGAATTGTTGAAGTTCAGAAAAAAACAGTTTCCACGATTTTTAATGAAGCGAAAAAATTAATCGCTGCAGGAAACACAAAAGAAGGAGGGTTTAAGTTGCTTCAGGCATACAGAGGTCTTCCTAAAAACAGACAATTAATCAAATTCTTATCGGAAAGCGGGAACCGTGCATTGCTTCAGAAAGTTGAGGCTCAGTATATGCAGGACAACAACCGTGATATGCCGATCGTAGATAAAGATCTATACTTCGTTATTGAAGAAAAAAATAATCAGGTAGACCTTACAGATAAAGGTGTTGAATACATGTCTCAAGGAAACTCTGATGCTAATTTCTTCGTTCTTCCTGATATCGGAACTGAAATCGCTGAACTTGAAGCTAAAAATTTAACTAAAGAAGAAGAATTCGAAGCTAAAGAAAGACTTTTCTCAGATTTTGCTGAAAAATCTGAAAGAGTTCACACGATGAGCCAATTGCTTAAAGCGTATACATTATTTGAAAAAGATGATGAATATGTAGTCATTGACGGTGAAGTAAAAATCGTTGACGAGCAAACAGGGCGTATCATGGAAGGAAGACGTTATTCAGACGGTCTTCACCAGGCAATCGAAGCGAAAGAAAACGTAAAAATCGAGGCTGCAACTCAAACTTTTGCAACAGTTACCCTTCAGAACTATTTCCGTATGTACAACAAACTTGCGGGGATGACAGGTACTGCTGAAACGGAAGCGGGTGAGCTTTGGGAAATCTACAAATTAGACGTTGTGGTAATTCCTACCAACCGTCCGATTTTAAGACATGACAGACAAGATTTAGTTTACAAGACTAACAGAGAAAAATATAACGCTGTAATTGAAGAAGTAGAAAAATTGACGGCTGCAGGAAGACCAGTATTGGTTGGTACGACTTCAGTTGAAATTTCTCAATTATTATCAAAAGCTCTTCAATTAAGAAAAATTAATCACCAGGTTCTTAACGCAAAGCTTCACAAAAAAGAAGCGGAAATCGTTGCCGGAGCAGGGCAACCTGGAGTTGTAACTATTGCAACCAACATGGCAGGTCGTGGTACGGATATTAAGCTTTCTAAAGCGGTAAAAGAAGCAGGAGGTTTAGCAATTATCGGTACAGAAAGACACGATTCAAGACGTGTTGACAGACAGTTGAGAGGTAGAGCGGGACGTCAGGGAGATCCGGGAAGTTCTCAGTTCTATGTATCTTTGGAAGACAACTTGATGCGTCTATTCGGTTCTGAAAGAATCGCTAAAATGATGGACAGAATGGGTCATAAAGATGGTGAAGTTATTCAGCATTCTATGATTTCTAAATCTATCGAAAGAGCTCAGAAAAAAGTAGAAGAGAACAACTTCGGAACAAGAAAGAGACTTCTTGAGTATGACGACGTAATGAACAAACAGCGTGACGTTATCTATAAGAGAAGAAAGAATGCTTTATTTGGAGATCACTTGAAGTATGATATTACAAATATGATCTTTGATGTGGCAAATTCTATCGTTGCGAAAGGAAAAGCTACAGGAAGCTTTAAAGATTTCGAATACGAAATTATCAAGACTTTCACAATGGAATCTCCTGTTTCTGAGAATGATTTCAAGGGTAAAAATATTCAGGATTTAACTAATATTTTATTCAAGGCTGCTCAGGAAGATTATCAAATGAAACTGAACTTATTGAAAGAAAAATCATTCCCTATCATTGAGAATGTTTATCAAAACCAGGGGTCAATGTTCAAAATGATTCAGGTTCCTTTCACAGATGGCCACAAAACGATGACCATCGTAGCAGATCTTAAAGAAGCATATGACACTCAGTGTGAAAGTTTAGTTAATGATTTTGAAAAGAACATCACTTTATCCATCATCGACGAAAACTGGAAACTTCACCTTCGTGAGATGGATGATCTAAGAAGATCTTCTCAGGGAGCTGTTTATGAGCAAAAAGATCCGCTTGTTATTTACAAACAGGAATCTTTCCACTTATTCAGTGAAATGATCGACAAATTGAACAAAGAAATTATTTCGTTCTTATATAAAGGAGAAATTCCGGCATAAGAAAATAATTAATTCATAATACAGAAACCGCATCAACACAGTTTGTTGCGGTTTTTTGTTATTTATTGTATAATAATTTTATGATAAATATCAATGTTATAATTTATTTAGAATAATTAAAAACAATATATTTGCAGAAAATTTTTGTTTCATGAAAAATGTACTGATCTGTGCTTCGCTGTTAGGTTCTATGCTAACTTTCGCTCAGGAAAAAGATTCAATAAAATCTAATGATATTGAAGAGGTAATCGTAAACGGGAAATACTACAAAAAATATGTAGAAAAACAAGGATCGTCATCTTTGCGTTTAGATGAAGAATTGATTAAGATTCCCCAAAACGTTTCAATCATTACAAACAGAGCATTGGAAGATCAGCAGGTTACTACTTTAAGTGACGGAGTTCTAAGAAACGTTGCCGGTGCACAAAGACTCGAACACTGGGGAGACATGTATACGAGAGTAAACATGAGGGGCTCCAGAGCAGCTGCTTTCATGAACGGAGTAAATGTAACTTCAAACTGGGGACCGCTTAGTGAAGATATGTCGTTTGTAGACCACATCGAATTCATCAAAGGGCCATCAGGGTTCCTGATGTCAAACGGAGAACCGAGCGGTATTTACAATATTGTTACTAAAAAACCTACCGGACAATCTTTAAACGGTACTGCAAGAGTAACTCTTGGAAGTTTCAATATGTACAGAGGAGAAACTGATATCGATACAAAAATTACAGACAAGGTGGCTTTCAGATTGAATTTAATGGCTCAGAATAAAAAAAGCTTCAGAGACTATGAATTCAATGACAGATATGTCATCAATCCTTCATTAAAAGTAAATCTTACTGATAATACAACTTTAACGGCTGAATATATATATCAAAGAGCTAAAATGTCTGAAGTAGGTTCTGCTTATGTTTTTAGTTTTGAAGGATATGGAACAAAACCAGTTGAGTTTACAGTAACAGATCCAGGAATCGATCCGACAAAAGTGACAAACAATACTGTAAATGTAAATTTACAACACAAGTTTAATGAAAACTGGAAATTAACTACACAATTATCTTATGTAAATGAGTATACAATGGGTAGCGATATTTGGCCGGGAGTCTTCATTTCAGATACACAGTTTATTAGAAACCTTAATTTCTGGGAAGCTAGTAACGTAATGAAATTCGGACAGGCATTCTTAAACGGTTATATAAAATCAGGTTCTGTTTCGCATAAGATCTTAGCAGGTCTTGATTTAGGTTCAAAAAAATATCTTGCTGATTGGTCTAAAGCGGGTCCATTAGATACAGTAACAAAACCTTTTGACCTTAACTCAAATCAATATCAGGGAGTTGCTCAATATCCACATTTTGATAATGAAGGGAAATCTCTTTTAGAAAGAGCAACGCCCTACGGAACTATTGAGCAGGAATATACAGGTCTTTATTTACAGGACGAATTAGGATTCTTTAATGACGCTTTAAGACTGACTCTTGCTGCCAGATATACAAACGTTAAAGAAAATAGCTACGGAACTAAAACTGAAGCCAACAGAATTACACCTCGTGTTGGATTAAGTTATTCAGTTAATACAGACATGTCTGTATACGCATTATATGACCAGGCATTTTCACCACAATCTGGTTTATTCAGAGACGGAACAACTGCAAAACCTATTACAGGAAGCAATTTTGAAGTGGGAGCCAAAAAGGACTGGTTTGGAGGAAAATGGAATACTACATTATCATTGTACAACATCAACAAGAACAATGCAATTGGAACAGATCCGACAGATCCAACAGGTATGTTTTCAATATTCCTTGGAAAAACAAGAGTTCAGGGAGCTGAGTTTGACCTAAAAGGAGAAATTACGAGAGGATTCAACGCCATCTTTAATTATGCATTCACAGAAAATAAATTTGTAGAAACAACTCCTTTAGCAAATAAAGGTGATAAAGTTCCCGGATATGCAAAACACACTATAAACGGTTGGTTAAACTACACCTTCACACAAGGTGATTTAGAAGGATTCGGATTAAGTTTTGGTGGGACTTTCCTGGGAGGAAGAAGCAGCTGGAATTGGGGAAGCACAAATGCTCCACTTCAAATGAACGACTACTTGAAATTCGATGCAGGTCTTTCTTGGGAAAATACAAAATTCAGAATCGGATTAAATGTATTTAACGTTTTCGACAGATACTTGTATAGTGGAAGCAGTATAAACTTTACAATGGCTGATAACACACAAAGAGGAGGTTACTATTATCAGGCAGAAGCTCCAAGAAACTTCAGACTATCAATCGGATATAAATTCTAAAAAAGCAGAAGCTAGCCACTCAAATGGTTAGCTTTTTACTATGAAGAAGAAACATCACCCTAAGAAAAAACCTTCATTAATAAAAAAATGGTCTGCCAAACTGCATTTGTGGTTTGGCTTATCCGTAGGTCTCATTGTTTTTATTGTTTCCTTATCGGGCACAATGTATGTTTTCAAGGATGAAATTCAGGACATCCTTCGAAAAGATGTAATTTATATCAATCCCCAAGCGAAACAAAAGCCTTTGTCTATAGACGTTCTTAAAGAAAAAGTTTCGTTAGAAATCAATGAAAAATATCCGATAAGTTCTGTTGAAATTCCTTTGGCTCCAAACAAATCTTACGAATTCTTTATTTATGAAAAAGATAAAAAAGGATGGAATTATTTCAACGAGGTAAAGATCAACAAACTGATTTATGTCAACCAATACACCGGGGAAATTCTAGGTATTTACAATGAAAAGTATGACCTCTTCCCTATTTTAAAGTCAATTCACTGGAGTTTACTTTTGAAATCAGATTGGGGAAAATATATAGTCGGAATTCCGGTGGTATTATTCATCATTATGCTTATTACAGGAATTGTTCTTTGGTGGCCCAAGAATAAGAAAGCAAGAAAAGGACGTTTTTCATTTGACTGGAAAAATGTAAAAACATGGAAGCGAAAAAACTATGATCTTCACAATGTTTTGGGGTTTTATGTTTCTTTTATTGCTTTATTGATGAGCCTTTCAGGGATCTATTTTGCTTATCCATGGGTGAAAAACACATTTAATCTCACCTTATCAGGTTCTTGGGAACTTCCGAAAGAAAAAGAAATCAAATCTCCGGATTCGCTTTTGGCAAAAAACAATTCAGTCTATGATTTTACAGTTCAGCAGACTAAAGCATTATATCCGGAATCATCAAGTTTCAGAATTCCTTTGAACGGAAAAAACAAAAAAGGAAAAGAATTAAAAAACATCCCTGTCACTGTTTATCAGAAAGACAGAAGATTCAGTGAAAGAAATCTGATAGCTTTTGACAAATATTCAGGAAAACTATTATCAAATAAACCTCATCAAAGCCTAACCAATGCTGAAAAATACTCCAATGCCAACTACGACGTTCATACAGGTTCATATTTTGGATTGTTTGGAAAAATCATTTGGTTTTTAGCAGGACTCATTTGCACCTCATTACCTGTAACAGGTTTTTTGATTTGGTGGGGAAAACAAAAAAAGGAAAGAAAAAAAATATCATGAAAAAGGCTCTTTTATCAGTAGCTTGCCTAGCATCAGTTACTATTTTTGCACAGAAAGCAGACAGTGTAAAAACATCTAATGTAGAAGAAGTAGTACTTACCGCTTCACGAAAAAAAGAAAACATTAAAGAAGTACCCAGCTCTATTACCATTGTAGGCGAGAAACAAATTCAGTCTCAATTGTCGGTAAATTCTGACATTTCCAGTATTTTACAATATACAGTTCCGAGTTTAGGTCCAAGTTCAGGACAAACATCAAATTCAGGACAAACCTTAAGAGGAAGACAGGTTCTGGTATTAATTGACGGCGTTCCACAATCTACTCCTCTAAGAAACGGAGCAAGAGATATTCGTTCTATCGATCCTTCTGTAATTGAAAGAATTGAAGTTATAAAAGGAGCTTCTTCTATCTACGGAAACGGTGCAGATGGAGGGATTATCAATTACATCACCAAAAAAAACACATCTGACAAAAAAATAATGGGAGTTTCTCAGGTTGGTATTACAGGACAACCTTATGGAGGAACTTTGGGAGCAAGAGCCAGCCAGTTTTTAGCCGGAAAATCCGGAAAGTTTGATTATGCCCTTTCATTAGCCTATGAAAGAACAGGTAATATGAAAGACGGGGACGGAGTACATCTTACACCTACATACAGCCCGGCAAAAATGGATAACTATAATGGAATGCTGAAGATTGGTTTTGATATTAATAAAAACCAGAGAGTAGAAGCTTCTTACATTGGATATGCTTCAAAATCTGACCTCAATCTGGGTCTTAAAACCGGAAAATATGGTGTTACCCCTTCCATTGGTGAAGGCGAAGGTCAAGGATTAGAAACTACTCCGCAAGGAACCCCTAGAAATCACAATTTCAGACTGACTTATGACAATAGCCAAATCTTCAGAAACACCTCTTTAAATATTAATTTATACTCTCAGGATTTCAGAACGGTATATGGATACAGCAATACTTTTCTAAATGGAGGACAATCTAATATTATCTCCAAAAAATATGGAGTAAGAGCCAATTTTGACACTCAAATTTTTAATCATCAAAATGCTCAGCTTGAAGTGATGTACGGAGCGGATATCCTGAATGACCAAACCGTTCAGAAACTTGAAGACGGAAGATATTGGACACCTGACATGAGCATGACCAATATTGCTCCTTTTGCCTTAATTAAATTAGATTTATTTAAAAAATTAACCATTAAAGGAGGTTTGAGATATGAAAACATGAAGGTGAATGTAGGCGATTTCAACACTTTACCCAGCCTGAAAGCAGATAATACTTTCACCAAGAGTATTTTTGTAAAAGGAGGAGATTTGGAATACAATGCTCTTGTAGGAAATATCGGAGTACGTTATAATATTAACAACGCATTGAATCTTTTCTCCAGTTTCTCACAGTCATATTCAATTAATGAATTAGGGCGTATTTTAAGAACTTCCACAGAATCTACAATTGCCAACCTGGAAACAAAGCCTATCATTGTCAACAACTATGAACTAGGTGCTACTGGACAAATTACAAAATGGTTGAACTATGAAGTGACTTCTTATGTAAGTACTTCAAAACTTGGAGCCTCTTTCATCCAAAGCGCAGACAGAGCAATAACCATTCAGCGCTCTCCGGAAGTTGTATATGGTGTTGAAGGATACCTTCACTTCTCTCCATCCAGATGGATTAATTTCGGAGGAAGCTACAGCTGGCTGGAAGGGATCACTTCTCTTAATGATGATGGTGATTACTCTGCAAAAATCAACAACTCCAGAATTTCAGCTCCAAAAATACTTGCCTACGTACAAGTACGTCCGACTAAAGCACTTTCTTTAGGTCTAGATATGCTTCATTCTTTCGAACAAGACCGATTCACTCCAAATGCTAAAACAGGGCTTTATACGTATGGAGAAGGATATGTACCTGAAACTACCATTTTTAACTTCAGATCGTCTTACCAAATCAATTCTAACTGGAAAGCTTCTTTAGGAATAGAAAACCTATTTAACAAGACTTATCAGCCTGCAATTGCATGGTGGAATGCAAGAGATACAGAATTTGTGAATGCTTTAGGAATGAGAGGAACTTTCATGGTTGAATATAAATTTTAATTAAACCAAATAAAAATTTAAAACTTACCTTTATTGAACTTACAATAAGCATGAGGAAAAAACATCATCATAAAAAAAAGTCAGGCACATTCAAAAAATGGACCGGAAAGCTGCATTTGTGGTTCGGTTTGGGTATCGGATTTTTAATCTTCATCATCTCTATTACAGGAGCCTTGTATGTTTTCAAAGATGAAATTGAGAACATAACGAGAAAGGACGTAATTTATCATAACGAACAGAATATAGATCAGAAACAAATTCTTCCCATTCGCGTCTTAGAAAAAGCAGTGGTGGAACAGGTGAAAGAGAAATACCCTGTTCATTGGGTGAATATCCCGATTGATAAAAAGATGTCTTATCTTTTTTATTGGTATGAACACAATCCGAAAGGCTGGAATTATTTTGATGAATTTCCTATTTATAAAGTAGCGTATGTCAACCCTTACAACGGTAAAGTGTTAAGAACCTACGATGAAAAAAACGGATTCTTCCAGATCGTGAAGATGATTCACTGGAGCTATCTTTTAAAACAGGAATGGGGAACCTATCTTGTCGGAATTCCGGTAGTTATTTTTGTGATCATGCTCATTTCCGGGATTATCCTTTGGTGGCCAAAAAACAAAGCAGCAAGAAAGCAACGTTTCTCATTCAAATGGAAGAACGTAAAAAACTGGAAAAGAAAGAATTATGACATTCATAATATTTTAGGATTTTATGCCTCTATTTTTGCTTTAATCT
>Ga0315912_10004106_pt1 | contig 13970 bp, 12 predicted proteins | sample VfabasoilMG_FD_204469 | JGI IMG/M metagenome (GOLD analysis project Ga0315912, IMG submission 204469) | Garden soil microbial communities collected in Santa Monica, California, United States - V. faba soil | ecosystem: Environmental > Terrestrial > Soil > Garden | place: USA: California... | reverse complement strand
CAGACGCCAACCCACAGCAAGACCAAGGCCGCGAGCACGGACCCAAAGCCTTCGGTCAGCTCCCGGCTTGCACCGCTCACAGCAATCACCGTGGTAGCAATGCCCCACGTACCGATGCCGGCGAGCAGCGCGACGATCCATCCAGCGTGCACGTACGGAACGGTCTTGCCTTGGTCGGACTTCCGCAGGAACGCGACCATCGCCACAATCAGCAGCAGTGCTTCCAGCCCTTCACGCAGAAGAATGGTGAAGGACCCGATGAAACTCGAAGTACTGGATGACTCGCGCGAGCCGAGCGCAACCTCGGCACGCGCTAGAAGGGATTCCAGAGAGCGAAGGTCCTCCTCGAGTCGAGATGCTGAATTCTCCCGATCGATGTCGGCTCGGAATTCCGCCATCGCTCTCTCTATTTCGTTGAGTAGTCCCGCGTCTCTTGCAGCCAACGCCGGCTCTATTGGCTCGAAGTGGTCGAGATACGCGGACAATGCGAGTTCGCGCGCGGCTCTGGAGTCTCCGCGCACATACGCGTCGCGCGCATCCCGCAGACTTTCTCGCGCCTTCGACAACGAGACGCCAGTCATCGGTTGAAGCGCCGAAGGGTGACGCCGAAGGTATGCGCTAAGGCGATAACCGTTGCCTGAGCCATATTTTCGAGTGAGCTCCGCAGGAGTCTGAGTCACCGCCGCTTGGAGCGAGATATCCTCACGGAACTTCTCATTGGAGTTCCAGAGCTTCTCTCCCTCGGAGCCCTGGCTTTCGGAAAACGCGAGTGATCCGGCATAGAACGCCAGTGCCCATCTGTCCATCGCGTCGAGCGATGAGAAACTTGGCATGCTCGTTCCGTCGAGACCCTGCTCGATGACCTGATACAACCCGAAGATGCTTCGTTCACGAGCACGATCCATATCGGTAAAGGCGATGGGCGGTGGATCGAGATTGGCCGCTGCAGGCCCATGGCCGTCTCCGCTTGCGCCGTGGCAGCTCGAGCACAGCTCCTGATACAACGCGGCGCCTCGGGCAGGATCTGGAGCTGCGCTCGGAGCCATCGGAATCGGATAGGCAGCAATGAGACTGCCTGCGAGATCGCGCGCAGTGCGAGCCACTTCGGTGCTATCCGCGCGGGCCGCAATCGCGGATTGCAGGGCCTTCGCGCGCTCAATCAGCTTGGGCTTGGCCTCGCTCTCGGGAAGTGCCTCGATGCGCGTCCTCGCGGCCGAAGCGAACTCGTTCATTTCCGCGTACTCGGCTTCGCTGATGACCTTTCCATCGGCTACAGCGCCCGCGTAGTCGACCGCTACGTAGTCAAGTAGTCGCCAAGTGACTTGGACCGGCGGGCTCTCAGCCTCGGCCACGCGGACCACGAGAAAAGTCAAAGAGAGAAAGACCCAGATCAGTCTCATTCTTTCAGCGAACTCTCGAGGTATGGGTTTCAACGCCAGAAATCTCTGCTTGCGAAGCTGGGCGTCATGGTCAACCCTATAGCAACTACAGGGTCAAGGGTTTTGGCAATGAGAATCGGACAGCTGGCGACGCGGACCAAGACTCTGGTCGAGACGATCCGGTACTACGAAAAAGCAGGTGTATTGGAGCACCCTCGCCGTACCGCAGCCGGGTATCGAGAGTACGAGGAATCACACCTGCAGCGGCTGACGTTCGTGCGTCGATGCCGGGATCTCGGCTTCTCTCTCGCCGAAGTGCGCGGCCTGCTGGACCTGGCGGATCGCACTGACGATCGATGCGAATCGGTATGCTCGATCGCGAGCGCGCATCTAGATGAGGTGCGCGCCAAGCTTTCGGCGCTTCGCCGCCTGGAGCGAAGCCTGGTTCGTCTCAAGACCTCCTGCAACGGGGGACGAATCGAGGACTGCCGCATCCTGGAGAGCCTGATGAAATAGAACTGCGGAGGTCAGCCGCTGGCAATCATTGTGCTCGGTCCTCGAACCACGTGAAGCGGACAACTCACTAGCGTCTCGATCACGCACCGGACCGCATCGGCTTAAGGCCGCCTTGCCCGCAGCATCCGGTATGCCACCGGAATCAGCAGCATGGACAGGATCGGTGCCGTGATCATTTGAACGCCTTACATTGCGTGACCGGCCGGCAAGATCGTCGTCACGGTGGCTTCACCTTTTTCGCCCACCGTGAAAGTGAATTGCACGTTGTCGTTTGCATGAAGATCGGCGCCCTGCTTGGGGTTCGCGAGCTTGAAGGTCATGGTCATTGCCGGCCATCCCGCGCTCGCCACGGCTTCGTGGGCGATCGTGACCGTCCCGGCCGCGGCATCCACGGCGGTAACTGTTCCCATGGCGTTGTGTTGCTGCCCCTGCGCCGCCTCGTCTTTTGGCATTGACATGCCCTGCATCGAGTCCGCTGATGCCGCTGGCGACGTCTCCTCGGCCATGGGTTTTGGATCGCTCGCCTCCTGCGGCGCGCTCTGTTGCCCGCACGCGGCAAGGACAGCCACAAGGATCGTTGCCGGAATGAATCGTGAGTATTCAATCTTCATATGAGCCTCCAATTGGGATCAGTTTGATGAAATGACGGAATCGCCGACTCGACCCTGCGACGTGAGCCGCCGTCGGCGCAGCAATTGATATGCCGCGGGAATCACCAACATTGACAGCAGCGGCGCGGTGATCATGCCGCCGATCATCGGCGCGGCGATTCGCTGCATGACTTCCGATCCCGTGCCGTGACTCCACATGATGGGAAGCAGGCCCGCCAGAATGACGCTGACGGTCATCGCTTTCGGACGAACGCGTAACACGGCCCCTTCTCGGATCGCGTCGTCTAACAATGCCAGGGTTGCAGGAGCAGCAGCAGCAGCAAGTCGGTCGTCCCACGCATGCTTAAGGTAGATGAGCATGACGACGCCGAATTCGGCTGCCACGCCGGCGAGCGCGATGAAACCGACGACGGTGGCCACCGACACTTCGTGGCCCAACAGATAGATGAACCAGAAGCCGCCGATGAGGGCGAATGGCAGCGTCGCGAGCACGAGCAAGGCCTCGTCGAACTGCCGGAAGATGAGATACAACAGCACGAAGATGATCAGCAGCGTGAACGGCACGACGATCTTGAGCTTGGCTTTGGCGCGCTCGAGGTACTCGAACTGCCCAGACCAGCTGATCGAGTAGCCAGCGGGAAGACTCACTTCCTTCGCCACGACGCTTTGCATCTCTTCCACCGCCGACTGCAAATCCCGGCCGCGCAGATCGATGTACACCCAACCTGAGAGTCGCGCGTTCTCGCTGCGAAGCATGGGCGGTCCATCGGTGACGGATATGTGGGTCACTGTGCCCAAGGTAATGTTGGCTCCGGCGGGCGTGAGGATCGGTAGTTCGCGCAGATCGGCGACCGAATCGCGTAGCTCACGCGGATAACGCACGCTGATCGGAAAGCGCTGCAAGCCCTCCACTGTTTCTCCGACGCGTTCACCGCCCACGGCGGCGCTCACTATGCTCTGCACGTCCGCGATCGTCATGCCATATCGGCCGACCGCATCACGATCGATATCGATATTGATGTAGCGCCCTCCAGTCAGTCGTTCGGCCAACGCCGAGCTCACGCCCGGCACGTTTTTCACAGCGCGTTCCACCGCCGCCGCAACTCGATCGATGACGGCGGGGTCAGCACCCGCAATCTTGACGCCCACGGGACTCTTGATGCCGGTGGCCAGCATATCGATGCGGTTACGGATGGGAGGTACCCACACGTTGGCAAGACCTGGAATCTGGAGTTTCTGATCGAGCTCCGCGATCAACTTCTCCGGCGTCATGCCTTCTCGCCACTGATCGCGCGGTTTGAATCGGATGGTGGTTTCCGTCATTTCGAGTGGTGCCGGATCGGTCGCGGTTTCAGCGCGTCCCATCTTCCCGAATACGCGATCTACTTCCGGCACCGTCATGAGGATGCGATCCATCTGCTGCAGCAGTTGCGACGCCTTGCCCGCGGACAACCCTGGCTGCGCGGACGGCATGTGGAGCACGTCGCCCTCGTCGAGCGGCGGCATGAATTCGCCACCGAGCTGCAGCGCCGGGATCGCTGTGAGCGCGAGCAATACGAGCGCAACCGCAATCGTTGCACGCGGCCACGCCAGAACGCGCTCGAGCACGGGTCGGTAGACCTTCACGAGCCAGCGGTTGAGCGGATTGCGCTCTTCGCTGGGGATGCGGCCCCGGATCAGGTAACCCATGAGCACCGGGATCAAAGTCACGGCAAGTCCGGCAGACGCCGCCATCGCATAGGTCTTGGTATACGCCAACGGCGCGAACAGCCGGCCCTCCTGCGCTTCAAGCGTGAAGATCGGAATGAACGACAGCGTGATGATGAGCAGGCTGAAGAACAGCGCGGGCCCGACTTGTGCGCTCGCTTCGCCGATCAGCTTCCACCGCTCGCTCGACTCGATCTGTCGATCCGGATGCGCGACTTGCCAGTGTTCGAGATGTTTATGCGCGTTCTCGATCATGACGATGGCGGCATCGACCATGGCGCCGATGGCAATGGCGATCCCGCCCAGCGACATGATGTTCGCGTTGATGCCCTGGCGCTGCATGACGATGAACGCGATCAGCACACCGAGTGGCAGCGAAACGATGGCGACGAAAGCGGAACGCAGATGAAATAGAAACGCGAAGCACACCAGCGCGACGACAATGAACTCTTCGATGAGCTTGCCGGTGAGATTCTCGACGGAGCGGTTGATGAGACCGGAGCGGTCGTACGTTTCGACGATCTCGACACCCTGCGGCAGACTGCGCTTGAGCGTCTCGAGTTTGGCCTTCACGGCAGCGATGGTCTCGAGCGCGTTCTTGCCGGAGCGCATGACGATGATGCCGCCGGTCACCTCGCCTTTCCCGTCTAGCTCGGCAATACCGCGTCGGGCCTCCGGACCTATTTGAATGCGCGCAACTTCTGAAAGCTTGATGGGTACGCCATCGGCGCCCGTGCGCAGCACGATCTTGTTGAAATCGTCGATGCCGCGCAGATACCCCGTCGTACGCACCGCGTACTCGGCTTCGGCGAGTTCCAGCACCGACCCACCGGTTTCCTGGTTCGAGGAATTCACGGCCGCGATCACTTGGGCGTGCGTGATCCCATAGGCGCGCATGCGATCGGGATTGAGCACGATCTGGTACTCGCGTACTGCACCTCCGAGCGACGCCACCTCGGCGACATTGGCGACAGCCTTGAGCTCGTACTTGAGGAACCAGTCCTGGATTGCTCGCAGCTGTGAAAGATCATGACGCCCGGTGCGATCGACGATGGCGTATTGGTAGACCCAGCCAACTCCTGTGGCATCGGGGCCAAGCGCCGGTGTCACGCCGGCAGGCAAGCGGCTTTGTACCTGATTCAGATACTCAAGCACGCGTGAGCGCGCCCAGTACGGATCCGTCCCGTCCTCGAACAGAACATAGACAAACGAATCGCCGAAGAAGGAATACCCGCGCACCGTCTTCGCGCCGGGCACCGAAAGCATGGTGGTCGTCAGTGGATAGGTGATCTGATTTTCGACGATCTGCGGCGCCTGCCCGGGATAAGGCGTCCGAATGATGACCTGCACATCAGAGAGGTCCGGCAGGGCATCAACCGGCGTGCGTGTGACTGCCCATACGCCCCAGGCGGTCGCCAGGAGCGTTGCAAGTACGACCAGGAACCGGTTGTCGATCGACCAGCGAATGAGCCGCGTGATCATGGCGCGTGCTCCTTCGGCATCGCTTTGTCGTCGATTCTTGAAATCGTGTCGATGCGATAGCCGCCTTCGACCCGCGTGAAGGTGAACCTCACGCGATCACCGACCTTGAGATCCTTTGCTATTCCCGCGCTTGGCAACTCAAATCCCATCGTCATCGGCGGCCAGTTGAGCGAAGCCACCGCGCCGTGATCGAGCGTGATGGAATCCGCGCCAATTTCTGTGATCGTGCCCTCCGCCGTGTGGCTGCCCGGAGCGGTTTTCATTTTCATGGGTTCGGCGGCCGTCGGGAGTGTCGGGGTTTCGAGCCGGGATACAGCGGACTTGAGGCTCGCCTCCGAGTCGATCAGGAACTGTCCCGAGAGCACGATCGACTGACCCTCAGTGAGCCCACTCAGGATCGCCGTCTTTCCGTCCTGCTCCGCGCCGACGCTCACTTCCACGACCCCGAAAGCGCCGTTGTCGCTTGCCGTAATGACGACACTTCGCGTACCGGTGGTGATCACGGCTTCACTCGGCACCACGAGCTGTGCTTGGCTTTCCGGCGCCACGAGATCGAGCGAGACGAACATCCCGGGCGAAAGCTTTCCATCCTTGTTGTCGAGCACGATGCGCGCCGTCGAGGTTCGCGTATCCACGTCGACCTGCGGCAGCAGGGCGATCACCTTGCCTTTGAATGCAACACCAGGCCATGCGGTCGCCGTCGCCGTTACCTCGGAGCCGAGGGCCACCAGGGAAAGTTGTGCCTCCGGAACTCGCGCATTCACCCAGACAGTTTCGAGCCCGTTGATACGAAAGAGCGGCGCCCCCGGCATGAAGCCCGCGCCCTCGCGCACTCCAAGCTCGCTCACCACGCCATCGATGGGCGAAGCAATTGTTGTCGAGGCGGACGTCTTGCGCTGCGTCTCGATGCGGCGGATGGTGGCTTCCGGCACGCCGAGCACGTGCAAGCGTTCGCGCGCCGCCGCCTGCAGCGATCGGCCCGACTCCGACTGTGCATCGAGCAGTGAGAGATATTCCTGCTGCGCTTCGAGCCAGGCCGGAGCCTGGATCTCAGCAAGAGGCTGACCGCGGCGCACTCTTTCGAGCGGTGCCCGGACGAAGAGACGCGTGACGTAACCTTCAACGCGCGCGGGCACGACTTCAACCAGCTGATCGTTGAACACCAGGCTTCCGACGACCTTGAGCTTGCGCTGGGTTGTCGTTTTCTCGACTTTGCCGATGCGGACGCCGAGGCTTTGCGTCACGTTGGCCGCGACTCGAACACCCGAGTCCGTGCCCGCCTCGTCGGCATAGACAGGGACCAGCTGCATGTCCATGAACGGGGACTTTCCCGGTTTTTCGAACCTGACGTTCGGCACCATCGGGTCGTGCCAATAGAGCACCTTGCGCTCGCCCGACGCTGCGGCAGCCGGCGTGTCATGCGAGCGATAGTTGGCTAACCAATAGCCGCCAGCGCCGGCAAACAGAATGATAACGACGATGGCGAGCAGCCAATGCTTCGGAGTCATTGCATTCAGATTCATGGCGTGGCTCCGGAGGAATGCAGCAGATGCAGGAATGCCCAGGCACGCGTCACGTCGCCTTCGAGCGCCACGTATTCGCGTTGCAGATCGACTTCGTCGCGCAACGCATCGAGCACCGCGCGCTGATCGCCACGACCGCTGCCATACGCCGTGAGAACGGCGCGCGAGCGGTCGCGTGCGAGCGGGAGCAGCGTTGATTCAAAGTGTTGTAGCCGCTGGCGACCTGACCGCCACATCGCGACCATGGATTCGATTTCAGCGCGATGCATCCGCAGCTCGCCTTCCAGTTCCGCCTCGCTGGCGCGAACGCTCGCAAGCTTCGCCGCGATGGCCGGGTTCTGGCGATTTTTCGCAAACAGCGGCAAGCCCACACGAAACTCCAGCGAGACCATGTCCGAGTAGTCTGGGCCGCGCTTGGCGTAGCTCAATTCTGCTGACCAATCCGAGCGCTTTTCGGCTCGCGCAAGGTTCACCTTTGCCTTGGCCGCTTCCACCCTGGCGGCGATCGGTGCGAGAGGCGGATGCGAGGCGACCTCTTGAATGAGAATCTCAGGCGCCATCGCCAGCTCCCGTTTCCACGGCAGATCGCCCAGCTCCTGCGAGGATTCATCACCCACCCAGCGCGCAAGCTCGGCGCGGCGCATGGCGCGCTGCTGCTCAAGCTCGAGGATCTGGTTGTCGAGCCGGGCGAGTGTCGCTTCGCTGGCGAGCGCATCGCCGGCCGTGCCGCGCCCACTCGAAAGCGCCGCGCGCGCGGTCGATGATTGGACGCTGAGGTCAGCCTTGAGCGCGCGGACACGTTCGAGAGTCTCTTCGGCGACTGCCGCGGAGATCCAAGATTCCGCTGCAGCGCTCGCCGTTTGAAATCGTGCGGCCCGCAAGTCCGACACCGCTACATCGACTTCCCGCGACGCAGCCTCAGCGCGATACCGCCGCTTAGCGCCGGCCGGCACGGTCTGCATGACACCGACCTTGCTCATCGTCATGAAGTCGCGCGTTAGCGAGAACTGATCGGGTCCGTTGACCGGAAGATTGTCCACACCGACGATGAGCTCCGGATCAGGCAAGCGGCCCGCGCTCGGCAGATATGCCTGCGCACTTTCGAGCGATGAATGCGCCGCGACTACTTGCGGTGCCTCGCGCAGGGCGGACTCGATGGCGGCATCGAGCGTCAAAGGACCGTCCGCTGCACGAGCAGCGAACGCAACAAAGGAAGCGAGTGCGATGTGGCACACCGCTCGCAACGCGCGAAGCCCCGGGGCCCACGCGAAAGAGCTAACAAGGTTCATTTCGAACCCTCCGAACGAGATCAATCGAATGCGAGCCGGCACGGCTAGCCGTGTCGGCTCAGCTACGCCGAGGATTGATCAGGCGATCGGGGGTGGTTTGAGCGGCGGGTCCGCGAGATCGGCAATTTGCGGGAATGCGACTGCCGGCGATGGCAACGCGACCGGTCTGACGACGTTGACTGCGAGAGCAGGCAGCGTGGCTGCCGAACCAGTGCATGCACTGAGGCAGGCGGCCATGCTCGAAGTGCCGTCGGGGCAGCAAGGACAGGGCTTTGAATCGTCTGTTTGCGGCATTGAATCCGCGCACGGCATTTCTGCGGCGGCCGCACTTGGCGCATTACCACCCATGGCGGAAGCAATCGGGGCCGACAGGAGCACCTGCCCCGCCACAAGGACATAGATAAGAGTGCGGATAAAACGCCGATTCACGAGGCTAAACATATGCTTCCTGGGGTCAGACCGCCAGTTTCACGCGTCGTTCCATTGCCGAAACGTCGGAATCGTCACATTGTCTGCGGGCTTTCCGCCCTCCTCCTGAATCGCAGAGCCGGGCGATTCGCGCCGGGCTGGTGCGATCTGCGCTGCGGGTGCTACTAACTCTTCACCGCCTATAAAGCCAAATGACGCTCGAGTTGTTCGAACACGATGCCGCCGATGGCCAGGATCGTCGCGATCCACAGGCCAACGCGCACGGAGCGACTGGTACCGCAAACCTTGCAGGACGGTCCCGCTGAGCATGTGCGCCGCGACTTCCAGTAAACCGCATAGAAGCCGTATCCGAGCAACCCAACCGTGAGGCCGATGAATATCCACTTGTAGGGAGCCAGCGCGTCGAGCGTGCTTACCCAAGCCCCGGCTATGCCGACGCTCAGGAGAGTGAAGGGCAAGAGGCAGCAGGCCGCGCATATTCCGAGCGCAGCGAGCAGGCCACCGGCGGTGGTCCATTTGACGACGCGCTGGCTTCTGTTGGCGGACTTGCTACAGCCGCAGCTCGGCGCGACATCGGCGGATGGACTGGAGTCATTGTTCATTTGAGACCTCGCCTACTTGCAGCCGCAGGAGCCAGCCAGGTTCAGTTCCGCATCGAGCACATCTCGCGTGCCTTCAGGCCCCGTCATCCGCAGCCATAGCGGTCCTGACCCAGGCGCGAGGTTCAGCTCAAAGCTCATGAACGGGCAGCACTTGCGTTCGTTCGCGACAAAGCTGGCGATCTCCTCCAGAGAATCCGGCAGGAACCGAAACGCATATCCGTCAGGCAGCGTCACGCGTTCGACACAGCGCTTTTCGAACAGCTCGCGTGCCAAGGCGAAATGCGCAGTGCGCGCGGCAGGCTCGATGGCCGAAGGTACACACGCGACCGCGGGAATTTGGCTCGATTCAGCGCTCATGGCTCGACTCTCCGTTCGATCACCCATTGCGATCGGTCGAAAGAGCGTACATATTCAAGTCAACTTGAAGTCAAGGGCGAAAGATGAAGACCTACTCGATTGGCGAAATCGCGAAACGGACCGGCATCCGCACCTCCGCGCTGCGCTACTACGAGGAGGCCGGGATTCTCCCGACGCCGGCGCGAACTAACGGACGACGGTTTTACGACGCGGACGCCATTCGACGCGTCGACGTGCTGCGCTTTGCACAGCAGGCCGGTTTTTCACTCGAGGAAATCAAGACGCTGTTCCATGGCTTCGGGATCGAAACGCCCTTGAGCACCCGCTGGCGTTCATTGGCGCGTACGAAACTTGAAGAACTGGAACTGCTTGAAAAACGGATCAAGCGAATGAAGCGAGCGCTGGCGCTCGGGCTCAAATGCGGCTGCATTCGTGTCGAAGACTGTTCGCTGTCACCGAAAGATGCCGACATGCCGAAAGCAGAGCGCTCGAACTCTTGCTGCGGATGAACAATGGAATTCGTTAAACCATTCGCACTCTTTGTGGTCACGGCCGTCGCTGAAATCGTCGGCTGCTATCTGCCGTATCTGTGGCTCAAGAAGAATGGTTCGGTGTGGTTGCTGGCTCCAGCACTGGCAAGTCTCGCCCTCTTCGTCTGGCTGCTGACGCTCCATCCGACTGCAGCGGGCCGAGTCTATGCGGCCTACGGTGGTGTCTATGTCGGAGTTGCCATCGTCTGGCTGTGGCTCGTGGATGGCCATCGGCCTTCACAATGGGATCTGCTGGGAGCGGCGGTGGCCATCGCGGGGATGGCAATCATTGTGCTAGGACCGCGTTCTGCTGAGTAGCAAAGCCACGCGAATTGCGCCGAATCTGAACTAGTTTCGCTGCGCGGACACTTCACGCGCGGCGATCCAAAAGTTCTTTTCGGAGACTTGTTTCGCCGCACTAGGATCGATGCCATCCGCAAGGTGTTGCCTAGCTATCTGATGACGAGCGCGCGCTTTTGCGAGAGGAACGTCCGGATAGGTTCCAAGCGCTAACGTTTTGTGTTTCCCGTCGAAACGATAGTTGTAGCGCCAGTATCGACCGCCTGTTGGCGCAACCAGCAGATATAACCCACCGCCATCGGTCAGCTTGTACGGATTGCGCAGCGACTTTACTTTGCGAACCTCGGTTTCCGTCAGCATCTGGAATCCTGAGTTCTGGTGCATTCGCGGCTGAGCGCAGTCGTGTCGATCGCCAACGCCCGATCCCACAGTTGCTTCAGCGACCAGTTACTGCGTTGACCCCCGCGCCCGAATGAGAACTGCCGCTTGCGGATTCGATTTGCCAGCTCGATGCCGGCGAACGTGATGGCCGCGGTTCTGAAGGTCTTCAAGCCCAGCATTGAAGCGCAGCGGCGTTTGATCGTGCGATGGTCCTGCTCGACGATGTTGTTGAGGTAGCGGCAAGAGCGCACGACAACGCCTTTCCACTTCGGCTCTTCATTGCCTAACAGCCGCAACGCCCGATGGCTCGCGGCATTGCCGTCGAGATTCACCTTGAGTGGCCATCGCGACCGGTTCGTCGCCACCGCATTCCGAAAGAACTCCTGCGCGGCATCCATGCCGCGATCTGCACGCAGAAGCGATCCGACAGATTTTCCCTGCTTGTCGACCGCCCGATACAGATAGTGCAGTCCGCCGCGGACGGAAACCGCCGTCTCATCCATACGCCAGGAGGAATTCACCGGCCGCGCGAAGCGAGCCCAGCGCTTTTCGAACTCCGGCACGTAGCGCAGAACCCAGCGCATGATTGTCGTGTGCGATACGACAATGCCTCGCTCAGCCATCATCGCGACAAGGTGCCGATAGCTCAGCCGGTAGGTGATGTACCAGCGAACGCAGAGCTCAATGGTTTCGGATTGGAATCTGCGGCCGCGGTAAATGAGGTCGCGCTCGATTGCCTGGGTCATACGTGCACCCCGCAAGTTGGCTCAGGTGCTGCGGTTTTGCCGCCAATGCACCAGAGCCTCGAAATACCCACCGCAGAATTGCCTGCCTTCGAGGGCCTACGGGCCGGAGCGCCTCAGATTCTGCACCCGCAGAATTCGGTATGCCACGGGAATTAGCAGCATGGAAAGGAGCGGAGCCGTAATCATGCCGCCGATCATTGGAGCTGCGATCCGCTGCATGACTTCCGATCCCGCGCCATGGCTCCACATGATCGGAAGCAAGCCGGCCAGGATGACGCTCACGGTCATCGCCTTCGGGCGGACTCGCAGAACTGCCCCCTCACGAATAGCGGACGCCAGCGATTCTTGCGTTGGTGCCGCTCCCGAAGCGAGTCGCTCCTCCCAAGCGTGCTTGAGGTAGATCAGCATGACCACGCCGAACTCGGCTGCGACACCCGCAAGCGCGATAAATCCGACGACCGTCGCCACGGACACTTCATGGCCCAGGAGGTAAATGAACCAGAAGCCGCCGATCAGCGCGAACGGTAGGGTCGCCAGCACCAGCAAGGCTTCGTCGAACCGTCGGAAGATCAGGTACAACAGCACAAAGATGATGAGCAGCGTAAACGGCACGACGATCGCAAGCTTCGCCTTTGCGCGCTGCAGGTATTCGAACTGACCGGACCATGCAATCGAATATCCAACCGGCAGGCTCACCTCGCTTGACACCTTGCGCTGCATCTCTTCGACAGCCGACTGCAAGTCCCGCCCCCGCAGGTCCACGTATACCCAACCTGACAGCCGCGCATTCTCACTGCGCAGCATCGGCGGACCATCTTCGATCGCGATCTTCGCGACTGTTCCCAGCGTGATCTCCGCGCCTGATGGCGTGATGATGGGCAAGTTGCGGAGGTCCGCGACAGAGTCACGAAGCTCGCGCGGATAGCGGACGCTGACCGGAAACCTCTGTAGGCCTTCGACCGTTTCCCCGATTCGCTCACCGCCAATCGCTGCGCTCACGATGCTCTGTACGTCCGCGATGCGTAGTCCATAACGGCCAATGGCATCGCGATCGATGTCAACGTCGATGTAGCGTCCGCCGGTCAAACGCTCGGCCAATGCAGAGCTGACGCCCGGCACATCTTTCACGGCCCGCTCCACTGCGGTCGCCACACGGTCGATGATCATTGGATCCGTGCCAGAGACTTTGACTCCGACGGGACTCTTGATGCCGGTCGCGAGCATGTCGATGCGATTGCGGATAGGCGGCACCCACACATTGGCGAGCCCAGGAATCTTCAATCGCTGGTCGAGCTCGGCCACCAATTGCTCAGGCGTCATGCCAGGTCGCCACTGATCGCGTGGCTTGAAGCGGATCGTGGTTTCGACCATCTCGAGCGGCGCCGGGTCCGTCGCTGTCTCTGCCCGCCCCATCTTGCCGAACACGCGTTCAACCTCTGGCACTTCCATCAGCATGCGATCCATCTGCTGCAGAAGCTGCGATGCCTTGCCGGCCGACAGCCCGGGCAGTGCTGAAGGCATGTGCAACAGGTCGCCCTCATCGAGTGGCGGCATGAATTCGCCGCCCAGGCGGAGTACTGGCACAGCCGTCAACGCGAGCAACGCGATCGCAATTGCGATTGTCACGCGCGGCCACTCGAGCACACGGTCGAGCACTGGCCGGTATACGCGGATCAGCCAGCGATTGAGCGGGTTGCGCTCTTCGGTCGGAATCCGACCGCGGATCAACATACCCATGAGCACGGGTATCAGCGACACCGCGAGGCCTGCGGCGGCGGCCATGGCATAGGTCTTCGTGTACGCCAGCGGCGCAAACAGACGCCCTTCCTGCGCCTCCAGCGTAAAGATCGGCACAAACGACAACGTGACGATCAGCAAGCTGAAGAACAGCGCCGGCCCCACCTGCGCGCTGGCTTCGGCAATCAGTGACCATCTCTCGCGATTTTCGAGCGAGCGATCCGGATGCTCGGCCTGCCAATGCTCGAGGCGCTTGTGCGCGTTTTCGATCATGACGATGGCAGCGTCGACCATCGCGCCAATGGCGATGGCGATACCACCGAGCGACATAATGTTTGCATTGATGCCCTGCTTCTCCATGACGATGAAAGCGATGAGGAT
>Ga0315912_10004105_pt1 | contig 13972 bp, 15 predicted proteins | sample VfabasoilMG_FD_204469 | JGI IMG/M metagenome (GOLD analysis project Ga0315912, IMG submission 204469) | Garden soil microbial communities collected in Santa Monica, California, United States - V. faba soil | ecosystem: Environmental > Terrestrial > Soil > Garden | place: USA: California... | reverse complement strand
ACGGAGGAAACATGACCATGCAAAATTCAGGCAGCTCAATGTTTGTGCTTGCTACATTGCTCGCGACCACGGCGTTCATTGAAGCAGCCGCACAATCCGACTATCCGGCAAAGACCGTGCGCATCGTCGCACCGTTTCCACCCGGCGGCAGCGTGGATACCGTGAGCCGCCTGATCGCCGCGCGGCTTTCCGAGAGCTACGGCCAGACCTTCGTCGTGGACAATCGCGGCGGCGCTTCCGGCAATATCGGCAGCGAGATCGCCGCCAATGCACCCGCCGACGGCTATACGCTGCTGGTCAATACGTTACCACTCGTCACCAACCAGTTTCTGTACAGCAGAGTGCCGTATGACGTGCTGCGTGATTTCGCGCCGGTGTCGCTGCTGACAGGCACCCCTGCGGTACTTGCCGTGCATCCGTCACTACCGGTGAAGAATGTGCGCGAACTGATCGAACTCACCAAATCGCGCGCCGGCAAACTCGATTACGGCACCGCCGGCGTCGGTACCAACTCGCATATCGCGGGCGAGTTGCTTAATTACCTCGCCAAGACCAACATTTCCGCGGTTCACTTCAAGGGTGGCGGCCCGGCGACAATCGCCTCCGTGTCCGGAGAAATCGGCATTAATTTTAATACGTTGCCGGATTCGCTGAGCTATGTGCGCTCCGGGCGTATGCGCGCAATCGGTGTCAGCAGCGCCAAACGTGCGCCATCATTGCCCGACGTGCCCGCCATTGCCGAAACCGTGCCTGGCTACGAATTCACCACCTGGCAAGGCATACTTGCACCGCGCAACACGCCACGCGCCATTGTTAATTCACTCGCCGAACGCATCAAAAAATCTCTCGCCGCACCTGAAAATATCAAACGCTTTAGCGACGCAGGGCTGGATATCGTTGCCAGCACGCCCGAAGAATTCGCTGCCCACTTGAAAACAGAAGTCGAGAAATGGGGCAAAGTCATCAAGGAGCGCAAGATGAAGGCTGAATAATCGTAGTATTGTAAGTATTTGTTTTTATTGATATTTTTATTTATTATACTTTTGAAAATTTCAGATGATTAACGCTCTTGTGTCCAAGGAATTCATCGCTGCTTTCGGCGAAAAAATGAAAGCCGTCGCGGATACTACCGGCAAATCCTTCAACTTCGTGACGCTGCCCGACGCACACGGCGCACGCCTCACTCAAGCAGAGTGTGATCGTATTGATGTTGCCTTTCCCGACCGTGACATGCGTTTCAACGAGCAGTTGAATGCGGCCTATGAAGAAGCATTGCCAAAAATGAGCAATCTCAAGTGGGTGCACTACACGAGTTCCGGAATCGGCCAACAGTTCTATGTTCCCGAGCTCAATGCAAAAGGCGTGATCACCACGAGTTCTACCGGCTCCAATGCCGAACCCGTGTCGCAGACGGGCATCACCGGCCTGCTGATGCTCGCACGCGGCTTCGGCAGCCACATCCGCGGACAATGCAAGCACGAGTGGAAGCCGCTGCGCGGTGCGGCATTGCCTGACGACCTGCGTGGCCAAACCGTGCTATTGATCGGCGTGGGTGCGATAGGTAAAAAATTCACCGGCTACGCACACGCGTTTGGTCTCAAGGTTATCGGCGTGCGCCGCAGCCCGCGCCAACCCGACGATACTGTCGACGAGTTGCATCCGCCGTCAAAGCTGCCCGAACTGTACGGACGCGCGGACTGGATCGTGCTGTGCTGCCCGCTGACGAAAGAAACCCGCGGTCTCATCGGCGCCGATGCATTCAAGCGTGTAAAAAAGGGCGCGAAACTCATCAACATCGCGCGCGGCGAAATTGTCGACGAGGCTGCGATGATCGCAGCGCTAAAAAGCGGGCAACTCGGCGGCGCGGCGCTCGATGCGCATAGTCAGGAACCGCTGCCGGCGGATTCACCGTTGTGGGATATGCCCAACGTCGTCATCTCGCCGCACAACGCCTCGGCCTCAACGGGCAACGAGCCGCGTTGCGCCGAAATGTTCATCGCCAACTTCGGCCACTGGGTGCGCGGCGAACCGATGTTCAACGTGCAGAAATTCTGATGAACACCCCCAGCACCGGCATGCTGCTCGCCATGCTCGATTTGCAGGACAGCATGAACCGCAAAATCGACCCGGACTGGATTGGCAAGCGCCATGCTTATCTGCGCGCAGTGCTGGTCGAGGCAACCGAGGCGCTCGAACACTACGGCTGGAAATGGTGGAAAAAGCAGTCGCCGGACATGGTGCAGTTGCGCATCGAGATGATCGACATCTGGCACTTCGTGCTGTCGGAGTATTTGTTGCGCGCCGATGGCGACAAGACAGCGGCGGCGAATACGATGATTGCCGAGTGGACATCGCCAGCTGCGCTGGATTTCGACGGCACACGTTACGACCTAACGTCACTCGACATGCGCCGGCAACTTGAACTGCTGGCCGCGCTGGCGGCGGCGCGGCGGGTCAACCTTCCGCTGGTGGCTTTGCTGTTTGTGGCGTGTGAGCTGACACCCGCCGCGCTTTATCGTGAATACGTTTCAAAAAACGTGCTAAACCACTTCCGGCAGGATCGCGGCTACAAAACCGGCGAATACAAAAAAACCTGGAATGGCGCGGAAGATAACGTTCACATGGCCGAGATCATGGATTCGATAACCGAGGCAGACGAACATCTGCCTGATACGCTTTATCGCGTACTCGCAGACCGCTACGACGCGTTGCACGCCGCAGGCAAGCTCGCGTAACCCGTGAGGAGCCACACTGCACCGCCGGAACCGCGCCGGCGGTGCGATACGTTACGACTACCCCTTCTGGCCTTCCAGCAACAACTTCGCCACTTCCGGCGCAATCTTCTCGGCACGCTCATCGAGCTGCGCCGGCGTCAGATTAGCAATCGGATGCGGCATTTCCAGAAAACGGAAACCTTCCAATCCCCAAGTGCGCGCCATGGCATTGCCGGTGGCACGGAACACATGGGTAATGATGGACGCCGAAGGTATGCCTTGCTGTTCAAATACGATGCTGTCGAGCACACTGCCCGAGCTGCATGACCCTCAGTCGCCGACGCCGGCAACAATGACGTCGACGTTGCCCTTGTAATCGTCGATGATCTCGGCGTGTGGCGCTGCGCCGGAGCTTTTCTTCCTGCGAATCACGTGCGACTTGGTGCCGTGCTCGCGCTCCAGAATATTGGCGATGCGCATCAGCAACTGATCGGAATTGTGCTTGGTGTTGTCGATCAGACCGACACGCAGCCCGTGCAACGACTTGGGCCGTGGCGCATAGTTGATACGCCTCCCCAATATCTCGGTGGTTGGATCCAGTATCTGCACTGCCATGACAATTATCTCCTTTCTACAATAAAAACAAATACTTATGGTTTTTTGATCTCGCGGGTCACGCTTTGCGACCCGGCCTTGCCGCCCCAGCCGGGAATATACGCCGATTGCACGCCGGCGATACCCCCCGCAGCAATCACCAGAAAATCCTCCGGCGTTTCGACCACGGATAACATGGTCTTTTCGTCGTCCGGCGCGACGGGGCCGGGGGCGATGTTCACGCGCTTCAAGTCGGCGATGGAACTCTTGGCGTGCTCGAAGCAGAAGTTCTGCACGTCCGCGCGCGACCAGCCGGCTTTTTTCATCACCAGCTGATGCTCGCCTGGGAACACCAGCGCATACTGCGGCCGGCGGTTGGTACCTGCGGAGATGCGCATGTTTGCGCACAACGTAGTCAGCACGCCTTCGGGCGTGGCGCTCAAACCGTTGGAATACTGGTGCGGCGCAAACGCCGCGAACACGGTCACCGCATTCTGATCCCGGCGGAACCCGCGCGTGGTGTGAAACGGCGGCCACGGACTGCTGTCGGTTTCGTTCTCGGCAATACAGAAGCTGTATTTGCCGCCGTGCCCCATGCTGCTGCGGTCCAGTTCGCCGGGCATGGTGCCTATCACATTGCGCATCACCAGCCGCACCGCACGGCCGATGGTTGCGTTGGCGCGCCAGCCCGGACCAAACAGGTTGTCTCCGGAATTGATGTTAAGTTCCTTCGCGATGGGGCCATTAACCACCATGAATACGGCCGAGCCGCCGGTGCTGGTCGCCGGGCCGTGATAACCGTACTTGGGGTCGGCCATCGCTTCGATGGCCGCAGCAATGACCGGCATATACTCTGCCTTGCAACCGGCCATCACCGCGTTGATCGCCACTTTTTCCGCGGTCACTTTCACCTGCCGGTTTTCGATGAATGCCAGTTGATGCTGTGGATCAAGTCCGGCCGCGGCGAGCATCGCTTCAACGCGATCCGCAGTGGGCGGCACCACCGGCAAGCCGTCAGTCCAGCCGTTCTCGTAACAGAGGTCGATGGCGCTGCCGATATCCTGCGCCGTGTGGCGCCGTGCTTTGAGTTCCATCATATGTCTATCCGTTTTGGGTATGGGGTACGCGCAGTTTACATCAAGAATTTAAAACACCCTGTCAGTAATGAAAAGTTGATACCATTTGCGTTCAGGCTTGCCCGCAATCATTGCACTCCCCTCAGCCCAACATCTGTCCACCATCAACTGCGATAGTCTGACCGGTGATCCAGCTCGCCGCGCTGCTCGCAAGGAACAACGTCACATTGGCAATTTCCTCCGGCGTTCCCAGCCGCCCGAAACGAATGCTGCCGAGCACGGAGTTGTAGAGCTTCGGGTCCGTGGTTTTTCTTTGCTCCCAGGTACCGCCGGGGAACTCGATCGAACCCGGCGCGATGCAGTTCACGCGTATGCGTTTGTCCGCCAGTCGCGCTGCCTGCGACAAGGTCAACTGGATCAGCGCGGCCTTGACCGCACCGTACGGCGGTGTACGCGCACTGGGCTGCAAGCCGGAGATCGACGAGATGTGGATGATCGAACCTTGAGATTTCTCCAGATATGGCAGCGCGGCGCGTGACGCGCGCACCGGGGCCAGGAGATCAACGTTAATACTTGCTGCCCAGCCGGCCTCGTCGTCGCTGAGTCCGAAACCCGAGGCATTATTCACCAGCACGTCGATGCCTCCAAGCGCCTGTGCCGCAGCCGTTACATAACTTTTCACCGCCTCCCCGTCGCTCAGGTCACACACCGCCGCATGTACTACGCGGCCGCTGCGCCGGAGTTCGGCTCCGGTTGCGCGCAGTGCGGATTCGCCGCGTGCGCAGATGGACACATTCGCACCAGCCTGTGCGAAAGCAAGGGCGATCGAACGGCCGATGCCGCGCGAGCCACCGGCAATCACCGCGTTACGTCCGTTTAGTTCAAGTTGCATGTGTCAAGCCCCCTCGTGACATGGTCCATTAAACTTTCGCTGCAGCGCCTGCTAAAAACCGGTCAACAATCGCCAGAAAGTCGTCAGGCTTCTCATCGCTCGGATAATGCCCCAACCCCGGCATGGTGACGACCTGTGCTTGCGGCAACGCCGCCTTCAATTCCTGCTGCGTCTCCGGCGGTACGATGGTACTCAAGCCGCCGAGCACATAAATAATCGGCGCCTTGATTTTCCGCACGGTAGTCCAAAGCTCCGTTGGAATAAATCCCTTGAGTATCGCCGGATCGCGCTTCCAGACGCGACGCCCGTCAGCGCGCACCTTTGAGCCGTGTTGCGCAAGATTGCGCAGCACCGGTTCCGGCGTGCGCGGGTGTTCAGTCTTGATCTGCGCCAGCATTTCATCAAGCGTCACCCAGCCGTTCGCCTCCTTGGCCATGCGGTCGCCGCGACGGTTGGAAATCGCCGCCGGCCGTTCGGGACCGACATCCTCGACGATCACCGCTGACACCCATTCTGGGTGGCGCCCTGCAATCATCTGCACCACGCGCCCACCGGTCGAAGCGCCCCACAACACAATGTTACGTAGCCCAAGCTGTTCGATCAGCGCCTCGATATCGCTGGTGTAATCCTCGACCAGATAAGCGCCTTCCGGATGCCAGCCGGAATCACCGTGCCCGCGCATATCGACAGCGATCACGTGATAGTTCTCGGTGAAATGCGGGGCAACATGATCGAACGCACGCGCAACACGTGCGATGCCATGCAGCAGAATCAGTGGCTGCTTGCCGGTGTTACCCCAATCCAGATAGTGAATTTGCAGTCCATTTAGCGTGATGAATCTGTCAATCGGATGTACCGTCGCAGTCATGAATTTCTCCCGTATATAACGGCCGGCAAGATAACATCAAATACGATACATTTCCGGCTTTACCTTTCAACGAGGGCAACATGCGTCACACGACCATTCATCATTCAGCGGCGACACTCCTCACCATGCTCGCACTAATGCTGATTAACACCACCCCCCATGCACAGATCAAACCGAAGGTCACCGACGCCGGTGCGGCAACGCCCAAGACCATCATGTATGTCGGCAACAGTTTTTTTTATTACAACAACAGCATGCACAATCAGGTTACGCGCATCGCGACCGCCGCTGATCCGCAAAACCGCTCCGCGTATCGCAGCACCTCCATCACCATGAGTGGTTCCGGTCTAAACTGGCACGACATCGACTCCTATTTCAGACCCGGCGGCGTAGCATCCTATTCGTTTGTCGGAGATAACGAAATCCGCTTTAATAAATTCGACAAGCCGTTTGATGTAGTGATCATGATGGATTGCAGCCAGTGCCCGATCCATCCGCAGCTGGGGCCGATGTTTCATGAGTACGCCAAGAAACACAGCGATACCGTGCGCAAACACAAGGCTCAGCCTGTGCTTTTCATGAGCTGGGCGTATGAGGACAAGCCCGAAATGACGGCACAACTCGCCGAGCAGTACACGATCGCCGGGAATGCCAACAACGCGCTGGTCATTCCTGCCGGGCCTGCATTCGCGAAAGCAATCGCAAAACGTCCGGACATTGCTCTTTATGTGGCGGACAAGCGCCACCCCACTGCTCGCGGAACCTACCTCGCCGCAGCTACTACCTACGCCGCGCTTTACCGGAAATCGCCGGTGGGCGGCCCACATCCCGCGACAGTCGATGCGGCAACCGCACAGTTTTTGCAGGAAGTCGCATGGGAAACTGTGCAGGAATATTACGGCCGTAGAGTACCCTCGCAATAAGGAAAGCCCTTGAGTAATACCGGGTTGAGATACAGTCAATGGTCGAGGAAACCGTAAAGCAATTCGGTCGCCTGGATTTCCTGGTGAACAACGGCTCATGGCGCCCGGAATTTCGCAAAGCAGTACCGCTGGCGGGCCGGTGCGGTGAGCCGGGCGAAATCGCCGCGATGGTGCGCATGCTGTGCAGCCCTGAGGCGCGTTTCATCACCGGACAATCAATACACGTTAACGGCGGCGCCTGGATGCCGTAGTCTCGCCTGCGTCCAGCGTTGCACAAGTCACTTCACTAACGAGTCCTGAGTACAGAGGGAAATATGCAAATCACGCGTATAGGCGATTTTGAAGTGCGGCGCATTACCGAGTTCGAGGGGCCGTTTATAGCACCCGAGGTTTTCTTTCCCGATTTCGACCCTGATGTGTTGCGGGCGAATCACGACATGACAGGACCGCGGCTGATTGATCCGCTTACGGGCAAACTCATCTTCAGCTTTCACAGTTTCGTCGTCAAAACCGGTCGTCACACTATCCTCATTGATTCCTGCATCGGCAATAACAAGGAGCGTCCGACACGGCCGCAATTTCACCGACTGCAATCACCGTTCCTCGCCGATCTCGCCCACGCAGGCGTCAAACCCGAGGATATCGATTTCGTGATGTGCACGCACCTGCACTGGGATCACGTCGGCTGGAATACCCGCCTCGATAACGGACGCTGGGTGCCGACCTTTCCCAATGCGCGTTACATCATGGCGCGTCGCGAGTTCGAGCATTGGCAAGGCGTGCAGCAGCGCGGCGAGGAATCACCCCACCGCCTTGCCTTCGAGGACAGCGTGCTGCCAGTCGTGCGCACCGGCCAATCAGTGCTGGTCGATGACGATTACGCGCTCGAAGACGGCTTGTGGTTCGAAAGCGCCCCCGGCCATACGCCGGGCAACGTGGTGATCCATGCACGCTCGCGCGATGACCGTGCGGTTTTTCTGGGTGACGTACTGCATCACCAGTTGCAGTTGATGGCACCGGAATGGTCGACACTCGCCTGCACCGATCCCAAGCTATCGCGCTCGACACGCATGCGTCTCGTCGAAGAATACGCCGAGCGCGGCACGCGCCTGCTGCCAGGGCATTTTCCTTCGCCCACGGCCGGCCACATCGTCCGGCATGGCAGCGCCTATCGCTACGCGTTCGAAACGTTCGAGTAGAATCGCCTGCACCAAATAACAATCAGGGAAAGAAAATAAAAATGAGCAATCAGACGTCTGCAACGCCGCGCTGCCTCAACGACATACTTTGTCTGGACGATTTCGAAGAACCCGCGCGCCGCTTTCTGCCGCGCCCCATCTTCGGCTATATCTCCGGCGGCGTGGAAACCAACGCATCGCTCGACGCCAACCGCTCCGCCTTCAGCGAGTACGAGTTCATGCCGCGCGTGCTCGTCAACACCAAGGCGCGCCATCAGAAGACCACGTTGTTCGGGCGCACTTACGATCTGCCGTTCGGTTTTCCGCCGATGGGCGCTACTGCACTCGCCGCTTACCGCGGCGACGACGCCCTTGCAAAGGTCGCAGCTGAACTCAACACGGTGATGATCCAAAGCGGCGCATCGCTGACGCCGATGGAACACCTGCGGGAAGTCGGACCGACCGCGTGGTTTCAGGCTTATCTGCCCGGCGAGCCCGACATCATCACGCCGCTGGTGAATCGCGCGCAGGCGACGGGTTTCGAAACACTAGTGCTCACAGTGGACGTGCAAGTGTCCGCGAACCGTGAGAACAATGTGCGCGCTGGTTACAGTTCGCCACTCAAGCCAACACTACGGCTGGCGTGGGACGGCATGGTGCGTCCGCGCTGGCTACTCGGCACTTTTACCCGCACCATACTCAACCACGGCATGCCGCATCTCGAAAACATGGGCTTCCCGCGCATACCGATCCTCGGCAACATTGATCGCCCGCGTATGGGACGCGACGGACTCAATTGGGAGCACGTCGAGCTCATGCGCAAAATCTGGAAAGGCAAGCTTGTGCTGAAAGGCGTGCTTTCCCGCCACGACGTGCGCATCGCGCGCGAGAGCGGCGTCGACGGCATCATGGTGTCCAACCACGGTGGCCGCCAACTCGACGGCACTATCTCACCGTTTCGCGCGCTTCCAGGCGCTGCTGCCGAAGCCGGCAACATGGCCATCATGATGGACAGCGGTATCCGCCGCGGCACAGACGTACTCAAAGCGCTCGCCATGGGCGCGCATTTCGTCTTCGTTGGCAGACCGTTCCTATATGCGGCTTCCATCGCCGGCGAAGCCGGCGTGCGCCATGCCGCCAGCCTTCTAAAAGAAGAAATCAGCCGCAACATGGCGATGCTCGGCATTTCGTCCGTTGCCGAAATGAAGCCTGATCTGCTCGTTCCAAGGCGGGGGCCGATCTAAGCAATAAAGCGACGCGGCCAACAGTGGTTGGCCGTTGGAAAATGCCCGGTCTAGATTGCCGGCACTTGCGCGTTCATAAGTTGACACGCCCCACTGGTAGGTCTACGCTTTGGACTAAGGTTCCACCATCCGTTTCCACCACCACTTCCTGGGAGGACAGCATGAGTGCGCATCTTAGCCCCGCAAAAATCCATTCCCGTCTCAAGCACCCGGTCATCGACGGCGATGGCCACTGGCTCGAATTCACCCCGGTCTTCAGCGAAAAAATGCGCAAGGCGGTCGGCGACAAGGCTGCGGACGGGTTCCTCGCGGCGATGAAAACTACCACCGATGCACTCAAGATGACTCAGGCGGCGCGCGACGAGCGCCGCGTCGCCATGCCTAATTTCTGGAACCGCCAGGCCGAAAACACGCTCGACCGGGCGACGGCGATGATGCCCAGGATGCTGTACCAGCGGCTCGACGAGATCGGCTCGGATTTCGCCGTGATCTACCCGACCGCCGGCTTGCGCCTGCCGCGCATCAAAGACGATGAGACGCGGCGCGCAGTCATTCGCGCCTACAACATCGTCTCGGCCGAATATTTCCGCGGCCTCGAAGACCGCATGACGCCGGCGGCGATCATCCCGATGCATACGCCGGAAGAGGCGATTGCCGAACTCGAATTCGTCACCAAACAGCTCGGTTCCAAAGTCGGCATGTTCGGCAGCGGCATGGCGCGCAAGGTGGCGGGTACCGGTAACGACCCCGTGTGGTACGACGTGCTCGGCATCGATAGTCCGTACAATTACGACCCGGTGTGGGCGAAGTGCGTAGAGCTCAAGATCGCTCCGACCTTTCACAGCAGTTCCAGCGGGCAAGGGCTGCGCAACTCACCGAGCAATTTTGTCTACAACCACATTGGCCATTTCGCGGCTGCCGGCCACGCCGTCGCCAAAGGCATCTTCCTCGGCGGCGTGACGCGGCGCTTCCCCGAACTGCGTTTCGCCTTCCTCGAGGGCGGCGTCGGTTGGGGTTGCCAGCTCTTCAGCGACTTGATCGAGCATTGGGAGCGGCGCGGCGCACCGGCGTTGAAGCGCATGGACCCCGACAAGCTCGACCGCAAGCTGCTGTTGAGCCTGGTGGAGAAGCAGGGCTATGACGACATCGCCGCGGTCCTGCGCGCGCGCGACGGGTGGCCCGAGCCAGACGCCAGGAGCCTGACCGGCAACCGCACCGAGCTTGACGACTTCGCAGCGTGCAAGATCACTCGCAAGGAGGACTGGGTCGAGTTATTCGCCAAGCCGTACTATTTCGGTTGCGAAGCGGACGACCGGATGAACGCGACGGCGTTCGGCCGCGGCAACCCGTTCGGGTCAAAATTGAACGCGATATACAGCTCCGACATCGGGCATTTCGACGTGATCGATTTCCGCGATCCGTTGCCGGAGGCCTACGAGCTGGTCGAGGACGGCCACATCACGGAGGATAATTTCCGCGATTTCGTATTTGCAAACTCGGTGCGGCTATGGGGCACGCAGAACCCGAATTTCTTCGACGGCACGGTTGTCGCCAAAGAAGCCGCGGCAGTGTTAGCGGCGCAGAACGCAGCGCCGGAGGTGGCCAAAGCCGCCTGACCGGCGCACCGCCTCTTCGGTCGACCACTTGAGTAGATCGGCCGATTCCTTAAATGGTCAACAGGAGGCAGGTCACAGAGTTTGCGGTCTGTCCCCTATCAAGTCCCTAAATTGCAGCGCTCAAATCCGCGGCCGGTACCAGGCACGGACGAAGTTGCAGAGATACTCAAGCTCGCGGTTTGAGACCGATGAATGGTGTGCTCAGATATCTGTCCCCTGTGTAGGGCCTCCTCAGAATATTCAAATTCACGCAAGTCGAACGTTGCCTGCATCCGCAGTCATATGTCCGGCCCGTTGCCGCAAAAACGGCCAATGCGGCCTCCGCCAGAAATGCGAGCTGATTTGACATTTGATGTTTGATGTATTAGCATCTGATGTATGCGAACCACTCTCGATATTGCCAACGATGTGCTGTATGCCGCCAAGGAGCGCGCTCGCCGCGAGAAGAGAACTATCGGAGAGGTAATTTCCGAACTCGCCCGCCACGCATTGAACGCGCCACCGGAAACGCCGGTAGCGCGGACGCCGAAAGCAGTCTATGGCTTGCGTCCTTTCCCGAAACGCGGCGGCATTGTCACCAACGAGTTGATCGACAAGTTGCGCGAAGACGACGCCTACTAATGCGTGCGCTGCTGGATGTCAACGTACTGATCGCGCTATTGGACGCAGATCATTCGCTGCATGCACGCGCCACCAAATGGTTCGCTGGCCATGCCCGGAGCGGCTGGGCGTCGTGTCCGATTACGCAAAACGGCTGTATTCGTATCATGTCCCACCCGGGCTATCCGAACACATTGCCTGTACGAGTGGTCATCGAACGGCTTACGGAGGCGAGCGCAAGCGCCTTGCATGAGTTTTGGCCCGACGACGTCAGCCTACTCGATGCGAAGGTCGCCGATTCTGCCCGCATTCATGGACCGCGCCAGCTCACCGATGTCTACCTGCTCGCACTCGCCGTGCAACATAACGGGCAGTTCGTAACATTCGATGCGTCGGTTTCCGTGGACGCTATCCGGAGCGCAGGGAAACGGCATCTCCTGACCCTCTAGCCGGACGCAGCGGAAATTTCGCTCCCACCTATCTGCATTACCGATACCGGCGGTCTACAAATGTCATGTCCCGAACGTTCCGGCTCAAATTCAATATCCGTGGTTGTCGATGACCGTGAAAGCGGCAGCGGCGTGCTGAAAGCATTGCGTGATCTCGAAGTCGTTACGCTTGCAGTGAGGCGTTTGCCGCTGGGTGATTATCTGGTGGATGGTCGACTACTCTTCGAACGCAAAACCCTGCCTGATCTCGCCGAGTCGATCAAGGATGGCCGCTTGTTCAAGCAGGCATGCAGACTCGCGGCATCGCCGAAGAACACCGTCATCCTGCTCGAAGGGACGGCGGCGGGCCTGGCAACAAGCGGTATGAGCCGGGAAGCAATCCAGGGTGCGCTGATCACACTCAGCGTGATTCTCGGGATTCCCTTGTTGCGGTCATTAAGCCCTGAAGAATCGGCCCGGCTTATGCTCTATGCAGCGCGGCAGATTCAGGCCGTCGCATCCGGGGCAATTCCACGCAAGGGCGCAAGGCCCAAGAGCAAGCGGGGACTGCAACTCTACATCCTGCAAGGATTACCGGGCATCGGTCCGGCCCGGGCACAGCGCCTGTTGACGAGATTTGGCTCTATTGAAAACGTATTGCACGCACAATCCGATGATCTCTGCGCGTTGCAAGGCATCGGCTCGGCGACTGCACGGCGCATGCGCTGGGCGGTGACTGAACCGCGTTCGGCCTATGGCGTAGAAAAACGGTAGCGCAAGGTCAGCTCCGGGCCGAACAGCTTAATGTATCCCAGCTCCTGAGCGCTCCGCACCCGCGCCATGATAATGTAGCCAGGTAGGCCGCCGGTCTCGAGAGTTCCGTCTATCTCAAAACTGATGAGCCTCGCCAAACGTAGCTCTCTTTCCGATTAGAGCCGTGACTCGTCGATCGTCAGGCCCAGCCAATGCTGGCCAACCAGTTCGTAGTGGGAAAGACGGCCCTGCACATGCTGGGTGATCACGTGGATGTCCTGGAAATGGCGCTGGATCAGGTTGCCTTCGAAGGCGGCAGTCGCGCCGCACGCAGTGTAGACGCTCTCGACGATTTGGGCTGCTAGCCGTATGGCATGCGTCGCCGCCACGCGCAGAGTCACGCGCCGCTCCAGACTCACCGCGCCGGTCGCCGTTGCCTCATTCCAGATTTCGCCGACCGCTTCCATGAGAAAGGCGCGCCCGGAGCGCAGTGCCGCCTCGGCCTGACCGGCTGTGAACTGCGTGATCGGCTGCTCGCGCATCAGACCCGGTACGTAGCGCGGCGTTTTCGCACCGGCAAGTTCGTAGAAAGCGGTGAGGCAGCTACGTGCGAGACCGAGGGCCGCCATGCCGTCCCCGGACGCAAATGACAGCGTAAACGGTATTTTGTAGCGCGCACCACCGCTCACTTGCGTTGCGCCCTTGGCAAGCACCGTGCGCTCCTCCCGTACGAATACATCCTTGACTTCGAAGGTGTGGGTGCCGGTACCGCGCATGCCCCGCGTATGCCAAGTGTCAAACAGTTCAGCCTCACCGATGGGCACCAGCAGATAGCGTGCTTCCGGCTTTCCGTCCTTCAACCTCACCTCGCCGTTCTCGAAGATTTGCGCATGCGCCGCCACCCACGAAGAATGTTTGCAACCGGTACTAAAAGGTTGCCGGCCCGTGACACGATAGCCCCCCGGCACCACCACAGCCTTCGCAGTAGCTCCCGGCGTATTCGACACCACGCTGCGTGGTGTGTCGATCCAGATCGCGCGTGCCACGTCCGGCGCCATGAAGGCTGATCGGGTGGCGAAGGTCCCG
>Ga0315912_10004104_pt1 | contig 13973 bp, 11 predicted proteins | sample VfabasoilMG_FD_204469 | JGI IMG/M metagenome (GOLD analysis project Ga0315912, IMG submission 204469) | Garden soil microbial communities collected in Santa Monica, California, United States - V. faba soil | ecosystem: Environmental > Terrestrial > Soil > Garden | place: USA: California... | reverse complement strand
ATCCAGGTCCCGAGCACGCTCCACACCAGCCAGCGCGACAGCAGCAGCGCGGGCAGGAACAGGCCCATCGAGAAGCCGAGTCGATTCGATTCGCCGGGCACCAGGCTGAGCACCGCCGCCAGCGCGGCACCCACCGCGACGCCGAGCACGACGCGCACCACGCCCAGCAGCAGCGCCTCACCGATGCGCGGCGTCTCGCCCGGCCGCATCCAGCGCAGGCCCACCCAGCACCACGCGGAATAGGTGGAGACCTTGATCGCCAGGAACAGCAGGAGCAGCAGCACGCCGTCGTCCATGGTGCGCATTCGTCCGTCGTAGGGGTAGGACCGTCCGTCTCGCGCCCGACCGGACCGGGGCGCGTCCGTCCTCGCGGACGGACGCGGCTGGCATGGCTGCGCGACCCCGGCCCGGACCGTGCCGGGACCGGGGTCGCCTCGACGCTACTTCTTGAGCCCGCGACGCACCAGCAGCGGATCCACGATCGGCTCGCGCCCGCGGAAGTTCGTGTAGAGCTTCATCGCTTCCTCGGTACCCCCGCGCGAAAGCACGAGGTCGCGGAAGCGCTGGCCGTTCTCGCGCGTCAGGCCCCCGTTCTCCTTGAACCACTCGAAGGTGTCCGCATCGAGGATCTCCGACCACAGGTAGGAGTAGTAGCCGGCCGAGTAGCCGCCGCCCCAGACATGCGCGAAATACGTGGTGCGGTAGCGCGGCGGGACCACGGCATAGTCGAGGCCGTACTTCTTGAGCGCGGCCTGCTCGAACTTCATCACGTCCTGCTTGGGCGTGCCCGGCGGGATCATGTGCCATTCCAGGTCCAGCAGCGCCGAGGCGAGGTATTCCGTCGTCGCCTGTCCCTGGTTGAAGGTGGCGGACTTGCGGATCTTCTCCGCCAACGCCGCAGGCATCGGCTCGCCGGTCTTGTAGTGCTTCGCGTAGTTCGGCAGCACGGCCGGGTCCATCGCCCAGTTCTCGTTCACCTGGGAGGGGTACTCGACGAAGTCGCGCGGCGTCGAGGTGCCCGAGAACAGCGGGTACTTCACGTTCGAGAACATCGCATGCAGGGCATGCCCGAACTCGTGGAACAGGGTGGCTACCTCGTCCTGGGTGAGCAGGGTCGGCTGGCCCGGCGCCGGCTTCACGTAGTTCGCGACATTGAACACCACGGGCTTGTGCCCGAGCAGCGTGGACTGGTCGACGAAGGTGCTGCACCAGGCGCCGCCGCGCTTGGAGGCGCGCGCGTAGAAGTCGCCGTACCAGATCGCGAGCGTGCTGCCGTCGGCGTTGAGCACCTCGTACACCGACACGTCCGGGCCGTACGTGGGGATGTCCTTGCGCGGCTTGAAAGACAGCCCATACAACTCGTGGGCAGCGTAGAACACACCGTCCTTCAGCACCCGGTCGAGCTCGAAGTAGGGCTTGAGCGCGGCGTCGTCGAGGTCGTAGTCCGCCTTGCGCACCTGCTCGGCGTACGGCGCCCAATCCCACGAGGCGACCTGGAAGCCGCCCTTCTGCTGGTCGACGATGGCCTGCATCTTCGCCGCTTCGGCCTTCGCGTTCGCGACCGCCGCCGGTGCCAGGCCCGAGAGCAGCTTGGTCACGGTCTCGGGCGTCTTGGCCATCTGGTCGTCGAGTACGAAGCTCGCGTAGTCCTTGAAGCCCATGATCTTGCCGCGCTCGGCGCGCAGTTCGGCCATGCGCTGCACGATTGCCTTGGTGTCGTTCGCGTTGCCGCGGTTGCCGCGCTCGAGCGACGCCTTCATCACGCGCTCGCGCAACGCGCGGTTCTTCAGCGAGGCGAGCACGGGCTGGCCGCTGGTGTTCTGCAGCGGCAGCACCCACTTGCCCTCGAGCTTGCGCACCTTCGCCGCTTCCGCCGCGGCCTGGATCTCGCCCTCGCCCAGGCCGTCGAGCTCGGCCTTGTCGGAGACGACGATGGCGGAGTCGTTGCCGTCCTTCAGCAACTGGTTGCTGAAGCTGGTGGTGAGCTTGGATTCCTCCTCGTTCAGCGCACGCAGCCTGGTCTTGTCGGCGTCGTTCAGCAGCGCGCCGGCGCGCTGGAAGTTGCGGTAGTAGCGTTCGACCAGCCTCCTGGACTCGGCGTCGAGCTTCGCGGCATCGCGCTGCTCGTACACCGCCTTCACGCGCGCGAACAGCTTCGGATCGAGTGCGATCGCGTCGCCGTGCGCGGCCAGCTTCGGCGCGAGTTCGCCCTGCGACTTCTGCAGCGTCTCGTTCGTGTTGGATGCGGTGAGTGCGAAGAAGATCTGCGCCGAACGCGTCAGCAGCGTACCGCTGCGCTCCATCGCCTCGATGGTGTTGGCGAAGGTCGGCGCCTCCTCGTTGTCCACGATCGCCTTGACCTCGGCGAGCTGCTGCCGCATGCCCTCCTCGATCGCAGGCTGGTAGTCGGTGTCCTGGAGCTTGTCGAAATGCGGCGCCTGGAACTGCAGCGTGCTCGCCTTCAGCAGGGGATTGGCGCGGGTCGCGGCGGCCTTGTCGGCCGGCTTCGCCGAGGGGGCGGCGGCGGACTCGGCGGCGGCGATGGATCCGGAGTGGAGCGCGATGGTCATGGCGGCGATCAGCAGACTCTGTCGAAGCATGGGGAGGGGGGACCTGGCGGGTGGGAGGACGGGAATGGGTGCACGGTAAACGCGCGAACGTGCCACGACCCGCGCGCGAGCGCATGTGCCATTTGTCCCGAGGCACGCCCTCGACCGGGAGGCGATTCCCGCTTGCGCCGGTTTCCGGCGCCCGCTGGTACGACATTTCGTACATGCAGGGTTGCCGACCTCCTACCTGCGGGACCGCCACGGGTCCGACGCGTCGGGCGTGGCGCTCGCGGAGCATGTGCCAAAGCCCACGACCCGGAGCGATCATGCCCACCGTCTTGCCCTGCGCACCGCCCCCGGCCCTCGTGCGCACGCCCACGGGCCGCACCCGCTGGACCACGCTGGCGTGGGTCCTCATCGCTGCCTCGGCAGCGCCGTGCTCCGATGCGACCGCACGCGAGGTGCATCGCTGCGTCGATGCCCGAGGCGCCATCGCGTTCCAGGATCGTCCGTGCACGCAGAAAGGGACGACGGGCGAGTTGCTGGTGCTGCCGGACCATCCGGCCGATGCCCCTGCCCTCGCCCGGCGCGCCGCCGAGCTCCGCGCACGCGCATCGGCCGAATCGGACCTGCGCATCCAGGAACGCTGGAACAGGGAATCGCAATCGCGCCTGCCGGTTTCGCTCGGCGGCTCGCCACCGCGCGCGCAGCCGACCGCACGCCAGGTGTCGCCCGCGCGGTACGACGCCGGCGAGGATCGCGGACCCGGCACGCGCGCCTGCGAACGTGCGCGGCGGACCCGCGAGCAGGCCTATCGCGAGCGCGGGAACAGCATGAACTTCGATACCCGCCGACGCCTTCAGGACGAACTGCACGACGCCTGCGGTCCGTGACCCCGGTCTGGCGCGGGATTGACGCAGGTCAACACGGCCCGGAGGCGGACTTGCCAGCATGCAGGTACGTGGACAGCCGTCCACCCGGAGCGCGGAGGAATTCTCGATGGATACCAGGCACACGTTGGCGCACAGCACACCCGATGCAACCACGGTCGCCCTCGCCGGGCTCGCGGGAGGCGCGGCGGAAGTCGCCTGGGTAGGCCTGCACGCGCTTGCCACCGGCACGCCTGCCGCACCGATCGCCGAACAGATCACCGCAAGCCTGCTGCCGCTGTCCGCGGTCGGCGCCGCCGCGGTTCCGATCGGCCTGCTCATCCATTTCAGCCTCGCACTCGCGGTCGGCGCGGCCTTTTGCGCGCTCGTGCATCCGATCGCCAGCCGTTACGGCCGCGACGTCGTGCTCGCGAGCGCGCTCGCCGCACTCGCGGCGATCTGGACGTTCAACTTCTTCGTGCTGCTCCCCGTCCTGAACCCGACCTTCGTCGGCCTGCTCCCGCTCCCGGTCACACTCGCCTCCAAGCTCGGATTCGCGATCGCGATGGCGGCTGTGCTCTCGCGCACGCCGTCGCCGGCGACGACGAGGACCGCCAGCGGCACGCGAACGGCCTGAACCGCACGCGCAGAGGGCCTCGCCCGAGGGGATCGGGCGAGCGCCGCCCGCGATCGGGTATCGTGTCCGCCGGGTCTCGGCGCGCGGATCCCGATCCCGGGCGTCCCGTCCGCCTGGACCCGGCATCGCATCGATCGCGAGTCGATCGTCGCGCACCTGCGGGGACGGGATGACGGACATGAACGAATCTGCGCGCGAAACGGAGGCCCGATACGCGTCCGTCGACGGGTTGAGCCTGTACTACCGCGACCTCGGTCCGCGCGGGAGCGCGCTCGATCCGGTCCTTTGCCTGCCTGGGCTCACGCGGAACAGCCGCGACTTCGAAGACCTCGCGCCGCGCATCGCGCGCGACCGGCGCGTGCTCTGTCCGGACTTTCGTGGTCGCGGTCTTTCCGATCCGGACCCGGACTGGGCGAACTACCATCCCGGCACCTACGCCCTGGACACGATCCGCCTGCTCGACACCCTCGGGCTGCAGCGCGTCGCCGTCGTCGGCACGTCCCTGGGCGGACTGGTCGGCATGATCCTGGCCGCCACGCAGCCCGGGCGGATCACGAAGCTGGTGTTGAACGACATCGGCCCGGAGGTCGCGCCCGAGGGGCTGGCCCGCATCCGGCGCAACGTCGGCAAGCTGCCGCCGGTGTCGACCTGGGACGAGGCGCTGGCGCAGGCCCGCACCGTCAACGGCGCCTCCCTGCCCGGGCTCTCCGACGAGGCATGGCACCGGTTCGTCCGCAGGCTTTATCGCGAGGATGCACGCGGCGTTCCCCGCCTCGACTTCGACCTGGCGATCAGCCGCATGGTGGACGACACGAACGCGGTCGCGCCGGACCTGTGGCCCCTGTTCCAGGCCATTGCAACCCTGCCGATGCTGGTGATCCGGGGCGCGCTGTCCGACCTGCTCTCGCCCGACACGCTGGCGCGCATGCATGCGCTCAGCCCGACGCTGGTCTCGGTGGAGGTTGCCGACCGCGGGCACACGCCGCTGCTCGACGAGCCGCCGTGCCTGCAGGCGATCGACACGTTTCTTCGCTGATCGCACGCTGCGACCTGCAACGCGGAGGCTCTATCATGCGACGGGCACGGGACGGTCGCCGGTCGCCCGCGCCACGGAAGAGCCACGGCCAGGGCCTGTCACGATGTCCAATGGAGTCGAACGCGAGTCCCTGCACGAGGCCCTGCTGAAGCTCGGCAGAACGCCGCTGAACCGCCTCGATGCGGCGCTGGACCACCTGCTGGAGACCTCCGCGAACGCCCTGCATGTCGCGCGCGTGGGCTGCTGGACGATGATGCAGGACCGCCGCGGCGTGACGCTGCAGCGCATGTACCGGCGCGGGGTGGGATTCGAGCAGTCGGAGACCGACCTGCTCGCCGAGCGCTATCCGCGCTACTTCGAGGCGCTGGAGAGCACGCTCGCGCTGGACGCGAACGACGCGCGCACCGATCCGCGCACGGCGGAACTGTGCGATCCGTACCTGGTGCCGAACGACGTGCATGCCCTCCTCGATGTGCCGGTGCGCGTGTTCGGCAAGCCGTTCGGGATCATCTGCCACGAGCACACCGGCACGCCCAGGCAGTGGACCGAGACCGAGGTGGTGTACGCCGCCGCCGTGGGCATGATGGCCTCTCTCGCGTTCGAACAGGCCGAGTACTGGCGCGCGGAGCACGCCTACGAGCGCAGCCGGCTCTACGACCCGCTCACCGGACTGCCCCTGCGCGCGCTGTTCCTCGATCGCCTGCTGCAGGCGACGCTGAGCGGCGATCCCTGCGGCGTGGTGCTGATCGACCTCGACCGTTTCCGGCTGCTGAACGAGAGTGCGGGGCACATGCGCGGCGACACCGTGCTGGTCGAGGTCGCGCAGCGCCTGCGCGAGGCGATTCCGGCGGCCGAAACCCTGGGCCGCATGGGCGACGACGAGTTCGGGCTGCTGCTGTGCGGCCCCGATGCCGCCGGCGCGGTCGAGCGCGCGGCACGCGGCATCGTGCAGGCGCTCGCGCGCCCGTTCACCTTCGACGACCAGAGCATCGCGCTCGGCGCCGCGCTCGGCAGCGCGGTGTTCGTCGCCGACGAGGATCCCGACGATTTCCTGCGCAATGCCGAGACCGCGCTTGCCGTGGCCCGGCGCCAGGGTGGTGCGCGCCACGTCCGCTACGACCCCGGGCTCAAGCGCGCGACGGTGGAGAACCTGGCGCTCACCGCCCGGCTGCACCGCGCCCTGGCCGCGGACGAGTTCCGCGCCGTGTTCCAGCCCATCGTCTCGCTCAAGGACGCGCGCGTGCTGGGTTTCGAGGCGCTGGTGCGCTGGCACGACCGCGAGCGCGGGCAGCTCGTGCTGCCCGGCGAGTTCATTCCCGAATGCGAGCGCAGCGGCCTGATCGCGCGCGTGGGGCGCAAGGTCCGCATGCAGGCGCTGTCGGTACTGCAGGCCTGGCAACGACAGGGCAGCCCGATGTCCGGACTGACGCTGTCGGTGAACGCCTCTCCCATGGAGTTCCGGGCCTCCCAGTTCGCCGAGATCGTGCGGGCGGAACTGGACCATGCCGGCGTGGACGGCAGCCGCTACGGATTCGAGATCACCGAGGGCTTCGTGCTCGAGGCCGCGCCACAGGTGCTCGCCACGATCCGGGGCCTGCGTGCCCTGGGCGCGAGCGTGGGCCTGGACGACTTCGGCACGGGCTACGGCTTCCTCACCCACCTGCGCGAACTGCCCGTCACGACGGTCAAGATCGACCAGAGCTTCACCGCCGGATTGCCCGGCGATCGCACGGCGTGCGCCATCGTGGATGCGCTCGTGCATCTTGCGCACGGACTGGGATTGTCGGTGGTGGCCGAGGGCGTGGAGACGGCCGAACAGATCGCGTTCCTGCAGCGCATCGACTGCGATTCCGCGCAAGGCTACTGGTTCTCCCGCGGGGTCCCGCAGGAAGCGATCACGCCGACCTGGATCGCCGACCTCTCCGCCCGCACGCTCGAAGCGCTTCACGCGCAGGTTGCCTGAGGCGGTTTAGAGAACAACGGGTTACCGCTCCGTGCGCCATCTCTCTCCCGATCGGGAGCCGCGATCGTCGGTCCACCCTAGAGAACGGATGATCTTCATTTGTAGATGTATTTTACTTATTTAATATCAATGCGGTAAACACGTTTTCTAATTTGAATTCGAGATACTGAGGACCCAATGGCCAGTGGACGCCAGGATCGATCGAGTCCTGGCGAGCACGCGTACTCGTGCTGTCGGCTCGACCTGAAGAACATCTGGCAGACCATTGTTTTCTATCCGTCCTGGTCACTCGACGGCGCGCGCCTGGTTCAGGTCCTGCAGACCGTCCAGGTCCTGCGAAAGCGCCTCGGCCTCGATGCACGTAACCGTCTCGGATCTGGCACGCAGGAGCGATCTCGCGCCCTCGTCGCCCGTCAACTGCGCAAGCCGTGGCCACCACGAACTGGGGAACATCGCGGGGACCCCGATGGTTCCCGCATAGGCGCTGGCCACGGCGCGCTCCGGTGCGTCGCGCCAACGTCCGACCAGCGCGTCGAGGTGCCGCGCCTCGAGCCGCACGTGATCACAAAGCAGCACGAGCAGTCCGTCCACACCCGGGGACAGCGCTGCGAGCCCCCGGCGCAAGGACGCTGCCATTCCCTCGCTCGCGTCGGGCACGGACACCGCGCGATAGCCCAAGCCCGACAGCACGGCCAGCAGCGGATCCGTGCCGTCTCGCACCGACACCAATATCTCCGAGGGTCCGCACCCTGCCGCCAGTCGGACCGTGCGACGCAGGAGTGGCTCTCCCGACACCAATACCCCTTGCTTGGCGAAGCCCAGTCTCCTGGAGCTTCCGGCCGCCAGGACCAGGACCGCGTGTCGCAAGCCGGTACCAGGACCGGGCCTCATGGCCGTCCTGGGGGCGACCGCACGGCTACCTCGTTGAAATACCGGTGCAGGCCGGCAACGATCGAGAGCGCAATCGACTCGGGACCTTCGCCACCGAGCATCAGTCCTACGGGTGCGTGGAGCCTCGGCATCAGGCTCGCGCGCAGGCCAGCGTCCAATCGGGACAACAGCTCATCGCGCCGCGAGGGCGGCCCCAGTAGACCCACATAGGGCACGCCCGGACGCGCAGCCAACGCCTCAAGGGCCTCAAGGTCGCACGCTGCGAGGTGCGTCATCACCAGCACCGCGAGCGACGGCGAGTCGACGATGCGGGCGATCGCGGCCGCCGGACGCAACAGCCAGAGCGCATCCACGTCACCGACGTGCGCCCGCGAGGCGTACCGGGGCCGATGGTCCGCAACGCGCACCTGCCATCCCAGGCCGCGCGCGAACCCGATCAGCGGCGGTGCCTCCGGTCCTGCCCCGAGCAGGAGCACCGTCGGCGGCGCGCCGACGACCACGCGCAACGGCTTTGCGCACCCGACGATCGACTCGGAGCCTGCAGCGGTGACGTGTCCGGACCAGAGCACATCGCCAGCCATGCACGCGCGCAGCGGTGCAACCCGTTCCTCCACGAGGGCCAGGTCCAGTACGAGCGGGTGCCCATCGGGCACCACGCGCTCCAGACCCGCCAACGCCGCGAATGCCGGGTGCCGATCCGGCACGAGCCATACGCCCATGCGCCCCCGGCACCCGCTGCCGGAACCGAAGACCAGATCCTCATCCGATCGCGTGTCGAACCACGCCAGCGCGTCCTCACCCGACGCAATCGCCGCCAACCCCAATCGTTCCAGTTCCGATTCGAGGCAACCGCCGCTGATCACGCCCGTTCGAATGCCGGCCGCATCGACCAGCGCGAGCGCGCCGGACTTGCGATAGGTCGAACCCGAGGTCTCTACCACCAGCGCAAGCGCGAACCGGATGCCGCGGGCGTGGCACTGCGCCATGCGTTCGAGCACGGCACGCAGCCCGCCGGTGGCGCTCGCCGCGCCCGCATCGACGATCGTGGCGACAGCACCGCAGGACGCAGGGCTCATGCACCGGGGCATTCGTGGCAGTCGCCCGATAATAGGGACGTGCACCGCGGCTCGCATGGGCGGAAAGGCCCGGTTCCTGCGCGAATCCCGCACCGGCGGGAATCGTCGTACGGCGCAACGCCGCTACACCGGATGCCGCGTATGCCCTGCCCCACGCACGATCCACTTCCGCGTGGTCAGCGATTCCAGCCCCATCGGGCCATAGGCGTGCAGCTTCGTGGTGGAGATGCCGATCTCCGCGCCCAGGCCCAGCTCGCCGCCGTCGTTGAAGCGCGAGGAGGCGTTCCACATCACGCACGAGGCATCCACGGCGCGCTGGAATCGCCCGGCCCGCGCGGCGTCGCGCGTGGCGATCACCTCGGTGTGCTGGCTGCCGTGGCGAGCGATATGCGCAATCGCGGCATCCAGGTCGTCGACCACGCGCACGGCCAGTATGAGGTCGAGGTATTCGGCATCCCAGTCGACGTCGTCCGCCGCCGCCATGCCCGGCACCACGGCACGGCTGCGCTGGCAACCGCGCAATTCGACGCCGCGTGCCGACAGCTCCGCCGCGGCACGCGGCAGGAAGGCCTGCGCCACGCCGGCATCGACGAGCAGGGTCTCCAGGGCATTGCACACGCCCGGGCGCGAGGTCTTGCCGTCGATCAGCAGGCGCAGCGCCAGGTCCAGGTCGGCATCGCGATCGACCACGAGATGGCACACGCCCTTGTAGTGGCGCACGACGGGGATGCGGCTGTGCTCGGCGACGAAGCGGATCAGGCCCTCGCCGCCGCGCGGGATCACCAGGTCCACATCGGCATCGCGCTGCAGCAGCGCGAGCAGCTCCGCGCGATCGGGACTGGGCATCAGGCAGACGCAGACCCGTGGCAGGCCCGCGGCGGCCAGGGCGCTGCCGATCGAGGCCGCGAGCGCGCGATTCGAGCGCAGCGCCTCGGAGCCGCCGCGCAGGATCGCGGCATTGCCGGACTTCAGGCACAGCGCGGCGGCGTCCACCGTCACGTTCGGCCGGGATTCGTAGATCATGGCGATCACGCCCAGCGGCACGCGCATGCGGCCGATCTCGAGCCCATCCGCGCGCGCAGCCTGCCAGTCGATCGCGCCCAGCGGATCGGGCATGCGCGCGATCTCGCGCACGGCGCGCACGATGCCCGCGACGCGCACGGAGTCCAGGCGCAGGCGGTCGACGAGAGCCGGCGCGAGGCCGGCGCGCGTCGCATCGGCCACGTCGAGCGCGTTCGCCGCCAGGATCGCCTCGAGGTCGTGTTCGAGCGTCGCGGCGATCGACGCCAGCACGGCCGAGCGCACCTCGTCGGACGACGTGGCGAGCACGCGCGATGCAGCGCGCGCATCCCGGGCCAGGGCCTCGATCGGGGTGCTCACAGCAGCACCAGGTCGTCGCGGTGGATGACCGTCTCGCTGCCGGCATAGCCGAGCAGCGCCTCGATCTCGTGGCTGCCGCGCCCCTTGATGCGCGCGAGCTCGCCCGAGTCGTACTGGCTCACGCCCTTGGCGAGCGCGCGTTCCGCGCCTTCGCGTACCGCCACCACGTCGATCGCGTCGCCGGCCTTGAACACGCCGCGCACGGCGAGCACGCCCGGCGGCAGCAGCGAGGCGCCGCGCTCGCCCACGGCGCGCGCCGCACCGTCGTCGACGAGCACCGAGCCCTGCGTGTCCAGCGCATGTTTCATCCAGTGCGCCTTCGCGCGCAGCGCGTTCGCGGTGGGCTGGAACAGCGTGCCCGGGTTCTCGCCCCGGGCCAATGCGGCGAGCGCGGCGACGGAGCGTCCATTCGCGATCACGGTCGGGATGCCGCGCAGCGCGGCCTTCTCCGCCGCCTCGAGCTTGGTGCGCATGCCGCCGGTGCCGACGGAGGATCCGGCGCCCCCGGCGAGCGCGTAGACGCCCGCGTCGATGCGTTCGACCAGCGGCACCAGGGCCGCGTCGGGGACGCGGCGGGGATCGGCGTCGTACAGGCCGTCCAGGTCGGTGAGGATCAGCAGCAGGTCGGCCTCGACCAGCACGGCCACGTGCGCGGCCAGGTTGTCGTTGTCGCCGAGCTTGAGTTCGTCGACCGCGACCGAGTCGTTCTCGTTAACGATCGGCAGCGTGCCGAGCGCGAGCAGTTCGCGCAGGGTGTTCTTCGCGTTCACGAAGCGGCGGCGGTTCCGCAGGTCGTCGTGCGCGAGCAGCACCTGCGCGCAGGGCCAGTCGAACAACCGCGACCAGGCCTCCATCATGCGCACCTGCCCGATCGCCGCGAGCGCCTGCTTCGCGACCACGCTGCGCCGCACGGCCGGTTCCTGGCCCAGGCGCGCGCGGCCGGCCGCGACGGCGCCCGAGGAGACGATCACCAGCTCCCGCCCGGATTCGCGGCAATCGGCCACGAAGCGCGCGATGGCGAGCAGGTAGCGGGTCGACAAGCCCTGCCCTTCGGGCGCGATCAGGTTGCTGCCGACCTTGAGGACGGCGCGCTTCCAGGTCGGGATCTTCATCGTCACGCGGGTTGCTCCAGGACGCAGCACCGTCTCGGCAGGCGATGGGCGCGATCGTTCGAGCGTACAGAACGCGGATTGAAGTTGTCACTCCAAACACCGGCGTATCGGACGACCACGGCGATCGCCGCTGCCCGGCCCGCGCGCTACGATCCGGCCACGCGTCGCGACGGCGACGCCAGCGGAGCGGCCATGACGGGACTGGCGGGCAAGGTGGTGTGGATCACCGGTGCATCGAGCGGCATCGGCGAGGCACTGGCGCATCGCGCGCAGACGCGCGGCGCGAAGGTCGTGCTCTCGGCCCGCCGCGTCGCGGAGCTGGAGCGCGTGCGCGCCGCGCTGCCCAGGCCGGAGTTCGCCGCCGTCGTACCGCTGGACCTGGGGTTGCCGTCGGCGATCGACGACGGCGTCGAGGCGGCCCAGGCCGCGTTCGGCCCCATCGACGTGCTGGTGAACAATGCCGGCATCTCGCAGCGCACCCAGGTGCTGGAGACGCCGCTCGAGTCCTACCGCCAGTTGTTCGAGGTGGACCTGATGGCACCCATCGCGCTGACCAAGGCGCTGCTGCCCGGCATGCTCGCGCGCGGCGGCGGCCACGTGGTCACCATCAGCAGCGTGTTCGGCCACATCGCCATGGCGCGGCGCTCGGGCTACGCGGCCGCGAAGCACGCGCTGCACGGCTTCTTCGATTGCGCGCGCATCGAACTGGGCGAGCGCGGCATGGCCTTCACCGTGGTGTGCCCGGGCTTCGTGCGCACCGGCATCTCGGTGAACGCGCTCGGGCCGGACGGCAAGCCCTGGGGCAAGGTCGACCACGACATCGGCCAGGGCATGGATCCGCTGGTGTGCGCGGAAAAGGTCTGGCGCGCCGTGGAGCGCAACCGCTACGAGGTGGTGATCGCGGGCAAGGAACGCATTGCCGTGTGGCTCAAGCGCTTCCTGCCGCTGCGCTGGTACACCGCGTTCGCGCGGCGCTTGCGCGTGTCCTGACCCTTACATCGCCACCCCCGTAGGAGCGCGCGCCAGCGCGCGATACGAGCCCGTCCAGGACCCCAGACGTCACGTCGCCCTCGACGTCGGGGTGGGGTCGCCGTTGGGTTCCTGCACCTGCCGCGCTTCCCGCATCGCGCGCCGACGCGCGCTCCTACGACGCTGTTACGGTTTGCGCGTCGATGATCCGCCCGGCTCGGCCTGTTCCTCCGCCACCCGCTTCCCGAGCCGCCCCGCGGCATCGTCCGCATAGCGCCGGCACGCGTCGCGATCGATGAAGGGATCCGGTTCGCCGGCGGCCCTCGATGCACGCCGGGCGAGCTTGTCGGCCATCTGCGTGAAGCCCGGATGCACGCTCACGGCGATGTCGCAGGGCAAGCCGGCGACCTTCGCCATGCTCGCGCGGAACGACTCCACGCGGCTCGCGTGGTCCCCGTCGCCCGAATAACGAAACCCGGGCGCGGAGACCGCGTTGAGGCTGTCGAGATAGACGAGGTCCAGGCAGCGATCGGATTCGCAACTGCGCCAAGTCCAGGTGGTGCTGCCCGGCGTGTGTCCGGGCGTGTGGTGCGCGACGAGCGAGATCGGGCCGATCCGCAGCACCTCGCCGTCGGCCATGCCCTGTGCCCTGGGCACGGACGGGAACGCCGTGGCCGTCGCCCCGAAGCCTTGTTGCGGATCATCGCCGAGCACATTCCCGGCCATCAGGGCGCGCGCCGCCGACGGGCTACCCACGACCGTCGCACCGCTCGCGCGCGCGAGCGCGGCGACGCCACCGACGTGGTCGTAGTGCTCGTGCGTGACGGCGATCCAGCGTATGTCCTCGACCCGGAATCCCAGGCGCTCGATGTTCGCGGCGATCACCGGCGCCGACTCGGGCAGGCCGCCATCGAGCAGCACATGTCCTTCGTCGCTCGTGAGCAGCAGGGAGCCCAGGCCGCGCGGGCCGACGTAGTACGTGTTGCCGAAAATGCGGAATGGATCCTGCGCGCGATTCCACGAAACGCAATCGGGGCAATCCGCGCGCGGCGGGACGGGGTCGATCACCTCGGCCTGAGCCGGGACGACGGCGAACCCCAGTACCCAGGCCAACGGTTTCATGTCCAAAGTCCTGCTCCTCGGGCCATGCGTGGGAGCGCGAGCGTACGCGCGCCGCGTCCACTCGGCACGACGCCCGATCGGCTGCCCGTGAAATGACCGCGACCGCGCCCGCTCAGGACCCGAATCGGTACGCCCGCGCACTCGCACACGCCGTTGCGACCAAATCACGTGCACCCGCATCCCCTCCCATGCAAGGCCCTGGCACCGGGTCCGGGCCGCAATCGGAGGACAGTCCATGCACCACCGCCATCCCCTGCAACGTGCCGCGCTCGCGTTCGCCATCGCGGTCGCGGCCGGCCCCCACGGCGCCGCACCGGCCGGCGAGTCGGTGCCCGAGGAGACGCGCAACGGCGGAAGGACCCAGGGGGG
>Ga0315912_10004103_pt1 | contig 13983 bp, 10 predicted proteins | sample VfabasoilMG_FD_204469 | JGI IMG/M metagenome (GOLD analysis project Ga0315912, IMG submission 204469) | Garden soil microbial communities collected in Santa Monica, California, United States - V. faba soil | ecosystem: Environmental > Terrestrial > Soil > Garden | place: USA: California... | reverse complement strand
ACGGGCTCGGCATCACCATCAACGTCGTCGAGGGCGACGTCACCGTCTTCAACGTGTTCGAAGGATCGCCCGCTCATCAGAAGGGGCTTCGACGCGGCGACGTGATCGCGAAGATCGAAGGCGAAGACGCAAAGGGATGGACGAGCGAGCAGGCAGTGAGCCGTCTGCGCGGACCGAAGCAGTCATCGGTGAACATCTCGATTCGCCGTGCGGGTTATGACGGTCTGATCGATCTGGCCGTGACGCGCGACGAAGTACACATTCCCACCGTGCCCGCAGCAGTGATGCTCGATGCGACGACGGGCTACATCAAGCTGCAGGACTTCGGCGAGAACACGGATCAGGAACTCGGCAAAGCGCTCGAGATGCTGACGAAGCAGGGGATGCAGCGTTTAGTGTTCGACCTGCGCGGCAATCCCGGTGGTGCGCTCGATCAGGCGATTCGCGTCTCGAATCGATTCCTGCCGAAGGGTGATTTGATCGTCTACACGCGCGGCCGCGTGCCCAACTCCGATCAGGACTATCGCGCGACAGAGCAGAGCAGCTATCTGCGCGTGCCGATGATTACGCTGGTCAATCGCAGCAGCGCGAGCGCGTCAGAGATTGTGTCGGGTGCGCTTCAGGATCACGACCGTTCGCTCATCGTCGGCGAGACGACGTTTGGTAAGGCGCTTGTCCAGTCGGTGTATCGCGTGGCCGAAGGGGCTGGCGCAGCGATCACCACGGCTCGTTACTACACGCCGAGCGGTCGATTGATTCAGCGTCCATGGGATGTGGGCTTCGACGAGTACCTCACCTACACGTGGCGTGAGCAGGACGGCAACAAGGTTCACAAGCCTGAAGACTTGAAGTACACCGACGCGGGGCGAAAGGTGTACAGCGGCGGCGGCGTCGAGCCCGATCGTCGTTATGACGGCCCTTCAGATGGATTCAATCCGACGCGCTTCGGTCGCACGATTGCCGCGCGCAATCTCTTCGACACCTACGCACAGCAGTTCTCGCGCAGGGGTGATACGCGCGTCACGAAACGCGGTGCCCAGCCTCGTGAACTGGCTCCCGACTTCGAGGTGAGCGACGAGATGCTTGCCGAGTTCAAGAAGCTCGTGCAGCAGTCGCCAATTCCGTTCGACGAGGCCGCGTGGAAGACCGACCTCGAGTTCATCAAGGCGATGATTCACCGCGAGATCGACGTCGATCTCTTCGGAGTCGCCGCCGCCTACAAGAACCTGGCGCGCCACGATCCGCAGCTGCAGTTTGCCCTGACCCTGTTCCCCGAGGCCCAGCAGTTGCTGAACATGACCCGGCAGAACAACAGCGGTCGCCGGGCAGCGCGCTAACGCCCGGATTGGTCGCCTAGCCCAAAATATTGTGGTAGGACTTAGGTCTTGCCACAATAACTAGGCCCTGCTAGACTCCCACCCGTTCGGCTCACGTCTCGTCCAGCCGCCCGCCGCCTGTCTCCCAGCACGTCGGCCGGGTTCAGTCTGACATGTAAGCAAGGGGCAGTAATGCGTCTCGAGCGTCTCGAAATCTCGGGTTTCAAGTCCTTCTCCGATCGGTCGGAGCTCTCCTTCGATCAGGGCGTCACCGCCATCGTCGGGCCCAATGGGTGCGGCAAGAGCAACGTTGCCGACGCCATTACCTGGGTGCTTGGCGAACAAAGCGCCAAGAGCCTTCGTGGCGACAAGATGGAGGACGTGATCTTCAACGGCAGCGACGCCCGCAAGCCGGGCGCTGCCGCGGAAGTTCGCTTGCGTCTTGCCGGCCTCGCTGCGCCGCCGGCGCCTGCGGCCGCGCCACCGACGCCGGCTGCTGACGTCCCCACGCTCGAAGAGTTCCACCCGGCAAATCAGAACGGCAACGGCCACGACGCCGCCAATGGCAACGGGCACGCGGCGATTAAGGAGATGGTTGACGCGTTCACTCGCGACGTCGAGGTCACGAGGCGCCTGTATCGATCGGGTGAAAGCGAGTATCTGATCGACGGCGCCGTCTGCCGGCTGCGCGACGTTCACGAGCTGCTGATGGACACCGGGCTCGGTGCCAAGGCGTACTCAATCATCGAGCAGGGCAAGATCGGCATGATCCTCAGCTCGCGTCCCACCGATCGGCGCCAGCTGATCGAAGAAGCAGCTGGGATCACGAAATATCGCTCACGGCGACGCGCCGCAGAGCTGAAGCTCGAGGCCGCCCAGCAGAACCTGACGCGCATCGACGACATCGTGTTCGAAGTCGAAAAGCAGCGCGGCGCTTTGAAGCGACAGGCCGCGAAGGCGCGACGATACGGCCGGTTGCGCGAAGAATATCGGCGCTGGGAAAAAGTGCTCTTTGCGAGGCGGTATCGCGATCTCGCCGGCGCGATCGAATCGGCTCGAGGAAAGCTCACAGTCGCCAGGGAGCGCGAGTCTGCGGCGCAGGCGCATCTTGCCGAGATCGAAGCGGACCTCTCGCGCTTGCGCATCGAGCAGGCCGAGGCCGAGGCCCACTCGGCGAAGATTCGCGAAGACGCTCACGCTCGCGAGCTCGACATCAACCTGCGGCAGCAGCAACAGGAGTTCAATCGACAGCAGGTCGAGACGCTCGACGGCCGCGGACGGGATATCGCTGCTGAAATCGAGGAGCTCGAGGCGCGACGCGAGCCCGCTCGCCTTGCGCTCGAGGCACGCCGTGTCGCCGCGGTCGAGATCGAGCGGACGCGAGACGAGGCCGGCGACGTGACGGCATCCGCCGGCGCGGAGCTTGCGCAGGCGCAGTCGCAGATCGAAGGGCTCGAAGGGCGCGTCGAAGAGATTCGCAGCGATCTGTTCCGATCGTCGAACGCGACGACTACCGTCCGCCACGTAATGGAGCACACCGCCACACAGCACGACCGTGTCGGCGAGCAGCTCGCCAGGCTGGATGTCGAGCAGGACGATGTCCGGCGCGAAGGCGAGAAGGTCGAGGCCGACCGTGCGGCAGCCGCGGACGCGCGAGCGCAATCGCAGGCCGCGTTGGAGCGGATCACGCAGGAACTGACAGATCGACGAACGCAGCTTGCCGTTTCAAAGAGCGAGCACGAAGAGCGCACGCGAGATCTGCGATCGCGTGAGCAGGAACTGGCTGCCGTCGAGGGCCGTCTCGCATCGCTCGAAGAGCTCGCCGCGAGTCGCGCCGACTTCGGTGATGCCGCGCGGATGGTGCTGGTACAGGCGAACGGTCATGTTGGCCAGCAGGGCGCGGTTGCGGACTTCCTCGAGGTGGACAGCCGCTATGAGCGCGCGGTTGAGGCCTGTCTCGGTGACCTGCTTCAGCACGTGATCGTCGAGCGGCACGATCAGGCCGCTGCGGGCTTGTCACTCGTTCGCCAACAGGATGCGGGCCGTTGCGGGTTCGTGGTCGTCGAGCCTGGATCCAACGGGTATCACCCGCACAGCGCGCTGCGTGCGCCTGGCATTGTTCCGGTTTCGGACGTGCTCCGTGTCAGCGGACCTCACGCCGCGACGATTCTCAAGGTCATTCCCGAGGCGTACGTCGCCGAGAGCTTCGAGCAGGCAGTCACGTTCTCTCACGAGACGTTTGCGCCGATTGCGACGATCGAGGGCGACGTATTTCACGGGCCTCATCTGGTCGCCGGCGGCGCGAAGGTCGAGTCGCGCGGCATCCTGGCCACTCGTCGCGAGATCAAGGAACTGCGCGAGCGCGTCGAGCGCGATCGACAGATGCTTGCGCAACTCGCCGCCGACGTCGCCAGCCTCGACGCACGCATCGTCGAGGCCACCAACGCGATTGGCGTGCTCCAGGAAGAGGAGCACGTTCACGAGAAGGCGCTGGTGGGGCACCACGCGCAGTTGGCCCGCGCCGGCGAAGACACGCTTCGTCTGTCGCGCAAGTCGGACCTCGTGGCGATGGAGCGAAGGCGCGCCGAAGAAGAGCGAGCCGCGCTCGAGGCTCGTCGCGCCGAGGCGGAGGTCTCGCTCGCGAAGCTCGCAGACGAGCAGCGAGTCATCGAAGAGGATCTCGGTGAGGCGCAGCGACGGTTGGCTACGGCGCGCGAGACAGTGAATTCACTCGCCACGCGTGCTGCCGAAGCACGTGCATCGCACGCGGCACTTGTCGAGCGTGCGAGCGCGGTTGTCGCGGAGGTGCTGCGTCTCGAAGAAGCCGGCCGCGATCTCGAGGTCAGGATCGCGAGCCGCATCTCCGAGCAGCAGCAGACGCACAACCGGCGCGAGGCGCTCATCGCGGCGATCGCGTCGGGCGAGAAAGCGCTCGACGAAGATGTCATCGCGCTCGAGTCGATGCGCGGCACCCTGCGCGAGGCCGACGATGCAGCGGCGGCGTTGCGGTCGACAGTTGACGAACAGGATGTGACGATTCGACAGGCGCGTCGTGCGCTCGAAGAGATCCGTGTCGAGGCGAGCGATCTCGAAGTCGCACGTGCGACGGCCGAAAGCGATCTGACGCACCTCGCGCAGACGTGCGTTGACGCAGTGCAGAGCACGCTCGATGAGGTGCTCGCGCAGGTTGAAGAGATGGAGCGGAGCGGTCAGGCGACGCCGGACGCAGCAGCAATCTCCGCCGAGGAGCCAGACCCGGAGGCCGACGAGGAGAGCCTCGCCGCATCAGGTGAGCTTCAGGAAGCCCCGGTTGCGCAGGCGGTGCCCGTCGATGCCCCGACAACGATGACCGCAGAGGAAGCCATCGCCAAGTTGAAGGCCAAGATCGATCGGCTCGGGCCGGTCAACATGATGGCCATCGAGCAGTTCGACGAACTCGAAGGGCGGCATGTGTTCCTCACGACGCAGCGCCGGGATCTCGTGGACTCGATCGCGCAGACGTCCGAGGCGATCGCTCGCATCGACGAGACCACGAAAGCCAGATTCACCGAGGCCTTCGCGGCCATTCAAGCCAATTTCCAGGTTACGTTCAGCACGCTGTTCGGCGGCGGCCGCGCTGGTCTTGCGCTACTCGACGAGAACGATCCGCTCGAAAGCGGCATCGATATCGTCGCCTCGCCTCCAGGCAAGCGACTGCAGAGCGTGATGCTCCTCTCGGGCGGCGAGAAGGCGATGACCGCGATCGCGCTGATGTTCGCCATCTTCAAATACAAGCCGAGCCCGTTCTGCCTGCTCGACGAGATCGATGCGCCGCTCGACGATGCCAACGTCCACCGGTTCGTCGAGATGCTACGAAGCATGCTCGACCGCACACAGTTCATCCTCATCACGCACAATCGGCAGACCATGGAAATTGCCAGCCGGCTGTATGGCGTGACCATGGAGGAGCCGGGTGTGTCGAAGTTGATCTCGGTCCAGCTGAATTAATCCGAACGAACCCGTCGTCCCGGACGTAGTAGAGTTCGGGAGGTTCGACGTTATGAGCAGCCGACATTTATGGGCCGGAGGCATGGTGCTGAGCATGGCACTGGCCTCGGTCGCTTGTGACGTCAAGGTCGGCGAGGGCGGCAGCCTCTCGGTTGACATGGCCGCCGGCAAGGCCAGCGATGAGTGGGTGCGCACCTACGACATCAAGCCTGGCGGGCGCCTGGAAATCGTCAACACCAACGGTCAGATTCAGGTCTCATCGGCGACGGGGAGTCAGGTCGAGGTTCGAGCCATTCGCGAAGCCAGGGCCGGTAGCGAGGAGGCCTCCCGCGAGCTCCTCAAAAAATACGAAATGCGCGAAGAGGTCACTCCCGATGCCGTCACGGTTGCGGCACCGGAAGTACAGGGTCGAGGTGAGCCCTTCTGGCGTACCCAGATTTCTGTGAAGTACGAGGTGCACGTTCCGTCCGGCCTGAACCTTCGGCTCAAGACGCAGAACGGTGAGGTGCGCCTGGAGAACGTCAGTGGTGCCCGGATCGAGGCGTTGACCACCAACGGTGGCATCACGGGTCGAGGCGTGTCGGGCGCCGTCGAGGCGCAGACGGTGAACGGCGGCATCACGATGGACATGGCGTCGGTCACTGGCGACTCGCGCCTGACGACGGTCAACGGCGGCGTGCTCGTCACCGTTGCGCCGGGAGTGAATGCCAACGTCGAGGCGACGGTCGTGAACGGCGGCGTGCAGGTGCGTGACGGGTTCGGTCTCTCAGTCGAAGAGCAGAGCCGCCAGCGTGTGGCCGGCCGGCTCGGAACTGGTGGGCCTCGTCTCGTCGTGCAGACCACGAACGGCGGCGTTCGACTCGGGGGACGCGGAGCGCCCGGCACGTAGATCGCTCGCTTGATGCCTCACAGGTAAACGAGATCGGTGGCCAACGAAGACAAGTCAGCGAGATACCACAGACTGCGTCGTCGTACTTCTCTGCTCGATACCGTCGTCCAGACCTCGTTCCTCATCCTGCTCGTGTTGAGCGGCGCCTCGATCGCCATACGGGCGAGCGTCGAGGAGGCTGTCGGTACGAGCTTTCTCCCCGTCGTAATCGCAAACGTGCTGGTGCTCGCGAGTCTGTCTGAGCTATTGCACCTGCCGTTCGCGTTCTATCAGGGAGTTGTTCTCGAGCGTCGTTACGGCTTGTCGCGGGAAACAGCGGCACGCTGGCTCGCGGACCACGTCAAGGCAGCGTTGCTTGTGCTCGCGTACCTCGCAGCGGCTGGTGTTGTTGTGTCAGCGTTGCTTCGACTGAGCCCGGATCGTTGGTGGCTCTTTGCCGCGATCTGTTTTGCAGTCGTCCTCGTGGCACTCGCGCGTTTCGCTCCGGTTCTTTTGTTGCCGCTGTTTTATGACGTACGGCCGCTCGATCGCGAGACGCTGCGCGAGCGTCTGACGACTCTTGCGGAGAAGGCCGGGACACCCGTGCTCGGCGTATTCGAATGGCGTCTAGGCGATCGCACGAGCAAAGCGAATGCTGCGCTTGTAGGTATTGGCAAGACGCGCCGCATCCTCGTATCCGACACATTGCTTGCCGCGCATTCCGATCAGGAGATCGAGACCGTTTTCGCCCACGAGCTTGCGCATCACGTCTATGGCGACATCTGGTCGGCGTTGGCACTCGAGGTCATGCTCGTGACACTGGGATGCTACGTTGCCGACTACGTGCTGACGACGTTCGCACTCAGCGCAGGTCTGGAAGGGAAGTCTGACGTCGCAGCATTCCCGCTGATCGCGGTCGCCGCCGGCGCCGTCTCACTCGCGCTCAGGCCGATGACCAACGCGCTCTCGCGCGCGCACGAACGGCGAGCCGATCGCTACGCGCTCGAGACGACCAGGAACTCATCGGCATTCATCAGCGCGATGAAACGGCTCGCGTCAACCAACCTCGCGGAGGAACGGCCGTCGAGGTTCGTCGAGCTCTTCTTCCACACGCACCCCTCGACCATTGCACGGATCGAAGCGGCGAAGGACTGGGACAGGGTAGCGAAGTAGCTACTTACTTCCCGCGAACAATCAACTCGCCGCGCATTTGCGCGTGGCGGGCGTCATTGGTCAGATTGGAATAGAAGGCAAACGTGCCGGCCCGGTCGGCGCGAAACTCGAGCGTGGTCGATCCACCTGCGGGCACGCGGCGTGACACTCGATATTCGTCGATGGTCACGCTATACGCGTTGTCCTCGCTCCGCACTGTGAGCTTCACGAGATCGTCCTGCGAGACCTCTATGCGGGCAGGGGAGAACCGGTAATTGCGCGCGGTCAGCGTGATGTCGCGCTTGTTGGGAGCCTGGTCCTGGGCGAATGTGTGGATGGCGAGGGGCGAGAGCAGACTCACCACGCCTACGACCAACAGGCTGGATGTCCGACTCTTCAGCAGCATCTATGCATTTTAGACGACCGGGACGTAGTCCCGGTTCGTCCATGCACAGATTCGCCCTATTCCTTGCCGGCTGGGGCTGGCGTTGCGCCTTTTTGCGCTTCGTCCTGCAGTAGAGCCTTGCGGCTGAGCCGGATCTTGCCGGTGGGATCGATGTTGATGACTTTCACGAGGATCTGCTGACCCTCCTTGAGCTCATCGCGCACGTCCTTCACGCGGTGGTTCGCGATCTCAGAGACATGAAGGAGTCCATCGGTGCCGGCCATGATCTCGACGAACGCGCCGAAGTCGGTGATGCGCTGCACCTTGCCCATGTAGGTCTTATTGAGCTCGGGCGTGGCCGTGAGCTCCTGGATGATCCCGATCGCCTTCGCAGCAGACTCTCCGTCTGCCGACGCAACGTTGACCTGACCGTTGTCCTCGACGTCGATCTTGACGCCGGTGCGCTCGATGATGCTGCGGATCATCTTGCCGCCGGGACCGATGACGTCGCGGATCTTGTCCACCGGGATCTTGATCGTGATGATGCGCGGCGCGAACTGCGACATGTCGACGCGCGTGTCGCCGAGCGTCTTGGCCATCTCGCCGAGGATGTGCATCCGGCCCGCGCGCGCCTGTTCGAGCGCCTTGGCCATGATCTCCGAGTTGATGCCGGTGACCTTGATGTCCATCTGCAGCGCCGTGATGCCCTTGGCGGTGCCGGCGACCTTGAAGTCCATGTCGCCGTAATGATCTTCGGCACCCGCGATGTCCGAGAGGACGGCGTACTTGCCGGTCTTCTCGTCCATGATGAGGCCCATCGCGATGCCGGCGACGGCGGCCGTCATCGGCACACCCGCGTCCATCATCGCCATCGAGCCGCCGCACACCGAGGCCATCGACGATGAGCCGTTGGACTCGAGAATGTCCGAGACCAGACGGATCGTGTAGGCGAACTTCTCTTCGGCCGGAATCATCGGCGCCAGCGCGCGCTCGGCCAATGCTCCATGTCCGATCTCACGGCGGCCCGGTCCGCGCTGCGGGCCGGTCTCGCCAACCGAGAAGGGCGGGAAGTTGTAGTGGAGCATGAAGCGGCGATACTGCTCACCGGTGACGTGCTCGATCTTCTGCTGGTCATCCGCTGTGCCGAGCGTGCAGCTGACGAGCGCCTGTGTCTCGCCGCGCGTGAAGACGACGGAGCCGTGCACGCGAGGGAGGACGCCGGTCTCGGTCCAGATCGGGCGAATCTCGTCGAACTTGCGGCCGTCGAGTCGCACGCCGCGCTCGAGCGCCTCGTCGCGCATCGCCTTCTCTTGCAGCTCGTGGAAGATGTGCTCAGCGTCTTTCTTCTGCTGGGCCTCGTCCTCGGGCAGCGACGCCAGGAGCTCGTCGAGTACCTTGTCGACCTGGCTGTAGCTCTCGAGCTTCTGCTTGATGCGCATTGCATCGGTGAGCGGCCCGAGCGCCTGCTTCTCGACCTGCTGATAGAACTCGGGCGCGATCGACTTGGCCGCAACCACGAGCTTCTTCTTGCCGGCCGCACTCTTCAGCTCTTCGATGCCGGCGACGATCTTCTTGATCGCGGCATGCGCAGCTTCCAGTGCGCCCACGACCTGCGCTTCGGAAACTTCCTTGGCGCCCGCTTCGACCATCACGATGCCATCCTTCGTGCCGGCAACGACGAGGTCGAGCGTGCTCTGCTTGCGCTCCGAGTAGGTCGGGTTGATGACGTACTCGTTGTTGACCATTCCGACGCGCACGCCGGCCACCGTCTTCTCGAACGGGATCTCCGAGATGGCGAGTGCGGCAGACGCGCCCGTGATCGCGAGGACGTCAGCGTCGTTCTCTGTGTCGGCAGACATGAGGAGCGCGATGATCTGCGTCTCGTAACGCCAACCAGAGGGGAAGAGCGGCCGGATCGGTCGATCGATCAGGCGGCTCGTGAGGATTTCCTTCTCTGCCGCCTTGCCCTCGCGCTTGAAGAAGCCACCGGGGATGCGTCCGGATGCGTAGGCGTACTCGCGGTAGTCGACGGTGAGCGGAAGGAAGTCCACATCGCGCGGGCTGCCCGCACGGGACGCGGCAACGAGCACCATGGTGTCGCCCGATCGGACGATCACCGAGCCGTGGGCCTGCTTGGCGAGCTTGCCGGTTTCAAGGATCAGCGTGCGGGATCCGATCTGGATCTCGCGCCTCTGCAAGTTAACGTTGTGCATGTGACTAGGTTCTACTTACGAATGCCGAGGCGCTTGATGAGATCCGCGTAGCGCTCGGAGTCTTTGCTCTTGAGGTAGTCGAGCAACCGTCGACGCTGGCCTACCAGCTTCAACAGTCCCCGGCGCGAATGATGATCCTTTGCGTGGATCTTGAAGTGCTCGGTGAGGTAGTTGATCCGCTCACTGAGGAGCGCGACCTGAACTTCGGGCGACCCGGTGTCACCGTCGTGTGTCTTGTATGTTCCGATGATGCCGCTTTTGCGGTCACTGCTTAACGCCACTGGTGGCTCCTTCGCGAACGGCTCAGAACTGATGTCCGGGCTACTGACCCCGGTTATCCACCAAACCGCCGTATGGTTGCGGGTATTGCTGGTCCCTTAAACAGTTCATTTTAAATCAGGACAACGGCCGGGTGCAAAGATTCCCCGGTCGATGCGACCGTCCCAAGCGCCACCAGTTGGCCTTCTTCATCAATCAGTCGAGCCCAGGCGCCGGGGGTGTGTTTCCCTATTTCGCCGCCAATAACGTGCGTCCCGCCGAGCATCTGCCCGTGAGCCACCCGCTTTCGACCTTCATTGCCCAGTCTGAGAGCAGGCATTCCCGGCAGGAGACGGTCGAGCGATATCCACCTCTCGGTCACGGCGACGCTCGATTGCGTCACCTGCTCGAGCTCGACCGCCTGGCTCAGTGTGAATTCCCCGCTGCGCGTGCGCCGCAGCGCCTCGAGGCAGGCGCCCGTCGCCACGAGCTCACCGAGCGACTGCGCAAACGTCCTCACGTAGAAGCCGGCGGAGCAGGTGACGTTGATGCGGGCCGAAGCGCCACTGAGCTCGACGAGGTCTGCGCGCGTGACACGAACCGGCACTGCTTGCAGCGTGACAGCTTCGTCGCGGCGTGCCTTGGCATAGGCGCGCTCGCCTGCAACCTTCTTTGCCGAGAACGCCGGCGGGACCTGGAGATACTCGCCGCGCAGCGAGGCAAGCGCAGTCTCGATGGCCTCACGCGTGGGTACACGATCGGAGCGGCTGATTTCGGCGCCGGTGATGTCGTAGGAATCAGTCGAGACGCCGAACCGCACCGTCGCTTCGTAGTCTTTTTCCGACGAGACGAAGAAGCGCACCAGTCTCGTGGCTCGACCACAGGCCAGCGGCAGTACGCCCGTTGCCAGAGGGTCGAGCGTTCCGGTGTGGCCGATACGTCGCTCGCGAAGAGATCGCCGTGCAACCGCGACGACGTCGTGCGACGTCAGGCCCTGCGGTTTATCAACGACGAGAACACCGTCCATTTCGGCAGTATGCAGTATGCGGTAGGCGTAGGCCGGTCCTGTTCAGTGGACCCGGCGGGTCTACAAAGCAAGACTCGCGCGCTACTTCGAGGCGTCGATCGCCTGCGCCAGCTTGCCCTCGAAAAGCGCCTTCAGGGTTGCGAACTCACCGGTCGCGGAGCAGCCGGACGCGTTTGTGTGACCGCCACCGCCGAACTCGCGCGCGATGGCGTTGACGTTGATCGTCCCCTTCGACCGCATGCTGATGCGCCAGTCGCCCGGACCATTCTCTTTGAAGAATGCGACTGCGACGATGTTCTTCACGGTGAGCGGAAGGTTGACGAGACCCTCGGTGTCCTCGTAGGTCCCGCCGCACTCACGGGCCATCTGCTGATCGACGTATACCGTCGCGATGCGTCCGCTGGGATCGAGTTGCATCCGGTGCAGCACGGCGCCATACAGCTTGAGCCGCGCGAGGTTGTTGCTGTCGAAGATGTTGCGCGCAACCGCTGGAGGGTTGACGCCTGCTTCGACGCATTGGCGGCAGATGTCGAAGGTGCGCGGCGTGATGTTCGAGTAGTGAAACGCGCCGGTGTCGGTCAGGATCGCAATGTAGATGTGCGTCGCGATCTCCGGCGTCAGCGACACGCCCAGTTCGACGATCAGCTCGAATACCATCTCGCCGCAGGCAGCCGCTGAGAGGTCGAGCCAGTTCATTGCCCCGAACATCGAGTTGCCAGGATGATGGTCGATGTTGATCACGTAGCCCTTGTCGAGGCCCGTGATTCCTGTTCGCAGCGTGTCGCCGCACTCGAGGACGATGACGGCGTCGCCGGGATCGTCAACCTGGTCGGTCACCTCGATCGAATCGACGCCGGGAAACACCTGCATCTGAGGTGGCACGTTGTCGTGGCTGACGACGCGCGCCTGCTTGCCGAGCCGCTGAAGGGCCAGAGCCATCGCGAGCGAAGAGCCGATGGCATCACCGTCGGGCCGCGCGTGTGACACCACGACGAAGCGGTCTCGGCGGCGGATCTCGGCAGCGACGTGAGCGGCCGTCGTCTCAGCGGTTGTGGTGGTCATGCCCGTCGGTGTCCTCGGTCTCCTCGTCAGTGCGCGCGGCAGCGCGCTGCGCCTCTTCCTCGTGCAGGTCGCGCAGGACTTGCTCGATGCGATCTTGATGCGCGACCGATTCGTCGAAGCGGAACTCGAGCTCTGGCACGCGCCGCAGCCGCAGCCGGCCCCCAATGTGACGTCGCAGGAACGGCGCTGCTCGCTCGAGCGCCTTCGCGGTGTCGCGGCGCGCCGACTGGTCGCCCATCATCGTGTAGAACACCCGCGCCAGCTGCAGGTCAGGCGACATCTTGACACGGGTCAGGGTGATGAAACCGATGCCGGGATCGTGGACGACACCACGACTGAGGAGGTCGCTGAGCTCCTGCCGAATCTGATCGCCGACGCGATCGGGTCTGTGACCTTGTGCCATTACGTCAGGTACTCGACCTCAGACCGGGTCATCAACCCGGGCTCGAGACGTTCGATTTCCTCCGCGGCGCCCGCGAGCTCCTGTTCCACGTGCAGCGTAGTGTTCGAGATGGCGACGATGCCGAGGCTCGCACGCTGCCACAGGTCCTGGTGCTCGAGCTCCGCGACGGCGACGTTGAACTTTTGCAGGCGGTCTTTGATCCGCCGGAGCACCATGCGCTTGTCCTTGAGCGACTGCGCGTAGGGAATGTGGATCTCGACGTGGAGAACGGCGACACGCATGGCGCCGTTCTATGCGGTAACCGCCACTCGCTCCATTGTGAAGACCTCGATGACGTCCCCGATCTTCACGTCGTTGTAGTTCTGCAGCCCGATGCCGCACTCAAACCCGTTCTTCACCTCGCTCACGTCATCTTTGAAGCGACGGAGCGACGAGATCTTGCCCTCGAAGACGACCACGTTGTCGCGCAGCAGGCGCGCCTGCGTTTCGCCGGCGCGGGTGATGCGGCCGTCGGTCACCATGCAGCCGGCAATGGCGCCGATCTTCGGAACCTTGAAGACTTCGCGCACGCTGGCCGTGCCGATCCGCACCTCTTTGAAGGTCGGCTCGAGCAGCCCTTCCATGCTCTTCTTGATTTCCTCGGTGACGTTGTAAATCACCGAGTGGAGGCGAATGTCGATCTCTTCGCGCTCCGCCATCTCCTGCGCATTGCGATCGGGACGGACGTTGAAGCCGATGATGATCGCATTCGACGCCGACGCGAGGAGCACGTCCGACTCGTTGATCGCACCGACGCCGGAGCGAATGATACGAATCTTGACCTTGTCGTCTGAAAGCTTGGTCAGGGTGTCGGCGAGCACTTCGGCAGAGCCCTGCACGTCGGCCTTCACGATGAGCGGCAGTTCCTTTACGCCGCCTTCGGCGATCTGCTCCTTGAGCGATTCGAGCGTGAGCCGTCCGCCCTTCGCGCCGAGTGCACGCTCCTTGGCCTGCGCCTGACGGAACGTCGCAATCTGTCGCGCCTTGGCCGCATCGGCCACGGTCTGGAAGGGATCGCCGGGCTGCGGCAGGCTGGTCAGACCGAGCACTTCCACCGGCGTCGCCGGACCGGCCGACTTCACCTGGCGGCCGCGATCGTCGATGAGCGCGCGAACCCTGCCGACCACAGGGCCCGCGATGAAGTTATCACCGACGCTGAGCGTGCCGTCCTGCACGAGCACAGTGGCCACCGGGCCGCGCCCACGATCGAGCTTCGCTTCGAGTACGGCGCCGGAGGCGCTCCGCTTCGGATTCGCTCTGAGCTCGAGGATGT
>Ga0315912_10004102_pt1 | contig 13985 bp, 10 predicted proteins | sample VfabasoilMG_FD_204469 | JGI IMG/M metagenome (GOLD analysis project Ga0315912, IMG submission 204469) | Garden soil microbial communities collected in Santa Monica, California, United States - V. faba soil | ecosystem: Environmental > Terrestrial > Soil > Garden | place: USA: California... | reverse complement strand
CGAACCGCATCGGCGTGCCGGAGATCAGGTTGCTGGCGTCGAAGTCGAAGCCCATCGCGTCGCTGAGCGCCTTGGTATTGTCGTTGGTCCAAACGACGTAGTCGGCCTCGATGCGTTGCTTGTCGGTGGTGATGACGGTCTTCTGTCCGGAAGATTCCACGCTCCTGACGGTTTCACCCAGGCAGATCCTGGCCCCCTTCTTCTTGAGCCATTCCGCGGCACGAATGCACCAGCCGCGCATCGCCTCGCCGGTGTCGGGGTAAACGGTGACGAAGTTGTCCACTGGCGCAGCCATGGACTTGCGGCGCGCCGCGAGCACGGAATCCAGCCACGGGTCGGAGGCCTTGAGCGCGAGCATCGCGGGGTCGTCCAGGTGTTTCAGGCGGTCCAGCGAGGTCTTGGAGATGGCGTCGGGCTGCACCTCGTCTGCCCGGATGTTGTAAATGGTGCGGAAAATCTCCGCGAAGATGCCGCCCGCGGTGTTGCCGAAACGATTTTCCAGGTGGTCGGCAAGGTTCCGGGTCGGTTTCGTGCCGCCTCTGGTCGGGGCGAGCGCCTTCAGTTCCCTGGTGATCCGTTGCCTGGTTTCCTCGGGCAGGGAGGAAAGGTCGGGCAGGGAAAACCCGTCGGTAAGCGTGCCGTTGTAGGCGCTGACCGAAACGAAGTCGACCGTGCGCACCTTGCCGTCCATGATCTCGGTCACGATGTCGGCAAGGTCCTTCGGGATGCCGTCGAACATATGCACGCCCTTGTCGACGGCAAAGCCCTTCACGCTGGCGGAATACGAGATGCCGCCGAAAAACGGCTCGCGGTCGAGGATGACGACGCGGGCGCCCGGCTTCTTCAGCAACTGCATCGCATCGCAAAAGCCTCGGAAACCTGCGCCGACGACTACCTAGGTCTTGCTCATGAATTCAGGTCCGGTGAAGTTGCCTGCGGAGCAGGAATCCGGCGACGGCGAAGTCATGGGCGGTGTCCACGTCCACCGAGCGTTCCGGCGGCATGACGCAGGCAAGGGCGCCCGGCGGGCTGAAGTCCTTCGCGCGCAGAAGGGTCCTGGTGCGTACGAGATAGAGCGCGCCGTTGGGGCAATAGATCCGCGGCGCATCCTGGCGCCGCGACGGCCCCTTGCCGCCTGCCCAGGGATGCAGCACACCCCCGGCGTCGATGGTCTGCAGCCACTGCGGGGAATGCGGCGACTCGGCAACGCTCACCACGGCATCGGCGTCGTGCGATTCGCGCACCCGCGCCGCCCGGCGGATGTCCTGCGCGGTGCGCAGTGGCGAGGTCGGCTGCAGCAGCAGCAGGAACTGCGGCCGGTAGCCGTCCGCGGCGAGCGCCGCGAGCGCGTGCTTCGCCACCGAGAAGCTGTCCGCCGTGTCGGTCGCGAGCGTCGCCGGTCGCCGGAACGGCACTTCGGCGCCGGCGTTCCGCGCCACGCGCGCGATCGCGTCGTCTTCCGTGGAAACCACCACGCGCTCCGCTACCTTGCTCTGCAGCGCCGCCTCGATGGTCCAGACGATCATCGGCTTGCCGGCGAGCGGCTTGACGTTTTTGCGCGGCAGTCCCTTCGAGGCGCCGCGCGCCGGAATCAGGGCGAGGATCGACACGGGCGGAAGCATACAGGATGGATTATCCTTCGCTTGCATGAAGGACTGGAAGAAAGCCCTCGTCTCGCGCGCCTCCACGCTGCGCGAGACCATCGAGCACATCGACGCTGGCGCGATGCAGATTGCGTTGGTGGTGGACGAGGCCGGCAAGCTGCTCGGTACCGTCACCGACGGCGACGTGCGCCGCGCGCTGCTGCGCGGGCGGGCGCTGGAGTCGCCGGTCACTGCAGTGATGAACGCGACGCCGCTGGTGACGCGCGTCGGCCAGGAGCGCGACACCACGCTCGCCATGATGCACCGGCGCGCGCTGCACCAGCTGCCGGTGGTCGACGCCGCCGGCGTGGTGGTCGGACTGGAGATCATCGACGACCTGGTGGCCACGCCGCAGCACGACAATTTGGTGGTGTTGATGGCGGGCGGCCTCGGCACGCGCCTGCGTCCTCTCACCGACGATTGCCCGAAGCCGATGCTGAAGGTTGGCGACCGACCTATCCTCGAGCACATCCTCGAGAGCTTCGTCGCCCACGGCTTTCGCCAGTACCTGCTTGCCGTCAACTACATGGGCGAGATGATCGAGGGTCACTTCGGCGACGGCGCGCGCTGGGGCGCGGAGATCGGCTACCTGCGCGAGCGGCAACCGCTCGGTACCGCGGGCGCCCTGGCGCTGATGCCGCGGCGCCCGGCGCTGCCCTTCGTGGTGATGAACGGCGACATCCTCACCAAGGTCGACTTCACGAAGCTCCTCGACTTCCACGCCCGCTCCGGCTGCGCCGCCACCGTCTGCGTGCGCAAGTACGAATTCCAGATTCCCTACGGCGTGGTGGCGATGCAAGGGGAGCGCGTGTCCCACATCGAGGAGAAGCCGCGCCAGCAGAACTTCGTCAGCGCCGGCATCTACGTGCTGGATCCGGCGGTGCTCGACCTGGTGGCAGCGGACGCTTACCTCGACATGCCGCAGCTGATCCAGCGCCTGATCGACGGCGGCCGCTCGATCGCCGCCTTCCCGCTGCGCGAGTACTGGCTCGACATCGGCCGGCTCGAGGACTTCGAGCGTGCCGAGGGCGACCTGAAGCAGAACTTCCGCTAGCCGGCGAGCGCGGCGCTGCTCGGCAGGTTGACGATGCGCGCCTCCAGCGCCTCGGCGCCGGCGAGGTCCATGCGCGGGCAGCGCTCGTACATCGGCAGGCGGTGCATCAGCGTCCACACCGGACGCGCGCCGAAGCCTTCGTGGTTGAGTCCCTCCAGGATGGCGTCGCGCACCGCGAGGTCGGGCCGTTCGAGCAGGATGGTGTTGAGCCAGTAGTTGCTGCGCGTGCCTTCCGGCTCCGCGGCGAAGCGCACCCCGGCGACGTCGCGAAAGGCCTCCTGGTAGCGGACCGCGAGCGCGCGCTTGCGCAGCAGTTGGTCGGGTAGCCGCTCGAGCTGCGCGCAGCCGAGCGCCGCGTTGAGGTTCGGCATGCGGTAGTTGTAGCCGATTTCGTCGTGCACGAACGACCACTGGTGCGCCGTGCGCGCCGTCGTCGTCAGGTGCTTGGCGCGCTTGGCAATCGCCGGGTCGTTGGTGAGGATCGCGCCGCCGCCTCCGGAGGTGACGACCTTGTTGCCGTTGAAGCTCAAGCCCGCGGCCACTCCGGAATTGCCGGTGTGGCGGTCCTTGTAATACGAGCCGAGCGACTCGGCGGCGTCCTCCACCAGCGCAATGCGCCACCGCTCGCACAGTGCAGCGAGGCCGTCGAGGTCGACCGGGTGGCCGAAGGTGTGCATCGGCATCAGCGCGCGGATCGGCGCGCCGGTGCGGCGATGGAAGCAGCCTTCGCCACGCACCTCCGCGACCTCCTTCAGGTAGCGCTCCAGCTTCGCCGCGTCGACGCCCAGCGTGCGCTCTTCGCTGTCGACGAAATGCGGCGTGCCGAGGGCGTAGCTCACCGCATTGGCGGTGGCGATGAAGGTGAGGCTCGGCACCAGCACCTCGTCGCCCTGGCGCACACCGGCCAGGCGCAGGCAGACGTGCAGGGCCGCGGTGCCGTTCACCGTGGCTACCGCGTGCCGCGCGCCGGTGAATTCGGCAAGCATCGCCTCGAAGCGGTCGACGAAGGCACCGGCCGTGGATACCCAGCCGGTTTCGATGCATTGCAGGAGGTATTCGCGTTCGCGCCCACGGAATTCCGGCTCGTGAAGCGCGACCGGCCCGGACTCCCGCCGCAGGGCACGGCGAACCGCGGCGAGGACAGCCGGCGCTCCCGGCCCCGGCGTGCTCACAGGTTGTAGAGGCCGGTCTTGAACCGGGCGAGGTTGGCGGGCTCGGTGAACCAGCGGATGGTCTTCTCCAGGCCGCGGCGCAGGCCGTCGCGTCCGCCGTAGGCGGGCTGCCAGCCGAGCAGCCGGCGTGCGCGCGCGTTGTCGGCCCAGAGGCGTTCGACCTCGCTGTCTTCAGGCCGCAGGCGCGCGGCGTCGCTCTCGATCTCGATCTTCGTGCCCATCAGCTCGGCCACCAGCCCGGCCGCGTCGCCGATCGAAATCTCGAAGTCGCTGCCAAGGTTGATGGTCTCGCCGGGCGCGCCGGCCGCCTTCGCCATGGCGAGGAAGCCGGCCACGGTGTCCTCGACAAAGCTGAAATCGCGCGTCGGGTGCAGCGCGCCGAGCTTGATGCGCTTCGCTCCGGCGGCGATCTGCGTGATGATCGTTGGCAGCACGGCGCGCGCCGACTGGCGCGGTCCGTAGGTATTGAAGGGGCGCAGCACCGCGACCGGGGTGCCGAAGGAGCGGTGGAAGGACAGGGCGAGCTGGTCGGCGGCGATCTTGGTCGCGGCGTAAGGCGATTGCGCGTTGAGCGGGTGTTCCTCGGTGATCGGAACGACCTGCGCGGTGCCGTAGACTTCGCTGGTCGAGGTGTGGATCACCTTTGCGGTACCGAGCCGGCGCGCGGCCTGCAGTACGTTGAGCGTGCCCTTGACGTTGGTGTCGACGTAGGTGTCGGGCGAATGGTACGAGAAGGGAATGGCGATCAGCGCCGCGAGGTGGAATACCACTTCGCAGTCGGCCATGGCCGCGGCGACGCCATGCGGGTCACGCACGTCGCCGGCGACGACGTCCAGCGCTTCGCGCACCGCAGGCTCGACGTGGTCGAGCCAGCCCCAGGAATTGAAGGAATTGTAGAAAACGAAGGCGCGCACCTTGCAGCCCTCGCGCACCAGGCGCTCGACCAGGTGCGAGCCGATGAAGCCGTCGGCGCCGGTGACCAGCACGCGTGTTCCGCGCAGGTTCACGCGCCCTTCCGGCAGCCGACGCGCAGGTAGTCCACTTCCGCGGGCATCGCGCCGTCGGCCGGGTAGCGCGACAAGGTGCCGCCAGCGTCGCGCCCGATGTCGCGTGCCAGCTGCGCCGGGTCGACGTACGCAGCCAGGTGGGAGCGCGGGTTGGACTCGACGATGTTTTTCAGCATGCGCAGGTATGTTACGTTGCCCGAGTGGAAGGCGTCGCCGAACTCGCAGATATCCGAGCCGACGCTCACCGGATCGTGGAAATTGTAATACTCGCGCCCGCGGGCCTTCAGGGCGCGGTCGAGATCGGCGAGGAAACCGTGGCGGCCGCTGCGGGCCATGGCCCGCGCCACCGGGGGTGCCACTGGCGGCAACAGCAGCACTACGCGGGCGCCGCGCGACTCGAGCACCGCCAGCGCACGGTCGAGGGCGGCAAGGCGCTCGGCCACGACAACGTTGTCGGGTCCGAAGCGCGAGTGGTCGCCGGCGCGCCGCGCCCCGGTCAGCACGAAGCGCTCCGCCTCGCGTACCTGCTCGCTGGCGAGGGCATAGAGCGGAAGCGCCTGTGGCGATAGGCGCACGCCGCTCAGCAGAGAACCGTCGGCGCGCACGCCCAGCCCGCGCTTTATCGCCATCACGCCGATCTTGGGCCGCGGCACTTGCGGGAACAGGTCGCGCTCGCCGGCCAGCAGGCGCAGAACGTCCGCCGGCGTCATCGTGCCCTCGCGCAGCCATTCCAGCGGGCGCAGGAGCTTGGCGCGCGTCAGCTGCGCGGTGGTCTCCAGGTTCATCGGGCTGCGCCGGTGGGGCGTGGGCGTGGTGAACCACCAGAAGTCGAGGGCGAACAGCACCAGGCGCGGATTGGCGCGCTCAAGGATGGCGCTGCCGTAGGTTTCGCCGTCGTCAATCGAGTCCATGCCGCCACAGGCGCAGGCGAAACGCCGGGTAAAGAACTCCTGGCGCAAATCGAGCGCGCGCGAGGAGCCGAGGGCCACGATCTCGGGCAGGCGGTGGCGCACGATCTCCAGCGGCAGCTCGCCGCGCACGTCGTGCAGGCCCGAGCCGAAGATGGCGCCGCTGTCGTGCAGCTCCTCCACGATGCGCGGCAGGCGCTCGTGCTCGCCGCCCCGAAGGATCACCGCCAAGCAAAGCAGCGGCGCCACGCCGAGCAGCAGCGTGAATCCGGCGAGCGCGGCGAGGTAACGGACGTGCGCCTTCACCGGTTCAGAACTGGTAGTAGAGAAATTCGCTGCGGCCGGAAAGCATGCCGAGCAGGGCGCCCAGGGCGAGCGCGGCGACGACCAGGGCCCAGCCCGCGTTCGGTTGCCAGGCCTGCCAGGCGGGGCGCGGGCGCTCGGCGAGGTCGAAGGCGCGCGGCAGCAGCGCCGGCTCATGGGCGCGGAACAATTCCCAGGTATTCGGCGCCAGCCAGACGAAGGCGAGCAGCGCTGCGCAGGCGAGCAGCGGCCCGGCGGGCAGCGTCGACACCGGCAGGCCCCACGCGGCCGCGGTGGCCGGGGCTACCACGCTCCGGGGCAGCGACAGGCCGTGCGCGCCGCTCATCGCCTCGAGCACGCGCCAAGCGGTCGGCAGGTCCTCGGCGCGGAAGAATACCCAGGCCAGCACGACGGCGAGAAAGGTCAGCAGGCGCCCGCCGAAGCGCGTCCAGCCGTTCTCGTGTTCACGCCATCCGAGGCGCGCCTTGAGGCCGCGCCAGGCATGGTTGACGCCGAGGTAGGCGCCGTGCAGGCCTCCCCAGACGACGAAGGTCCAGCCCGCGCCGTGCCACAAGCCGCCGAGCAGCATGGTGAGCATCAGGTTGAGGTAGCGGCGCGCCCGGCCGTGGCGGTTGCCGCCGAGCGGGATGTAGAGGTAGTTGCGCAGCAGCCGCGATAGCGTCATGTGCCAGCAGCGCCAGAAGTCGATGATGCTCGTTGCGCGGTACGGCGAGAAGAAATTGAGCGGCAGGCGGATGCCGAACATGCGAGCGGCGCCGATCGCCATGTCGGAATAGCCGGAGAAGTCGAAGTACAGCTGGAAGGTGTAGCACAGCGCGCCGCACCAGGCGGCGTAGAAATCCGGCGTGGCGCCGCCGGCGGCGGCGTCGAACACGGGCGTGGCGTAGCGCGCCAGTTCGTCGGCCAGCAGCACCTTCTTGCCGAGGCCGAGGATGAACAGGCTGAGGCCGAGCGACAGGTCGTCGGCGCGTGGCGCGCGCGTGGCGCGGCTGGAGAACTGCGGCATCATTTCCCGGTGATGCACCAGCGGCCCGGCGATCAGGTGCGGGAAGAACATCACATACAGCGCGTACTGCAGCAGGCCCTCGCGCGGCACGTCGCCGCGCCAGGAATCCACCAGGTACATGATCTGCTGGAAGGTGTAGAACGAGAGGGCGAGAGGCAGCACGATGGCGCCGAAGGCGCCGGGGTGGCCGGCAATCGCGGCGAAGAAGTTGGCGTACTTGAACCAGGCCAGCAGCAGCAGATTGGCGGCGATGCCGAGGACCAGCAGCAGGCGAGCCGGCGGCGGATTGCCGGCCGCGGCGAGCGCCTGCAGCCGCCGCCCGAGCGCGAAGTTGACCGCGATCGAGCACAGCAGCAACGGCAGGTAGGCGGCGTTCCACCAGGCGTAGTAGAAAAGAGAGAACCCCGCCAGCGCGAGCAGCGCGGCGGTGCGCGACCAGCGGTCGAGGAAATAGAAGCTGAGCACCGCGAGCGGCAGGAAAAGCAGCAGGAAGACGTAGGAGTTGAACAGCATCGGCGGCGTATTCTACTAATGGCCTGTTTGACAGTCGAAAACCGCGCCGTGATACTGCAAACCCGTGACGACTTCCCGCTTCCGGCACATCCTGGATTTTGTCGAGAGCGAAATCGCGCGGCGCGACGCGCTGCCGCCCGATGCGCTGGCGCCGTCGGACTACTGGAAGGACTTCAACCGCTTCTCGTCGTACATTCGCACGCTGCCGGACGCGGAGCTCGAGCACATCCGCCACCACACCTGGCACATCAACGGTGACCGCTACGACGCCTATCATTTCATCTCCGAGCGCAGGCGGCGCCAGCTGATCGAGAACTACGAGGGCCTGCTGCCTCGCCTAAGGGGCTTTCGGTGGACAGAGCCGGCCGGCGGCATCGGCATAGACACGCCGCATGGCCTCATCAGCGTCTCCTTCCTTCGCTACGCGGTGGCCCTTGCCGACCTGCTCGACGCCGGCCTGCTCGCGCGCGACGGCGAGCCCCGCGTGCTGGAGATTGGCGGCGGATACGGCGGCCTCGCGCTGCTCTGCCTGCAGTTCAATCCGCGCATCGCGTACGTGGTGTGCGACCTTGAGGAAACGCTGTTCGTGCAGGGCGTGTACCTCACGCAGCAGCTCGGCGAGGCACGCGTGCGCCTCGGGGTGCCGACGACGCTCGAGCCGGGCTGTGTTTATCTGGTACCGCAGACGAGGGCCAAGGAGCTCGCGTCGCTGCGCTTCGACTTCGCCGCCAACCAGCAGTCGATGCAGGAAATGACGCCGGCGCAGGTCGAGCGCTACTGCGAAATTCTGGAGCGGTGCGCCGCGCGTTTCTATTCCTGCAACCGGCGCCGCCATGGCAAGGGCGTCGTGGAGAGCAAGGGCCTGGTGGCCGACCTGCACGAGCGGCTGGCCCGGCGCTTCCCGGTACTCTGGGACAGCACCGACGCGCTTTCTCCCCTCGCCAGGCTCCACGAGCGCCATCGGATCGCCGGCAAGCTGATCACCGCCGTCATCGGCAGATCGTTCCTTCCCACGGGCGAGGCGGCGTTGCGGCGCTTCGTCTATCGCTGCGGGGACGCCGCCTGAAGGCGTCGCGTCCCCGCGTCGTCTTCCTGGTGGACGACAGGAAGCGCGATCTCGCCGGTGCCTCCCTGATCGCGCACCAGCTCGACGCGCAGGGCGTCGACTGCTTCCTCGAGCCGCTGGAGGCCTACCGGGCGGTGCTTGCCGCGTACCGCCCTGCCATGATCATCTTCAACCACCTGTCGGCGAGCCACCTCGTCGACTGGTCGCGGCGATTGGCGCGCATGGGCGTGCTGGTCGGGGTGCTGCCCAACGAAGGCATCGCCTATGACCGCGATCAGCTGCGCTTCGCCGCCGGCCGGCACCACAGTGGCGCGCACATCGACGTCTTCTTTTGCTGGAACGGGGTGCACCGGGACGCGCTGCTGGAAGCTGGCGTCGGCCAGCAGGCGCGGGTGGAAGTGGTGGGCGTCCCCCGCTTCGATTTCTATTTTGAGCCGTGGGCGCGGGCGATTCGCGCGGAACGCCCACAGCCGCGCGAGCGCCCGAGGATCCTGCTGTGCACCAACTTTTCGTCCGCCATTTTCCACGACCTGCCCAGGGCCCGGGCCGACAAGCACTACGCGGCGTGGAAGGACCGCATGCCGCTGTTCCGGGACTACTGGCAGGTCATCGAAGATCAATATTTCGGAAGCCGGCGCGTGCTCGACTACGCCGGGGCGCTCGCCGCCACCGGCAAGTACGACATCGTCCTGCGGCCCCACCCTCGCGAGTACGACCAGGCCTATCTGGACTGGATAGCGAGCTTGCCGGCGGCGCAGCGCGAGCGGGTGCGGCTCGATTCCGCGGCCAACATCACCTCGCTGATCCTTGACTGCGACCTGGAGATCTCCTGCGAGACGTGTACGACCGCGCTGGAAAGCTGGATCGCCGGCAAGCCGACCGTCGAGCTGCTGTTCCGGCGCAACCCGGCGCTGTATTACCCGGAACATGCCGCTTGCAACTCGTCCTGCGATGCGCCGGAAGCGCTGCCGGGCCTGGTGGAGCGGCTGCTGCGCGACGGGGAAGATCCGGCGGTGCTGGCCGCGCGTCAACGTCACCTGCAGAAGTGGTGCAACGCGCCGCGCGGCAAGTCGAGCGAGCGGCTCGCGACCGTGGTCGCGGAGGCCGTGCGCGCCGCGCGGCCTCCGCAATGGTCACGGCTCACCTTCGCCGACCGGCAGCGCTCGGCCAAGCTCAGGCTGTACCGCAACCTCGGTTTTGCCTACCACTTCGATCCGCTGATGCCGGTGAAGATGAAGTTGGCGCGCGGGCGCTACGCCATCAAGAAATATTCCTACGACAAGTCGATTGAGCCGCGCCACGTCGCCGAAGCGCGAAGGCGCCTGACCGCGGCGCTTGCCAAGTAACTCAATCCGAAAGTGAAGTGGGTCGCCTGACCCCGGACTGAGTCTCGTCTTCCTGCAGCGTGCGCGCCAGTTGGTCGCGCAGTTCGTTCGATACGCTGATGCGCGCATCGGGCGCGCCGCGGTGCACTTCGTAGAGCTTGGCCTGCACTTCGCTGTCGTGCTCGGCGAAGGCTTGCGCAGCGCGGCGCGCGCGCTCCGGATCGGCGCCGATGGCGGCGAGCGCCGTTTCCCCCAGCGCCAGGGCGGCGCGGAAGGTCTCGCGCTCGATGGCCTCCACGCCGATGTCGCGCAGCTCGAACATGTGGCGCATGTCGCGGGCGCGCGCGATGACGCGCAGTTTCGGGAAATGGGCCTTGGCGGTGCGCGCGAGGCGCGAGATGGCCTCCGGGTCGTCGAGCGTGATGATGAGGAAATCCGCGCGGTCGGCGCCCGCGGCGTGCAGCAGGTCGAGGCGCGTGGCGTCACCGTAGAACACGCGGAAGCCGAACTTGCGCGACTGCTCGACGTGGTCCGGGTCGTCATCGAGCACCGTGGGGTTGCAACCGCTCGCGTTGAGCAAGCGCGCCACCACCTGGCCGACGCGCCCGAGGCCCGCGACGATGACCTTGCCTTCTTCCGGGGTGTCCGCCTCGGGCTTCTCCACGGCCTTCTGGAGGCGCGGCATCAGCAGCCGGTCGTGCGCGATCAGCAGGAACGGCGTCGCCAGCATCGACAGCGCCACCGTGAGCGTCATCGCCTGCGCGGTCGCGGCCGGGATCGCGCCGCGCGCCTCGCCCAGCCCGAACAGCACGAAGGCGAATTCGCCGCCTTGCGCGAGCAGCAGGATGAAGAGGGGCCGCTCATCCGAGGGCAGCCGCGCCCAGTGCGCGATGCCCCACAGCACCGCGCCCTTGAGCACGAACAGCAGCACGACCAGGAACACGATCAGCAGCGGGCTTTGCAGCAGCACGGCGAACTCGATGCTCATGCCGACCGAAATGAAGAACAGGCCGAGTAGCAGGCCCTTGAACGGCTCGATCGCGGCCTCGATTTCGTGGCGGTACTCTGATTCCGCCAGCAGCACGCCGGCGAGGAAGGCGCCCAGGGCCATCGACAGCCCGGCCCACTCGAACACCAGCGCCATGGCCAGCACCAGCAGCAGCGCGAACGCGGTGAAGATCTCGCGCAGGCGCGTGCGTGCGATGTGGCGGAACACCGGGCGCGCGAGGAAATGGCCGATCACCAGCGCCGCCACGATCACGGCGATCGCGAAGCCGAGCCCGGTCCAGGAAAACGCAGCGCGCTCGCCCCGCGCGCTGAGCAGCGGCAGCAGCGCCAGCATCGGGATCACCGCCAGGTCCTGGAACAGCAGGATGGCGAAGGTGCCCTGGCCGCCCTGCGAGCCCAGTGCACCGCGCTCGGAAAGCGGCTGCAGCGCTAGCGCGGTCGACGAGAGCGACAGCGCCATGCCCGCGATCAGTGCGACGCGAACGTCGGCGCCGAGCGCCAGCGCCGCGGCGCTGATCGCGGCGATCGAGCCCAGCACCTGCGACATCCCGAGGCCCACCAGGCGCGTGCGCATGTTCCAAAGGCGCTTGGGCTCGAGTTCGAGGCCGATGACGAAGAGGAGGAACACCACGCCGAGCTCGGCGAAGGCGCGCACGTCCTCCACCTGGCCGACCAGCTTGAAGCCCCAGGGGCCGATGGCGATGCCGGCGAGCAGGTAGCCCGCCACCGAGCCGAGGCCGAGGCGGTGCGACAGCGCGACGGCGAGCACTGCGGCGGCGAAATAGACGCTCGCCTGGATCAGAAACGCGTTGCCATGCTCCATGCCCCAAGTATAAGTGGGGCGGTGCTACGTTACGTCGCTAGCGAGACGCAGGCCTCCTCGTACTTGCCCTTGCCCATGTCCTTGCCTTCGAAGATGTCCCGTTCCTTGATCCAGGCAAAGGATTCCTCGAAAGTCTCCTTGGTATAGGGCTCGAATACGATGCGCTCGCCCGGGCCCCAGCGGCGCGTGTCCATCTGCTCGAGGAAGCGTTTCGGAAACTCGTTTCGGTAGTAGCGCGTGTAGAGCTCCGGGCGCAGGTCGATGTCGCGCTGGGCCTGGCGCAGCGCCCGGAAGTACTTGCGCACGTCCTCGGGGTCCGGCTCGCCGTTGAGCATCGAGGCCATCATGAAGGTGCTGTCGATGATCTTGCGGAAACCCAGCTGCTCGAGGAAGTAGTAAGGGCCGCTGAAGAGGGCCGCGGCCGGCACCTTGCGGTCGATCAGGTTCTCGAGGCGGCCGAACAGGATGCCGTCGGCGAACGACAACTTGATGTCCTTGAGCGGCAGGTACTGCTCGAGCGCCTGGATGGTGGAGTAATGGCTGCCCGACTGGTAGCCCACCGAGATCGGCACGCCGCGCAGGTCCTCGGGCGTCTTGATGTCCGACTCGGGCGGCACGAAGACCGCCGCGGGGGAAAGCGAGTAGGCGTCGGCGAACAGCTTGCCGTGCCCGGTGGAAGCGGCCACGTTGACCGTCCAGTGGCAGGCGCAGCTCACGTTGGTTTCGCGGCCCTTGGCGATGTTCTGGTAGGCGCCGACCTTGTTGGGGGTGTGATGGTTGTCGAAGGCAAACCTGAATTCATAGTCGAGGCCCTGGGCCTTGAAATAGCCCTTCTCCTCGGCGACCCACTCGTGCAGCCGGAAATGCGGGGTAATCACGAACTTGGACATTGGTCCCCCCTAGTTGAGGTACATTTGGATTGACACAGTTTGACAGAATACAGGGCAGGGACGCGTGGCGGAAAAACCGGCTTTCGAACTGGACCTGAGCCTTCAGGTCGGCAAGTACGACATCCAGAAGCTGCTCGGCAAGGGCGCTACCGGGACGGTGTATCTCGCGAAGGACACCTTCACGGGCAAGGAGGTCGCGCTCAAGACCATCGAGCCCGAGGTGTTCCGCGACCCGGAGTTCGGCACGGTGTACCGCTCGCAGTTCGTGCAGGAGGCCTCGCTCGCCGGCAAGATGCGCCACCCGCACATCGTCGCGATCCTCGATGCCGTGGTCACCGAGGACTCCGGCCACATCGCGATGGAGCTGGTGACCGGCGGCGACCTCTCGGCGCACACCACCCCGGACAAGCTGCTGCCGATTGCCGATGTCCTGCAGATCGCCTTCAAGTGCTGCGGCGCGCTCGAGTTCGCCGCCAAGGAGGGCATCGTCCACCGCGACATCAAGCCGGCGAACATCATGGTGGCCTCGGGCACCGACGTGAAGATCGCCGACTTCGGCGCGGCGTTCCTCAAGAAAAGCCAGGTGGTGCAGACCGCGGCGATGGGCTCGCCCTATTACATGTCGCCGGAGCAGATCAACGGCAAGGAGCTCTCGTTCCACAGCGACATGTATTCCCTCGGCGTGGTGCTCTACGAGCTGCTGGTCGGCCGACGCCCGTTCCTCGCCGAGAACCTGCAGGCGCTGGTCAACAAGATCATCAACCTCGAACCGCAGCCGCCGAGCGAGCAGCGCGCCGACCTGAAGGCTGAAATCGACGCGGTGGTGCTGCGCGCGATGAAGAAGGTGCCCGAACAACGCTACGCGAGCTGGACCGAATTTGCCCTCGAGATCTCCAGGGTCGGGCAGCAGTACATGCCGGCGGGCTCGATTCCCGACAGCGAAAAGTACGTATCGCTGAAGAAGGTGCCGATGCTCTCCACGCTTGCCGACTCGGAGCTCTGGGAACTGGCGCGCGCCGGCAAGTGGAGCCGCGTGCCCAAAGGGCGCGCCATCGTCGCCGAAGGCGCGAAGGGCACCAGCTTCTTCTTCCTCGCCCAGGGCGAGGCCAAGGTGACCAAAGCGAAGCGCCTGCTCAACATGGTCGGCGCCGGCGAGTGCTTCGGCGAGATGGCCTACATCGCCGGCGGCGAGAAACGCCATGCCACCGTCGAATCGCACACCGACATGCTGCTCGCCGAATTCGAG
>Ga0315912_10004100_pt1 | contig 13986 bp, 13 predicted proteins | sample VfabasoilMG_FD_204469 | JGI IMG/M metagenome (GOLD analysis project Ga0315912, IMG submission 204469) | Garden soil microbial communities collected in Santa Monica, California, United States - V. faba soil | ecosystem: Environmental > Terrestrial > Soil > Garden | place: USA: California... | reverse complement strand
CCCACGGCGGCATCGTGCCCTGGCGCCCGTGCAGGATCGTCTTCTCGATGTCGTCGGGCGTGCCGCCGTAGAGCCAGTCCGCGTCGCGCAGGTTCGGAAACCCGCGCACGCCGCGCGCATCTGAGCCATGGCAGGTCGTGCAGTAGGTGGAGAACAGGCGCTCGCCGATCCGCACCGCTTCCTCGTCGTTGACCAGGGTCGCAATGGGAACATTGCGGAAGCGATCGTACAGCGGGCCGTATTGCGCTTCGGCCGCCGCCATCTCGAGCTCCCAGCTTTTCGTGTCTTCCCAGCCGAGGACGCCGCGCCAGGCACCGAGGCCGGGATAGAGCACGAGGTAGCCGGCGCCGAACACGATGGTGATGTAGAACATGTACAGCCACCAGCGGGGCAGGGGATTGTTGAGCTCGGCGAGGTCCTCGTCCCAGACATGGCCCATGGTCTGCGGTTTCGCGCCCGGCGCCGGCCCGCCGCCGGACATCCAGCGGATCAGCCACAGGATCGCGAGCAGCGAACCGACGGTGACGATCGCGATGAACCAGGACCAGAAGCCGCTGGTGAAATCGCTCATGGCTGCGTGTCGTCCTCGCGGAACGGGATGCGCCCCGCGTCCTCGAGTTGCGAGCGGCGCTTGCCGCTCCAGGCCCAGGCGACGACCGCGATGAAGGCGCCGAGCAGGGCGAGGCTCCAGATTCCGTGGGCGATGCCGAGCGTCATGGGTTCAGCGCCGGGTCTTGATCGCGGTCCCGAGGGACTGGAGGTAGGCGACCATGGCGTCCATCTCGGATTTGCCCTCGAGCGCCGCGGGCGCCGCTTCGATCTCTTCGTCGGAATAAGGCGTACCGAGCCGGCGCAGTGTCTGCATGTGTTCGCGGATCGAGGCTGCGTCCGCCGGCGTGTCGGACAGCCAGGGATATCCGGGCATGATCGACTCCGGGACAACGTCGCGCGGGTTGTTCAGGTGCACGACGTGCCACTCGTCGCTGTAGCGTCCGCCGACGCGGGCCAGGTCGGGGCCGGTGCGCTTCGAGCCCCACTGGAACGGCCGGTCGTAGACGAATTCGCCGGCCACGGAATAGTGGCCGTAGCGCTCGGTCTCGGCGCGGAACGGCCGGATCATCTGCGAGTGGCAGACGTAGCAGCCTTCGCGTACGTAGATGTCGCGGCCGGCGAGCTGCAGCGCGGTGTAGGGTTTCAATCCTTCGACGGGCTGCGTGGTCGAATACTGGAAGAACAGCGGCACGATCTGGACGATGCCGCCGACGCTGACCAGCAACAGGATCAGCACGACCATCAACCCCAGGTTGACCTCGACTTTTTCGTGGCCGCCCGCCATTTCGTCGTTCTCAGTGCGCGGGCGCCGGGATCGGCGCCTCGATCGCGCGCGCGCCGGCGCAGGTGCGCCACAGGTTGTAGGCCATGACCAGCATGCCGAACAGGAAGAAGGCGCCGCCCGCGAAGCGGATGATGTAGAAGGGGTGCATGGCGTGCACGGACTCGACGAAGCTGTAGATCAGCGTGCCGTCGGCGTTCACCGCGCGCCACATGAGGCCCTGCATGATTCCGGCGACCCACATGGATGTGATGTAGAGCACGATGCCGATGGTCGCCGTCCAGAAGTGCAGCTCGATGAGACTGTTCCTGTAGATCGGCCGCCCGTAGAGGCGCGGCAGCAGGTAATACATGCTGCCGATGGAGATCAGCGCCACCCAGCCGAGCGCGCCCGAGTGCACGTGGCCGATCGTCCAGTCGGTGTAGTGCGACAGCGCGTTGACCGTCTTGATCGACATCATCGGGCCCTCGAAGGTCGACATGCCGTAGAAGGACAGCGACACGACGAGGAAGCGCAGGATGGGATCGGTGCGCAGTTTCTCCCACGCGCCCGACAGCGTCATGATGCCGTTGATCATGCCGCCCCAGGACGGCGCCAGCAGGATCAGCGACATCACCATGCCGAGCGATTGCGCCCAGTCCGGCAGCGCCGTGTAGTGCAGGTGATGCGGACCGGCCCAGATGTAGACGAAGATCAGCGCCCAGAAGTGCACGATGGACAGCCGGTAGGAATAGATCGGCCGCCCCGCCTGCTTGGGCACGAAGTAATACATCATGCCGAGGAAGCCCGCGGTCAGGAAGAAGCCGACCGCGTTATGGCCGTACCACCACTGCACCATGGCATCCTGCACGCCGGCGTAGGCGGAATACGATTTCATGAGACCGGCGGGGAGGGCGGCGCTGTTGACCACGTGCAGCAGCGCGATGGTGAGGATGTAGGCGCCGAAGAACCAGTTGGCCACGTAGATGTGGCGGATGCGCCGCCTTGCGATCGTGCCGAAGAACACCCAGGCGTAGGCGAGCCACACGGCGGTGATCAGCAGGTCGATCGGCCACTCGAGCTCCGCGTATTCCTTGCCCTGCGTGTAGCCGAGTGGCAGCGAGACGGCCGCGGCGACAATGACGATCTGCCAGCCCCAGAACGTGAACGCGGCGAGCGCGTCGCTGCAGAGGCGGACGTGGCAGGTGCGCTGCACGACGTAGTATGAGGTCGCGAACAAGGCGCAGCCGCCGAAGGCGAAGATGACGGCATTGGTGTGCAGCGGCCGCAGTCGGCCGTAGGTCAGCCACGCGGTGTCGAAGTTCAGCGCCGGCCATGCAAGCTGCGCCGCGATCAGCAGGCCGACGGCCATGCCGACGATGCCCCAGACGATGGTCATGACAGCGAACTGCCGCACGACCTTGTAGTTGTACGTGGCCACCGTCGAGTTCATTCGCGCATGTCCCGGTACGCCGGCATCAGCTGGTGAACGCCGGGGCGACGCCCAGGCTCCAAAGGATGACCGTGGCGGCCAGCACGCCGACGAGACCGACGAGGCCGAAGGCGAGCACCGCGCTGCCGAACAGGAAACCCCGTTCGGCGGGGATCTCCATCATCACGGGGATGCCGACGAACAGCAGGAAGACCGTGTACGCAGCCGCGGGCAGGCCGACCAGCAGGTTGAACCAGAGCACGGGGTACAGCTGCGCGATGCCGACCAGGAACAGCGGGATGGGAATGTACGCCGCGAGCACGAGGCAGCGCGTCAGCGGCTGCGCGGCGCCGTAAGTCTCGCCCATCCAGCGGATCATCCAGCCCATGGAGACGACGGCGGCAATGATCACGGCGTAGTAGAGGACGGCGATAATGCCGGCACTGCCGCTGGTCAGGCGCACCGTTTCCGCGGAGCCGATCTGCCAGCCGAACTGGGTGGTGCCGACGTAGCCGGCCGCGGCGGGCACGGCGGCGAGCAGGAACACGTGCCGGAGCGCGGTGCCGAGGCTCGCGTTCTCGGCCCGGACCGATTCCCATTCCCGGACCGGGTCGATGAAGAAACCGACGATGTGTTTCAGCAGCACCCTGTGTTTCTCCCGCCGGGAGACCCCTCAGCCAATATTAGCAGCCGGCCGCCCCGGCGCGAACCGGGTGGCCCGCCGTTCAAAAGCGGTAGCCGATGCCGGCGCCGGCGAGAAACGGATCGACGTCCACGTCGACCCGGAGGCTGGAGCCGCCGAGCGGGCCATTCTTGATGAGCAGGCTCGCCGTGCCTTCGACGTCGATGTACTTCACATCCAGGTTGAAGTACCAGCCGCCCGACAGATCGATGTCCACGCCTGCCTGCGCCGCCCAGTTCCAGCTGTTGTCCATGTCCACGTCCACCGGCCCGACGGCGGCTTCGAGCGACCGCGTGGCGTCGTTCCAGAGAAAAGCCGTGTAGTTCACGCCGGCGCCGACGTAGGGACGGACCTTGCCGTCCGGAAGGAAGTGATACTGCAGCGTCACTGTCGGGGGCAGTACCCACGAATCGAAGATCCTGAACCCGTCGGTGAGACCGAGCCCGGCCAGGGCGGCGCCGGGGCCGTCCAGCGAGACGTCGTGATTCGAAATGCCGGCGATGATTTCCACGCCCCAGTTCCGGTGCAGCATGTACGTCACGTCCAGTTCCGGGATCACGCTGCTGTCGACGCGGACGCCGCTGCCCGCGAGCGGCGTGCGGGTGCCGCCGGCGGCGAGGTCGATTTCGCCGCTCTCATCGGCGGTGGCCACCACGACGCCGCGCAGCCGGACGAGCCAGTCGCCCTGTTCCGCGCCGGCGGCGGAAGGAAACGCCAATACCGGCAGCAGCGGGAGGGCGGACAACATTGCCCGCCGCGTGCGATCGCCTCCGGGATTCATCGACATGAACTTCCTCCGGTCGCCTTCGTGCGGCGGTGATTTGTTATTCTCTGGAACTCAACGTTGGCGGCCAGTCTAGGAGCAGTTCCGGGCCGGGAGATTGATCTCTGTCAAACTTGAGCCGCGCGAGCAATGTGCCCGTCGATCGCGCGCACGCGACGGCAAATGATTTCTGTTTTCACTGCGGCGAACCGATCCCGCCGGCGACGCGCATCCAGGTCGCGATCGACGGCGCGGAGCGCGCCATGTGCTGCCGCGGCTGTGCAGCGGTGGCGGAGGCCATCGTCGGCTGGGGACTGGGGCGTTTCTACCGCGTGCGCAGCCGCGAGGCGCCGCGGCCGATCGAGTATTCACCGGCCGAGCTGGAGCGCATCCGGGTGTTCGACGATCCGGCGCTGCGGGGACGGTTCGCGGACGAATCAGGCACGGGTTTGCGCGCCGCGCTCATTCTCGAAGGGATCGCCTGCCCGGCGTGCTGCTGGCTGATCGAGCAGCGGCTGCACGAGTTGTCCGGGATCACCGAAGCGCGCGTGGACTACACCGCCGGGCGGGCGCAGGTCGCGTGGGATCCGGCGCGGATCCGGTTGAGCGGGATCCTGCGCGCCGTCGCGGACCTGGGCTACCGTGCGCGGCCGTATGACGCGGCGGCGGCGCGCGCCGCGCTCGATGAAGAACGGCGGGCGCAACTGCGGCGGCTGGCGCTGGCGGGCCTGTTCGGGATGCAGGTCATGATGATCTCGATCGGCCTGTACTTCGGCGCGTGGACCGGCATCGAGGATATCTACCGGCAATTCCTGCAATGGACCGCGTTGGTGCTCACGCTGCCGGTGATCGGCTATTCCGCCGTCCCGTTTTTCCGGAATGCATGGCGCGATCTGCGCGCGCGGCGCGCCGGCATGGACGTGCCCGTCGCGCTCGGACTGGCGATCGCGTTCCTGGGCAGCGTGTATGCCACCCTGACCGGCACGGGATCGGTGTACTACGATTCCGTCACCATGTTCGTGTTCCTGCTGCTCGGCGGGCGCTACCTCGAGTTCAAGGTGCGCCGCGATCTTTCCGGCCAGCTCGACCAGTTGCGGCGGATCGAACCCGCGATCGCCACGCGCCTGGAAACCGGACTGGGTGGCGCGGAGATCGAGCGCGCCGTGCCGGCGATGGTGCTTGCGTCCGGCGATCGCATTCTCGTGCGGCCCGGAGAAGGCGTGCCGGCCGACGGCACGGTGGTGGAAGGGGAGACGAGCCTCGACGAATCGCTGATCACGGGCGAAAGCCGGCCGGTGCGGCGTCGCGCCGGCGAACGCGTCATCGGCGGCAGCTCCAACATGGAATCTCCGATCCGGGTGCGGGTGGAGCGCGTGGGCGAGGAGGCGACGCTGGCCATCATCCGCCGCCTCGCGGATCGCTGCCAGGCGGAGAAGCCGGCGCTGACCGAGTTCGCGAACCGCGCGGCGGGCTGGTTCGTCGGCGGCGTCCTGCTCCTGTCCGCGGGCGCCGCGGTGTACTGGCTGCGCGTCGAGCCGGCGCAGTGGCTGCCCGTGACGATCTCCATGCTGGTCATCACCTGTCCCTGCGCGCTGGCGCTGGCCGCGCCGACGGCACTGGCGGCGGCGACGGGTGCGTTGCTGCGGAACGGACTGCTGGTCGTGCGCGCGAACGCGGTGGAAACACTGGCGCGCGCGACCGTGTTCGCGTTCGACAAGACCGGCACGTTGACGCGCGGCGAACCGGTCCTGCGCGAAGTCCGCACGCGCGGCGCACGGGATCGCAACGAGTGCCTGCGCCTCGCGGCGGCGCTGGAGGCCGGTTCCGCGCATCCGCTGGCGCGCGCGATCCTGACGGCGGCGGGCGGCGTGCCCCGGGCAGAGTCGGCGCGCCACTTTCCGGGCGAAGGCGTGGCCGGGACGATCGCGGGCCGTCGTTACTTTCTCGGCAATCCGATCTTCGTGCGCAGGATGTGCCCCGCCGCAGGTTCGGACGCGGGCGGCGTGTGGCTTGCGGATGAAAACGCCGTGCTGGCGGAATTCGAATTCGAAGACGCCCCGCGCCCGGGCGCGGTCGAATTGTTCGAGTGGCTGCACGGACAGGAGCGGCACAGCCTGATCCTGAGCGGCGATGCGGATCCGGTCGTCGCGGAACTGGGCCGCCGGCTCGGCGCGGACGAAATCCTCGGCGACAGACTTCCGGCCGACAAGGTGGCGGCGCTGGAAGCCAAAAGACAGGCCGGAGATACAACGTGCATGGTCGGCGACGGGGTCAACGACGCGCCGGTGCTCGCGGCGGCGCACGTCTCCGTGGCCATGGGTGGCGGCACGGACCTCGCCAAGGCGAACGCCGACCTGATTTTGCTCGACGGACGCCTCGAGTCCCTGCGCCGCGGTATCGAGCTTGCCGGGCGAACGCTCGACACCATCCGCGTGAACGCGGCGTGGGCCGTGGGCTACAACCTGCTGGCGCTGCCGCTCGCGGCCACCGGTTGGGTGCCGCCGTGGCTCGCGGCGCTCGGAATGTCGGCCAGTTCGCTGCTGGTCACCGCGAATTCGGCGCGGCTGCTGCGCTTCGCCCGGACCTGAACCGCATGGAAAGCCTGTTCCTGCTGATCCCGTTGTCGCTGGTCTTCATCGGCCTCATCGGCGCGATCCTGTATTGGGCGATCCAGTCGGGGCAGTACGACGACCTGGAGAAACCCGGGCACGACATCCTGCTCGACGACGATGACGCGTCGGGGGACTCACGGAACTCCGGAACTCCCGATCAGTGATGGGCGTGCGCATGCGCGCCGCGATCCCGCACGGCCGGGATCGCGGACATGATACCCAGCGCTACGATCAGCAGCGCCGCCGCGCGCCGCAACCCGGGGCGCCGGCGCGCCGCCGACAGATCGCGGGCGGCGAGACCGGCGGTCATCATTCCCGGCAGCGTCCCCAACCCGAACGCGAACATCGCCGCGGCGCCGAACGCGGGATCCGCGAGCGCGGCTGTCCAGAGCAGCGCGAAATAGACGAGGCCGCAGGGCAGCCAGCCCCACAGCGTGCCGATGATCAACGCCTTGCCCAGGCTGTCGACCGGCAGAACCAGGGCGCCCACGGGTTGAATCCGCCGCCACAGCCGTGAACCGAGCGTTTCGAGCCAGCTCATGCCGGGCAACCAGCCGCCGAGCTGCAGCCCGACGAGCACGAGGATCGCGGCGGCGAACAGTTGCAGGGCCGTGCGCGCAATGGGCCACGCGACCGCGCTGAGGACGAGATGCCCCGCCGCGCCGGCGAGGGTGCCGGCCGCGGCGTAACCGAGGATGCGGCCGAGGTTGAACCCGGCCACCAGCAGCGCGCGACGCGGCGCGGATACGGCCGGCACGCCCAGGCTGAGTGCGCCGATGATTCCCCCGCACATGGCGAAGCAGTGCAGCGTGCTGCCGAGGCCGAGCAGGAAGGCCGCGCCCAGCGACACGGTCGTCATGCGGGCGCGCCGGTTCCCATGTCTCCGCCGGGACGGCGTGGGGCGGTGTCTCTCTCCGGACCGATCAGCGCAATGCCGCCTGCCGCGGCGGATCGATGGGGGCGCAGCCGTTGCCCAGCGCGCGCAGGCGCGCGCTGTCGCGGATGGTCACGAGCCGGCGGTTGAGCGCGATCATGCCCTTGTCGCGCAGGCGGCTGAAGACGCGGCTGACCGTTTCAATGGTGAGGCCGAGGTAGCTTCCGATTTCTTCGCGGGACATGCTGAGCTTGAACTCGTTGGGCGAATAGCCGATGCGCTGGAAGCGCGTCGAAAGCGAGGCGAGGAACGTCGCCACGCGTTCCTCCGCCGTGCGCTTGGTGAGCGTCAGCAGCAACTCGTGTTCGGACGAGAGCTCCCGGCTGAACAGCCTGAGCATCTGTTCCTGCAGCGACGGGATCTGGCGGCAGATGGCCTTCAGTTCGGGGAACGGGACCGCGCACGCGCTGCTGGTCTCCAGCGCCACGGCCGTGCAGCGGTGCACGCCGGTCTCGATGCCGTCGAGGCCGAGGATCTCGCCGGGCAGGTAGAAGCCGATGATCTGCTGGTCACCGTCGTTCAGTGTTTCGAACAGCTTCACGCTGCCCGAACGTACGGCGTAGAGGGAACTCGCGGGATCGCCGGGGCGGAACAGGCAGTCGCCCTTGTGCAGCGGGCGCGACCGCCGCATCGCGGCGTCCAGGCGCTTCAACTCCTCGGAATTCAGCCCGTGCGGAAGGCAGAGTTCCGCCAGGCTGCAGTTCTGGCAGGAGACCTTGAACCTCGGAAAATCAAGCAGTTCCACGATCGCTCCCGGCCCGGAGGAGGCCTCCCGCCATTCTGGTGCCGCCGGGGGGGCGCAAGCAAGCCTGCCGGCCGTTGACCGGGATCAAGGATGGGCGCCGGGGGAGGGATAGGATGGGGTCAAAACCCGTGGAGTTCAGCCATGTCCGAGAACCTGGTGCACCGACCCGTCGCGGAGATCATGACGCCGTACCTGATCACCTGTACGCCGTGGGCCTCGCTGGCCGAGGCGCACGAACTGATGGCCAAGAACCACATCCGCCGCCTGCCCGTCGTGGAGGATAAACGCCTGGTCGGGATCATCACGCGCGAGGACGTACTTGCCTCGGAATCGACCCGGGGCGCCTATCGCAAGTCGACCGAGGAGCTGCAGCGGCGGCTGTCCGCGATCGCGGTGCAGGCGGTGATGTCGAAGCAACCGCTGACGATCTACGAGAGCGACACGATCGGCCGCGCGGCCGAACTGATGCTGGATCGCAAGATCGGCGCCGTGCCGGTGACCGCCGCGGATGGCGCACTGGCCGGGATCGTGACCGAGTCCGACGTGTTCCGCGCCATCGTCCGCAAGTGGCGGGACGACAATCTCATCTTTTCCGGCGCGCACTGAGCGGCCACGGCGCGACCCGGGTTCAGACGCCGGGCGGGCGTGGCCCGCCGCTGGCCCAGTCCAGCAGCTGGGCGGCGTGCGTGACCGGAAAGGACAGGCGCGGCGCGAGTTGCGCCATGCAGCCGAGGTTGCCGCCCGCCATCACGGACGCACCCGTGGCCGCGATGCTGGCCGCCTTGCGCTCGCCGAGTTCCCGCGCGGTGTCCGGCTGGAGCAGGTTGTAGGTGCCGGCCGATCCGCAGCACAGGTGATCGTCCGCGGGGGTCACGACGTCGAAACCCGAACGGCGCAGCAGATCGGGATAGCAATTCCCCAGCCGCTGGCCGTGCCGCAGCGAGCAGGGCACGGGGCAGGCGACGCGCAGATCGCGGTGCGCCTCGCCGGCCGGCAGTGTATCCAGTGCGGACAGGAACTCGCCGAGATCGCGCGTCATGGCGCTCAACTCGGCGGCGGATTCGCGAAGCGCCGGATCGTCGCGGAGCAGGAACCGGTAATCCTTGATCTGCGTGCCGCAGCCGGAGGCGTTGACCACGATCGCCGACAGCGATTCTGGATTCAGCCAGCGCCGCACGTTTCGCCGGGCGTCGCCGAGCGCGGCGGACGCGAAGCCGAGGTGCTGTCGCAGCGCGCCGCAGCAGCCGTTCAACACCTCGACGTCGAACCCGTGGCGGTTGAGCAGGCGGATGCTGGCGTGATTGATCTCGTTGTCGAGCGCCTGCTGCACGCAACCCGCGATCAGGCCCACGCGGCCGCGCGCCGTTCCCGTCGCCGGATGAAACTCCCGCAGCGGTTCCTGTGCAGTTGCCGGCGATGTCCGCAGCAGGTCCAGCGCGGGATGCAGCGACGCGGGCGCCGGCAGGTGCAACCGTGCCGCCATGCGCCCGAGCGCGAGTGCCAGAGCAGAGAGGCGCGCGCTGGAGAGCACGAACGCCAGCACACGGCGCAGCAGGCCTTCGGCGAACGGTCGGCGGAAAGTCGCGGCGATCCGCGCGCGGGCCGTATCCACCAGGTGCATGTAGTTCACGCCGGACGGACAGGTCGTCATGCACGAGAGACACGACAGGCAGCTGTCGATGTGCCGCACGACTTCCGCGCCGGGAGCGCGACCGGTCTCCAGCAGATCCTTGATCAGGTAGATGCGGCCTCGCGGACCTTCCAGTTCATCGCCGTGCAGCAGGAACGTCGGGCAGGTCGCATTGCAGAAGCCGCAGTGCACGCAGCGCCGCAGGTTCTCATCGGCCGTGCGCAGGGCGGAGTCGGCCAGTTGCCCGGTCGTGAAATGCGTCTGCATCAGGCGGGACCGAGGCGGCCGGGATTGAGCAGGTTCTCCGGATCGAAACTCTGCTTGATGCGCGCGGCGATCCCGCGCGCGGCTTCGCCGGTCGGGCTGAATACGCCGACTTCGCGCTTGATCTCCGCCGGCGCGCGCCAGAGCACGCAACTGCCGCGGCCGGCAAGGCGATGGCGCAGGCCGGCGATCACGCTGGCGGCGCGGGCGGCGGGCATGCCGAGCCAGAGCCAGGCACCGCCCGCGTCGGCAAACCAGTGGCAGTGTCCCGAAAGCTGCGAGACGGTTTCCACCGCCCATGCAGGCGGCAGCGACACCCTGGCGATGACTTCCGCGTCGCACACGGGGCGCGCTTCGCGCACCGCGTCCCACAACGCCGCGGATTCATCGCCCTTCAGCCGGCGCGCGGAACCCGCGGCCACGGTCAACTGCTGGAACGCGCGCAGGCGATCTTCCACGGACAGCGGCGAGCCTTCGACGCGTACGAAGGCGATTCCCAGGTCTTCCCGGGACGTCCTGAGACCGGCGGGAAGTCCTGCAAGCGCCGCCTGCGGCAGAAACGCGAGCCCGGTGGCATCGAACGGGCTCGCCGCCAGTTCGCGGAGAAGTTCCAGCCCCGTCGCGGTTTCGAGCCCGGTGACGGCGATGGTGGCGGAGGTGGGCGGGGCGGGCAGCACCTTGAAGGTCAGTTCGGTGACCACGGACAGCGTGCCCCACGATCCTGCCAGCAGCTTGCTGAGATCATAGCCGGTGACGTTCTTGATCACGCGACCGCCGGACTTCCAGTTCTCGCCGCGGCCGCTGACGGCGCGCACGCCGAGGATGTGATCGCGGGCGGCACCGGCGCGGAAACGGCGCGGACCGGACGCATTGGCCATGAACACGCCGCCGATCGTGCCGGCGGAGGATGAGCCGGCCGCGCCGCACACGGCGCCCAGCGCGGGCGGTTCGAATGCCAGGTGCTGGCGCCGGGCGGACAATGCCTGCTGCACTTCTTCGAGCGGCGTGCCCGGCAGCGCGCGCATCACGAGTTCCTCCGGTTCGTACTCGAGAATGCCCGAGAGTCCGGACATTGAAACACGGCAGTCGGTTGCGACCGCGGCGCCGAAACCCGACTTCGTGCCCGCGCCGGCCAGCGCGATGGCGCGGCGTTCGGTCGCCGCCCAGCGCAGCAGGTCCACCACCTGTGATTCGTTTTCCGGGGCGAACATGATCTGCGTCAGAAGCGCGGGATGTCGGGGAACGGCAGGCGGCCCTCGTGCACGTGCAGCCGGCCGAGTTCCGCGCAGCGGTGCAGCACGGGGAACACCTTGCCCGGATTCAGGCGGCAATCCGGATCGAAGGCGCATTTCAGCCGCTGCTGCACGACGAGGTCCGTCTCGCTGAAATACTCCGGCATCAGGTCGCGCTTCTCCACGCCGATGCCGTGTTCGCCGGACAGCACGCCGCCCACTTCCACGCACAGGCGCAGGATGTCCGCGCCGAACTGCTCGGCGCGTTCGAGTTCGCCCGGCCGGTTGGCGTCGAACAGTATCAATGGGTGCAGGTTGCCGTCGCCGGCGTGAAAAACGTTGGCGACGCGCAGCCCGTGCACCGTGGACATCTCCGCCATCCGGCGCAGCACGTGCGGCAGCTGGCGGCGCGGGATCGTGCCATCCATGCAGTAGTAGTCCGGCGAGATCGTGCCCATTGCCGGGAAGGCCGCCTTGCGTCCCATCCAGAACCGCAGCCGTTCCTCGTCGGAAGCGCTGACGCGGACGACGCGCGCGCGGCAGTCGCGGGCGATCTCCTTCACCTGGCGGATGTGGTCGTCGATCTCCGCCTCCGTGCCGTCGAGTTCCAGGATCAGCAGCGCAGGGCAGTCGAGCGGATAGCCGGCGCCGCTGTAGGTTTCCGCCGCGCGGATCGCGAGCTCGTCCATCATCTCCATGCCGGCCGGGATGATCCCCGCGCCGATGATCCGCGCGACGCAGCCGCCGGCGTCTTCATTGGAGGCAAACCCCAGCAGCACCGCGCGCACCGCGGGCGGCGCGGTCAGCAATCGCACCGTCACTTCCGTGACGACGCCGAGCAATCCCTCCGAACCGGCCAGCAGGCCGAGCAGGTCGTAGCCTTCCGGATCGAGATGCTTGCCGCCGATGCGCAGCACCTCGCCGCTCATGAGCACCAGTTCCAGGCCGAGGATGTTGTTGGAGGTGAGGCCGTACTTCAGGCAATGGACGCCGCCGGCGTTCTCGCTGACGTTGCCGCCGATCGTGCAGGCGATCTGGCTGGAGGGATCGGGGGCATAGTAGAAGCCGCGGGATTTCACGGCATTCGTGATCGAGAGATTGGTCACGCCCGACTGCACGACGGCGCAGCGGTTGTCGTAATCGATGTCGAGGATCCGGTTGAACTTGCCCATGGACAGGACGATGCCGTCCTCGAGGGGCAGGGCGCCGCCGGAGAGCGAAGTGCCTGCCCCGCGGGGCACCACCTTCACGCCGGTTTCGGCGCAAAGACGGAGCACGCGGGCGACCTGTTCCGTGTTTTCCGGCAGTACCACCAGCATCGGCAGCTGCCGATAGGCGGTCAGTCCGTCGCTTTCATAGGCACGGCGCGCCGCTTCGTCTTCGACGATCTGCGCCGGCGCCAGGAATTCGCGCAGGCGGCCGGCCAGTTCATCCCGACGATCGAGAACGGCGAGGTCGGGAGCGGGCATTCTCACGGACAGTTCCTCCGCCGGCGCCGGCCGGCCCGAACAGACGGGGTGGATCGCAGCAGAACAGCCTCTGCCGGGCAGCATACCGGAAGGGGATCGGCATCCGTCTCCGCCGGGCGTCCGGGAATGCCGGAAATTGCGTTGCGCGAAAACTCGAACAGGTTGCAGGTACCTGCTCTATCAATATGATTTTAAATAGTTTCTAAGTGCAGAAAGTTGCACCATGCTGGCTCAGTTGCCGAACAGCTTGTCGAGCGTGCCTTTGACCGCATCGGTCGTGCCCTTGATCGGGTTGGACGCGGCGGATTCCTTCGGTTTCTCGGCGGGCTTCTGCGCGGATGCGGATTTGGCGGGTGCCTTGCCGAGCGCCGTGTCGCAGGGCCGCGGATCCGCGGTCGTCTTGTCGAACATGCCCTGTGCCAGCGTCGACAGGCCGAAAGTCATCACGGCGGCCCCCGCCGTGGCGCCGGCCTTGAGGACGTTCGCGGCATCGACTACCAGCTTCGGATCGGCCAGCGTGCCGCCCACGCGTCCCGCGCCGGCGAGCGTGCCGAGGTTGATGCCGATCCCCTCGCGGGCGTACGGCCGGAAACCGAGGTCGAGCTGTTCCGTCTTGAGGTTGATGGCACCGCTGCCGACCATGCTCATCTTGTCGGTCTGCAGCGCGATGCCCTTGTCCGTGGTCGCGATGCCGTCCTTGATCTGCAGGTTCACGACGCCGCATTCGAGCGTGGAGTAGGGCTCCGATTTCGCCAGCGGGTTGAGGCTGCCGAAGGCCTTGAGGATGATGCCGGTCCCCGGCTTGTCCGCCACGTTGTTGGGAATGCGGCCGGCACCCACCTTGAGCTGGAACTGGCCGTTCAGGTTGCCCATGATCGCGGCCACGCTTTCGCCATTGCCGGTCGCCTTGA
>Ga0315912_10004099_pt1 | contig 13990 bp, 10 predicted proteins | sample VfabasoilMG_FD_204469 | JGI IMG/M metagenome (GOLD analysis project Ga0315912, IMG submission 204469) | Garden soil microbial communities collected in Santa Monica, California, United States - V. faba soil | ecosystem: Environmental > Terrestrial > Soil > Garden | place: USA: California... | reverse complement strand
TCACCTTCAACGTCGAGAGGGTCAGGAGCTGATCGAGCCCTCGCTCGCTCTTGATGATCGCCAGCTCGTTCTCGATGACGACCCTTCGAGCCGTGGACGTCTGCCCGAGAGTGTCCTTGTAGCGCTCGATGCGCAGCTTCTGCGACTCGATGCGCTCCTTGAGGTCGCTCGCGACGTAGGTCTCCGAGATCGCATTGGCCAGCAGCGCCGCTTCGACGGGGTTGCCCCACGCGACGCTGATCTCGGCGACGTTGGTCTGGCCCCGGCGATCCGCGCTGACGAAGTACTGGAGCGCCGTGACCGGATCCTTGAACCTGCCGAGGTCGGGCACCTGCTCCTTCAGGTGATGCTCCTCGATGGCGTCCTCGAGCATCTTCCGCGTGCCGATCTTCACGAACTCGGTCTTGAACTCGCGCTCCGTGTCGAGGACGGATCGGCCCGACGAGCGCTCGGTGACGCCGCCCACGACCACCTGCTGTGCGAGGTTGAACTCGACGAGAGCGACGGCGCGGTATCGCTTCGGGAGCAGGAACGTCCCCACGATGGCGACGACCAGCGTCACGCCCACGACGATGCCCAGGATGCGACGGCCCTCCCAGACGATGCGCCAGTAGTCCCAGAGATGGCGCGTGCGGGCGGGGGGCGCTGCCGGCTGCTCGGTCACATCGACCTCGGCTTCACGGTGATCTTGTCGCCGCATTGAAGGACCGGATCGGCTCCCTTCCCTTCCATGATGGCGGAGACGTCGTGGATGGTGGTGGAGTCGCCGTGCTGGAGAATGACTCCCTTGAGCTTGCCGAGCGGTATCCCGGACGCGTCCCGCGTGCCGCCGCCGGCGGCGATCGCGTCGCTCAGCGTCATGCCGGCCGTCATGGGGATCTGTCCGGGCTTCAGCACGGAGCCGCGGACCGTCACGAGGCACTCGGCCTTGGCGACGACGATCTGATCGTCGGGCAGGATCGGGAAGCGCGCGCCCTCGGGTCCCGGATCCGTGAGGTCGCGCTTGATCTCCGTCTGGCGACCATCGACCACGCGGCGGACGAAGATCTCCTGCGGGTTCGACAGGAGCACGTCGAGGCCGCCGGCCATGGAGAGCGCGCCCTCGAGCGTGAGCCCCTCCGCCCAGAAGTAGCAGTCCTCGTTCTCGACGGAGCCGCGCACGCAGAACTCGCGCTTGACCGTCTGCGGCACGTCCACGGTGTCGTTGTCGGCGAGCTGCGGCAGCTTCTGCTCGCCGGCGGTCACGGCGTCGAGGTCCACGTGGATCGCCTCGCCCTCGCGCTGGATGAGGATGTTGTTGCGATCGGCCGCCTTCGCACCCTCGGCGCAGTCGAGGAGCAGCCCGCCGCCGACGGCGAGGCCCTGGAGCAGGTCGGTGCCCTCGTCGAACGTGTAGCAGCCGGGCTTGCCGACGGCGCCGTTGATGCAGAAGCGCCACTTGGGCGCCACGGTGATGTTGTCGCCCGCCAGCACCGGGATGTTCGCCGCCCGCGCCTTCGTGATGTCGCTGCTCATGAGATCGCGGCGCGCGATGCGCAGCGGCTCGTCCACGCCCTCGCGCGTCACGAGGATCGACGGGCCGGCGAGCTCGGCATCGATGCCCTCGGACTTGGCGATGATGTCCATGAGCCGCGTGGGGCCGCTGAGGCAGATTCGCCCCTGCTTCGTGACCGCCCCGGCGACGTTGACGCACTGGCTGAGGTAGTCGAGAACGTTCACAGCGACGTGAGGCGACGTGAACACGCCCGCGGAGACGAGCCGGCCGCGGATGCGGTCCTGGATCTCCGACGTGGCGAGGCCCGCGACCTTCACGCGCCCGACGCGCACGACGTCGATGGTGCCGTCGCCGGCCACGGGGATCTCGGACTTGAGCTCCGAGGCTTCGCCGCCGGGATGGATCACGATCTCGAGCTTGTCGCCCGTGCCGACGCGGTAGGCCTCGACCTGGGTCTCGGCCGGCTGCGCCAAGGCCTCTGCGGCGGAGATCAGGAGAGCGGTGGAAAGGAGCAGCGGTCGAACACTCATGCGTCAATCCCCGGCCAGGCTCACGCCCCGCCCATCCTCGGAACGCGGTTGGAAGAGCCGACAGTCTAGTCCCACCATATCCCCCTCCGCCCCCTCCGACGCCTCCCGCGCGCCACGCATTCAGCGCCGAGTCGTCCGTTCAGCACCGAATCATCAGGGCTCGGCGGCGGAGACACCACCCCATCCCGTCGCGCACCGTCATTTCTGGAGCGCCGGATGGCCAGATTTGGCGGCGCGCAAGGCGACGCGGCCTGAGCGTACGCCTTGGTACGTGATGGCCGCGGAGTCCGCAGCGCGACGCCGCAGATGGCCGTCCGCCGCCCAGAAATGAAGAAGGGTGATGCGGGGGAGGAACCCACATCACCCTTCGTCGCGGCCATGCGATCCGGCTAGGCGCCGGATCCCGTCATCATCAGAAGCCGAACTGCATCTGGAAGATGACGATGTTGTCCTCGTAGTCGTAGTCGTTGTCCTTGAGGTTCACGTCGCGCTCCTCCCACTGATAGTTCAGCCGGAAGGAGAGGTGCTCGATCGGGTGGAAGCCGATCTCGGCACGCACGCGGGCGATGTCGTCCTCGCGGTCGCGGAAGACGTTGTCGGTCGCCTCGTAGGTGTCCAGGTCGTAGTCGTTGCGCTGGAACTGGCCGATGAGCGTCCAGAAGATCCTGCCACCCTGGGGCTGGCTCGTGAACGTGAAGGACGCGCGGTTCGCCAGGTAGTACTCGTTGATCTCGCGGCGGCCCGTGTTCGGGTTGTCCACCGTCTGCCATCCGGAGTAGTACGGGAGGCGCTCCATGTTGAAGATCAGCTTGCTCCAGCGCGAGAAGGACTTCGTCACGTCCGCACGGGCCGTGACGCCCTCCCAGCTCTGGTCAGCGTTCCCGGCGCCGCGGCCGGCATCGTAGTCGAGCGACTGGAAGCCGACGGTCGCGCGACCGGTGGTCGTGCGGCCCATCTCGCCGTCGAAGCCGAACCAGAGCGAGTTCTTGTTCGAATCGAGCGACTCGTGGATGGTCGCGAGGCTTCCGGTGTAGTCCTGGGACGCGTCGTCGTACTTGTAGCCCACGAAGAAGTTCGTGAGCGGCGCGAACTTGTAGTGGTACTCGGCGCCGATTCTCCACGCGTCGAGCTCGAACCAGTCCGGCGCGTCCTCGACGTCATCGAACGCCGTGTCCTCCTTGCCGAGGATGATCTTCGCGCCCTGCTTGCTGCCCGTCCACTTCAGGTCCACGCCGAGGTCGTGGCGCATCCACGTCTCGCTGGCGAAGTCGACGAACTCGCGTCCCTCGTCGATGTTGTGCGTCTCGAGGACGCCGATCATGAAGTCCTGATGGATGTCCACGCCGAAGATGGACGATCCGCGGAGCTTCGCGTCCAGGTTCCAGAAGTGCGACATGTTGTTGTCGATGTCCCACTTCTGATTGCCGGGATACGCGCGCCGGTACTCGCCGTCGTTCACGTTCACGTCGCGGTACTGCGGCGCGTACTCGAACTTCAGGAACTGGCGGGCGCCCGGAACTTCGACGACGAAGTGCGCGTGCGCGATGATGCTGTCCGCGCTGACTTCGTCCTTCGGGGCGAGAAAGAAGTTGTCGTCATGCTGGTACACCAGCTCGAGCGACGGAGTGAAGATGGCGTGCCGACCCTGAATGCCCTCGAGGGCATGAGCGGGCGACGCGGCGAGCATGCCGAGCGATGCGGCGGTTGCCGCGACGACGGTTGCCCCCAGAGCGTTGGTCCAGCGTGCGAGCATCAAGTCCTCCTTGCCCACGTGCGAGGCGCCGAAGCCCCCATCGGAAACCGAGGGGAAAGGCACCGGTCTCGGAAGCCGTAAGTGCTTGATTTGTTGACGGTTAGATTGAGCGTGGCCGCAAATCGGCGTTCACTCTACCGGAGTGACCTGGGGGTGTCAAGCATCAATCCGTCGCCTGCATGCCGATCTGCCACGTGACGCAACTCGGCCTCGACGACGGACGCGATCTCGACCCAATCATGGACGCGCTCCGCGTGCTGACGAGCCGCCGCGGCGAGCTTTCGCCGCTCTTCGACGTCTTCGAGGAGCCGTGCCATGACCGCAGCTTGGGCCACGTCCTGCGGTTCGGCAAGTACTCCGCGATCACGCGTGCAGCATCCCTCCTCCACCGCGCTCGGATGAGCGACGACGGGCAGTCCCGAGGCGAGCGCCTCGAACACCTTCAGCTTCGTGCCGCCCCCGAGTCGCACGGGCACGATCGCTAGATCCGCCGCGCGAAACGCGTCGTCGATGGAATCGCGCTCGCCCGTGAAGCTGACCGACGCGTCGCCGCGCAGTCGTCGTGGGAGCCGTGAAGGATCGAGGCTCCCCGCGACGAGGAGCTGCGCGCGCGGCACGCGCGCGCGCACCGATGGCCACGCGTTCTCCAGAAAATGCGCGAGCCCATCGACGTTGCGGCGACTGCTCGTCGCGCTGAAGAGCACCGTCGCGCCGGTCTCGCGAAAGGGCGCGGGCCGCAAGCGCGCGCAGTCGGCGCCGTTGCGCGCGACGGACACGCGCGTGCGCTGCGTCACGACTTCGCGCGTCGTGGCCGCGTCGCCTTCACTGACGGAGAGCACGGCGTCGAATCGCGGCAGCCACGCGCGCTCCATGCGCTCGATTGCTCTCGCCTGGAATCGCAGCCACGCGGCGCGCGGTTCCGACGCCGCGGCGGCATGCGACCACCACGTCGTCCGGTCGAGATTGTGCTGATCCAGCACGATGGCCGGGCGTGGCGCGACATCCCACGGAAGCGCAGCGGCGAAGTACAGATAATGGACGTAGACGACGTCGCAGCCCGCGGCCTCGCGCTCGAGCAGCGCGTGAAGATCCGACGGGAGGTGCGCGAGCTCGTGATGCGGCCTGCGCGTGAGCAGCGACGCGGCAAGCTCGCGCGGGCCCACTCCCCCGCCGGAAATCGACGCGACCGACGCGAAGCGCTCGCGCCACTCGCCGCCAGGCGCCGCGCCATCGCGCGAGAGCGTCACGAGCCGCACCTCGTGGGCAGCGGCCAGGCGCGACAGGATCTCCCAGCAGCGGATGCGATACCCGCTTCGCGGCGGATGCGGCGGCTCCGCGACGACCGCGAGGATTCTCATGCGCGAGCACGCTCCGATGACGCGCTGACGGCGCGCAAGCGGCGCGCGACGCCGCCCCACGCACCCTTGCGCAGCAGCGCGCGAACGAGCGCGGCGCAGCTCCCCCACCACGTCGGCTGCCACAGCATCGCGCTGACGCGGCGCGAGAGCTCGCGCTCGCGGGGCGGATCCGCGTGCAGTCCCGCATCCAGCTCGTCGAGCGCGAGGCGCAGCGCGAGCCGGCGCCTCAGGCCGGCAGGCGCCGGCGCCGCGCACGCCTCCCTCGCGATCTCGGGCGCGCCCGCCAACTCGACGGCGCGCGTCGCGACGGCCGCGACCACTGGCTCGATGCCATGAGGCCGGGACGTACGGAGCGTGCTCATCTGCCCGTCGCGCCGCGCCAGCTCGCCGAGAAGCAGTGCGACGTCGCGCAGGTGCAGGAGTGTCTTCCGTCCATCCATCTCGTGGACGACGAGCTGGAACGACGTCAGCGCGACCGCATCTTCGAGGCTCGGCAGCAGCAGGCCGCCCGCGTGCGGCGTCGCGCGCCGGCGCACGCCCTCGAGATCCAGCGCGAACGGATGCGGCGGCTCGAGCACGTCCTCGTGGATCTCGACGGCGACGCCGTGCGCATGCCCCGGCCCCGAGGCCGCTCGATCGACGAGCACCGCGTGAAGGGCCGTGTCGGCGGTCGTGCGCTCCAAGCCCGCCGCGAGCAGCGCCGCGACGACCGGCTCGCGCTCGGCCGGTCGCACGAGCACGTCGATGTCGCCCATCGGCCGGCGCGAGGCGTCGCCATGGGTCAGCTCGATGACGGCTTCTCCCTTCAACAGCACGGCGGCGTGCCCGGCCCTCTCGAGGGCGCGGGCGACGCGCCCGAGCGCGATCCTGCGGGTCGTCGCCGCGCTGCGCGCGCGTTCGCGCTCGATGGCCAGCTCGCGCCGCGCCTCGCGAGACAGCGCCGCGATGCCAGGCAGCGCCGCCGCCTCCGCGGCGAGCCGGCGCTGCACCAGGAAGCGCACGAGCGACGCTTCATCCACCGGGACGACGCGCTCGCCGCGCAGGAGCCTCGTCGTCTCGTCGAGCGCCGCGGGCCGCGCGACGCTCACGCAGCGAGCGCCGGGCGCGCCTCCTCGGCGACGCCGCCCGAGGCGCGCGACTTCTCGCGCACGAGGAGGCTGAGCCTCGCGACCAGCGCCATGTTCACCCAGAACGGCATCCCCCACGGATTGCCGGGGCCGAAGATGAGTCCTTCGACGATCGAGTGCAGGGCCGTCGCGAGCACGCAGCCTCCGAGGGCGACGGCGAGCAGCGCCTCCTCGGTCCGCGGCGCGCGCCGCCACGTGCGCCAAGCGAGGAACAGGCACCACGCCACGCTGAGCACGAGGATCGCGAGGCCGACGGCGCCGAGCGTCATGAAGGCGTCGAGGTACGTGTTGTGGACGGTCGGGCCGCCATGCCCGACGATGCGGTCGATGCCATAGCGCGGGAAGAGGCCCTCCCCCGTTCCGAAGCCATGCCCGAGCCAGGGCCGCTGTTTCGCGATGAGCAACCCGATCTCCCAGTACACCGTGCGATCGGAGAGATCGTCGAGCGTGTCCAGCCGCATGAGGTTGTCGAGCGTGCTCGAGATGCCCGCGAGCGAGAGGTCGTACGAGCGCGCGAAGGCGAACGCGAACGCCAGGAACACGACGAAGGCCGCGCCGAGGGCGATCGTGCGGCGCGGCCAGCGCAGCACCGAGTAGAAGCCGACCCCCGCGACGGCGCCGAGGAGGCCGCCCCGCGAGCCGCAGACGAACTCGACGAAGAGGGCCGTCCCGAGCACGACGGCTGCCGCCTGGCGGCGCCAGCGTACGGGATGATCCAGCACGGACGCGACGAGGAGCGGGAGCGCGCCCGAGAACCAGGCGCCGAGATTGTTCGCGTTCTCGAAGATCGCCGAGTAGCGGCCCCCGTCGTAGCCGCCCACGATCGGAACGAAAAAGAGGAAGGCGCTCAGCGGGAAGACCATCCACAGCATGTCGACGTGGACGTCCGCGAAGGATCGAGCGGATGCCGTCGTGATCGCGTGGCTGTACACCCCGACGAAGGCGATCACGACCGCCATCGTCATGGCGCCCGCCTTCAGGAACGACGTGCGCGGCTCGACGGACCACTCGGTGGACGCGGCGGCGAGTAGGAGCAGCGCGAACGGGAACGCGTGCATGAGCTGCGGTCGCATCGGCACGTCGAACAGGTGCCACGCCGCGACGGCCACCGAGAGCACGGCCATGCCGGCGAGCGCTATCCACTTGTCGATGTCGAACTCGTCGTGGATCGGCCCGATCATCACGTGCGACAGCTGGATGCAGGTGATGGTCAGCCAGTAGGCGTTCCTGATGCTGGCGAGCCGCAGCAGGAAGCCGCCCGTGAACAGCCCGAGCAGGCCCAGGATCTTGAGCTTGCCCATGTAGGCGCCATAGCCCGCCATGATCGACGCGACGACGAAGAACGCCGAGAGCACGAGCGCGCGCGCGCGCGGATTCGAGAGCAGGTCGCGGCTCATGCGGGCTCGCGCGCCTCGAGCAGCGGCGCCTCCGTGGCGCCCGAGAGCCATGCCCGCATGACCTGCGCCGTTCTCCGGCGTGCGGCCACGGCGTCATGACGCGCGGCGACCCTGGCGCGTGCGGCCGCGCCGAGCCGCGCTCGAAGCTCGGGATCCCGCTCCAGGCGCAGCAGAGCGCGCGCGAGCAGGTCAGGACGATCCTGCGGGATCAGCAGGCCCGAGACCTCGTCCTCGATCAGCTCGGGGATGGCGCCGACCGGGCAGGACACCACGGCCTTCCCCGCGGCCATCCCCTCCATCAGGACGATCGGTAGCCCGTCCACGTCGCCGTCCTGCGTGCGCCGGCATGCGAGGGCGACGACGTCGGCGCGGAGGGTGAGGCGGCGCACCTCCTCGTGAGATCGCGCGCCATGAAGCGTGACCGCCTCGCTCGCGCGGAGACGATGGATCAGCGCTTCGAGCCGCGCGCGCTCCGGACCGCCGCCGACGACGTCGAGGTGCACGGCGATGCCCTCGGAAGCCATGCGCGCGACGGCCTCGACGAGAGTGTCATGCCCCTTCGTGGCACCGAGGTTCCCGGTCGCGAGGATGCGCATGGGTCCCGGGGAGGTCGCGGCGGCTCCCTCCCATGCCGCGAGATCGATCCCCAGCGGGCTGACGAGGATGCGCTGCGCCGGGATCTCGGGGCACAGCGCGAGCATCCGGCGCTTTTGGTGATCGGAGATGGCGACCGCGAAGGCGGCGTGCAGCAGCTTCGGCCGCAGCAGCGGAAGCCCCCAGTCCGAGTGCGACGTGAGCGAGAACGTGGCTCCGCGCAGGCGCGCCGCCATGTAGGCGACGTTGCTCGCGGCGCCGACGAACTGCGCGTGGACATGCGCGTCCTGCGGCAGCCTGCCCGCGAGCCAGGCCCCCCAGAGGAGATGGACGGGCGCTCTCGCCTGCAGTGGCCAGCGCCACGGCGTCGTGTGCGGCAGCAGCGCGCGCGCCGCGAGCTCCGCGAAGCGCAGCGGATGCCGCAGGATCTCGCGCAGCGTCGCGACGAGTACCTCCGGAGCCCAGGGCGCGGGCAGCAGCGTGATCGGCGGATCGACGGTGGTGTCCGCACGGGGATCGACGTCGCGCGGCGCATGCAGCGAGAACACCTCGACGGGGATGCCGTCGGCGAACAGCCCCCTCACCTCGCGCAGCGTGAACGTCTGCGAGAGGGTCGGATAGCCGTCGGAGAGATAGGCGAGGGGCCGCAAGGTTCCGCGATCATGGCACGCCGGCGGGCTCGGGCGCCTCGAGCGCGAACGACGCGCGGCCCGACGCGAGGCAGCCTCGCATGACCTGGCGCATGCGACGCCGGCTCGCCGCGCCGTCGTGCAGGGCAGCGACACGGCGCTGCGCCGCCGCGCCGAGCCTCTCGCGCAGCGACGGGTCGCGCGCGAGGCGCTCCAGGGCGGCTGCCAGCAGGTCCGGCCGATCCTGGGGGACGAGCAGTCCCGACACGCCGTCCTCGATCAGCTCGCCGACGGCGCCGACGCGGCACGAGACGACTGCCTTGCCCGCCGCCATCCCTTCCATGAGCGCGATGGGGATTCCGTCCACGTCGCCGCCGGGCGTCACGCGGCACGCCAGCGCCACGACGTGGGCGCCGAGCGTGAGGCGGAGCACGTCCTCGTGCGGCCGCGCGCCGTGGAGCGTGACGAGCTCGCGAGCATCGAGGCTGGCGACGAGCGCATCGAGGCGCGGGCGCTCCGGCCCTCCGCCGACGATGTCGAGGTGCGCGCCGATGCCCGCGTCGCGCAGGCTCGCGACCGCCTCGATCAGGACGTCGTGCCCCTTGAGGAGGCCGAGCCTCCCTGTCGAGACGATGCGCAACGGCGCCTCCCCCGCGGGCGGCGAGTCCTTCCCCCAGCGCGCGAGATCGATTCCGAGCCGGCTCACGATGACGCGGTCCTCGGCCACTCCGGGGCGGTGACCGAGCAGCAGCCTGCGCTGATGCTCGGAGATCGCGAGCGCGAACTGCGCGTCGCGCAGCTTCTCGCGCAGCAGCGGAAGGCCCCAATCGTTGTGCGACGTGAACGAGAAGGTCGTCCCGCGGAGCCTGGCGGCGATCCAAGCCACGTTGCTGGCCGCGCCGACGAACTGCGCGTGCAGGTGCGTGTCCGGCGGCAATCGGCCCGCCAGCCACGCCCCCCACAGCAGGTGAAGCGGCGCCCTAGACTGCAGGAGCAGGCGCCACGGCGTCGTGTGCGGCAGCAGCACGCGCGCGAGCAGGACCGCGAAGCGCGCCGGATGTCGCAGCGCTGCGCGCAGCGTGGCGACGAGGACGTCGGGCGCCCAGGGCTTAGGGAGCAGGGTGACCTTCGGATCGAGCGCGGGATCGAGCGGCGGATCCTCAGCGCCGGGCGCGTGCAGCGAGAACACCTCGACGGGGATGCCGTCGGCGTGGAGGCCCCTCACCTCGCGCAGCGTGAACGTCTGCGAGAGCGTCGGGTAGCCGTCGGAGACGTAGGCAAGCGGTCGCAGGCTCCTGCGATCAGCGCACGCCGGCCTGACGGAGCGCCTCGGCAGAGAGGCCGACGCCCCCATCGCGAAGTGCGAGAGCGAGCGAGCGGAGGTTGAGGTCATGCGCCCACGCGAGTGCCCTTCTGCGCGCGCGCTCCCGCAGCGCCTCGCGCCGATCGACGCGCGCGAGCTGGCGTTCGAGTGCCGTCGCCAGAGCCGCAGCGTCTCCGCTCCTCACCATCTCCCCCACTTCCCCGTCCGGCAACAGGTCCGGCGCGCATCCGACCTCGGCCGACAGCACGATCGGCAGCCCGGCGGCGAGCGCCTCGGTCGCAACGGCACCCCACGGCTCGAAGCGCGAAGGCAGCGCGAACACGTCGCTCCCCGCGAGCACGCGCGCGACGTCCTTCGGCTGGAGGAAGCCGAAGAAGCGCGTCGCCGTCGCGGCCTCGTGACGCCGAAGCGTCTCCATCAACGGACCGTCGCCGACGAGGGCGAGCGTGACGGGGCGCTGCCTCCGCATGAGTGCTATCGCGTCGAGCAGGACATCGGGCGCCTTGTCGTCGACGAGGCGGCCGACGAAGACGACGACGCGGTCATCGGGAAGGCCGAGCTCGGCGCGCAGCGGCGCCTCGTCGTCGCGGAGATCGTCAACCCACGCTGCCCAGCGGCGCGCATCGGGCGAGGTCGGGAAGAAGTGGCAGCGCTCGCGCGCGGCGCCGAGCGAAACCAGGAAGTCACGCGCGCGCGAGCCCGCGGGGAGCCACGCGCTCGCCCCGCGCACCATGAGGCGGCGCGCGAGCCTCCGCAGTGCGCGCAGTGGCCCCCGCCGGCCGCTCTCCCGCCAGGTCTCGCCCACCGTGATGAAGGGCGTGCGCGTCACGACGCAGAGGGCGGCGATCGCGAGCGTCGTGGGATCCGCCCATCCCGAGAGCACGCAGGCGTCGGGGCGGAATCGCGCGAAGCGGGCGAGGGCGCCCGGATGGATGGCGACGTCGTGCAGGCCCATGGCGCGACGGAACCAGCCGCGCGGGAATCGATGCCGGTGGCGCAGCGGCTCGCGCTCCCAAGGCGTCGGCGCGAAGCCCTCCGCAAGGTAGAGGACCTCGAGGTCGACGGAGTCGAGCGCCGCGACGCGATCCATCAAGGGATCCCTGTACGGCGTCGGGTGGCGGAACACCGCGAGGACGCGCGCGGGCCTCACGTCCCGGTCTCGCCGCCTCCGCGGAAGCTCTCGCGCACGACATAGGTGCGTCCGCCGCGGGACGCATGGTAGGTCCTGATGCCGATCTCTGCGAGAAGGCCGAGCATGAAGGACTGCATCCCGAGGAGGAACAGGAAGACAGCCAGCAGGATCAGCGGGTTCCGATGGACGTAGGCCTGCGGATCGAGCGCGCGCTGCACGAGCGTGATCGCGCCCGAGAGGACGCCGAGTCCGCACGATGCGGCGCCGAATGATCCGAAGACGTACATGGGCCGCGTGCCATAGTCCATCAGGAACTTCACCGTGACGAGGTCGAGCAGCACCTTCCACGTGCGGCCGAGTCCGTACTTGCTGGCTCCCGCATGCCGCGGACGGTGGTTCACGACGATCTCGCCGACGCGGCCGCCGATGGCGCTGGCGTGCGCTGCGATGAAGCGGTGCATCTCGCCGTAGAGGCGGAACTCGTCGAACAGCTTGCGCTTGTAGGCCTTGAGCGTGCAGCCGTGATCGTGGAGATCCACGCCGGTCATGGAGCTGATCAGCCTGTTGGCGAGGCGCGACGGCAGCACTCGCGTCAGCCAGTCGTCGTGTCGATCGCGTCGCCAGCCCGAGACGACGTCGAGATCGGCGCGCTCCATCTCGGCGAGCAGCTTCGGCACGTCGGCGGGATCGTTCTGGAGATCCGCGTCGAGCGTGACGACGACGTCGCCGCGCGCGTGATCGACGCCGGCGGAGAGGGCCGCGGTCTGGCCGAAGTTGCGTGTCAGAACGACGACGAGCGCGTCCTTCTCGCCAGCGAGCAGGCGCTTCATCTCGGCGGCCGAGCCGTCCACCGAGCCGTCGTCCACCAGGATGATCTCGCAGCGCCGGCCGAGGCCGGAGCGCAGCGAGCGCAGCGCGTCGACCAGCGCCGGAAGGTTCTCGCGCTCGTCGCGAACGGGGATCACGAGCGAGATCTCGGGGCGCTGCGGGCTGGAGGGTCCGGTCATGGGCGTCGAGGATGCACCATGACGCCACGACATTTCCACGCGGTTCCGTCGGCCGCGTGAGACGATCCGCGCGCTTGGCCGACGCCTCTCCCCCGCCCTCGCTCGCGCGCGTCGCCGCGTCCGGTGCCCTCTGGCTGACCGCGTTGAACGGTGCCGCCGGAATCCTGGGCCTCGGCCTCAACTGGTGGCTCAACCGCCAGCTGCCCGACGCGCCCGTGCAGATGGGACTCTGGTCGGTCGTGCTCAGCGTGCTGCTGATGACGAGCCTCGCCTTCGAGGGCGGCGTCGGCGCGGCCCTGCAGCAGCGGAAGGACCTCGTCCCAGGCGCCATCACCGCGCTCGCGTGGCTCCAGATACTCCTGGGGATCGGCGGTAGCCTCGTGCTCCACGCGTTCGCGGATCCGCTGGCTCGCCTGCTGTCCGGTGCCGCCGGCGCGTCGGACCTGCCGGACCTCGTGCGCCTCGTCTCGCCGGCAGTCGCGCTCATCGCTGCGGGGCTTCCTCCGAAGGCGCTGCTCCAACGCGACCTGAAGTTCCGCAAGGTGGGCAGCATCGAGGCCGGCGCGACGCTGCTCTTCGTCGCGGGCTCGCTCGGGCTGACGCCTCGCCTGGGCCTGAGGGGCGTCATCATCGCCACGCTGGTCCGGTTCGGCGTCGAGACGGCCGCCTACTGGACGCTGGGAACGCTGCGGCCCTGGCACCTCCTCCGGCTGCCCGACTGGCGCGCGAGCGGAGAGATGCTGCATTACGGCGTGGGACTCGCCCTTCAGGGGCTCTTCGGCACCGTCGTGCGGCAGGGCGACGTGCTGCTCGTGGGCGCGCTGGCCGGAACAGTAACAGCAGGCATCTATCGCCAGATCCAGACGCTCGTCGTGCAGCCCTACGCCAAGTTCGGCAGCTATGTCGCGCGCGCGACGTTCCCGGCGTTCGCGCGCGCGCAGGGAGAGCCGGAGAGACTGCGACGCGGCATCACGCGGATGCAGCGCCTCCTGTCGCTCTGCATCGTGCCGGCGCTGCTGGGAATGGCGGCGGTCGCGCCGCGGCTGCTCGCCGAGTACCTGGGCCCGCAGTTCGCCGAGCACCTCGACGAGGCCTCGATTGCGCTGGGTCTCTCGTGCGTGGCGGCGATCGCGTTCATGTACACGCAGTCGGTTGGCGTCGTCATGAACGCGGCGGGCCACAGCCATCCGATGCTCTGGAGGCAGGTCGTCGCGGGCGTCGCGACGCTGGGCCTGATAGCTGCAGGCCAGCCTTTCGGGCTGATCGGCATCTCGGCGGGCCGCGTGGTGGCGGGCGCGATCGCCTTGATGCTCGTCCTCGATCTCGCGAAGCGCCGCGTCGGGCTCACGTGGCGCGAGCTCGCGCTGGGACTGCGAGAGGCCGTCCCCGCCGGCCTCGCCTGCGCGCTCGTCGCCATCGCCGTGGGCGTCGCCTGCGGTTACCGCTGGCCGGCAACGCTCCCGTTTCACGCCGTCTCCCCGATGCGCGCCGCCCTGCTCGCCCAGGTCGCCGCCGGCGCCCTCGCCTACGGCACGACTCTCCTATTGGTCGGCGTGCGACCACTCAAGGAGTGGCGTGACTTGAGAGGTCGTTGAGTCCTCGCAGCACCTAGGCTTGAAGGGCCGCGTCGTCAGAGACGAACCT
>Ga0315912_10004098_pt1 | contig 13993 bp, 12 predicted proteins | sample VfabasoilMG_FD_204469 | JGI IMG/M metagenome (GOLD analysis project Ga0315912, IMG submission 204469) | Garden soil microbial communities collected in Santa Monica, California, United States - V. faba soil | ecosystem: Environmental > Terrestrial > Soil > Garden | place: USA: California... | reverse complement strand
GCCGTCAGGCGGCGCGACCAGGGCTGCGGCGCTTCATTCCGCATCGTCGGAATGCGCGGATGAACCTGCAGTTGCGTGCGTTGCTCGTTGCATACGTGGTCAGCGCGGCGGGAGTGATCGCCGGGCTCCTGCTGATGCGTGCCGATGCGCGTGCCTACTGGCGGATGCCGGTGTACTCGGCGATGGCGATGGCCCTGGCGGTCATGGCCTGGTCGCTGGCGCGCAAACACCTGTTGCCGGCGGAATGGGCGATTTCGCGCGCGCAGGTCCTCTATTACTGTGCGCTCGTTCTCTATGTCCTGGTCGGCATGTCCCTGGGGCTATTGCTTGGCAGGCTCACGCGGCGTAAAACGCCCGAGTCCCATGCAAGGGAGAGCACATGAATAACTCGCACTACCGGCAGCCGCCCGGACCGCGCCCGCCCCCGAAGTAATCGGTGCCGGGCCGGCATTCCGGCATTACTGCCTGAATTAAGCCGATTTCGTCGGAAATGCCGATGCGTGACTCGCACACGCATCGCGAGAATGTTGTTCGCCCGCGCTTACCGCTGGTGAACGATGCCCAGGCCGCTTCGAATTCATGTTCCGGGTGCGATGTACCACGTGACCCTTCGGGGCAATCACCAACAGGACATCTTTTTCTCCCCTGCCGACCGTTCTCGAATGAGCGACCTGTTCGCCGAGGTCCTCGAACGATTTGACGCGCGGCTGCACGCCTACTGCTACATGACCAATCATTTGCACGTGCTCATCCAGGTGAGCGACGTGCCGCTTGGTCGGCTGATGCTGCGGATCGCCGGTCAGTACGCACGCAGGACGCAGTCGCGACTTCTCACCACGGGTCATCTGTTCGAGAAGCGATACCACCCGGTGCTCGTTGACACCGATGCGTATCTGCTCGAGTTGATCCGTTACATCCACCTGAATCCGGTACGCGCCGGCCTCGCTTCGCGGCCGTCGGCATATCCGTGGACGAGTCACCACGCCTATCTCGGGCAACGCGATGAACCGTGGGTGACCACCGATTTTGCGCTGTCGCTGCTGGCGCCGTTCCGCGGTCAGGCAATTGCGGCGTACGAGCGCTTTGTGCATCTGGCGCTGGGACCCGAAAGACCGCGTTCGCCACTGAAAGAGCGCAATCCCAATGATCCGCGGATCCTTGGTGGTGATGATTTCGCCCGACGCATGTTGGGCGATGAATGGAAGCCGCGCTCGCAGAAATCGCTGCAGGAGCTGATCGGAGACGCATGCCGGCATTTCGCCGTGTCCGAAGAGCAAATTCGTTCCGGCAGTCGCGAGCCAAAGCTGGTGGCGGCGAGAGCCTGGGTGACGAATGAGGCCGTCCAGGGAAGGGTGGCGACAGTTGCGGCCGTCGCCCGCGCCTTCAATCGGAACGAATCGAGCCTGAGGCGGGCATTACGAAATCGCTTTTCCGGTAACTGAGCAATGCCGGAATGCCGGCCCGGCACCGTTACCTGCCGGGCAGCGTCAACTGCCCGAGGAAGGGATCGCCGCGCGCGCGCCATGTCGAGCGCCAGCCGCGTTGCCAGGCCGTCATCAGTGCAGCCTCGGCCTCGGTTTTCTTGCCCTGCATCGCCAGCGAGGCGGCGCGCAGGTAATACAGTCCGTAGTGCTGACCGCCATTCTTCTCGTAGGTGGCGAGCATCTGGTCGAGCTGCTTGAGTATCTCCTGGGCCCGCGCCGCGTCGCCGCCGCCCTGCAGCTCGATGCCGGCATGGAACAGTGATGCCGAGTACTCGTGACGAATCTGGCTGCCATCGAACAGGTCGGCGGATGACAGCGGCAGGATGCGCTGCGCGTGTGTCAGCGTCGCGCGCGCCGCGATCGCATCGCCCGCGAGGTACTGGAGTCGCGCCAGTTCGGTCAGCTCCGCGCCGGTGATCGCCTTGCCGGCGAGGTCGTTTTCGGCGATCCAGCCCCGCAGTCCCGCGGCCCCTTTCTCCGCCAGCACCACGGTGGCTTCGCGTGACAGTGCGAATAGCCCGCCGATGCCCGGCAGCTCGGGCAGGAGCGCGCGCGCCTGGCTCATCTTCTTCTGCGTCACCAGCAGCTCGATGATCTGGTCCGCCGCCCATTCGTCGCTGGGTGCGAGCTGGCGCGCCTCTCCGAGCCAGCGGAGTGCGCTGTCGGTGTCTCCCTGGGCGCGGGCGATCCATGACGTGGCGAGCGGCCCCCACATGTTGTTCCGATCCAGTTCGCGGGCGCGCAGACAGGCCTGGCGTGCGTGGTCCAGCTCGCCGAGGTCGATGAATTCCTGGCAGCGGAACACATGCGAGATGAAATCGAGCGGATCGAGCTCGGCAGCCACGGAGAAGCGGCTCAACGCCGAGTTCGGATCGGCGCGGCGGTCGTAAAGATTGCCGAGGAAGCGATGACTGGAGGCGTCGTTGGGATTCGCCTTGGTCGCCCGCTGCAGCAATGGCAGGGCCTTGTCGAGCTTGAACTCTTCGGTGAGCAGCCAGCCCTTCACGGCGAGTGCATCCGGCAGGTTCGGGCTGAGCGAGAGCGCGCGGTTGATGAGCGGTTCGGCTTCCGCCGACACATCTTCGAGCGGCGCTCGATTCAGCGACAGGCCGTTGAGCAAGGTCTCGGCGAGTCCCACCTGCGCCAGCGCGTACTGCGGATCGGCGGCCACGGCTCGCCGGAAGAATTCCGCCGCCTTGAGGTTGTCGTCGGCAGTGCGCTTGCGCTGGCGCGCGCGACCCAGCAGGTACAGCTCGTACGCTTCCATCTTCTCCGGCTGGCGCTGGGCCCATTGCTCGGCGGTATCGGCGGACAGCGTCAGGTGCAGCTGCTCGGCCACGGCACGCGAAACCGTATCCTCGATCAGGAAAATGTCCCCGAGCGGCATGTCGTAGGTGTCCGACCAGATGTGCAGGCCGTGGGTCGCCTCGATGAGCTGCACCGTAATGCGCATCTGGTTTCCCGAGCGACGCAGTGAGCCTTCCAGAACATGGGTGGCGCCAAGCTGCCGGCCAATTTCGCGCACGTCGGTGTTGGTGCCCTTGAACGCGAACGCCGAGGTGCGCGCCACCACGCGCAACGTGGGGATGTGCGCCAGCCAGTTGGAGAGCTCCTCCGTGAGGCCGTCGCATAGCGACTGCTCGTTCTGGTCGACGCTCATGTCGACCAGCGGCAATACAACGATAGTGGGCAATTTCTCTTCCAGCAGATCAGCCTGGAACAGTTTGCCCGGCATGTTCCACGCGACTACCGAGAGCACCGCCGCGACGAGGATGCTGCCGAATCCCCAGGCAAGGCGCTTGAGGGGTGCCTGCCGGTCGGAAGCCCGGCGGCCAATGACGTCACCCGTTTCGAACGAGGTGGGCACGTACTGGGAAGGTAGCGACGGCAGCTCCGGCACCGTCGCGGTCTCGAGTACCCCGATGAACCGATAGCCCTTGCGCGGAATGGTCTCGATATACCGCGGGGTGTCGGCGTCGTCACCCAGCGCGATCCGCAGCTTGCGCATGGCGGTATTCAGGCCGGTATCGAACTCAACCACGCCTTTGGGCCACAGGCGGGCGATGAGCTGCTCCCGTGTCACGACCTGGCCAGGCCGCTGGGTGAGCTCATCAAGGATCTGTAACGGCTGATCTTGCAGGCGGTGGATTTCCCCGCCTTTCGTGATTTCTCCCGACTCGAAGTTCACGCCCCAGCCGTCAAACCGGATTTCCCGCTTTTCCATGCACCCGCCGCAGCTCCAAGGGGGTGAATCATAGACAAGTCAGCACCGGATCAGCGGCCGTCCATCGCGTCCGGGCATCGTCCGGGGGCACCCTCCCGCCGCGACGATCCCAAACAAAGCAAAGCTCAAGGAGGGAATTAATGAACCTGACTGCGCATCGCCGCACGGCAATGAGCCAGCCGGGCCCGTCCCCTCAGCCGGTACCACCCGTGGATCCCAATGGGCCCGGGCCAAGGCCGCCGCCGAAGCATTTATCGGCGCGTGCACTGACCGCGTTGGTCAGTCAGCTGACGACGGGATATGCCAATCCAGACGGCCCGGAGGAGACTCCGGGCCCCCTGGACCCGTATATCCGCAAGGCGCTGGAACGTTCGGTGCTCGGCGCCGGCATGGGCACCAATTTGTGGCGCTTGATTGCCGAAAAGCACCCGGAGCTCTGGGATGTGATCGGCGGCGACCCGTCATCGACGGTTGCCCTGAATCCGCAGCCCCTGCCACCGCGATCGGCCTTCCTGGCATCCGTCATCCTCGGGGTTACCGAGCGCATGACCGATGTCTGCGAACTGGCCGACCTCATTCCGCGGCCGGGCGGGGAGCGCGGGAACATCCTGGTCGCTGGCCACATCGCAAAGTTCGTCGACGACATTTGCAGCAACGGATTGCACATCCCCTGGCCGTTCCCCTGGCCGGCGCCGCCCTGGTTTACCGATAGCCTGAGTGGCGCGGATCTCATCGTCATGGGAACGCAGTTTCAGCTGTGCGCCGCCATCGCCATGGATCGCGACCTGGCGAGGACCTTCGCCGATGCGGCGCACGCGCTGCTGGAAGCCGGAGCCGCGCGCCTGGTCTGACTCGCGAAAAGTTTCAGGTTTGGGGGCCAGGTCATCGTTTGTTACCCCCGGGCGAGTGGGTTACCCCCACCATGGCCCCCAACCTATCGGGCGAACAGGATGTTCGCCCTTATTTTTTTCCGCGCTCTGGTCAGCCGGTTTGCGGCGCGGGCAGGGCGAGCTCGGGCGGCAATGAGTCGTCTTCCGGGAGCTTGATGGGGTGTCCCGGCACACGTACGTAGTCGAGATCGATCTGCGTCACCTGCTCCTCGATTTTCGTGAGGATTGCCGGCACCGGCCGATTTTCCGCCAGGCGCGCGAGGGCAGGCCCTATCAGCGGCTCAGGCGCGACGCCCACTGCGGCGGCGCGTGCCGCGATCGTGGGATGCAAGTCGAGCGGATGCGGAATCGCCATATCAATGAGCTGCGCGCGGATATCGCCGGGCGAGGTAGCCGCCAGGAATTGCCGGGTGCGCTCGAGATAATCCAGGGAGATGTTGCGGCGGCCGAAACCACGGTCCAGCAGGCTGTTCAGGCCGCGGCGGAACTCCTGCCATTGCAGGCTCAGGGTGGCGACCTTGATGAGCAGCGACACCACGGCGCCGGGATTGCTCACCTCCAGTGAGGCGCGGTCCGCCGCAAATTCACGCTCACGCAGCAGGCGACTCGCCGCTTTCGCCAGGATATAGCTCATGAGGGTCAGCAGGCCGATCGCAGGCAGGCGCGCGACGCCCATCCAGGGATTCTCGTCGTCATTGCCGTCGTCGATGGACACGCTCTCCACGGCCTGCTCGAGGGTCTTGAAGGCTGGTGCGAAGCGACTGCTGAATTCGAGATCGGCGCCGCGAAAATGGCCGAGCTCGTGGCCAATGAGTGCATCGAGCTCGGCGTCGTCGAGCACGCGCAAGGCGACGCAGGGTAGATAGAGAGTCTCGGCCGACTCCAGCTCCGCAACCCCGCGCAGGCGGATGGGCATGGCGGCGACGAAGGCCGTGGGCTCGATGCCGACGATGATGCGTTCGGGCGGCCGGGAATTCAGTTTCGCGGCCAGCCGCGCCACGCGGGCGTGCAATTCCGGGTAATCAGATGGCTCAACCACCACGCCCGTGACGCCCAGGCTCTCGGTGGCCAGCAGGCGGCCCATGTCGGCCAGGATGCTCAGGCCGGCAAGCAGCAGTCCGGCGCCCAGGAAGAACGGGATCGCGAGCAGGTACAGGTTGCGCGGCATCACGTCTTCTTCGATGAGCTGCCAGGTCGCCCACCAGACCAGCGCGCCATGTGCGACCAGCAACAGCGCCAGCAGGCCGATGACAACGCGCACCAGCGGCGGAAAGTAGCGAGCCAGTGCGTCGCCATTGCGCGCCAGCAGCTGCGCGCAAACCCAGTAGATCAGCGGCAGCGCGATGGTCGCAGCGAGAGCAATCAGCGAGAGCTGCTGCAGCAGGTTCAACAGTTCGACACTGTTGCAGCCCGGCCCAAACTGGTACTGGTCGAGGGCTTTGCAGTATTGGCCGAGCTGGCTGACCGGCACCTCGTTGGCCCTGGCGATGCGGTCCAGCCCGTACCACGCAGAGAAAAGGCCGAGCGCAGGCGCTGCCAGGCCGCTGGCGATGAACTCACCAATACCTTTCTTCACGTGCTGCCTCCCCGTGTCACGTGCACCGGCGCAGCGTGCCACCGCTCGGCGCATCCGTCGAGCTGTTAGGCTAACGCGCACCAACGGGAGGTCGGGAATGAAGATCTGTCGCGCCGCGACTGCTGTGTCGTCGTTGTTGCTGGCCCAGGCCGCGTTCGCAACTTCGATTGTTCCGCAGGCTGTCATCCGCAGTCCCGATGGCCGGATCGAAGTGCAGGTCGAGGTACGCGATCGCGTCACCTATTCGGTGCGCGCCCATGGGCAGATCGTATTGCAGAACTCGCAGCTCGGCGTCCTGCGCGAAGACACGGATCTCACGCGCGGGCTGGATGTCACGCCGGCGTTCTTGCAGCGCATCGAGCGGTCCGAAGTGGTGACGGACAGCTACGAACTACCCACCATCAAGCGACGGCTCAACCAGTACGTCGCGCATCGCCGTGTCATTCCGTTGCAAAACCTGGCGGGCGCACGCATGGACATCGAGTTCCAGGTCTCGAATGACGGCTTTGCGTTTCGTTACCTGTTCCCGGAGACCGACCCCAAGGTAAAGCGCATCACCCGCGAGGCCACGTCGTTCAATTTCCTGCCCGATGCGCGCGCCTTTCTGCAGCCACTGGCGCCGCCGCGCTCCGGCTGGAACGAAACGAATCCCTCGTACGAGGAAATCTATGACCGCGACCAGAAGGTTGGCACGTTGTCGCTGCAGGGCGGGCCTTTCGTGTTCCCGGCGCTGTTTCGATCGGGAGAGACCTGGCTGCTGGTGAGCGAGACGGGAGTGGGGCGCAACTATTGCGGCTCGCGCCTGCGCCCGCAGCGGCGCAGCAGCGAGTACCTCATCGATTTCCCCACCGAGCTCGAGAACAGCGGCACCGGGCCGGCAACACCGGAATCGACACTGCCGTGGAAGACACCCTGGCGGCTGATCGTGATCGGCAGTTTGAAAACCGTCGTCGAGTCGACGCTGGGAACGGACCTGGCTGACAAGCCCGCCGTGAGCGGCGTGCTGTTTCAGAACGGCCCCGGCAAGGCGTCCTGGAGCTGGCCCTTGTTAGGCGACGACAACACCGTGGTGCCGGTGCAGAAGAAGTTCATCGACTACGCGGCGCGCATGAAGTGGCAATACACGCTGGTCGATTCCGCCTGGGACCGGCAGATCGGATACGAAGGGTTGAAAGAGCTGGTGGATTACGCGCGACCCAAGGGCGTGAAGATCCTCGCCTGGTACAACTCCGCCGGCCCCTGGAACACCACGCCGCTCACACCGCGCGACCGTATGCTCACGCGTGAAAGCCGGCGCGCGGAGTTCGCGAAGATCCGCGACATCGGTATTGCCGGCGTCAAGGTGGATTTTTTCGCCGGCGACGCGCAGTCCACCATGGCTTACTACCAGGACATACTCGCGGACGCGGCCGAAGCCGGACTGCTGGTGAATTTCCACGGCGCGACTCTGCCGCGTGGCTGGCAGCGCACCTGGCCGAATCTCATGACGGTCGAGGCCGTGCGTGGCATGGAATTCGTCACCTTCGAGCAGAAGCACGCCGAGGACGAGCCATCGCATGCGGCGATGTTGCCGTTCACACGCAACGTATTCGACCCGATGGACTTCACGCCGGTGGTGCTCGATCGCATCCGCAACATCGAACGACGCACCACCAGCGCCTTCGAGCTGGCGCTGTCGGTGCTGTTCACCTCGGGCATCCAGCACTACGCGGAGATTCCGGAGGGCATGGACAAGGCGCCGGCCTACGTCCAGGAGTTTCTGCGCAACGTACCGGCGAGCTGGGATGACGTGAAGTTCATCGAAGGCTTCCCGGGTCAGTATGTTGTTCTCGCGCGGCGCGCCGGGAAGCGCTGGTGGATCGCGGGCATCAATGCGGATCGCCAGCCACGCAAAGTGACAATCGATCTGAAGGCGCTGGGGGTGCGGGGGCCGGGTCGCCTGATCACCGACGGCGGCGACGCGCTCGGGTTTCGCAGCGCCGACTTTCCAGCCGGGCGCGGCGCGGTCAGCGGCGAGCTCGAGATACTCGGTCGCGGCGGATTCGTGCTGGTGGTGGAGTAGCTCGGCGCCGGTCAGGCTGCCTTGGTCGTGCCTGCGGCCTCACGCATGGTCTGGGACAACACCCCGTAGGTCTTGATCCACGCAGATTTGACCTCTGGCGTGAAGTCGGCGCGCAGCGCCTTTTCGAGCGTCCATAACAACGCGCTGGCCACCGTGGCGTGGTGCGCGTCGCGCACGCCGCACATGAAGTGGCGCACTCCGAGTTCACGCAGCACCGGCAGCAGTGCTTCCACCCGGCCGAGGGCGCGTACGGTCGCGGATGTCATCCGCAGGAACTTCGCGCGCTGCTGCTCGGGGTCGGCGTCGAACAAGGGCTGCATGGCGGGATCGAGCTCGAATAGCTTGAGGTAGAACAGTTCGGCGATGGCCTTCCGGGCGGGAAGCGCGTTCTGCCAGCTGGACTGAACTAACAAGATGTCGTCCTGGGTCATTGATACTCCAAGTCCTGATGCCCGGAGAAAGCAAACCGCGTGCCACGCGGACCTGCGCGTGTACGTGCTACATGCGGCAATGCCAGCCCGGGTGTGCACCGTGGGAGCACCTGTTGCGTTGCGCTGCGCACGCGAGTGGGGCAAGAAATCTGGTTTGACGCATAATGCGGCGGCGCAATGCCATGCGAATTCTCAAGGTAAAAGTCAAACCCGGTGCCCGCAAGGACGCTCTCGAGCAGCTCGCCGATGGCGGTTGGCAGGCCAGCGTCCGGGCACAACCGGTCGACGGCAAGGCAAATGCCGCGCTGATCGCGCTGGTCGCCGAGCACTTCGGTTTGCGCAAGGCGCAGGTGTCGATACGCAGCGGCGCGTCCGGCCGCATGAAACTGGTGCAACTCGAGGACTGGCAAGAATGATCACGCTCTATGCCTTCGGGCCGGCATTCGGATTGCCTGACGCCAGTCCCTTCGTCATGAAGGCCGAGATGCTGCTGAAGCTGTCGGGACTGCCGTACGAGACCAACACGCGCGGCTTCGGCAAGGCTCCCAAGGGGAAGTTGCCATACATCCGCGATGGCGAGACCGTGGTCGCGGACTCAACCCTGATCCGCATGTATCTCGAGCGGAAATACCAGGTCGACTTCGACCGCGCGCTCTCAGTGCGCGAGCGCGGCATCGCCTGGTCGGTGGACAAGATGCTCGAGGATCACCTCTATTGGGTCATGGTGTACTGGCGCTGGCTCAACGATGAAAATTTCAAGAAGGGGCCGATCAGCTTCTTCAAGAAGGTGCCTGCGCCCTTCCGGCCGCTGGTGACCTCGATAGTGCGCAGGGACGTTCGCGGGACGCTGCACCGCCACGGTCTCGGCCGGCACAGCGAGGCAGACATGACGGCCATGGCCGCGCGCGGCATCGACGCGTTGTCGCAGATACTCGGCGAGAACCCGTACTTCCTCGGCGCCAGCCCGTGCGGGGCCGACGCGACGGTGTTCGCGTGGGTTGCCGGTTGCCTGGTTCCGCCGCTCGATTCGCCGGTGCGCGACAAGATGGCGGGTACGGCCAACCTCGTGGCCTACAACCAGCGCATGATGAAAGAGTTCTTTCCGGCTTTCGCCACGCCATGAAACTGGCGCGAAGCCTGGCGGCCGCGTGGCTGCTGTGCACGCTGTCGCTGCTTGCGCTGGCCGATGCCGGCAACGAGACACGCGCGGCCTACCTGGCGGTCATCGATCGGCCGCGTGTCGCGCTGCAGCCCGAACTCGCGCAGTTGCCCGCGGTGGAAGGGTTCCGGAAGTACCACCTGTGGTTCTCCGCCGATGCGAACGAGCGCGTGCCGGCCTATCTACTGCTGCCGGACGCCGCGCGGTTCAAGGGACCGCGGCCCGTGGTCATCGCGTTGCACGGCACCGGCGGCACCAAGGACGACATCGCCGGACTCGTCGTCGCGGCGGTGCGCGCCGGTTTCATCGGCGTGGCCATCGATGGCCGCTACCACGGCGAGCGCATTCCATCCGGCAGTGGAGCCAACGAGTACAACGCCGCGATTGCGCGCGCATTCACCACCGGCCAGGGTCACCCGTTCTACTACGACACCACCTGGGACGTGATGCGGCTCATCGACTATCTCGAGACCCGCAAGGATGTCGATGCGAAGCGCATCGGCCTCACGGGCATATCAAAGGGCGGCATCGAGACCTACCTCGCGGCGGCCGCCGATCCGCGCGTGGCCGTGGCCGTGTCGTACCTCGGTGTGCAGAGTTTCAAGTGGTCGCTGGACAACGGCCAGTGGCGTGCGCGTATAGCAACCATCCAGGCGGCGTTCAACGCGGCGGCACGCGAAGCCGGAAAATCCGCGGATGACGTGAACTTCGTGCGGGAGTTTTATGCACGCGTGGTGCCTGGTATCGATGGTCGCTTCGATGGTCCGGCAATGCTGACCCTGATTGCGCCACGGCCATTGCTGGTGGTGAACGGCGATTCCGATGCCAACACGCCGCTCGCGGGCGTGCGCCTGGCCATCGAAACTGCGCGGCCGGCTTACGCCGCCGCGAATTCGGCGGACCGGCTGCAGCTCATGATCGAAGAGAACACGCCGCATCGCGTGAACCCGGAAGCCATCGACGCGGGCATCGCCTGGTTCGTGCGCTGGCTGACGCCCTAGTTCGGGAATACCACGCCCATCGGCCTGGTGAAGGGCACCGGCTCGCCCTTCGGTGCAAGCTCACCAGTCTTCGCGTCGACGGCGAACACCGAGAGATTGCCGCCTTCCTGGTTGCTCACGATGAGCCAGCGGTTGCTGTGATCGAAGGTGAAGTAGCGCGGCACCTTGCCGCGCGAGGGCACGCGCTGCTGCAGCGTGAGCTCACCGGTGCGCGCGTCGATGCCGTAAACCGCGATGCTGTCGTGGCCGCGATTCGACACGTAGAGAAACTTGCCGTCCTTGCGTACCGCAATCTCGGCCGTGGTGCTGGGATCCTTGAAATCCTCCGGCAACGTCTTCACCGCCTGGAACTGAGTCAGCGTGCCCTTCCCGGCATCCCAGCTCATCGCAACGACTTCATTCGAAAGTTCCATCGCGCCGTAGAGCCACTTGCCGTTCGGATGAAAGGCCAGGTGCCGCGGACCCGAGCCGCCGGTCAGCTTGAAGAAGGGCGGGTCGTTGGGCGTGAGTTTTCCGGACTGGTCATCGAAGCGATATACGACGATGTGGTCTGTGCCGAGGTCGGCCACGAGACCGAACTTGCCGGAGGGATCGGTGCGGAACCAGTGCGCGTACGGCCTGGTCTGCCGCTGCGGATGAACGCTGGATCCCTGGTGCTCGACGAAGGCCGTCTGCTGATCGAGCGAGCCATCAGCCGCCAGTGAATACACTTCCACGAAGCCGCCGCCGTAGTTGGCATCGAGCACATGGCGGCCGCTCTTGTCGACGCTGACGTAGCTGGGTCCGCGACCTTTCGATTCCTTGTAGTTCATCAGGCGCAGGGCGCCCGACTTCGCATCTTCCACCGCGAAGGCGCTGACGCCGCCGGGTGTCCCGGTGTTGCACAGGTACAGGCGCTTGCCGTCGGCCGACACCGTCAAATGCGCCGGGTCACGCGTCTCGACGACCAGTTTCGGCGCGGAAAGTGCGCCCGTGTCCGAATCGAACTCGGCAACGGCGATTCCCATCTTCTCGGGATTCTGGGTCGCGATGTAGAGCAGCGAAGTCTTTGCCATGCTGATTTGCGTGATGCCTGCGAGAAGTGCGGTGAAGAGAACGACGATCCGGAGGGGCGCGTGATTCATGGGGCGCAAGCATGCCATATCACGTGCAACCGGCGGTTGCGTAATACGCTACCGGCCGCTTTTCTGACAACTAGATAGCGCTGGCGCGGCAGATGCGTGGGTATACTCCGCCGCCAATGCAGCCAAAGCCATCACGTGCTGAGCTGGATCAGATCGCCGGGCACTACGAACTCGGTTCTGAGGGTGTCGACGCCATGCTCGAAATCGCCGAGGCACGGCCCGACGCGGAAACCACCCGACAGTTCCTGGCCGGCATGTTGCGCATCGGCGGAATCCTGTCACTGGCCGCCGGCGTGGTGTTCTTCGTCGCCGCGAACTGGAGTGATATCGAGGTATTCGGCCGATTCGCGCTGCTCGAAATCCTGCTGGTGGCCTGCGGCGTCCTCGCGCTCGTGAAGCCGCCTCCGTCGTTCGCCGGCCGCGCGGCGCTCTTCCTGGCATTCGTGACCACGGGCGCGTTGCTGGCGCTCTTCGGACAGACCTACCAGACCGGCGCGGACATCCACGAGTTGTTCCTGAGCTGGGCCTTGTTAGGCATGCCCATCGCGATCCTCGCCGGCTGGAGCGTGAGCTCGGCCGCGTGGTTGCTGGTACTCAACCTGGCGCTGGCGCTCTTCTGCGGCTGGCACCCCACCGGAGGGTTGCTGTGGGCCATGCTCGGGTGGCGACGCTTCGATCCCACCACGATCATCATCGGCGTCACGTGGATCAACGTCGTGCTCTGGTTCGTATTCGAGTTCGTGAAGCTCGAGGCGGTGCCCGAGTGGGTGCGGCGCATCGGAATCTCCTGCGCCTTTGCGTTCGGCACCTGGGCGGGCGTACTGGCCGTTGTCGACCGGGGCGAGAGCCCGCTGATCTTTCCGGCGCTCGCGGTGGCGATGGCCGCCGTGCTGGCGTATGCACTGCGCACGCGCAAGGACATCTATCCCATCGCCGTCGTGCTGGGCACTTTCATCATCGTCACCCTGGTCTGGCTGGGCAAGGTCACCCGGTTCAAGGATGAAGGTGTGCTGCTGCTGCTGGCGGTGTGGCTGATCGGGACTTCGACCATTGCCGGACGTATTCTTGCGCACACGGCGCGACGCTGGCGCGCGGAAGGTGCTGCGTGAGCGCGCCCACCAGTCTCGAGAACCTCGTCGACACGCTGCGCGTGCGTGGTGTCATCGCGGCCGACGCGCCGCCATCGCCGGAAGAGTCCGCACGCCGGCCGTGGTTCGTCGCCCTGATGCTGGGTCTCGCCGGATGGTTCGCCGGCATCTTCCTGCTCGCATTCATTGGCCTGACATTCGAGCTCAAATCGGGAGTTGCCATCCTGGTCATCGGGCTGGTGTTGCTGGCCAGCGCCTGGGCGCTGTACTACACCGATCGCAAAGCCGTGTTCCTCGACCAGCTGGCACTCGCGTTGTCCATCGCCGGGCAGTGCGCCGTCGCGTGGTACTTCCTGGAAGACATCGAGTCCGGACTGGTCGTCTCCGCGACACTGTTGGCGCTGCAGCTCGTCGTGCTGCTCGTCATGCCTGACAAGACGGCGCGAACGCTGGCGGCACTGTTTGCCACCATCGCCTGGGTGTACCTGGTGCGATTCATCGTGCGCGGCGGCGAATTCGACGACATGTTCGACGACTTTGGCAGGTACCGCAGACACCCCGAGTCCGGGTCGGTGCTGATTGCCTGGCTGCTCACCTGGGTGCCAATGTTGTTTGCCGCGAGCTGGCTGACCCGGCGCGAGAGCACCTGGATGGCGCAAGGCCTGCGAGTGTTCGCCCGGCCGATTCTCACTGGATTGCTGCTGGGCCTGTCCCTCGGCGGCCTGGCCTCCGAACCGTTCGTCAAACTCGCCTTCGGAATCGAGTCCGTTGGTGTTCAGATGAGCTGGCTGGCCCTGTTCCCGTTGCTGTCGATTGCGTTGGCGATGTTTTCGGCCTGGTGCGCGTTCCGGCTTCGCAGTCACGGGTTGCTGGGCTTCGCCGTGTTCGCGGCGCTGATGCACCTGTCGCGGTTCTACTATCTCTACGGCACCAGCCTCATGTGGAAGTCCGCGA